>Ga0315268_10005643_pt1 | contig 13404 bp, 8 predicted proteins | sample C1_top_MG_FD_204535 | JGI IMG/M metagenome (GOLD analysis project Ga0315268, IMG submission 204535) | Sediment microbial communities from Yellowstone Lake, YNP, Wyoming, USA - C1_top | ecosystem: Environmental > Aquatic > Freshwater > Lake > Sediment | place: USA: Wyoming | collected 2017-08-01 | reverse complement strand
CGGCGTGTTGATGAAGGCTTTCCAGGCCATGGTCCTCCAGACCGACGGCCGTCGCATCTTCCTCCTCCCGGCCTGGCCCGAGGACTGGGACCTGGAGTTCCGGCTCCACGCGCCCGAACGTACGGTTGTCGAGGGGGTTTACCGGGGCGGGAAATTCGAGTCCCTGCGGGTGACGCCGGAGTCCCGGCGGGCCGACATCACGATCGTCAACTCTCGGTGAAAGGAGCCCGGACATGAAGCGCTACGGGAGCGTCCTCGGCCTGCGGGCCGACAAGATCGACGAGTACAAGAAGCTCCACGAGGCGGTTTGGCCTGAGGTGCTCAAGACGATCGCCGACTGCCATATCAAGAACTACTCGATCTACCTGCGGAAGCTCGACGACGGGCGGCATTACCTCTTCGCCTATTTCGAATACCACGGCCACGATTACGCCGCCGACATGGCCCGGATGGCCGCCGACCCGGCTACCCAGCGCTGGTGGTCCATCTGCATGCCCCTCCAGCAGCCCCTCCTAGGCCTGGAACCGGGGGAGTGGTGGGCGCCCATGGAAGAGGTTTTCCATACCGATTGATGGCGGCCGCCCAGACGCCTGCATCTTCCGGTTGACATGGCTTTTTTGACCGCCCTATAATGAACCCAAAGGTCAAGCCGTAGATGATGTCAGCGAACAGCCCCTGCCTCGCGCGACTCAACTCATGGTATCCAGGGGCGATTTCTCCGTCGGTATGAGCATCTCCCCGACCCGGGGAAGGAGGACCGAATGGGCGTAGCCAATCCCTGTCTCCGTCTTTTGAGGCGGATCTTGACGCTGGCGGGCCTCGTCATTGTGGCGCATTCCTTTCTTTCGTCGGCCGGGGTCTACGACTTCGTCCAGAAGGCGCCCGAGGCCAAATGGGGGCGTTCTCTGTCGAGCCTGGGGGAACTCCCGTGGAACGGCCCCGATAATGACAGCCGGGGCTTCGCCCGCCATCTAGCCAACGCCGTCCTCGAGAACGGCAAGACCTTCGCCCTCGTCCTCGAGACCCATCCCGAGTGGAAAAAGAACGGCATGATCTATGCCGTTTATTCCAACGTGGCCGTGCCGGCCAACGCAAAGTTCTCGGCCACGGTGGGCTTCCTGAAGGCCGCGACCGCGACCGACGGGGCGATGTTCGAAGTCCACGTCTTCGACCCGTCGACCGGCGCCATCCGGCTCGTCGCCTCCAAGGCCGCCCGGGCCGACGGGGTCCTTGACGAGCTTTCGGCCGACCTCGGCCCCTATGCAGGGAAGACCGTCACGTTCAGGCTCCAGGTCGCGGCCGGGGAGTCGGCCACCCAGGATTGGGCGGTCTGGGCTTCGGCCGCGGTCCTGCAGGAAGGCCCTCTCCAGTTTCAGGGGGCGGTTGCGGCAAAGCCCGCGGCCGTTGCCGCCAAGCTCCCTCAGCAACAACCGCAGTTGGTGAACGTCCAGAAGTTCCAACCGGCCGTGATCAAGAGGATCCCGCTGATGCCGGTCGGCGGCTCCGCGCCTCCCAAGCACAAGATCGAGGACATCGGTCCGCTGCCGATCGAGGAACCCCTGACGCTTCTCAACCGGGTCTACAAGGACAACGAGATCCCGAACAGCTATTATTATCTGCCGCGCGAGATCAACCTCATCCGGGACAAGGCCACCGGTGACTACCGCGTCAGCGCCGTCTGGACCCAAGACCAGAAGATCCGCACGACCCTGACCCTTCAAGCCAATATCGACCCGGGCGACGTCAAAGTCATGGAGGAGGCGGTCCGGGCGTCGAAGGGAGCGGCGGCCGTCCTCAAATCCATGCCCTACGACGAAGCCAACATCATCGACATGAAGGGCTGGGAGGACTGGCAGATCGGGGACATCCGGATCCCGACCTTCGGCTCGCTCGAAACGGAACTCCCCATCAGCATCGCCATGACCCCGGAGACCCTGGCCCAGCTCAAGCCGCTCCTCGAGAAGGAAGCCTTGACCGCGGGCATGCGCATCAAGACCGGCGAGGTCGAGCGGGAGATCCCCATCAAGGTCGGGCTCAAGTATTTCACCGGACGCTGGTATTCGCCCCTCGAGGACCTGGGTTTCTCCTACGATGAGCGGGCTTCTCTGCTCACCCTCCACAACGTCCGCAACCTGTCCGATTTCCCGCTGAAGATCGCCGACATCAGCCTTCGCTTCCGGCTGCCGAACGGCGAGGAGGTTCTGAAGAGCCTTCCCTGCCGCCCGGACGTGGTCATCCCGCCGGGGGAATCCCGGGACGTCCAAGCCCAGCTCGTTCTTCGCGGCCAGCTCCTGGCCGAATACCGCAAGGTCTACCCGGCCCCGCCCCCGCCGCCCAAGAAGAAGAACCCGCTCCTGGAGAAAGCCATGGGGCTGCTCAAGGACGAGCTCAAGAAGGAATTCGACAAGGATAAGGTGAAAGAGGCCGCTCAACCGGCAGGGAAGAGCGTCCCGGCCGACCCGAAGGTGGACGCATTCTTCAAGACCTACGCCCGGAGCTATTGGCTGGGGGCCGCTCCGGACTTCGACTGCCAGGCCTGCCTCGACAAGATCTGGGGCAGGATCGAGGTCGTTTCCTACATCGAACGGATGAGGAAGGTCGGCCTCGAAGCCCTGGCCAATGTCTTCGACCCGGCCGCTTACGAGACGCCCCTTGCGGTCGAGAAGCTCCATGTCGAGATCCGCTCGCCCTACCTCAGCACCCAGGCCAAGGACGGTCTGATGGCCGCCGTCGACCTCAATAAGGACAAGCTCAAGGATGCCATCATCGTCTATCTTCCGCTCGCGACCCAAGACCACCTGTGGTTCGAATACAAGATCAAGGCCGTTCTGAAAACGGGGGAGTCGGCCGAGTCGGCCGAATGGGAAAAAGTCACGGATTCCCTGGACCTGACCCTGGGGACCTTCCATATCAAAAAGATCTTCCAGAAATAGAATGGAACGGCGGGAGGGACACATGAGACGAATGCCTCGGTATTTCCTGGTCGCTGGCCTGCTCGCGGCCACGCTGCCCTTGGCCCTGCGGGCCGAGGTCCTGCTCGACGTCGAACCGGTCCAGGTCAAGAACGCCCTGCTCTTCCGGGACCACGCCGACCCCCACGGCTACCATTACATGCCGCTCGGGCCGCGGATCGCCGCCTGGCCCGACGGCGTGCCCAAGTTCAGCTTCATCCAGTACGTCCGCACGGGGAAGGAGATCACCGGCGGCATCCTCCATTTCCTGTGCACCTTCGGGCTGACCGCGGCCGAGCTCAATGAGGCCCGCAAAGAGCTGACCCGAGTGGACAAGGACGGCAAGATCATCGGCCCGGTCATGTTCACCAAGGGCGATTTCCACATCATCTCGGCCTCGGCGGGCGAGGGCGGCGTCTTCGCCCGCAAGGTCTGCGGCACGGGCAAGGCCCCGCTCCTGGCCGGCTCCGAGGCCGCCGTCTCCATCGCCCTGACCGAAGAGGGCTCGACCCTGCTCATGAATTCCTTCAAGCAGCCGACCTCGGACGTCTCCGTGCAGTTCGTCATGACCTACCAGGGCCTGACGCCGGCCTACCAGGCCAAGCTGACGGTCGATTGGGAGAAGGTCTACAATCACAAGGAGTTCAAGATGGACGCCGGCAACGTGTTTGTCAGCGTTCAGATCCAGAAGATCTACGCCGAGCTCCGGGAGCAGGGGGCCATCAAGCTCGAGGTCATCGGCGAGGACACCAAGATGGACGAGCTCCTGGAGACGGCCTACAACACCATCGCCAAGATGATGTTCGACGCCAAGCCCGTCAAGCCCGAGGACATCGGCAAATCCCAGGCCTCGACCGGAGGCAACTGGTTCGGCAAGCTCTTCGGCCAGGCCCACATGGGTTATTACCAGAAGACGGTCAAGATGACCGGGAAGTACACGGTCGACCTGACCCGGAGGAAGCGCGACAGCCGCGAGCTTCCCCTGACCGGGAACATCGGGCATTTCTATAAAGAGCACGGCCAGAACCCGGCCCTCTTCACGGTCGTCGACCTCGACGACCCGACCTTTGAGGAGCGGACGATCAACGTCATCCTCGACGGCGAGGACCTGGAGACCTTCAAGCAGTTCCTCAATTTCGCCGGCATCACCTTCAAGAAGGAATACCAGGACGCCGACATGAAGTCGATCACGGAGGACCTCGTCTTCGACAAGACGAAGTTCGGCCAGAACGGCAATAGGCTCTCGCTGAAGTACCGGAGGAAAGGGGACGCCACGGACAAGTGGCTCGAATACCAGTACAAGCCCATGTGGAGCTACAACGGCGGGCTCGAGGTCGACGGCAACTGGATCACGACGACACAGCCAGTGATCACGCTGGCTCCGCCCCATAAGTACCGCTACATCGAGGTCCTGGCCGACGAGGCGAACATGAACGCCAAGGGCGTCATCCGCATCGCCGTCCAGTTCCGGCATAAGAACTTCGGCCGCGAGCTCCAGAAGGAGGTCGTGCTGAGGAAGGGCGAGCCGCTCAACATCAACTACGTCTATTTCCACGAGCCCAACAACCTCGGCTACGAGTACAACATCACCTGGCTGTTCAAGGACAACACCAAGGCCTCCTCGGGCTGGCAGAGCGCCACGGACCCCTTCATCTACGCCTATTACGAGAAATAGGGCATGAGACGCGGCTCGGCCGTCTTCGTCTTCATGGGCCTCCTCGGAGCGGCGGCGACGGGCCTCGCCGCGGACCCGCTCCTCTCGAGGCCGGAGACGGTCGGGGGCCGGATCCTCGTCTATCCGGACCACAAGGTTCCGAACGTCCTCTATTACGTCCCGACCGGCCTAGCCCTGGTCCGGATGATGGACCAACCCCAATTTTTTTTCTACAAATACGTTTACGTGAAGGGCGACGCGCCCGAAGGCCCCCGGACGATCGCCGGCGGTGTCCTGACCCTGGCCGTCGAGTTCAAGGACGACGCGGAGGCCCTCCGCCAGGCCAAAGGGTCGGGGCTCGAATTCCGGCCCGTCCCCATCGATAAGTTGAAGTGCGTCCTGAGCTACACCCGGCTCGAAGCGGATCCGGCCGAGGCGAAAAAGGAGGACTTGGCCCGGAAGGAGCTGCTCTGGACGAACAAGAGCTTCACCCTGCCGCTCGGCCGCGACTCGGCCAGCTACCTCTGGAAGATCTTCGAGGACGGCAAGGCGACGGGCCTTTCGGTCGAGTGCGAATTCACCTATAGCGGCTACGAGCTCGACGAGGAGGGCAAGCTCAAGGACGGCGCGCGCGACGGACGGCTCTCCTTCGCCGTCCCCGTCTCCATGTCCGCCGACCCGGCCCTGTTCAAGCTCATCAACCTGGCCGACAAGGTCTCCTTCAACTACCGCAAGATGAGCGTCCTCTGCTTCGACTTCGTCAACGGCCTGAACGGCCAGACGGCCAAGATCACAGCCGAGGTCGAGATCCTGACGGCCCGCAAGCAGCGTTATTTCAAGACGGTTTCGTTCATGGCCGGCTCGGAGCCCCAGGTCGACCTCGCGTTCGACATCCCCGAGGCCAAGGGCGGCACGTACAAGTACCGGCTGACCCGGATCTTTGCCGACGGCCGGTCGGAAAAGAGCGATTGGAAGGACGGCGGGGAGATGTTCCTCGACCTGTCCGCTTACGAGATCGTTGCCAAGGGCGGCCGGATGTGACGCCCGGAAGGGAGGACGGCATGAGATCGAAACGCGCGATGCTCTCGGTCGTGTTCTTGCTGACGGCGGTGGCCGCCGCTTCGGCCGAGGTGGCCCTGGACGATGTCGTCCAGGCCGGCCGGTTCGTGCTTTACCGGGACCACGCCGATGCCCACAAGTACTACTATGTCCCGGACGCCCCCCGCTTGGCAACGAAGCGGGACGGGACGCCAGAGTTCAGTTTCATCAAATACACCAAGACCGACGGCGCGACCAAGGGCGGGATCATCCATTTCCTGGTGATGTGGGGCATGACCGAGGGTGAGCTGAGCTCGGCCGAATCGGCCCTGCGGCTCAAGGACCCGGAGGCCAAGATCGCCGGCCCGGTGCCGTTCAAGGAAGGGATCTTCAAGGTCGTCTCGGCGACAGCGGGCGAAGGCGGGATCTTCAGCCGCCGGATCGTCGGGGAGGGCAAAGCCCCGATCATGCCCGGCCAGAAGGCGGCCGTTTCGATCGCCTTGTCCGAGGAAGGCGCGTCCCTTCTCTGGGAGTCATTCAAGAATCCGACCTCCGACATCTCGGTCCTCTTCGATCTGAAGTTCGCCGGCGTGACCCCGGCCTTCCAGGCCAAGCTCAAGGTCAATTGGGATAAGGTCTACACGCAGCACGACATCAAGCTCCACGCCGAGGGCACGATCAAGGTGGTCAAGGTCCAGGCCGACGTCCGGGCCATCCTGGAGGAGCTGAGACAGCAGGGCGCGATCCAGCTCGAGGTCGTCGGCGAGAACCAGGACATGCAAAAGATGCTCGATGTCGTCTACGGCCACCTTCTCGCGCTCATGTGCGACAAGGTGCCCCTGGGCCCCGGAGAGGCGGCGAGCCCTCCAGCCAAGAAGTCTCCCGTCCCGGCGCTCATCTCGGACTGGCCGGATGTTGCGCCTGCCTGGTCGATGGACGTGCTGGCGGAGGTCGTCCGCGCGGCGGACGAACGGTTGCGCGGCGGCCCGTTCTTTGACCAGGAGCAGGCCCGACCGCAATCCTCGACCGAGCTGCCTCCGAGCCTCGGATGCGACGATGCGAGCAAGAGGAGATTCGAGCAGCTTTTCGGGCAGGGGGTAACACTCCACATCGATGGAAAGTATTCGGAGGCCGCGGAGAAATTCAAGGAAAGCTACGCGGCTTGCCCCGTGCCCTTGAGCCTCTTCCAGGCGGCGATTTGCTACGATGTCCTCCAGATCTTCCCGGCCGCTGCCGACTACTATCGAAAGTTCCTGGCCGGGACGGAAGGGAATGATTTCTATGACGGATTGAGGCCGGGCGTCAGGGCACGCCTCAGGAAGCTTGATGAGGCGTCCACATGGCTGGACGCCGCCATCGGCTATGACGCTAATGGCCAGTACGAAGCCGCGGCCATGGCTTATAAAAGATATTTTGAAGAGACCCATTCCCTGCGGTCGCTGATGACGGCAGGCTCGCTCTTCAGGGGCGAAGGTCAGCGGACCGGTGAGTCCGGCTTTTATGAAAAAGCCCTGGAATGCTTCGACGAATTCCTGAGGGTGGCCGGCGATGCGGAGCGCAAGCTCGGCATTGTCACCGAGCAGGAGATCCGGACGATCGAGAGCTATCGAGAGGACATCCGTCAGCGTCTTGCCGGCGGAAGGGCCGGAGAGGCCCGAGCGGCCGGCCAACAACAAGCCCCAGTCTCGACGGAGGAAGCCCGGCGGCAGCGTCGTCAGGAGGCCCAGCAGGCCGCCCAACAGGCGCAAGCGGGGCAGGCCCAGGCTGGGGGAGCGGCCCAGCAGACGACGTCGACAGGCACACAAGCCGGCGGCACGAAGCCGCCAGGCACAACGACCGAAGGCGGGACCAAGCCCCCTGGCGGCCAGGCGCAAGCCGGGACGACCGCCGGCGGGCAGAGCCAGCAGGGGCTCTCGACGGGCCAGGCGGCCAAACCCCCCGACACGGGAGGAGGGACCAAGCCGCCCGCGGGACAGACGCCCCCGGCCAAGCCCGGGACCAAGCCTGGGACCAAGCCCGGCCAAACGCCCGAAATCAAGCCTATCGTCAGCGTCCAGATCGGCTATTCCTTCAAACGGGTCAAGATGTCCGGCAACTACGAAGTCGACATGCGCAAGCGCCTCCGCGAGGACCGCGACATCGTCATGAGCGGCAACATCGGCGGCATCTTCCAGAGATACGGCGAGGACAAGCGCTTCTTCTCCGTGGTCAGCCTGGACGACCCGACCTTCCAGGAGCGATCGATCGAGGTCATCCTCGATGGACAGGACGCCTCCGACTTCACGAACTTCATCAACTCGGTCTCGGTCCTTTTCCGGAAGCAGAGGTTCTCCGGGGTCCCGATGACGGGCGAGGTCAAGTTTGTCGACCAGCAATTCGCTCAGAGCGGCAACCGGCAGTCCTTCAAGTACGGGCGCCTCAATGAGGCCTCGACCGAATGGCTTGACTACGAGTACAAGCCCAAATGGAGCTTTTACGGGGGGGTCGAATGGGAGGGGGAGTGGACGAAGACCTCGGACTCGGTCCTGACCCTCACGCCGCCGGTCCGTCGCCGGACGCTCGAGATCTCGGTCGACGAGGACAACATCCTCAAAAACAACATCAAGGCCCTGGCCATCCAGATCAAGCACACGATCTACGGCAAGGACATCCTCAAGGAGGTCGTCATCAACTATGACAAGGGCGACCCCTTACAGGCCAACTACACCTACATGCACGAGGACGGGAACCTCGGCTACGGCTACAAGATCGTCTGGCTGCTCCTCGACGGGCGGGAGGTCCACACGGACTGGATGTCCAAGGAAAGCCCGTTCATTTACGCCGTCTATGCGAAGAAATAGCCGCGAAAGGAGGCTCGAATGAACACGAGATTCCGGCTCTTCACGACAGCGATTGCGATCCTCTTCGCCGTGTCCTTCCTGGCGGCGGAGGTCGAGCTCGACAAGGCGCCGCTCCAGATCGGCAACGCTCTTCTCTTCAAGGACCATGCCGAAGCGGGGGCCTATTACTACATGCCGAACCAGCCCCGCCTGGCTTACTGGCCGGACGGGACGCCCAAGCTGACCTTCCTCAAGTACACCAAGGCCGGCAAGGAGGAGGCCAAGGGCGGCATCCTCCATTTCTTCGTCAAGTACGGCCTCGACGACCAGGAGCTCGCCAAGGTCCGCCAGGAGCTGGCCAAGCAGGAGCCGAACGCCAAGCTCAAGGGCCCCATCGTCTTCAAAAAGGGGAGCTTCCTGGTCATCTCGGCCGCGGCCGGCGAGGGCGGCGTCTTCACCCGGAAGATCATCGGCGAGGGCAAGGCCCCCCTCATCACCGGCTCCGAGGTTTCGGTGTCCATCGCCGTGACCCCGGAAGGCGCGGCCTTCCTCGAGGAGGCCCTGCGCCAGCCGACCTACCCAGTCAGCGTCCGCTTCGACATGACCTATGAGGGCCTGACGCCGAAGTACCAGGCCAACGCGACGATCTCCTGGTCCAAGGTCCGGACCTACTTCGAACAGTATCGGAAGTGGAAGATCTACAAGAAGAAGAAATTCCTGTTCTGGGAATGGTACGTCCAGAAGGGCACCGGGGAGGAGCTGCGCATCTCCGACGATCTTCGGTCCGTCGGGGCGGTCAAGATCGACGTCACCGGCGAGGACCAGAACATGGAAGCCATCCTTCAAACGGTCGTCGATTCCGTCATGCGGGAGATGTTCGACATGAAGATGGAGCTTCCCGGCGAGAAGCAGGAGGGGGACCAAGCCGCCGGCGACCAGGGCGGCGGCTCCTCCCAGCCGCAACAGCAGAACAAACCGTACGGCGTCAGCACGACAATGAAGAGCGTCACCCGGTCGGACACTTGGACGGTCAACATGACGAAACGGCTGCGCCAGGACCGGGAAACCGGCCCCATGGACGCCAGCATCGGCGACACGCTCCGCAAGTTCAAGAACAACAAGAAGGTCTATGACATCATCAACCTCGACGACCCGGACCTCCAGGACCGGACCGTCTACGCCATCCTCGACGGCGAGGATTTCGAGACGTTCAAGAAGTACATCAACTTCGTCACGGTGAGCTTCCGCAAGGCCCACTCGTCGGGCGAGCCGACGACGCGCGACATCATCTTCAACGCCCAGTCGTTCGCCGAGCGCGGCAACATGATGCCTTTCGTCTACCCGCGGCTCGGCGAAGGCGCCTCGTGGCTCGGCTATGAATTCAAGACGACCTGGAGCTTCATGGGCGGGATCAAAGTCGACGGGGCCTGGACGAAGAGCGAGGAGGCCGCGGTCAACCTCTTCCCGCCGCACCGTTACCGCCAGGTCGACGTCATCGCCGACGAGGAGAACGTCAAAGCGAACAAGATCAAGCTCATCACCGTTGCCTTCAAGAACAAGGTCTTCGACCGGGATAAGTCGGGCGAGGCCAAGATCCTGCCCTCGGAGACCCTTCTGACCAAGTACGAGTACCTCCACCCGGAGAACAACATGAGCTTCCAGTACGAGGTGACCTGGCTGCTCGGCGACGGCAGGCGCGTGAGCTCGGGCTGGCAGACGACGACCGATCCGTTCGTTTACGCTCTGTACAAAGAAAAGTGAGGCGCGGCGGGCCGCGCGGAAGTCCTATCGAGAGGCGACCCGTCCCCTCAGGGGAAAGGGCCGAAAGACAGGAGGATTGTTTCGTCCTCCCCGGGGTCTTCCAGGGGCCTGGCCCATTTGACAGCGCTCCTCCCCCCGGGTAAAATACCCTTCTTCAGAGGCCGGATTAGGGAGTTCGAACCGGCTTCCCGATTTTTAAGGGGACATATCCCATCCGATCATAGTCGTGGGGGGTGCCTTACAGCGTCTGAGCCGCCGAGCGGTGTGATCGAGGAGCGAACCGATGGATATCGAGCAGAAAACGGCCGGCCCCGACCTTTCGGGGCTTCGGATCGACGAAGGCGCGAGGAATAGTCGGCGAGGTCGAAGCCGGCTCCGCGCGGGCCTCATCGCGGGCTTTGCCGTCCTGGTTGTCATCGCTGCCGCCCTGGCCCTCCGGGGCCGGACACCGGTGGTCGAGGTCGCGACGGCCCGGCCCGCGGGCGAGGCTGGGGCCGCCACTCTCCTCAACGCCAGCGGCTATGTCACCCCGCGGCGGCGGGCCACCGTCGCGGCCAAGATCACGGCCCGGGTTCTGGACGTCCTGGTCGACGAGGGCATGGAAGTCGCCTCAGGCCAGATCCTGGCCCGGCTCGACGCATCGGACGCGGAGCGGCGCCTCCAGGCCGTCCAGAGCGCCCGCGACGCGACCGCGGCCCTGATCACGAACCTTGAGGTCAACCTGGCCAACGCCGAGCGGGAGCTCAAGCGGCAGCAGGAGCTCGAAAAATCCGGCTTTGCCGCCGTCCAGGCGCGCGAGACCGCCCAGACGACCGCCGACAGCCTCCGGGCCCAGATCCAGGCGGCCCGCGAGCAGGTCCGTGCAGCGGAGTCCCAGATCGGGGTCGCCCGCCAGGACGTCGACAACTGCACCGTCCGGGCCCCCTTCGCCGGGATCGTCGTCTCCAAGGACGCCCAGATCGGGGAGATGGTCTCGCCCATCTCGGCCGGCGGCGGCTTCACCCGGACCGGCATCGCCACCATCGTCGACATGGCCTCGCTCGAGATCGAGGTTGACGTCAACGAATCCTATATCGCCCGCGTCACGGCGGGCCAAAGGGTCGAGGCCACGCTCGACGCCTACCCGGACTGGCGCATTCCCTCCAAGGTCCGGACGGTCATCCCCACGGCCGACCGCCAGAAGGCCACGGTCAAGGTCCGCATCTCGTTCGATAAGCTCGACCCCAAGATCCTGCCCGATATGGGCGTCAAGGTGGCCTTCCTGGCCGACCAGCCGGCCGGCGGGGCGCCGGCCGCGGCGCCGCGGGCCCTGGTCCCCCAGGGCGCGGTGCGGGAGGAGGCCGGGCGGAAGGTCGTCTATGTCGTCCGCGACGGCCGGATTCAGCGCCGGGCCGTGAGCCTGGGCGGGAACCGCGGCGGCGACGTCGAGGTCATGGCCGGGGTCAGCGAAGGCGACAGCGTCCTGGTCAAGGGGCCGGAGGGCCTCCGCGAGGGCGCCCGCGTCAAGGTCAAGTGAAGGAAGGACGGACAAAATGGTCAAGATCGACGGAACTTCGAACGGCGCGGGCCTCATCCGGGTCCGGAACGTCGGCAAGGTCTACCAGCGGGGCAGCCAGGACTTGCGCGTCCTGGGCGGCCTGAATCTCGACATAGAGAAGGGGGACTTCGTGGCCTTCATGGGCCCCTCGGGCTCGGGCAAGACGACCCTGCTCAACCTCCTCGGCGGGCTGGACGTGCCGACCGAGGGCAGCATCGCCGTGGCCGGTGAGGAGATCACTTCGCTTTCCGCCCATCTCCTCACGGCGTGGCGGGCCCGGCACGTCGGCTTCGTCTTCCAGATGTACAACCTCATCCCGGTTCTCACCGCCTTCCAGAACGTCGAGCTACCCCTGCTCCTGACCAAGCTCTCCAAGGCCGAGCGGCGCCGCCATGTCGAGACGGCCCTGGCCCTGGTCGGCCTGGCCGACCGGGTCCACCACTTCCCCCGCCAGCTCTCGGGCGGCGAGGAGCAGCGGGTGGCCATCGCCCGGGCCGTGGTCACGGACCCGACGTTCCTGCTTTGCGACGAGCCCACGGGCGATCTCGACAGGAAGAACGCCGACGAGATCATGGACCTCATCGACCGCCTGGTCCACGAGCACGCCAAGACGGTCCTCATGGTCACCCACGACCCGCGGGCGGCCGAGCGTGCCCACGCCGTGCTCCACCTGGACAAGGGCACCCTGGTCGAGGGTCAGGGGAAGGCGGCATGAAATACCTGGCCCTCATCCTCGCCAACCTCAAGCGGAAGAAGGTCCGGACGATCCTGACCGTCGGCTCGTTCGCCGCGGCCCTGTTCCTCTTCGGCCTGCTCATCGCCGTCCGCGGCTCATTCAACCAGGGCGTTTCGGTGGCCGGGGCGGACCGGCTCATCGTCCTCAACCGGGTCTCGCTGATGCAGCCCCTGCCCATCTCCTACCGCGACCAGATCCGCCAGATCCAGGGCGTCAAGGCGGTGACCTTCGCCACCTGGTTCGGCGGCGTCTACCAGGACGAGCGGAACTTCTTCCCTCAGATCGTCATCGACCCGGCGAACTGGCGCGAAATGTACGAGGAGTTCGTCATCGCCGACGCTGACTGGGCCGAGTTCATGAAGGACCGGCAGGCGGCCCTCGTCGGGGAGGACACGGTCAAGCGTTTCGGCTGGAAGATCGGCGACCGTATCCCCATCAAGGGCACCTACATCCCGGGCGTTTGGGAGTTCAACCTGCGGGGCATCTACAAGGGCTCCCGGCGGGACGACGACACGACCCAGTTCTGGCTCCGGCGCGATTACTTCGAGGAGAAGGCTCCGGCCTACTGGAAGGGGATCGTCGGCTGGTACATCGTCAAGATCGAGAACCCGGACGAGGCGCCGCGCGTCACGGCCGCCATCGACGACCGCTTCTCCAATTCCCCGTACGAGACCAAGACCGAGACCGAGAAGTCCTTCGCCGCGTCCTTCGTCAAGCAGATCGGCAACATCGAGTTCCTCATCCTGTCGATCGGCGCGGTCGTGTTCTTCACCCTGCTGCTGGTCACCGGGAACACCATGGCCATCGCCGTCCGCGAGCGCACGGGCGAGCTGGCCGTGCTCAAGACCGTCGGTTTCCGGGACTCGATCGTCCTTTGGCTGGTCTTGGGCGAGTCGCTCGTGCTGGCC
>Ga0315268_10005641_pt1 | contig 13406 bp, 9 predicted proteins | sample C1_top_MG_FD_204535 | JGI IMG/M metagenome (GOLD analysis project Ga0315268, IMG submission 204535) | Sediment microbial communities from Yellowstone Lake, YNP, Wyoming, USA - C1_top | ecosystem: Environmental > Aquatic > Freshwater > Lake > Sediment | place: USA: Wyoming | collected 2017-08-01 | reverse complement strand
AAGATACCTGTATCTATTATCGATATGTTGATGTCTGTACCATTTACACTAAAAGTACTGGATGCATTACTTGCTTTTATCACTGCCATACTTTCCAGCCTAAATGCTGAAACTATCTTATCTGGCACTATCTTTTCAACGTTCGATTCCTTAGCAAGTTTTTCCAAATCATTCAAAGAAATTTCCATTGCAACTGCGCGTATAATTTTATAATGATGTTTGATACTACCAATGTTGTTTAATGATTCGCTGAATTTATTATCATTCAACCAGACTATAACATCAACTTTTTCTTGATGTTTCAGCGATTTTAATCTCATCAATTCAGGATCAATCTTTTTTTCAACACTTTGATAATCAGTAAATTGTTGGGATAGAGAAACGAGTAGAGAAGACGACACGAACATCACTACTAAAAAAATTAATAGTCTCATCCTATGATCGCTTTACATTCATTATTCACACAAGCACAATGGCCTTGTCCACAATCCATCGTTCCTGGTCTACATTCCATCGTGCACATGATTCCTTTGCAGTCTGGTTTATTTCCTATGTCAACACAATCAGTGGAATGACAACACTGAGCAGAAACACAGTCTTCATTCACTCTACAGTATTTTATTGTAGTCATGGTTGTGTTTGATGAGTTTTCTTTTCTAGAGTATGGGATTACTATTGCAACGGTTATCGCTATTAAAACCAATATTAAAACAGATGTTATTCGTCTCATTAAATAATATTAGAATTCGGTTAAAGTAAACTTTTCCCTTATATTTTTTTCATGTGTTTTAGATCCACGTCCATAAATCAAAAACACAACTATAACTATCACAATTATCAAGATTATTACCACTGGTACAAAAGTCGGTATACCTCCCATTTCACTCGGTATTGTTGGCGTTGTCGTTGCAATAGTTGTTGCTACAGTTGTTGCAACAACAGTTGTTGCTACACTAGTCATGACAATCTCTTCTCCAGATATCGCAAATGTTGAAAAGCCAGGAGTTTCAGCTTCATAATAAATATAATCATTATCCTCACTTAATTCTTTAGTCGTCAACTTTTCCCAATTGTTGTTCTTGTACCTGTTCAGTGCGATCGTTGACTTGTCGATATTATTGTTTGTAATCCAAGACTTGTTGACTTGGAATTGTATCTTTACCCTATCGGTGCTATTATCTGGAAGATTTGTAGTAGTTATTTCCATGTACTTGTAAACTTTACCAGAAATATTATGAGTGACTGTAGCTGGCTGTCCTGTCAACTTGGTAACAGTTATCGTGACAGTCTGAGCAGGATTTTTAACCGTGATGTTAATCATCTTCAACCCAATGTCAGCATCGTCAACATGCATTATAGTTGCTGAACCAGGAGTAATCTTTGTCCATGTCTGGGATTTTTTCTTTGTAGTATTTCCACCGCCTCCACCACCGCCGCCTCCACCACCGCCGCCTCCACCACCACCACCAATTGTAGTAGTTGTTGATCCAACACCACTTATAGTCAAATTTTGAGTTGTAGTTAAAGTTTGACCATTTCCTCCCATAATAGTAGCTGTTAAAGTATAGTCTCCATTTGTGCTTCCGTCTACCGTTATTGCATTGTTTTCCAGTGTGCTTCCGTCTATTGAGTTGGTTGAAACATTACCACTGAAAGTTAATCCAGAAGGAGAAGAACTAAAAGTTATGTTATAAGTAGTAGACTGGCCGCCCGCATTATTCACTCCAATAGTGAATGTGACAGAACTACCTGCAGTCATGCTTGATGAAGAAATGGTTGATGATACAGTAAGTGAGGCAGGAGATAATACATTCAATCCTGTTTGTTCACTATCTGACAAAGTTCCCCCTGTTCCAGAATCTGTTCCAGTCACGCTTGCTGTTATTTGATTTGAGTAGTCACCTGCTACGCTAGCCGAGCAAGTCCAACTTGTTGAACCAGTACCACCAGCACCTAAATTTATAGTTTGAGAACCTTTGTCACAAGTTATCTGGCTTGGTAAAGTTAAAGATCCTGTTGCTTGATTGCTTTGAATCTGTGAGCCAGAAACAGATAATGTTATAGTAAAACTATCCCCAACAGATACGCTTGAAGGTATGGTTACACTAGTAATAGAAAGAGAACCTGTAGCTATAACTAAACTTGATAGAATAATCATGCCTAATAGTGTTGAGAATAAAATTGTTTTCATTTCAACTCACCGTGAACATTTTATTTGAAAGTCCAGTAGCTGTGCTAGTATCCAAACGTACAAAGTATGTTCTATTACTTACCAAATTGCTGCTACTGAATACACCATGGTAAGTACTACTTGAATTCAATGTAAGTTGTAATGATATTGATTTAGTTGTGTTTGTTGTCATATCTACAGTCAATATAGTTGCTGTAGCGTTTGCTATGTTACTCATCACATAAACATCTTGGCTTGTAGTGAATGCTGTTGTGTTAGCAGATATGTTACCTGTCCACACTTCTGGTATTGTCCCACTTGTAGGCGGAGAAATTGATGCTATTTGTGTTGTAGTACCAATACCACTAACAAAAACATTGAATACGTATATGCCTGGGTTGGTTATAGTTAAGTTTACAGTTGCGTTTGGTGTTCCTCCACTGCTTAAAGCAATGCTAGTATTTTCATAAACAACGCTCGTTGCTGCTGGTGAAAATATTCTAAGAGTTGCTGTCCCGCTCAAACTTGAACTTATGTTAGCGAGGAATGGTGTGTTTGCTGTTATTGATGACGGTAATGTCAAGTTCAAACTCTGTGAAGAGTTTCTAACATCAATTAATGTGAAACCAACTCCCTGTGATTGATTTAAAAACATCACTACTGCTACTGGATACGTACCGATTGAAGTTGAATCGTTTGATATTGTAATGTTTATCTGATAAGGTTGTGTTTTACCAGTTGGATCGTAGAAAGTCTGTATCTCTCCTTTATCTTTATTGAAGATTGCAACAAACCCACTGGTTGCATTCACTTGAGAGCCAGAAGTTCTGTTGATAAGTGTAACGTTGAGAGTTATGGTTTCTCCTGGTGAATAAACATTTCTATTTGGAGTTACTTCTGCTCTTAGAGTGCTGATTAAAAATCCAGTATATGCCTGAATATCTGTGTTGTTGGTAATGTAAGCGTGTAAGAAGTACGGACCATCTGTATAATTGGTTGTTATGTTTAATTGTTTTGTAGCAGTTCCACCCGATCCGGTGATAGCCGTACCGATTATTTGGGGCATTGATCCTTCTGAACCGATTTCAAAAGTAATGTTGTGTCCACTCACTCCAGAACCATCTGGGTAAGAAAGAGTTGCCATGAATAAAGCTGTGTCACCAGCTTTGTAAGGATTGGAGAAAGATCTATCCGATGAAACACTCAATTGCAATGCATTACCACCAGCTACCGTGAGTGTAGATGGCTGTGCAAATCCTTGATCACCATTAGGTGTATTTACTCTTACTTCCAAACCATATACTTGTGATGGAGCAAAAGTTGGTATACTGACGTTTATAGTCGCATTCCCATTCGCGAAAGTGCCATCGGGTAAATCAACACGATTACCAAATGACCATAGAGCAGCTTTTGCTGTTGAACCATCTGGGATATTACTACCTCCAGAAGTTGCATTAATATAAATTGTAACAGTGCCTCCAGGTGCTACATTGAAATTAGTCACCGCGCCTCCACCTATTGCATTAAGAAGAGTTATTTTTATTGAAGATACCTGCACACCAATGAACTGTAACTGTCCACCTACATTAATTTTTATATAGCCGAAACCTGGTTGGGTTGCGTTAAGATGAAGAGTAGCTTGACCCATAGAGTTTGTAGTTCCTCTATCTTCTGAAACATTTATATCGTTAGGTGGCTGTGCCTTGTATAAAGTTGCAGTCACACCATTGCTGCTGAGGACAGTACCATTATTATAACTGGCTTTGATATTTAACGTAATATTTTGATTCAAATTGTAACTAAAACTATCTGTAGTGGCAATGATGTTGTATGCACTCACCTCAAAACCTGTGTAGAAATTTTGTTGTGAACTACCGTATGAAACAGTTATCACAACATCATGATGTCCAACCGACCAGTTTCCAATTTTAATTGTATTAGAGCCGGTTCCAAAACCTTCACTTGTGCAAAAAGTAACACCTGCTGTAGGATCACAATATCCATTGGTTAAAGTTGTTCCATCAACCTTAACTCCTACAATTGATGTTCCTTGTGATGCACCATAAGCAATAAATGCAACATTATCTGTAGTTTGGTATACTGGCCTATCTGATCTGATGAATAAATCAAACCCTCTTACGTCAAAACCATACCAAGTGTCTAGGTTAGCAGTACCTCCCGCATCTCCTTTTGATATTTTTATTCGTATGTTATGCCAACCATATGCCCATGTACTGCTACCAGAACCAGCATAAGTAGAAGGATTGAGTGTTAAAGTTGCTTTACCATCACTTCCTGTAGTTGCAAAAGCCGGTGTATTGCTGTTGTCGACTACTACTTCAATGGATGCTCCTTCTATTCCTGTACCACTCGAAGCGTTTGAAACTTGAATCGTCAAAATAACATTGTCTTCAGGTTTATATCCCTGTCTGTCTGTCGTTGTTTTTATGTTTAGATTGCTAATCTGTACCCAGTTATCTACAACACCAACAGCATTATCCGTACAACCTGAAGCAACACAACCGTCTGTTTTCACTGAAGATACGACCTCATAAAACCCTAGAGTACTAGGCATTGTTATATTAATCGTACCCTGTCCATCTATAACATTCGATGCGCTTGCTGTGACAGAAGTAACTTCAGCCCCAGTCATATCATAAATTTTAACAGTTACGTTTCCTTGTGAAGCATTCAACCCTACTGGTGGGTTTGCGCTCGTATTGTATGCGAATATCTTTCCAGAAACAATTTGACCAGTACCAAAAGTAAACCCTCCAATGTCTAATCCAACTTGGAAATCATACGCATGAATCGGCATCAAATTAGTTGTTGTGTACAAAGTATTACCAGTAACATTAGTCGCATTCAACAAAAGCCAATACTTCCCTCCAGTCGAAACAAATGAACTTGGGACAAATGTTGTGTTGTAGAAATTCTTCTTGCCTGAATCATAACCGAATATGATTGTTTTATCCGATGCCTCTGATTTGTTCAAGAAAAGTATTTTTCCTGTTAAAGTGATATAAGAACTGTTTAATGGGTTTGGATCATTTGTCTCGGGATGTTTGAATACAGAAACATTTAATTGATTGACACCAGAAAGTGTTAATGATGGGTTGAACATTGATTCTATTCTCCATGAATTTCCTCTTGTTATATTCACATATGTAGTGGCACCAGCTGTTATTGTGAATTGAGTCTTGTTATAAACACCTGAGTACCAACTGTATTCAAAGGCCGGTGCTAATTCAAAAGTATAGTTCCCTGGGGGTAAAGGTATACTTATTTTACTATCTTGACTGTTGAAACCAACTAAATTCTCTAGCAAAACCCCCTCTGGGTTTATGTAAACCACGGCTTGACCGTTGCTATCGCGTAAGATACCGTTTGTTTCAAACCAGAAGTCAAAACTTCCTGCTTTTATATTATTTTGACCATGAGATATATCTATGCAGTTTGATTGACTAGACAAATCACCAAATATGTCCTTACACGAATAAACCGTTAGATTAAGGTATCCGGGTTGTGTTAAGTTGCATGTTATTGGTGTTGCCACTCCTTGACTGACCGTAGCTGAAGTGTTGAAACATACACTGACGATACTTCCACTTTCAGGATTACCCATGCTGGTGTCTTTTCCAAATAAATCAACTACTACATTTCCAACAGGGGAAAGTAGAGATGTAATTATGTTTGTAGGTAAAGTGACTTGTTCGAACATTTTAATCATGTTAAACTTTCCAGTAGTAGCATCCTTGACTAACCCTGTACCAAGGCTTAATAGTTTACTCAACTCACTCATCACCATGGTTGCGTTATTTAGAGTAATGTTTACGTCGACTTGTCCACCTTTTTTCAAAACTAAAGGTGGGAGTACTGTTGTATCTCCAAGTGCAAAATATCCTTTATTGTTGTTATTATCTATCGTGGTGAAATATATCGGGACACCACTTGAATTGGTTATATTGCTTACGATTTGGAACTGATACATTGGGAAAAACATGTTACAATTTTCCTGTCCAGTACATTGTGGGTTTTCATTCGGTGATAATGTTTTTGGTAACCTCATCGTGAATACTCCATTTGCATTAGTAACAGAAGAGTTGAAGAAAGATATGCCGAAAGCCCCTCCACCTCCCTTATAAAATTGCCCGTATACTACTGCATTAGGTACAGCATTACCAGATTCATTCAAGACTTTGCCAATAATTGTTTTGTATCCTGAGGTTAATGGAAAGACAGATGAATTAGCCACAAAAATATTTGCACCCGTTGGACCATTGGTAGGTGTCATGAATGGATAAGTGTAGACTGTTCCGTTTAAGTTAAAAGTTATCTTATAAATTTTATAAGGTTGAATGAATGCTGGTGCTCCACCACCTTCGCCGCCTCCCCCACCAGATGAAATACTGAATAAAAGTTCATTACTATCGTAATCAGAAATGTTATACTGGGGAACAGCCAGATTGGACATTTGTTGTCCTTGACTGGGAGTCCATTCTTCACCCATTATCATCGTCATAGCTGTAGACGTTGCCAGATTAATTATTAGTGGTTGACCAGGAGTAACATTTTGTATGGTACTGTTCGCAGATATCATATTTATTGCATACATTGTTGTTGTTGAATTGATTGCACAATTAAAATCTATACCAGGGAATTGTATACCATGATACATACACATTGTTGGGCCATTAATAGGTTGACAAAGGTTAGCTTGATTTATAAATCCGACACAGTGTTCTGCCCAATATCCTGAAGTATCCGTCGCGGCAGGATCACTGAGAAGGAAGGTTTTTGTAGCATTGTTAAAAGGTAGTAAAATAACACTAGGTAGATTTGTACTACCACCCGCATCTTTAGTCTCTATAAAAACATAGTTTGCAGTTAACATCGTTGCATTACAAGTCGCTAGATTACCAGGATTACATAGAATGGCTGCTCCAGTATAATTAATTGTGTTGAAAGAAGTCGCATTAATCTGAATCGTTTTGTTCGTGAAAGGAGCAGAACTGTTTAAAACAAATTTAACACAAGGAATATTATCCGAACCTTTTATTCCTTCGTTATTATAATTAGTTCCAACGGTTGCACTCTGATAATCATAAAACTGAGCACTAACTATCCCACCATTAGTCGTGTTCAAATTTCCTGTTCCATTGTACCAGAAATTAAAACCATTTACAGCAGTATTAGTACCAGCACAAACTATTACAGTTTCATTACCGCTCGTGTTATAGGCATCAGCCAGACAAAAAAGTTGACCATCACAAGGACTTTTTGCTAAAACATCAGATAGAAAAAACATTAAAAAAATAGATACAAAAAGAGCAAAAACTAATGAATTTTTATCCATTTTCATCACTAAAATACTAATCAATAATAAATTTGTGATTGCCCCAATATAAAGATTTTGGCTCTGTTAGTGTGTCGCATAATTTGTAATAAAAAGTAGCTGTTATCCTAGGTAATAGTTGTGATCTCACTTTTCACCAACGAACTTGTGCGTTAAATCTAATAAAAACACGAATATTTATGCGACAAAGCAAAAAAAGATAAACATTAATATTTCTGGAATATAATTCTCTACCAAGTGGTTGTATGAAAATAACTTTGAGTATAATAAAAGCTGATATAGGAAGTTATTGTGGTCATAACAAAGTCCATCCTGAACTGATAAAGATTGCTAAACAAGAACTGGAAAAAGCGAAGAAAAAAGGTGGAATAATAGATTATTTTGTTTTTGCTTGTGGTGATGACTTAGAACTTTTAATGTCTCACAAGAAACCTGTTGACGACACAAAAATACATAAATTGGCATGGGATATTTTCACTCTGGGTACAAAGAAAGCCAAAGAAATAAAATTGTATGGTGCAGGACAAGATATGTTGAAAGATACATTCTCAGGAAATGTCAAAGGTATGGGACCTGGTGTCGCAGAGATGAGTTTTGAAGAGAGACCCAGTGAACCTGTAGTGGTCTTTGCTGCAGACAAGACTGATCCTGGTGCATGGAACATTCCTTTATTCAGGACTTTTGCAGATCCTTTCACCAACCCAGGATTGATTATATCTCCAGTAATGAGCGAAGGTTTTACTTTCGAGATTCAAGATGTCGTTGAAAATAAATGTATAGAATTTAAATGTCCAGATGAGATGTATGAGCTTCTTGCCTTCATCGGAACTCCTGGAAGATATGTGATAAAAAGTATCACAAGAAACTCCGATGGTTTGATTTGTGCTGCAACGAGTACGACAAGATTATCATTGATCGCTGGAAAATACATAGGGAAAGATGATCCTGTTTGTATAGTAAGAGCACAACATGATTTACCTGATGTTGGAGAGATTGTTGAACCTTATGCATTTCCTTACCTGGTCGAAGGTTGGAACAGAGGAAGCCATACAGGACCTTTGATGCCTGTCGGTCTTGAAGATGCAACTCCAACAAGGTTTGATGGACCACCTAGAGTTGTTGCTTTGGGTTTCGTCACCTGTAATGGAAAACTGTCTGACCCAGTAGATTTATTCAAGGACATATCATTCGATAGAGCTAGAGAAAAAGCTAATGAGATTGCAGATTACATGAGAATGCATGGACCATTCCAACCGCACAGATTACCAGAAAGTGATATGGAATATACAAGCATGCCAAAGATTAAAGAAAAGTTAAAGAACAGATGGAAAAAAATCTAGAATTTTCGAAACGATAGTTTTAAAAACTTTTTTATGTAATAATAGTTATAGTGTATGTAAACACTAACTGATGCACATGATCGAGAAGAGAAGAGCTGTATTGATAACATTCTCAGTAAAAACAGATAGGTTTCATAGCAGGACTGAGAGGAATAAATTTTACAAAGAACTCTACGGTTGGAAACAGACAGTAAAAAAACAAGAAAGAAAATATGTCTATGAAAGGGATGGTCTTCTAGATGAGATTCCACATGTAAAAGTCGACCAATCACTCTTCATTATAATGAGAGAACATATGAGAAGAATGCAAGAATTCCTGGATGATTGGGAGGATAAAATTAAGTGGGATATGTTCGATGTTTTATTAAATGAAAAACAACAAAAATTATTAAAAGGGTGTTTTGAGGATGAGTGAGAAAAAAGAATTTGAATTGAAAGTTGGGGAGTTGACACAAAGAGAAGAATTTGGTAGGGGAATAATAAGGGTAGATTCTGGTACGATGCAAAAGATTGGGATAAGAGAAGGGGATATTGTAGAAATTGAAGGAACTAGGAAAACGAGTGCTATTGCTGTAAGGTCTTACCCTGCTGATGCTGGTTTAAACGTTGTAAGAATGGATGGTCTTTTGAGAAGGAATGCTGGAGCAGGAGTCGGTGATAACGTCAAATTAAGGAAAGCTGATGTTAAAGATGCGAGGAAAGTTACGCTTGCACCTGCTCAAGAAGGTATGGTCATTCAGGTCAGTCCAAATTTAATAAAACAGAATATTTATTATCGCCCTTTAACGAAGGGTGATATCATCGTTCCCTCTCCCGTTGTTAAAGGGGGAGATACGGATAGAGCACCAAGTATATTCTCAGAATTTCTTGGTTTTGATTTCGAAGATTTCTTCTTTACACCTACAGGAGAAACTAGGTTTGTCGTCACGAATACAGATCCATCTGGAGTTGTAAGGATAACAGACATGACTGAATTAGAGATTTTACCTAGACTACCAAAAGGATTTGAACTTGAACAGAGGGCAGTACCATCTGTCACGTATGAAGATGTGGGTGGAATACATGATGCTATTCAGAAAGTCAGAGAGATGATTGAACTGCCGTTGAGACATCCTGAGTTGTTCACTAGACTCGGGATAGAACCGCCAAAAGGAGTTTTGTTACATGGACCACCAGGATGTGGAAAGACTTTATTGGCAAAGGCAGTGGCAAATGAATCTGGAGCTAACTTTTATTCTATCGCTGGACCTGAGATTATGTCGATGTGGTACGGTAAAAGTGAGGAAAATCTAAGGAAAATCTTCGAAGATGCAGAGAAAAATGCTCCAAGTATAATCTTCTTGGATGAGATCGATTCTATTGCTCCTAAGAGGGAAGAAGTGCACGGTGAAGTAGAACGTAGAGTCGTTTCACAACTATTGACATTAATGGATGGTTTGAAGGCTAGAGGAAAAGTGATAGTCATTGCTGCGACTAATGTCCCGAACTTGATGGATCCTGCTCTAAGAAGACCGGGCAGGTTCGATAGAGAAATTGAGATTGGCATACCAGACATGAAAGGTAGGAAAGAAATCCTACAAATTCACATGAGACACATGCCCCTAGCCAAAGACGTAGATTTAGATAAAATTGCAGAGATAACTTACGGCTACACGGGTGCTGACATCAGTGCTCTCACAAAAGAAGCGGCGATGCATGCTTTACGAAGATTATTACCGAGGATAAAATGGAAAGAAGAAGGAACGCTTCCGTCAGATGTATTGGAAAAGTTGAACGTGACAAAGGAGGATTTCGATTATGCGATGAGGATTGTTGAACCGTCAGCCATGAGGGAAGTCATGATAGAAGTACCTAATGTACCATGGACTGACATTGGCGGGTTGGAAGAAGTAAAACAAGAATTGAAGGAAGCAGTTGAGTGGCCTTTGACGATGCCTGATAGTTTCGACAGGATGGGCATAAGTCCACCTAGAGGCGTACTTTTGTATGGACCGCCGGGATGCGGAAAGACTCTATTGGCAAAAGCAGTGGCAACTGAATCGAAAGCCAATTTTATCTCGGTTAAAGGACCTGAACTCATGTCAAAATGGGTTGGTGAAAGTGAAAAAATGGTCAGAGAATTGTTCAGAAGGGCAAAACAAGTCGCTCCAACAATCATATTCTTCGATGAGATAGATGCCTTAGTTCCGAGAAGAGGTTTGGGTTATGGGGAACATGTGTCAGAGAAGATAGTTTCTCAGATGTTGACAGAGTTATCTGGTTTAGAAGAATTACATGATATCGTTGTTTTAGCTGCAACAAACAGACCAGACATGCTCGACCCTGCTCTCTTAAGACCGGGTAGGTTTGATAGGCAAATCCTTGTTCCTTCACCAGACGAGAAGGCAAGACTGAAGATTCTAGAGATAAAGACAAAGGACATGCCTCTGAAAGGAGTGAATCTAAAGACTCTGGTGAGGAAGACTGAAAACTTCTCGGGTGCAGATTTAGAAGGTTTGTGCAGAGAAGCAGCGATGCATGCGTTAAGAGAGAACAAAAAAGCAAAAGAAGTGACGATGAAACATTTTGATACGGTTTTGAAAGAAATGTCGCCCAGTTTAAGTAAGCCAGTACTAGATTTTTACAGACAGTTCGATGAAAGGTCCAGAAAGAAAATAATAGAAGAGGCAAAATCAGAAGAAAAAGAATTCAGTTATGTGGGTTAGAAAAAATTATTTAAATGTATTTTTGAATAAAATCTTCATTGGGATTGGGGTGGTAATGTAAGGATCTCATTCTTAAAATTTCTACTCAGTTCTTTCTGAGTAGTTTACTAAGGAGGTTAAAATATGGAAAGAAGGTTTTCAAAACCAAGATTTGGTGAAAGAGATTTCGGAGACAGGTTTGAAAAACCAGTCAAAGAAGGGGAAACATACGACATTGAAATCAACGAAGTCGGATCTAAAGGAGATGGCATAGCTAGAGTTAAGAATTTTGTCGTTTTTGTACCAGACACAAAAAAAGGAGAAAAATGTAAAATTAAAATAAACCAAGTGAGCAGAAGGTTTGCAATCGGTGAAAAAGTTGGGGGAGCGACAAAAGCTGAAAAAGAAGAAGTTGAGGAAAAAATTGAAGAGGAACCAACCGAAGAACTTGAGGAGGGAGAAATTGAAGATCAATGAACTGAGGTTGGGAATGAATAATATTAACATAACTACAAAAGTCGTTGATGTTTCTGAACCCAGAGAGGTGATGACGAAATTAGGCTATCGAACTCGAGTTGCTACTGCCACCATAGAGGATGATACTGGAAAAATAGAATTGATTTTATGGGGCAAACAAACCGATGAAATAGGGGAAGGAGATTTAATTGAGATAACAAACGGTTACATAAGGGAATTCAGAGGTACTTTGCAACTCAACGTCCCCAGAAAAGGAGAAATTAAAAAAGTCGGTTAAAGCTTTTCAATATTTTTGCTGACCGAACATTTTCTTTTTCATTAAAGTAAATGTAACGTAGACCATTACGACTATCATGCCAAAGACAATGACGATGAAGATTGGGGAAGTTATAACGTTGATTAAATCTAAAGGTAAAATAGAGCAATAACAATAGCCTTCATCTTTTTTGTTCAAGACGCATCCAGCATGATTTGATTTGCAGACATCTCTACAATCATAAGTCTCGATAATGCTGGCCTTTTCTGATAAGCAATAGTATTCGTTCAATGTTTTACTGTCCTTGCAATTATCCTTTAGTGTTATATCAAAAATATCAATTGAACCTGGAATCTTGGGTTCATTACCACCATCAGTTTCATGCATACAGATTGGAATACTCTGAACGATAGAAATCAGCAAGAAGAAAATGGGAATTAAAACAAGCTTTTTCATTATCATGATAATATTTTTGATTCTCCTATATAAAAATTGAGTAAGGGGTGTTATACTGCAGAATTTGGATTAGAAGGTTTGAAGAAACGTATGATTTTAGATCTTTTAAGATTCTTATAAATACTCATAGAAAAATAATGTTCATCACAACTCTACTCCTCTGAAAAGTTAGTATATATACATTAATAAAATTCTATCATGATAGAATTAGATTTATTTAAATTACATGAGAGCAATGATTCTGTTAAAGGATGGATAATAGCATATGGAAAGAATTTGCATGTAATAGTGGAAAACATATTGAATCAACTTTATACAAAGTATAAAAGACATGAACTTGATGAATTGTTTATTTCTAAACTTGGCATCTCTAATATAACTTCACAAAGGTTTAGAAGAAAGTGTAGAAAATCATATCCACTTGTTTTCCTCGATGAATTAACGAATATATGGAAAGACACGTTCAATAAATTTAGAAATGAAGTTTCTGCCAAAAAAGAAGAAATCATGGAAAATATAGAATTTTTAAAGGTAAATCGACCCAACTCAAAACCCGTAAGAGCTGTAAAAAGATTAAGCGAGACCCTATGTAAAATTGCTGGTGCACATGCTGCTGATGGTACTCTTTATGGTTCTTTGATCAGAATTACAGATGAAGATAAAAATG
>Ga0315268_10005640_pt1 | contig 13406 bp, 13 predicted proteins | sample C1_top_MG_FD_204535 | JGI IMG/M metagenome (GOLD analysis project Ga0315268, IMG submission 204535) | Sediment microbial communities from Yellowstone Lake, YNP, Wyoming, USA - C1_top | ecosystem: Environmental > Aquatic > Freshwater > Lake > Sediment | place: USA: Wyoming | collected 2017-08-01 | reverse complement strand
AGCTGGGCTATCAGGTAATACCATGTTGCGCAGAAGCGGAGTTGGCACTGAGAAGAACAGCTGAGAAGGGACTGACAGATTACAAGCCCGGTGATAGCAACTTCAAAGTGATCGGGCAAGCACTCTCGGCTGAACAGACGGCTGCATTGGACAGAATAAGAGAGAAGATTCTGCTACCGTGGGGATCTACTGGAGTTCAAGCCGCTATCGATTATGCTTTCTTCAAAATGTTGAAGATGATCACAGTCTACCCGGTCGAGGACCCAGAAAGACTCACAGACCACAAGGGGCGAGTGCTGCCTGACGCGTACCTTGTCCCCTTCGGCACCACGGCCAAACAATTCGCCGGGATCATCCATTCGGACTTGGGAGAGGGATTCCTCTACGGCATAGAGGTCAGGTCGAAAATGAGGATCGGGGAGGAACATGTCTTGAAGGATCGTGACGTAATCTCTATTGTGAGTGCCAAGAAGCGAGGATAGCATTTGCCGCCACGCGCTATTGCCGTGGCGGCATTACATCTTCGGAGACAACGGCACAGGCCGGGATTGTCGCCCCGGAAGCAATCCGTACACCGGGCATGAATGATGCGTTTATGCCGGTGCTGACGTTGTCGCCGGTCACGATGCCGAGTTTTCTGAAACCCGTGTCTACGAGCTTTTCCTTTATCCTCATGCGTATCGTCTTGTCACTGAGCTTGAGGTTCGCTACTATTGTGCCCGCTGCTAGGTTGCAGTCTTCGCCGATGATGCTGTCACCAACGTAGGAAAGATGCGGTATCTTCGTGTTGTTCATGATAACACTGTTCTTGACTTCGCAGAAAGCGCCGACCATTGATCCTTTCCCTACGGAGGTGCCCGCACGTAGGTGGGCGAGGGGCCCTATGACCGCATCCTCTCCAATCCATGCGGGTCCATCGATGATTGACCCTGCTCTAACAACGGCACCCTTCTCGACCGTTACTCGGCCTGTTACTCTGGCTCCCGGTTCAATCCTCCCGGTAATCCTTCGTCTTGATCTAGAGAGGATGTCACCATTTGCGCCGAGGACATCCCATGGTTTCCCGATGTCATGCCAATCGGAGGGGTCAATCCTTGCCCATGCGACGGGCGTCCCCGCTCTAGCCAAGGAGGATATTGTATCGGTGATCTCAAACTCGCCTCTTGTTGATCGAAGTGTCGCTTGCATGTGATCGAATACAGCCGGGCTCAGAACATAGATTCCTGCATTCGCTAGATTGCTCGGGCTTTGTGACCGGCTCGGTTTCTCCACGATTTCGACCAACATGTCTTTTGCGAGTCTGGCCATCCCATAGGACTCAGGCTGCGTGACAGGAACCAGTCCGACCGTGGGCTTGCGTCCTTTCCTCTCATACGTGTCCACGACGCTTCTGATTGCACGTGTGCCGATCACGAGATCTCCGTATGCCACCAAGAAGTCGTGGCTGCCCACTTGGTCTTGCGCCACGGAAATGGCGTTTGCTGTTCCCGAGACGTCTGGCTGATCAACATATTCGACGGTGACACCCAATCCGGAGCCGTCGCCTATGCACTTCCTGACGAGTTCGCCCTTGTACTGGGTGACCAGCACGATTGATCGTATCCCGGCTGACCTAATGGCGGATATCACATGCTCCAGTATCGGCCTACCAGCGATGGGAATCATGTGCTTTGACCGGTTCTCGGTCAGTGGCCAAAGACGCACACCTTTCCCTGCCGCAAGAACCACCGCCTTCAATCCTCGATCTGCACGTCTCACGGGCGTTCTCTCCGACAATACCAATCTAGCTACTGATAGATGTCATTTGCGAGGGCGATCTTACCGTGGCTCTTAAAAGCGCCGTGAGTCGAAAACCAGCATCTTTGAGGGAAGACAGCAATTGCCCTTCGACGTGATATCTCTCCTCAGCGGAATTGTGGCCGGAGGTGTGGTTGGGGTGCTCGCGGGTTATCTTCACGAAACCGAGACCATAGGACGACTGCAAGAGAAAGTTCGAATGGCCATGGTTCAACTGGAAAAGTCCCCTTCCGCGATCCAGAAAGGGACTGGCGAACCCGCCGGGGGTGATCTGCAGCGCCAACTCGTGGAGCTTCAGGACGAAATCAGAAAGCTGTACCGGAGACCCGGTCGCTAGGCCTCCGCAGTCTTTGGCTGGACCGATGTCTCGCCCGGCTTGGCCATCACGCCCTCAGGAATGACTAGGAGCTTAGACTTCCTGACTCCCACATGTCTCAGCGGGGAGACTTTCTTGGCAAGATTGTAGACCTCGGAGCCGAATATGCCGAGGACCATCTCGTGGCACAGCTGATCGTACGACAAGGTTGCCGCCTTCTCTTCCACCGTTCTTCTCATCATGCTCCTGATGAGGTGCTGCTGATTGGCGTTGACTCGATCCCTCGTGAACGCCACAACAGATGCGCGGGTCATATACTGATCCTTCGAGGTCACATTGAAGATCGCGTCAATGCGAGTGCTTCCCCGCCTGACCAAGCTGCGAAGATAGTCAGCCGAGTACTCGTGGCCTTTCAGAATGGTGTCTGCTCGGGAACCCTTGACATTCGCAGCGAGGAAGTAGAGTTTCTGAGATTGATGAGAGAAGTCGTTCGTGATATCGTACAGCGTCGTCTCAACCACTCTGCCAACTACCTTGGCTGGATCGCTGCACGGAATTGACGCGACTTTCTTCTCACCGAAGTACGTGGGCGCATAGACATCGTACCATTCCTTGGCACGCCACTTGTCCCTGACCTTCTTCGTAGCCTTCGACAATCTTCAATCACTGAGCGAAAACGCAGCACCCTGTGAGAGCTATTAAACCTTTGGCGCTTCTCAGTTATCGAGTCAGCGCCTTCTATGCGATCTCCGTTCTCTGGGCTCCGCTGCCGATGCGAGCCTCTCCACTGCGATTAGACATAGGAGTATGTCGTCAATGGTTGCTAGAAGGGATTCGGTGTCCGGTGCCCCGGAAATCGTCGAGATGAGTTCTTTTCCCTTAGCTTCGGACTTGATGCGAAGCGGTTTGGGTGCGACCCCGTTATCCGCGTTCAAGGCTACCTCTATTGACTTGGTGATCAGGGCATCCGGGTAGCGGGTCGTGACTGTTGCCTTCATTCCTTCTGCATCTGCTCGAGGACTAGCGTGTCTATCATGCGATAGAGATCTTCAGCATTTGTGGAGCGGATGTGGGCTCCCGCGGCCACGTTATGTCCTCCTCCGAAGCCTCCGGAAGCCGCTGAAGCCTTTTGCAGGGCAAGACCAAGGTCCACCCCCTTCTTCAGGAGGGCTTCAGGTGCCCTCGCGGATATCTTGACCCCGCCGTCTCTGGATCTGGCACCCACTATCGTAATCTTGTCAGGCTTGAGATGACCAGCAGAGGACAGAATTGAGGATAACGCGCCGGTCATGCTCTCCTTGATCTTGTCTTCACCTCTCACCACACAAACAGTCTTGAGTTCCATGATGGCGGAAGGAGTATTGGTGAGCCATTCCATATATTCCGCGAGCGTCTTGCGGTAGCTGGCCACGACTTCCTGCACCTCTTCTAGGATCGCACCCCTTTCTCCAAGACAGATTGATACTGCCAAACCTTCTCGATCCATTCTCCCACACGCGTTGAGCATCGATGAGAATTCGCGTGCGTCACGGGTCAGGCTTCCCGTAGGCTCGCTGGTGACCGTGTAGACCGTTCCTATCAGTTCCAGCGCCTTGCTTCCCTTGAAACCCTTTGAGACGAGAAGCTCGACTATCGCGCTGAGGAGAGCCTGCTTCTCCTCGCGGCTCAAGTCGCTGATCGTTCTCCATCGGTCCCCATCTTTCAGCGGGATCTTCAGGGATGCGAGCAACGCTGTGCAGTGATCTTCCTCTCCGCTCAAGTAGGGCAGGTAGGGTGTCGTCGTGAGTGCCAGCGCGCGATGTATCGGCCGTGTCTCTCTTCCGAAAAACAGTAGGTCCTTGTCAATCCTCAGGCGCCCGCACTCCATGCCATCTTGGATCGCGAGTTCGTTGGCCCCTCGTAGGCGCCGTTCACTGTTCTTGTCTTGCATGTCCCCAAGCCCGCCGACTACGGCAAGCACAGAAAGGTCATTGTTGGACGAGGACATCTTGCGAGCGACGAGGTACGCGAGTCCGGCAGCGCTTATCTCAGTGGCGCCATCGACTCCGAACTCGTGGGGGTTAACCTGGGATACTCTCGCAGCAGCTTTTCCCGTAGGTGGATGATGGTCTATCACCACGACCTCGTGTTCCTCGGCAACTTTTGCGAGGCTCTCAAGGTAGCCACTACCTATGTCGGTGAGCACAAGCAAGTCAGGGTCGGAGCGCAGAGCCTCCTCCAACGTGGCGGGGTCCAGTTCCTTTACAACTCTGAGCTGAAAGTTGGCTTTGATCCGGGCGAAACTCGATCCCACGATGCCAACTGCCGCCAGCCCGTCGGCGTCGTAGTGAGAAAGGAGCAGGATCTTTGAGCCGTGAGACGCTCTGTCCCTGAGAATTTCGGAAGCCTCGGCAGCCCTCGCGAGAAGACCCTCTAGATCCGGTTCGGACGACATTTTTAGGCCACAGATGCGGCCATCGGCTTGTATTCCCAATCCGGCTGCAGTCTGCCTTGGTTCTTGTAGTACTTCACGAGACGATGAATCTTGGACTCAACCGTCGCAAGCGCTCTCTTGTTCTCGTAGTCTTTGCGATTCTTCTCCAAGTGTTTTCGAAGACCTTGTGCCCTTCGAAACAGGTAGTCAAGATCTTCGGGCACCTTCGGAATCTGGCCTGAAGCGCGTGCCAGCTGCGTAACATTCTTTCCCGTCACAGGCTTGACCAGGGGCACTCCATATTTGTCCCGAAGAATAGCTCCGATTAAGCTCGGTGAGTTTCCTTCTTTCGCGAGCTTTGCGATGAGACCCTCGACTTCCTCCGGCGTATACTTGAACCAAGCCGGGGGCTTCTTGCTCACAGGTCGGGTTGACCCTGATCTGCCCCGTTTGCTCGTGTACAGTCTAGCTAAGTCAGACACACTCCGAGGGTACACCATGATTCCAGATTTCGCTATTCGACCATCCCTGCTCTATTTAAGTCGTTCCCGCAAGACAACCGGAGTCATTGTGCGCAGTCTCGCTTGCTGATCGTGCGTCTTACCAGTCACCGTGCATTCTGACCAGCCATCTCGAGAGTTTCATGAACGAGGTCGCCCTGTGAGAGAACTTGTTCTTTTCTCCGATAGTCATCTGGGCAAACGTTCTGCCATCTCCCATCGTCGGGACGAAGATCGGGTCAAACCCGAAGCCACCGGATCCTTGAGGCCGCAGTCCTATCCGCCCCACAACACTCCCCAAGAAGCACCTAGCCTCTCCTCGAGGTGAGCAGAAGGCAGTGACTGATGAGAACTTGGCGTTCCTTCTCGAGACACCTTCCATCAACTTCAGAATCCCTTCATTGCCCAGCCGTTTGAAGACGTCCGACGAGTATGGGCCGGGAAATCCCCTCAGCTCGCGGATGAAGAGCCCTGCATCCTCTGCCACGACGGGCGTTCCGAGTCGAACGGCTGCCTCCTGAGCCGCGTACGCCGCGATTTCCGAAAGGTCGTCAGATTGGATTTCGATTTTTGGAGCAGAGAGCATCTGGAGTTCTAGTCCTGAAGTTTTCACCACGGCCCGTGCTTCTCTGAATTTCCCTCTGTTAGATGTTAGGAACCAGACTCGTTTGTGCTCTTTCACTGTACCTTCCCCGCTTCTCGATCTCATGCATCTTTGCAAGGACACATTCCGCTTCTTTTCGTCCCATGACTCGGCGATAACCCTCAACTACGCCTTCGAAGGCCTTGGAGTGCAATGCGAAATGCGTACTCTTGAATGCCCTGTTCATCAGTAATAGGTCTACGCCTCTTGCCTCCGATTCGCTTGAGTAATCGCTCAACCCAAAATCAATCAAGAACATTTTTCTCCCGTCTCTGAGAATCATGTTGGAAGTGGTGAGGTCACCGTGAACAATGCCGCCGGAATGAAGCCGGCCAACAAGTGACCCCACAAGGATGCATGTTCGTCTGAGACTCCAGTCACTCATTCCGGAGAGAGCTTCCTTGAGGCGAGGCCCGTTGACGTAGTCCATGACGATCGTGCAAGTTACCGTGTCAACCTCGTAGACCGACGGCGTCGGAACTCCTGCGCGTTTACAGTCGTGAAGGAGATGAGCCTCCCGTGATGTTCGTGCGACCCTGATTGAATAATCAAGGCGATCGACCCTGTACGTCTTCGCGAGGCGAGTCTTTAGGACGACTTGCTTGCCATGCCACTCCTCTAGGAATATGCTGGCCTCTGCGCCTTTGCGGATCAACATGACATCGTCATCTCCAAGGGATTTCGACCTCATCTAGTCTCCAGCGAGGCTTGACTTGGCTTCGTTCGATGTCGACGAACAGACGGCAACGAAAAGCGAGTGTTCCAGTCCAGGAAATCTGTGCACCACAGTCGCCTGCAAATCTCTGATCGACAGCGCGGAAAGCAGCGGAATGCTCGTTTGCAACGATCTCAAGCTTGTTCCGTAGCGCCGAATTCGCGGCGACGCCTCCCACGAGAAGAACCTCGTCCTTCTCCGTGTGCGCTAAGCTTCGCTCTACGGCCTCCGCCAGCATGGAGAATGACACTTCTTGGATTGAGAAACAGAGATCCTCAACCGGCGCTCCTGCGTCAAGCAGCTTCGTCGCCGCAGTCAGTAGACCAGAATACGAGACATCGTTTCCCTTCACTGTGTAGGGAAGCTCAATGAAATTGTCGGTCTTTGCTGCAAGTCGCTCGATCACCGGCCCTCCCGGTGAAGCGAGACCTGCGGAACGGGCGAACATGTCCAACAGGTTGCCGAGAGTTATGTCCTCTGTCTCTCCGTAGATTCTCCATCGGCGGCCAGCGAATGCCGCTATTGTCGTATGTCCCCCAGACAGCAGAACGACCAACGGATCACGAGAACCGGTCGTAAGGGAGCCGATTTCTATGTGGCCGATCGCGTGATGAACCGGTATGAGAGGGATGCGGAGTTTCGATGCAATCGCCCTTGCTATTGTCGCCCCAATTCGTAGCGTTGGTCCGAGACCTGGGCCTAGCGCGATGGCTACGCCATCAACCTCCTTGGGTTCGGTTTCCCCGTCTCTGAGCGCGTCTCTGATCACGGCGTCGGCTACTGACGAGTGATGTTGAGCAGCTTCCCTGGGATGTATGCCTCTTCCTGCGAGTGGAATGTAGACTCGCTTCGCATCAGAAAGGATGCGCCCCTCGGAGCTGGCAACGCTCGCACCAAATGTGTGCGCCGTAGACTCAATGCCAAGGATTCGCGAAGGCATCTGCATCTCCGCATCGCGAGTTTCTCGATGAAGGCTAAATAGAACTTGCCCGGGGTATAAGCTGGCCGCGGGTGGCTATCGTGACGGGTGACCGAGAAATCGAAGTTCTTGCCTAGCCTAGGCCACCCCAAACAGATATCCGACGGCACAGGATGTTGCGCACACGTTACCCCGAATCGGAGATGTGCAACGAGGAAACACTGAGTGTGATATTGCTTGAGACGTGAAATCGGAGCATTGGCAAAGGCCTACAACTGGAAAGAGGTCGAGCAGAATGTGCAAGATCTCTGGACGAAGAACCGTGCATATGACACAGTGAAGGCACGGAGATCAAAGGGCCGCAAGTTCTACTTCCTTGACGGCCCTCCATTTCCCTCATCGGACACACCCCACATCGGCACTTGCTGGAACAAGGTCGTCAAGGACGTCATCCTTCGATACAAGAGGTCAAGAGGCTTTGACTGCAGAGATCAGCCAGGATACGATTGTCACGGTCTGCCAATCGAGCTTGCCATAGAACGGCAGCATGACTTCAAACAGAAGCACGATGTCGAAGTGTACGGCCTCGACAAGTTCGTTTCCGAATGCAAGGCGTTCGCCAACACCAACTCGAAGGCAATGAGTCGCATTTTCGCCGACCTAGGAGTATGGATGGATTGGGAACGGCCATATCTCACACATGACGACGCCTACGTTGAGTCCGCATGGTGGACCGTGAAGAAGGCACACGAAGATGGCCTTCTGGAACATGGCTTGAAAGTCGTCCACTGGTGTCCGCGTTGTGAAACCGTGCTATCTGACTACGAAGTTGTATTGGAATACCGCGAGCTCAGAGATCCCTCGATCTACGTGAAGTTCCCCATCGAGGGACGTGAGAACGAGCATATTCTCATCTGGACTACTACCCCTTGGACATTACCGTCGAATACTGCTGTCATGGTTCATCCAGACTATGAGTACGCGCGCGTGAGATCCGGCAATGAAGTCTACATCATGGCGAAGGAGAGAGTGTCGCACGTTGCCGCAGAAACCGGTACGACGCTCGAGCTGTTGGAGACGTTCAAAGGGCGGACGATCGATGGGCTTCGATACAAATCTCCGCTTGCCGACGTAGTCCCTGCTCAAGCTCATATGACAGGCGGTCATCGCGTCGTGCTCAGTGCCGAGTACGTGACGCTTGAGGATGGAACCGGATGTGTACATTCGGCTCCTGGACACGGAGAAGAAGACTATGAGGTTGGTCGCCGGACCGGACTTCCGGTTGTGATGCTGGTTGACAACCAAGGTAAGATGGTCGCCGAAGCAGGGAAATACGCTGGCAAAGACGTCAGACAGGCAAACCCTGAGGTAATCGAAGATCTCAAAACGAGAGGCGCACTTCTCTTCGCCGGTGAAATACTTCACAGGAGCCCGGTGTGCTGGCGGTGCCATACTCAGCTCATCATACGCGCGACCGATCAATGGTTCATAAAAGTCACCCAGATGCGCGACAAGATGATTGCCGATATCGAGGCAACCAGATGGATTCCGGACTGGGCAGGCGCAGGTCAGTTCCGCAACTGGCTCCAAGGGCTCAGAGATTGGGTTATCTCAAGACAGAGGTTCTGGGGCACACCATTGCCAATCTGGGTGTGTGACTCGTGCAAGAACAGGGAAGTTATCGGCTCCTTGAAGGAGCTGAGGGAGAAGAGCGTCGACAACAGGACGCCTAGGGAACTGCACGTCCCTTGGGTCAACGAAGTCAGGCTGAAATGCGCTTGCGGAGGCCAGATGAAGAGACTCCCCGATGTGATGGTAGGATGGTTCGATTCAGGAGTATCATCATACGCCTGCTTGACATACCCTAGGAGTCGGGCGGAGGCGAAGAAATGGTGGCCGGCGGATTTCATAGTGGAAGGACGTGATCAGATCTCCGGATGGTTCTTCTCACTGCTCAAGGCTGGCCTTGTGGCGTTCGGGGAGACTCCGTACAAGACAGTGCTGATGCACGGGTTCATGCTGGACGAACAAGGACGGGAGATGCACAAGTCTCTCGGGAATTTCGTTGTGCCTCAGGAGGCAATCGAGCGACATGGACGTGACGCACTTCGATTGTACGTATTGCAGAACACACCGTGGGAAGACCTGAGATTCTCATGGAAAGTTCTCGCGCAGGTTGTCGGAGACCTTCAAACGATCTGGAACGTATACGTGTTCGCGAGCACTTACATGAATCTGGACAAGTTTGACCCAAGTCAATGCTCGCCTGAGAAGATGAAGCCACACATGAGGGAAGAGGATCTCTGGCTCATGAGCCGTACCGAACACACAGTTGAGTCCGTGAGTTCCGCAATGGAGGATTACCGAATACATGAAGCCTTGCGGACTCTGAGGAGCTTCCTTGTCCAGGACCTCAGTCACAACTACATTCGACTCGTTAGAAAGCGAACTTGGGTTGAGAAAGAGAACCCTGACAAACTGGCAAGCTATTCGGTTCTCTCCCATGCATTGAGCCGGGCTGTGGTGATGCTGGCTCCTTTTGCACCGTTCATCACGGAAGCGCTCTACCAAGGCATGCTCCGACCGGCTGCAACGAAGGCGTCCGTCACGGTCCATGCGCTTGACTGGCCTGAGCCCAACAGCACATGGCGGGACGAGGATTTGGAGAAACGACTTGAGATCTGCCAGCGGGTTGTCTCTGCCGCGGCGATGGCGAGAATGAAGGCGGGTCTCAAGCTCAGGCAGCCGGTTAGGAGTGTGAACATATCCACAGGAGAAGATGAAGTCCGCGACGCCGTCTTGCGAATGGAGATGCTCCTTCTAGACCAGATGAACACTCGGTCTCTGAATGTGTCTCGGTCATCCGAATCGAAGCAGATCGTCAGACTCCGAACTGTCCCGATCATGGCCCTGCTCGGCCCTGAACTGAAGTCACGGGCAGCAGAAGCGGCCCGACAGTTGACAGGGATGGACCCCACCGATCTCAGACAACGTCTGTCGCATGGGAAGGTCGAGCTCGAAATCGGCTCGGAGAAAGTTGCAATCCTTGAGAAGCACGTGAGTTTCGTCGAAGAAGCAGAGGATGCTGATGCTGCAGCAGATTTTGAGGGAGGCAGGGTGTCCATCGACACGACGCTGTCTCCCGATGAGATAGCTGACGGTCTCGCACGTGACTTGGTCAGAAGGATTCAACAGATGCGCAAGGAGATGGACCTCAAAGTGGATGATTTCGTTGATGTTGATGTGGCTACATCAGCAGATGATGCCGCATCATCTGTGAAGAGTAGACGCGATTACATCCTAGGCGAGGTGCGAGCAGGTACGCTTGAAGTTCGGCAGTCTGACAGCCCGAAAGCTCGGGGCAAACTTGTTCGGGAATGGTCGATTGGAGATGACATGTTCTCCATCGGCTTGAGCATCCACAGAAAACGCCACGCTTCTCACCGCAGGACTCGTCGTTCTCGCGCTCGAAGGCGTAGCAAGTCACACTAGACGCAAGATCATCCATGCAGCAGCACTGTTGAACTAATGCCGGCGACGAAGCCTACCTTTTTATCTATACTAGGTGCTTGCACGGTCCAATCTGTGGCTGATGGGCGATGGCTAGCATGAGGGGAACGACACGGTCAACTATGATTGTCCTGGCTGTTCTGGTCATCGCACTGATATGCACGGGACCCCAGGTTGGTCATGCCTCATCATCAAACCTCTCCGTTGTCTCCTCGAGCGCAGTACTCACCGCGGCTCGAAATAACACGTTGACGCTGGAGATCACCAACGTGGGCAAGTATCTCAAGGACTTCGATGTCGCGCTTACCCTTCCGCCACCGCTGGTGCTGTTCGGCGACAATCATTGGATTCGCTCCTCGTTCGGACCGGGGGAGTCAATCCATGCCGAGCTCACGGTTTTCGCCCCTTCCTCAGCTGCAGGAACTACACCTCAAGGTAGCCTCGTCGCTCTGTACAAAGCCGCCGGCGAGACAACGCTGACCACTGAGAGCCACGCGATCTCGTTCCTGGTCCGCGGGTGGATCGATATCACAGTCTATGAGATTACGGTGGATCCAGATCCTGCTCTCCCCGGTCAAGAGGTGACGATTTCGGGGAATATTCTGAACCGGGGAGTTGTGTCTGCGATGTACACGAATGTGACCATCGATGCCAGTGACGTGTTCACGCAGGGATCCATCCAGCCGACATATGTTGGGCAAGTCGATCCGAATGCACCTGCCCCGTTCAGCGTGACGGCAATTCTTGACTCGACCTTGGGTGAGGGAACCCGCGAGGCAACGATTTCAGTCTATTATGTGGACGACCTCCAGTACAACCACGCCGTCAAGGTCCCGGTCACGTTTACAGTTGTGCTTGAGCTGCCGACCACTGTGACAACTCGCACAGATATTGCAAGTCAATTGCTCTCGATGCCATTCCTTGCGTTGGGATCAGGAGTGGTTGTGGTTCTAGTGATCGTTGCCATATACCTTCGCAGAAGGCGCAAGCCCGCCGACTCTGTCTAGTACTGGCTCGACTCAAGAAAGCACACTGAAACATAGGCTGTTAATGCAGAACGGGAGCATCGTCGACCAAGAACGACGCTCTATCTGATGGGTTAGCCGGTTCTTACATCGGAACCTCGATGAACAGTCGCTCAAGTAGCTCTTTGTAGCGATTGCGAATCGTCACTTCAGTTACGTTGGCGATCTCGGCGATCTCGCGTTGTGTCTTCCTCTCGTTGGTCAGCACAGCTGCGATGTACGTTGCGGCAGCCGCGATTCCGGTCGGCCCCCTACCACTCGTGAGTTTCATACGTGTCGCTGTCTCAAGTATGCGAATCGCCATGGCTTCGGCCTTTCCGGAGATTATCAGTTTGTTGCTGAACCGGGCTGCATAATGGCGGCTCGTAGATGGCGGGACAAAGGTTTCGAGTTCGCGGACCATGAAACGATAGCTTCTGCCTATGTCTTTCTTGCTGAGACTACTTGCACTCGCGATCTCGTCTAGGGTCCTCGGAACACCGCATTGTCTGCAGCTCATATAGATGGCTGCCGCGGTCACGTTGTGGATTGACCTTCCACGTATGAGTCTCTTCTTTATGGCCCGCCTGTAGATGACGGAGGCCGTCTCTAGGAGATTCTTCGGAAGGTTCAAGGCTGAGGCTAGCTTGCTCAGTTCCGAGAGGGCAACTGCCAAGTTACGTTCCGTTGCGTCTGAAACGCGCACTCGTCGTTGCCATTTTCGGAGTTTGTACATGTCGAGGCGTTCGGTCGCGCTCATCTGTCGACCGCTTCCCCTTCTATCGCGCCAGTCAATGACAGTCGACAGACCCTTGTCGTGAATCGTGAAAGTTAGTGGGGCCCCTGCTCGAGATCTCTTTGCCTTCTGCTCATCGTCGAATGCGCGCCATTCTGGTCGACTGTCAGCAAGCTTCTCGGCAATCACGCATCCGCAGTTTACACATACGATCTCAGCAGCGTCGTAGTCTCGCATCAGCTTAGAGCCGCCACACTCAGGGCAGACTCTGATTCTCGGCTGAGACTGCACGGCTTCTACTGGATCAGCTTGTGGGTCTTCCATCTTTCCACCATTATCAGTCTTCAAGGGCGTATACTGTTCGTCCGATGACCGATTCTGGCTTGGCGATAGTTGGCTTCACGGAGGCATAAGGACCGGAAACTGGACCTAGAATGTCCAATACGACACCGACACTCTTCAGTTTGCTATCACAGGCTCTCGTGCCTGGTCGCACAAATCTCGGTGGATCGAGTTTCACGATGAGGGCATGGCTTTTCGTCACATGAAGGACCTTGCCCAATTTCCTCAAATCTTCGCCGTCACTCCGCGAAGGTGCGCTTGCAACGCAGTCACACCTTATATAAACGTCTCGTCTCGCTCAGAATCAACAACGCACAGAACCGGTGAAACGCTCTCCGGCTGAAGGACTTGACGCAGTCGTACCCGTGAGGGCCAAGAGCAATACCGAACCCGCATGGTTATTCTACGCGCAAACATGCTATGAAAACTCCGCCCTCGAACAGGCGCTGAGAAAACCATTGCAGAAAGCACATGCATCTGTGTTCGACGCTCTGGCAAATCCAGTCCGAGC
>Ga0315268_10005639_pt1 | contig 13407 bp, 11 predicted proteins | sample C1_top_MG_FD_204535 | JGI IMG/M metagenome (GOLD analysis project Ga0315268, IMG submission 204535) | Sediment microbial communities from Yellowstone Lake, YNP, Wyoming, USA - C1_top | ecosystem: Environmental > Aquatic > Freshwater > Lake > Sediment | place: USA: Wyoming | collected 2017-08-01 | reverse complement strand
ACCAATGTCTGCGATGTCGGCAACGGCCTGCAGTTCCGACCGCGATGGTTCGTGACGCTGGGTGCGCAGTCAGGGAACCTGGATGCGCGACAAAGGTCAGTCCTGGCGCGAGCGGGCTTTTTGCGACTTGCGGGGCGTTTGCGGAATGGGGCACAGCGGGCGGCTGTTGGCGGGTTCGTTGACGACGTCGGCGATGGTCGATTTGCGGAAGGCCTCCTCCACCATCGCCATGGCCTCGTCGAGCCGCTGGTGCAGAGCACAGAGGCGATCGCTGTGCGACTCGATCCCAAGAGGGCAGGAGCGGATGCGCTGCGGCGGATCCACGGCGGCGAGGACATCGTAGACAGTCAGCTCGTCGGGTCGGCGTGTCAGCACGAAGCCGCCGTGCAATCCGCGCCGGGAATGCACCAGGCCGGCCCGCCCCAACGCCTGGAGCAGCTTGGCGAGATAGCCTTCGGGCACGCGCGTGGCCAGCGCAATCTGGTGCGTGGTGCACGGCACGCCACCCTCCGAGGCGAGGAATACCACGACGCGCAAGACGTACTCGCCGCTTTGTGAGAGCATGGCGCAATTTTAGGACATGCACGTCCAGATATGCAACTTGCCCTGCGTTAATCAGGCGCGGATGACTTCGAGTGCGACTGCGGCAGCGAGCACGCGCCCAGCGGACAACCTCCGGCTGCCACCAGGCCAAACCACACAACCGCCCCGACAATTCCAAAGTATGGGCTCACCGTGAAGCCGAGCACGAGCAGGCAGAGCGCCAAAACGGTAGCGACTCCACGAACCCACTTTTTTCCCGCGCCAGCGCCTCCACGCACGACCGGCAAACCGGCACGCTCCCATTCGAGGGTGCCGCCGGCGACGTTCACCACCGGCGCGATCCCGCCGGAGAGCAGCTTCTGGCAGGCGGCCGTTGATCGGCCGTCCGAGCGGCAGATTACATACAGCGGCTGGTCCGGGAAGCGCCGGACGGCGCCAACGGCCTCGCTACTGAACGAATCGAGTGGCAGGTTGATCGCCCCCTCGGCGTGGACGTGCGCATACTCCCCCGGCGTGCGGACGTCGATCAGGTCAAAGTCGGCTCCGGCAACCCCCACTCGCCGGAGGTCAGCCGGCGAAATGCTCTGAATGCTCATCCGCCGTTCGATCCGCGACGGCCGGGGAGGTTACGCAAAGGTCAGGAGAGCCGCCCGTTGAGGGGCGGCTCTCCTCGGCTGCGATGCGTCAATCCCGACTGAGGTCGGGATGAAAGGGGCTTGTGAATCCGATCTTTATGCGCCGCCACCGCCGCCGCCACGACGGCCGCCTTGCTGGAGCTTGAGCTCGCCCAGGTCGGCCTTGTCGGGTTTGCCGTCCTTGTCGATCTTGACGTTAACTCGCGCGTTGCCGACGCCCTGCTTTCTGGCGCTGACGGTGTAATCGCCCTCGGGAACCTTGGTCTTGTCGATCTCGAGCACGAAGGTCCCATCGTCCTTGGTTGTGGCTTCGGCCAGAGGTTCCGGGCGGCCGCCGCCACCAGCGCCGCGCTGTCGCGCCTTGGCGAGGATGACACGAGCCTCGGCGACTGCCTTGCCGTCCTTGTCAACGACTTTGCCCTTGATGGTGCTCTTCTCGTCTGCGGCCCTGGCGCTGGTAGCCGCGAGACCGCCCACCAGAGCAAACGCTGCCACGGTTGGCAGCACCCACTTGAAAAGAAGCTGCATAGATGAATCCTCTCGCCCATCCAACCTGCGAACCGCCTACGCGGCGGACCTGCGGCATGCAGGGCAGGCGGAAGGTATTTTCCGTCGGATATATACAAGACGCGGGCCGAGACGTTTTTATTGCCCCCGCGCGATGCGCGAATTCTCTTGGCACGATTGCGGGGGCGGTGGTATGGTTGTAACAGCCGGCGCCACACGCACATCGCGCACTATGCGCCGGGAGGCTGCCGCGGTCGGTCATGCTACAAGCCGTGGACCTGAAAGGAGATGTATCATGAGCCGAACGATTTCCTTCAGGGAAAACATCCGCCCGATCTTCGCCGCCATCCGAACAGTGCCGATCGCGCCGAAGCCCGGCAGCGAGCCGGCGCCGCCGCCAGCCGAGCCGTTCATTACGCTCAGCCGCGAGGCCGGCGCAGGCGCATGGACGCTGGCGCAAAAGCTGGTCGAGTCGCTCAACGCGGATGATCCGGGGGGCCGGCCGTGGACATGCTGGGACCGCGAGCTGGTTGAGAAGGTTTGCGCGGACCATCATCTTTCGAAGGAGCTGATCGATTCGCTGGAGGACACCAGCCACTCCTGGCTGGGCGACTTCCTTGGGTCGCTCTCGTTCAGCGACAGCCAGCCGCTGATGGATGAGGCGCGGGCGTATAATCGAGTGGCCGCGACGATCCGGGCGCTGGCGCAGGCCGGGCGGGTCGTGATCGTCGGGCGCGGGGGCGTGTTCATCACGCGCCGCATGCCGGGGGGAATTCATGTCCGGCTGGTGGCGCCGCTGGAATACCGCATCGGCTTCATGGCGCAACTGCTGAATCTCTCGGCCGACGCGGCCCGCGTGCGAGTGCGGGAGATGGAGCGCAACCGCAGCGCCTTCTACAAGCGATACTGGCCGGGCGAATCGCTCTCGGCGGAAACCTTCACGATGACGATCAACACGGCGATGGTGGATCTGCGCACGATGATAGAGACGATCAAGGTGCTGACGCGGCAACCGGCGATGGCCAGGTGATAGTTTCATTTGTTCATGCGGGTAAGGCGCAGGGCGATGTCGCGCCGGAAGGGTGGAATGGGCAGGTCGACAGAGGCATCGCGGGTGGAGAAGCCGCCAGTTCCGACCACCTGGCCCGCGCGGGTGTCCCACCACTGAAATTCGTACCGCGAATTGCCCAGCGCCGGAACGTGAAGAGTGGTCTTTTCGAAAAGTCGCGGCGTCTTGCCGGCGCGGTCGTTGGTGCAGGTTGAGGCCGGATCGACGAGCCACGCGAGCAGCTCGTCGTTGCCGTCGGCAAGCGCCAGCACCTTCAGATCGGTGCCGGCGGGCGCGGACAACTGAACGGGAGCGAAGTTGCGGCGCGGCCAATCAACGGCGGCGGCGAATTTCGCCAGGGCCGTGTAGTGGGAGTAGAGGTTCTTGGGGTGGAGATAGCTGTCCCACCACCAGGTGCAGGAACCGCCGGCCGAGCCGGATAGGGCGGATGCCCAGAGGGCGTTATGGAATTCCGTCCCGATTCCTTTCGGGTCGAACTTGTCGTCGGGGCCTTTCCAGGAGATGCCGATTACGCCGACGAGGTGAGGCTTGGCGTAGGCGTCGTGGGAACGCGTGCTCTTTTCGATGTAGGCCGGCAGATTGGCTATGGGCTCGTCGCCGCCGTACATGTGGCGCTGCGTGAGGTCGATGTCGGGGATCTTCCAGATTTCGGCCGGGCCGGGGCTGGCGAAGGATGTGGTCACCAGATGCTGGTAGGGATCGTTGGTCTTCAGATAACGGGTCATTTGGCGCACCCAGTCGGCGGTGACAGCGCCCTTGGTGAGGTCCTGCTCGTTGAAGAATTCCCAGAACCCCAGGCACGTGGAGGCGCTGTAGCGGGCGATGAGGTAGCGCAGGCGGCGCTGGTAGAACTGGCGGGCGAGCGGGCTGGTGGAGAAGTCGACGGGGCGGGTGGCGGGGCCGCCGTTGCGGGCGTTGTAGGGGTTGGAGTCCCACTGGCCTTCGCCGAAATGCCCGCCGGTGACGAAGTCGCCGTAGGTGTGGATGGCGAGCATGCAGCGCAGGTTGTTCTTCGATGCGAGGTTGAAGACCTGGTCGTAGAACCAGCAGGCGAGCAGGTCGTATTTCCCGATTCCGGCGGCCTTGGTTTCCATGGGGACATTCGGACCGGTCATCCAGAGGCGGGCGTAGTTGGCTTGCGCCTTGCCGAGGGCGGTGAAATATTTCTCATAGCCGCGCAGGCCGGGGCCGTCGGCCCAGCACACGTTCGGGCCCACGATGAAGTACGGCTGGCCGTTGTCGAACTGGAAATAGCGCGAGTTGCCGGGTGCGCGGCGGATGAAGCCGGGGTCATTGGAGGGAGCCACGTCGAAAGAGACTGCATCCGATCTGACGGATGTGGAGCGGTCCTTGGCGGTGACGACAAGCTGCCATTTGCCGGGGGCGGGAGCGCAGAAGCGAAGCCGCCAATGGGGCTGGCCGACGGGGATGAGCCGTTCGCGGTTGTCTCGCAGCTCGCGGCGGAAATCCTGATACCAGAAGGCAGGAAGCTGGATGGTTTTCTGGCCGGGCGAGGTGAAGGCAGCATCGATGGCGATCTCGGCAGGGTCGAAGGGATTGGCGTAGGCCTGGTCGAGGTCGATAAGCCAATCGGTGAGCTGGTAGGCGGCAGGGGTGGTGTCGGCCGCGGGGCGGACGGAGATGCGCGTGAGGGCGAAGGCGGTGGAGGCGAAGGAGAGCACAATCAGGATCAAGTAAGTTCGCATGAAAGTCCTCATCGGGCTGACAACCGGAACAGGCCGCGGCCATGCCGGCGGTAGGCGCAGTGGCCGTCGTTTGAGGATACAGACGGAAACTGGAGGAGTTGTCGCGGGCGAGGGACGAGTCTGTGCGCACGAGATGGTCGGCCGCGAGCGGGCGGTTTTGGTGGAATTGGGTTTGTTTCTGCGGAGGCGGAAATGGAAGTTGCGGCCGGGCCGAGAGTTGTGGATCTGGAATTGGGTTTGTTTCGCAGAGAAGTTCTTGAGTGGGAGGCTTCCGAGTGGTGGTTGGGATCGCGGGCCGGGGCGCCGTGCAACGCCTCGGGCATGATGCGTAATGCGCAGCTCATCAATGCGCAACGCGTAGTTCATAGGGCTGGCGGAGGGGACGCGGGCCGACACCGGCACGCGGAGCTCCCAATTAACCGGCGATGTTGCGCGAATGCGCGCAGAAATGCGCAGCGCGCGCAGCGCGAACTGAGGGATTTGTGGGGAAAAGACGAGAAGATTTTTTCTATTTTCCGATTTTGCGCAGCGCAACAGGGCAACATGGGCCTCGGGGCATGGGGAGCATGGTAGCCGGTCATCGGCGGGCAGTAGTCTTTTGCAGATCAACGAGGCGCGTGAGGTGGAGTTGAGTTGGATGTTGTCCCCTTCGCGGCAGCAGAATACTGGCTGCCGAGAAGTGGTGTGCTGAAGCACACCCTACGCGCGCTTCTTCGGTTGGCAATGGGGGCAGAAGTGGGCGGAGCGGGCGGAGAGGATGATGCGGCGGATGGGGGTCTGGCAGGTGGGGCAGGGGAGGCCTTCGCGGGCGTAGACGCGGTGGAAGAGCTGGAAAGAGCCGGCGCGGCCGTTGGCATCGACGTAATCGCGGAATGAGCTGCCGCGGCTGCGGATGGCGCGGCGGAGGATGCGCTTGATGCATTGGGTGAGGAGGCGAACCTGGACGATCGTGAGCCTGTTGGCAGGGTTTTGCGGATGGATTCCGGCGGCGAAGAGAGCTTCATCGGCGTAGATGTTGCCCAGGCCGGAGAGCAGGCGCTGATCGAGCAGGGCGGTCTTGATGGCGCGGCGGGTGCGCGAGAGCCGCGCGGCGAGGTCGAGCGGGGTGATGTCGAGGGGCTCGGGGCCGAGATCGCGGGTGGCGTCTTCGCAGCAGGCGAGAAGCGATATTCGGCCGAAGCGGCGGGGGTCGCGGAAGCGGAGCTGGAGGTTGGGCGGAGGGTTTGAAGGGACGCGGGGGACACTGCCTGCAAGGCCCCTGACCCTGTCCTCTCCCCGGAGTGCCGGGGCGAGGGAAGAAGCGCCCCTGATCTTCTCGTCTCTGGCCCGGAGTGCCGGGGCGAGGGCAGAGCGGTCCTCGTCGACATGATCGGCGAGGTCGACAACAAGGTGAGTGTGAGGCAGCAGGGGAGACGCGGGGTCCTCGAGGGTCAGGCGGCCGGTCATGCCGAGGTGGATGCAGAGGACGGAGGGAAGCGACGAAGCGACGGGGCGACGAAGCGGCGAAGGGGAAAGGACGATGAGGATTTTCTTGCCGCGGCGGCGAATGTCGGTGATCGCGCGGGAGAGAAGGCAGGGTTCGAGGCAAGTGCCGCGAGGATGGAGAATATCCCCGCGCAGGAGCCGCGCGGCGGAGATTTTGCGGCCGAGCAGGCTGGGCCGCAGGGTGTTCACAACTGTTTGAACCTCAGGCAATTCCGGCATGCAACTTTTCCCGTACCGGCGCATCCTATGGGAAGGCCGTGACAGACGCGGCGGTACCGCGTTTCGCAACGTCGTGCATCACCGTATATTACGCCGTCCTTTGCAAGGAGATTTATGGAGGCCCAGATTGGGATCGTTGCCCCACAGGCGACAGACCTGGTTGCCGAAGAGCTGGCCGCTGTGGAGAAGCTTCAGCAGGCGTATCACAACATGAAGTCGGAGCTGGGGAAGGTGATCGTCGGGCAGGAAGCGGTGATCGAGGAGCTGCTGGTGGCGCTGTTCTGCAAGGGCCATGCGCTGCTGGTGGGGGTGCCGGGGCTGGCCAAGACGCTGATGATATCGACGCTCTCGCGGACACTGGGGCTGAGCTTCAACCGCATCCAGTTCACGCCCGACCTGATGCCGGCCGATATTACTGGCACGGAGGTCATCGAGGAGGACAAGAGCACGGGGACGCGGACGATGCGGTTTGTGCGCGGGCCGGTCTTTGCCAACGTGATCCTTGCGGATGAGATCAACCGCACGCCGCCCAAAACGCAGGCCGCATTGCTCGAGGCCATGCAGGAGAACCAGGTGACGGCGGGCGGCAAACAGCACCGGCTCCCGCAGCCCTTCTTCGTGCTGGCGACGCAGAACCCGATCGAGCAGGAAGGGACGTATCCGCTGCCGGAGGCGCAGCTTGACCGGTTCATGTTCAACATTTACGTGGGATATCCCAGCGAGGAAGAGGAATTTCAGATTGTGAGGCTGACGACGCAGAGCCGCAAGGTGGAACTTCACCACGTGCTCAGCGGCGAGGATGTACTGATGCTCCAGGAGATCGTGCGGAAGGTGCCGGTGGCCGACCACGTCATTCGCTACGCGCTGCAATTCAGCCGGCTGACGCGGCGGACGGAAACCGACGTGCCGGAGTTCGTGAGCGAGTACGTGGCATGGGGCGCGGGGCCGCGGGCCAGCCAATACCTGATTCTGGCGGGCAAGGCGCGGGCGCTGTTGAAAGGGCGCTATCACGTGAGCACGGAGGACATCCGGCAGGTGGCGCTGCCGGTGCTGCGGCACCGGATCGTGACCAACTTCAACGCCGAGGCCGAGGGGATCAAGAGCGATGCGATCGTGAAGAAGCTGATCGACTTTATCCCGCGGCAGCAGTATGAGGAGCTGGATCGGAACGTGGCGAAGATGATCAAGGACCGGCCGGTGCAGCAGACGGCGTGAAGAATGGCGGTGTCACGGGACATCTTCTCGAAACTGCGCCTGACGCCGGGCCAGTTGCGAGCGGTGGCCGAACGGAGATTCGCCGATGCGTGTTGCCTGAGAGACAGTGGCCAACAGGAGGGAGCGAATGGCGCGATATACATGGCGGGTTTTGTGATTGAGTGCCTGCTAAAGGCGCTGCTGCTGGAACGTCATCCGAGCCTTCAGAAGCCAGTGGATCCGGCGAGGCTTTCCGAAGCCGATCGTGAGGTGCACAGGCTTCTGTTCAGTCATGAACTGGACGACACGCTTGGGTTTCTTCCGGAATTGGAGAGGAAGCTTTCAGGTGTGAAGACGGAGTCGGGTGGATCAGCCCGGATACAATTCAATGCAATCTGCGAGGAATGGACGGTATATGCCCGATATTCCCCCGCGAATGCCAAACTTGACGATGCGCGTCGGCACCTGGAGACAGTCGAAGAGGTGAAGAAATGGCTAAAGGAACTGTGATCGAACCTGCATACGTGTCGCAGCTTGAAACGGCTCTGCAGCGAGAGATGACGGGCGCACAGGTCAGTCACGAGTGCGTTCGGCGGGATCGCTACCGCTTTGTTTTGGTTTGGGACGGGTTTGAGAACATGCCACATCCCGAGCGCCAGAAGAAGGTGTGGGACATCGGCAGCGCAGCGTCGGAAAAACAGGACATCACTAATGTCGCGATGATAATCACGTTGGCACCGACAGAGCTTCCGACCGAATAGAGGCTCCGCGCGGCATGCCTGCCCGTCCATCGCAGTCCCGAGAGGTCTATGTCCACCATCCCCCAGGATACCGATTATCGCAGGTACCTCGACCCGCGGACGCTGGCGAGGATCAGCTCGCTGGATCTGCGCGCCCGGCTGATTGTCGAGGGTCTGATGACGGGCATGCACCGCTCGCCGTACCAGGGCATTTCGGTGGAGTTTGCGCAGCACCGGCCTTATGTCGCCGGCGATGACATCCGGCACGTCGACTGGAAGGTGTACGGCAAGACTGACAAGATCTACCTGAAGCAGTACCAGGAGGAGACGAACCTGCACCTGATCTGCATCGTGGACGCCAGCGAGTCGATGGCGTATGGGAGCGTCGGAAGCGACGGAGCCGCGGGAAGCGACGAAGACGTGTGGACGAAGTATGACCATGCGACGGCGATCGCGGCCTCGTTGTCCTACATGGCGATCCAGCAGCAGGATTCGGTGGGGCTGGCGATCTTCGACACGGAGTTGAAGCGATATTTCAAGCCGAGCAATTCGCCGGGCCAGTGGAAGGTGGTGACGGGGGAGCTGTGCCTGACGCCGCGGCTGAAGAAGACGAACATGGGCAAGATTTTTGATCAGCTTGCGGAAAAGCTGAATCACCGCAGCCTGATCGTCGTGCTTTCCGACTTCTTCGACGACCTGGACAGCGTGAAGAAGGGCCTGCGGCACCTGCGCTACAAGAAGCACGAGGTGATCGCGTTTCAGATTCTCGATCCGACGGAGATCCGGTTTCCGTTCGAGGATGTGACGCTGTTCAAGGGCCTTGAGGAGATGGGCGAACTGCTGACCGAGCCGCGGGCGCTGCGCGATGGATACCTGGAGCAGTTGCGCCTGGCGACCGAACAGCTTAAGAAGCTCTGCCGCGGCATGCACATTGATTATGTTCGCATGGACAGCGGCGAGATGCTGGATGTGACGCTCAGCGCGTTTTTGGCCACGCGGGCGGCGAGCATCAAGTAGATTATCCACGAATGGACACGAATGAACACGAAGGATTGGAACCACAGATGAACACAGGTGAGCACAGATCGGATGCGCGGCCGGCGTGCCCGTGGCATCCATTCGTGCGCATTCGTGTCTATTCGTGGAAGAAACAATGACTGCTTTCGCGATGATATTCACGCTTGCTCTCGGCTGGCTCGCCACGCCGGGGTTCTTGTGGTGGGGCCTGGGTCTGGCGTCGATCCCGATCATCATCCATATCCTCAACCGCCGGCGCTACAGGATCGTGCTTTGGGCGGCGATGGAGTATCTGCTGCAGGCGCTGCGGAAGAATCGGCGGCGGATCAAGTTTGAGCAGCTCCTGCTGCTGGCGACGCGATGCGCGCTGCTGGCGCTCTTGGGGCTGGCGCTGGCGCGGCCGCAGGGGTGCTCGAAAAGCTCGGTTGCGGCGTTGGCGGGGCAGCGATCGGCGCTGCACATCTTCATCATCGACAACAGCTACCCGATGGGATACCAGTCGACGAGGGCGGATGCCTCGACCCACCTGGAGCAGGCGAAGCTGCTGGCCAAGCAGCAGATGGCGAAACTGACCGGCGGGAGCGAATCGGTGGCGGTGATCCTGGCGTCGCGACAGCCGCGGACGCCGCCTGTGCCGGGCAAGAGCGACCAGCCGACGCGGCCGGACCCGGTGATCCTGCATCCGAGTTATCGGCTGGACGTGGGCAGCGCGGCGGTGGAATCGATCCAGCAGAGCTACGACGGCGGCGACCTGGCCGGGGCGCTGCAGTCGGCTTTGCGGCTGGTGCGGGATGAGGACAAGCAGCCCGAGACGTTTGTCTACATATTGACGAGCTTCGCGAACAGCACGTGGGCCAAAGATGCGGAGATCATCAGGCAGACAGGCAAGGAGCTGGCCAACGTGCTGGGGCCGAACCACATCCGCATTCACAACCTCGGCGTGCCAGGAGGACAATGGAACTACGCGGTGCTGGATGTGCGGCCGGAGGGGGCGATCGCGCGGGCGAAGCTGGATACGGACTTTCTGGCGGAGGTGCGCGGATACGGCGGGGGCGACGGCACGAGGCTTTCGTGGATGTGGGATCGGGAAATTCTCAGGAGCGGCGGGGGCGGATTCATTCGTCCGGGGCCGGATTCGCCGCCGCAGCGGCAGCGCAAGGCCGACCTGAGCAGCGGCGGGATTCACGTGATCGCCGCGTCGGTGAACGATGAGAGCGACCATCTGCCGGCGGACAACGTGCACTACCGCGTGGTGGAGATCGCCTCGGAGCTGAAGGTGCTGATCGTGGAGGGAAGCCGCGAGGGCGGCGCCGCCTCGCTGGACCTGGCGCTGGCGCCGAAAAAGGAGAAATCGGCGACGGGGACCGTCCGCTCGGACAGCTACCTGGCGCCGGAGTCGATCGGGGAGCTGGATTTCGGGAACTACAACCGGCGGCTGGGCGAATACCGCGTGCTGATCCTCAGCGGCGTGGGGACGCTGAGCGATTCGCAGCTTGACGAGGTGAAGACGTTCGTGCAGCAGGGCGGAACGCTGATGACCTTCATGGGCGAGGCCACGGGGCAGGAGTTCTGCAACAAGCTCAGCGAGCGCAAGCTGCTGCCGGGGAAGGTCGTCTCGCGACGGACGGCTTCGAGCGCGACGGGATATACGCTGGATTTCCGGCCCAACAGCAGCGTGCACCCGCTGTTGCAGATCTTTAAAGGCGAGGAACAGACCGGATTGAACACGGCAAGCATCGAGAAGTATTGTCAGCTTGACGTCGATCCGCAGTCGCAGGCGGACGTTGTGCTGCGCTACCTGGATGGCGAGAAGGAGACCAACGACCCGGCCATCCTGGTGCATGCGCTGGGGGCCGGGCGGATCGTGAGCGTGACCACGACGGACACGAGCGAATGGAATACCCTGCCGCTGAAGCCCTGCTACGTGGAGCTGATTCACGAGCTGCTGGCGGGGACAATCGACATCGGCGACCGCTGGATGAACGTGAGCGTGGGCGATTGCCTGCAGGTGCCTGTGGCGATGGATCTGACGGACCTGCCCAGGCTGACGGACTCAAATGATGAGAACCCGCAGGCGATGAAGGCGATCAACACGCCGGACGGCAAGGTGCTGTATCGCAGCGAACCCATCGCGAGGCCGGGGCTGTACAAGCTGAGCTACCAGAGCCGGACCGGGCCGGACGTGCGGTATGTCGCGGTGAACGTGCCCTCGGACCAGGGGGATGTGTCGCTGCTGCCGCCGGCGGCGATCAAGAAGGCGATGGGCGACATCGACCTGGAGATGCTCGGCGACGCCGCGCCGATCGCGGGCCTGAGCAGGCGCGATCGCAGCGACCTGGGGTGGTTTATGATGGTGCTGGTGCTGGTGCTGGCCGGGGCGGAGTGCTTCATGGCCATGCACTTCGGGCATTACCGGCGCAAGGCGCCGATAGAGGCACCGGTCGAGGTGGCAAGCGCGGCAGCGTCCGCCCAGAGCAGCGCATCGGCCACGCAAGTGGCGGCCGGGGAACCATAACCATGCTACGCCTGCTGGAAAAAGTTCTGAATCTGAAAGAGGGCTTCCTGAGCAAGGGCAGCGAGTTCTCGATCCAGTTCAATCCGCACTGGCCCTGGCAGGAGAAGGTAGGGGGGGCGATGACGTGGAACCTGCTTCTGGGCGGGTTGGCGCTGGCGCTGGTGGTGTGGGTGTATCGGCGCGAGGGCCGCTCGCGCGGAGCGAAGATTCTGCTGGGCTGCGTGCGCGCGCTGCTGCTGGCGTTCATTATCGCCATGCTGAACCGGCCGACGCTGACGCGCACCGACAGCGAAGCGGAGCCGTCGGTGGTGGCCATCCTGATGGATGGGACGGTGAGCATGCAGGTGAAGGACGCCGGCATCGGGGCGGACGGGCAGCCGATGTCGCGGTTTGAGGCGCTGATGAACCTGCTGGCGGGGGAGAACCGGAAACTGCTGATGGACCTGGCTGCGAAGCACAGCATCCGGTTCTACAGATTCGACAGCGATGCGCAGGCGGTGGCGCAGTTGGCCGCCGGCAAGGCGGGAGGGGAGGCGGCAGCGGCGAAGGGCGCGGCCGAGGCGCTGGAGCAGGTTCGGCCCGAAGGGGATTCCACGCGCATTTTCGCCTCGTTGCGGACGGTCCTGCAGAAGCTCCAAGGCGAGCACGTGGCCGGGGTGGTGATCCTCAGTGACGGGCGCGACAACCCCGAGGAGTCGCGGGCGGAGAACATGGAGGCGATCCGCAAGTTCGGCGCGCGCGTCTACCCGGTGGCCGTGGGCGGCGAAGCCGCCCCGCGGAACGTCGAGGTGGAGAACATCGCCATAGAAAAGGATGCATTTGTGCGCGACATCGTCACCGCGAAGGTGCGCGTGCGGGCCACCGGATATCCGGCGGGGCAGCGCGTCAACGTGGCGCTGAAGGGGCGGTTTGTCGAAAAGGACCAGGAGCGGGCCACGAGCCAGCCGGCGTTCAATGCGCCGGAGCGCCCGCTGCTGCGATCCAACGGCAGGCCGGCGGAGGAGACAATCACGATCGCGGCGGGGCCGACAAGCCAGCCGACGGCGGAGCCGCCGGGGGGGCAGATCTTCAACCTGGAGATGAATTTCAAGGCGCCTGAGAAGGAGGGGACGCTGTACGTGGTGGCCGAGGCCGGCGCCGACCCGCAGGAAGTGACGCTGAAGGACAACGCATGCCGGGCGCAGATCCAGGTGCTGGATACAAGCATCTCGGTGCTCTATTGCGAGGGTTACCCGCGCTGGGAATACCGCTATCTGAAGGGCGAGCTGCCGCGGTGGGTGGACAACTCTTTTGCGCTGAGCTGCCTGCTTTTCTCCGCCGATGTGGGATTCAAGCAGGAGGGCAACAAGCCGATCACCCGCTTTCCCGAGAACATGACGGAGATGCTGGATTACGACGTGGTGATCTTTGGCGATGTGGATTCGCGGCAGTTCACGGATCCGCAGCTTCAGCTCGTGGCCGACTTCGTGCTCAAGAAGCACGGCGGGTTCGGGATGATCGCCGGGCCGAAGTACGCGCCGTACTCCTACCGCGGGTCGCCCATCGAGGATGTGCTGCCCGTTTCCATCCGCCAGGCCGCGCCGGAAGACAACATGAACATCCCGGTGGGCTGGCGGCCGATCCTGACCAAGGCCGGTCAGGACTCGATGATCTTTCGCTTCTTCGAAGACAAGAAGCAGAACGAGGACTTTATCAAGAACGACATCCAGCAGTTGTTCTGGTATTGCCGAGGCATCACAGCCAAGCGCGACATCGGCGAAGTCTATGCCGAGCACCC
>Ga0315268_10005638_pt1 | contig 13407 bp, 10 predicted proteins | sample C1_top_MG_FD_204535 | JGI IMG/M metagenome (GOLD analysis project Ga0315268, IMG submission 204535) | Sediment microbial communities from Yellowstone Lake, YNP, Wyoming, USA - C1_top | ecosystem: Environmental > Aquatic > Freshwater > Lake > Sediment | place: USA: Wyoming | collected 2017-08-01 | reverse complement strand
CGCCTCCACCGGCATCGGCGCAAAGAACGGCATAGCCAGCCAGTAGGCGAACTGCGGATATTTGCCATGCACTTTGATGCGATAAGTGTTTTCATCGATCGCCTGCGCCCCCTCCAGCGGGTAATCCCGCAAATCGAGGAAGGCGTCGGGGTGAGCCTTCTGCGCCTGCTGCAGCGTGGCGGCATAATCCTTGAGGCCGACGATGTAATCCGCCATCAGTCCGGCGATCGGGGAATGTATCGCGGGATGGGCCAGCCGCTTGATCTGGTAAACATAGTCCGCCGCCTCGACCGCCCGTGTTCCGCTGTGCGGGAAGTCGTTCAACGCATGGATGTCGCGCAGATCATGCGGCGTCAGCGAAAAGTACTCCGCCTTGCCCTGCGCATCGCGCGCAAAAGCCGGATGCGGCTGAAAACGCAGCCCGGGGCGCAGATGAACCTCGTACACGCTGAACGCCACCTGCTCGGCAGGCGCATCGTCCGGCAAGGGCCGATTGTTCTTGTCCAGATAGGTGATACGCGGCATCTCGCCCGCCGCCTGCGGCACCAGCGTATACGGGCGCTTCAGGTAATGATATTGCAGCGGCGGCTGATAAATCTGCGCCAGAAACTCATATTCGTTCTCGCTATAGGCCTGCGCCGGATCGAGGTGCTTGGGGCGCTCGGTGAACGCCGTGTAGAAAATCGCTTTGCCGCGATCGGCTGCCGGATAGGGATTGTTCCACAGCCCGCCATCACAGGCGGCAAGCAGCATCAACAGAAGAAAAACGGGAAACCATCTCATGGCAGAGAGTTTAGCGGAACAACGCGCCCCGACCAAGCAATCGGAACACCATCGGTGCCATTGCATACGGCTTGGTCACGGTTTATAGAAAAAAGTACATTTGAATGCCGCATTATTTTTGATAATGCGTAAAAATCATTGCCTTAATGGCTCAATCTAACTAAAAAATCCCCATCATATTTGTCGGCTTTCTTTACACTCCTAGAACATCCCCCACAATAATTCTTGCAATTGCCAACAATAGTTCACTTACAAACAATAACATGCTAATAATTATCAACAATTGGCATGGTTTGTGCGTAAAAGACCAGCACTACAGATGCGTCGTTCTCAGCGCACAAAGGCAAATACCAAGAAAAATTTACTGTTTATCCCGCAACTCAGGGATGTCTCCATCCAGATAAATTCCGTAAGCGAATCACCAATGTCCATTTTAGACATGGGCAGGATATTGTTGCACCCAAAAGAATGAACAAAAAAACTTGATCCAAGTTAACGGACAAAGTGACTTGGCAAGGCGAGTGCATGCATTTTCAAAATGAAGGAGCGTTTACATGATTTCACCCTCAACAAGAGGTTTTATGGTTGCCGTTGTACTGGCTTTTACCCACTTTTCAGCCCTCGCAGTTCCGATGGTTATGGATTTCGAGCCAGGGGGCGATTTTGTTTTGAACGGATCATCCTATAGCCAGGCCGGCTTCTCCCTTGCGGCGACCGGCGGAGATGCTTTGGTCGATCTCTCGTTCTGCGATCCGTTATTCGATGCCTGCGCAATAGGCAACTCCACTTCATATGCCCAGGCGTTGAACGACACCAGGCTGACGCTCACACGCGATGGCGGAGGCGCTTTTGCCCTCGGGAGCTTCGAAGCCTCGTTCCTGCCTTCGCCCTTTATTGACTACAGTTCGCTCAGCATTCGATTGCTACTTGACGGCACCACCGACGGGGGCGGCGCGGTGAACCAATACTTCGACCTGCTCGGTGATCCCGGCACCGCCAACTTCCTGTTCAGCAATTATCTTGGCACAGGCGACCTCCTGCACCTGACGTCGGTGACCTTCGGCGTCTGTTTCTTTGATGGTAATGCTTGTAATGCAGCCAGCGGATTATTTACCAACGATGCACAGTTCGCACTCGACAATGTCACTCTGGCTGACGTCACAACTGTGCCCGAACCAACCACCGTTTTACTGCTGATGTTGGGCTTGGTGGGTTTGCTGTTAGCCCGCAGGCGATTAACGGTTGATTTTCCGAAAGCAAACAAACAAATCTCAGGAGGCGGGGAAAGCATGAAAAAAGCCAGCATGGTCTGGGTCACTGCATTATTGTTCGCCGTCGGCAGTGCCGGCGCGCAATCCGACGAGCTGAAGTCCTACATCGTCCAGCTCGTCGATCAGCCGGTCGCGGCCAATACCGGCAAGGTGCAGGGCTACGCCGCCACCAAACCCACGCCGGGCCAGAAGCTGGACATGCGCGCTTCCACCGTGCAGGCCTACGTGAGCTACCTCAGCAGCCGTCAAGCGGCGGTTCTGTCGGCACTGCCCAACGTGCATCCCACGCAGACCTACAGCGTGGCGTTCAACGGTTTTTCTGCCATGTTGAGCGATAGCGAAGTTGCCCAACTCAAGCACAACGCCAGCGTGGTAGCGGTCACCCCCGACCTGCCGCGCACGCCCGACACGAGCACAACGCCTACCTTCCTGGGTTTGACTGCACCGGGTGGGCTGTATAGCCAGAACGTTCTGGGTGAAGACATCATCATCGGCATGGTCGATACCGGCGCGACCCCCGAGAGTCCATCGTTTTCCGACAAGGTCGATGCCAGCGGCAAGCCGGTGCCCAGCCAGCAGCCGGGTACTGTGGTCTACAACCCGCTACCCGCCGGAAGCTGGAATGGCAGCTGCGATGCCGGCCCCGGCTTTGCAGCCACCGATTGCAACAACAAGCTGATCGGCGCGCGTTACTTTCACGCGGGCTTCGATGCCTCGGGCCTGACCAAGGCGTCAAGCGAATTTCTGTCGCCCCGCGATGGCGATGGGCATGGCACCCACACCGGCTCGACCGCCGGCGGCAACAGCGGTGTTACTGCCAGCATCAACGGTGTGCCGGTTGGCGTTATCTCCGGCATTGCCCCGCGTGCGCGCATCGCGGCTTACAAGGTGTGCTGGACGTACATTCAAGCCGGGGTAGCGAAAAATACCTGTTTCTCCAGCGACCTTGTGGCCGCAATCGATCAAGCGGTGGCCGACGGCGTAGACGTGATCAATTATTCGATCAGTGGCACGCAGACCGATTATCTGGATCCGGAAGAAATAGCCTTCCTGCACGCGTCCGATGCCGGCGTGTTCGTCGCAGCATCGGCTGGCAACGCCGGGCCCGCCAACACCGTGGCTCATATGAGCCCCTGGCTCACCACGGTGGCGGCGTCGACCCATGATCGATCACTGATTGCCGCCGCTACGCTGGGCGACGGCAGCGCGTACACCGGTGCGTCCCTGCAAACTTCTGGGGTGCCCTCCAAGCCGTTGATTGCTTCCTCCGCTGCCGGCCTGGCCGGTGCGGCTCCCACCAAAGTTAGCTTGTGCTATGCGGCCGTTGACAACGGCGGTGTTGCTGTACTCGACCCGGCCAAAGTGGCCGGCAAGATTGTGGTGTGCGATCGCGGCACTACCGCGCGCGTGAACAAGAGCCTCGCCGTGCGCGAGGCTGGCGGCGCCGGCATGGTGCTGGTCAACGTCATTGGCGGCGCCACGGATGTGATCGAAGATGCGCATTACGTGCCCACCGTGCATCTGACGAGTGCAGCACGTGCCCATATCCTCGTGTACGCGGCTGGCGGTTCTGGCACCGCGGCCATCGCGCCGTCGGTGCAGGCAACGGGTGTGGTAGCGCCCGTCATGGCTGCTTTCTCGTCGCGTGGTCCCAGCCTCGCTAACATCAGCATCCTAAAGCCGGATATCACGGCACCCGGCGTCAACGTGCTGGCCGCGTTCGCACCTGCAGGCGCAAATGCGACAGCAATCGACGGCGGCACCTATCCTGCGCCGACGTACAATTTTCTGCAGGGCACCTCGATGTCCAGCCCGCACATCGCCGGCATGGCCGCCCTGCTCAAGCAGCAGCACCCGAGCTGGTCGCCCGCTGCGATCAAGTCGGCGCTGATGACCACTACCACCAGCGTCAAGCTTGCCTCGGGTGCCGATGATCCCGCGCGCTTCGGTTACGGTGCTGGACACGCCAATCCCAATGGTGCCGCTGCCGTGGGCCTGGTGTACGACGCCGGCACCCCAGACTACTTGGCCTTCCTGTGCGGCATCGCGCTGTACAGCCAGAGCAGCGTAGCTTGCCAGACCTACGGTTCGATCCTGCCATGGAACCTCAATCTGCCTTCGCTCACCTCGGAGGTCGTGGGGCGGCAGACGATCCAGCGCACCGTCACCAATGTCGGCACGAGTACCGCCACCTACAACGGTTCGGCAGCCATCCCCGGCTTTAGCGCCACAGTGTCGCCGTCAACATTGACGCTTGCGCCTGGCACCCAGGGTACTTTCACGGTGACCGCACTGCGCACCGACGCAACCTTGGGTGAATGGAGATTCGGCAACCTCGACTGGAGCGACGGCACGAATACCGTGCGCAGCCCGGTGACACTGAAGGCGTTGGCGTTTTCAGCGCCTGCGCTGATTGAAGATACCCGGGTGCGCGCCAACAAGCTCTTCACGGTCGCCACCGGTTACGATGGCACGCTCAAGGCCGGCACGGTGGGGCTGTTACCGGCTACGCGCACTGCCGGTTCGGTACCGATTGATAGCGTCTATCATTGTAACCAGACCATCAGCGTTCCGGTTGGTAGCGACTGGCTGCGTGTGGCACTTTTCAACATTGACACTGCGGGCAACGGCTTGGACGACATCGACATTCAAGTGCGCAACGCATCAAACGTCGTCGTGGCAGGCAGTTATAACGAAGGTTCCAACGAGCTGATCAACATTCCTGCGCCGCCGGCCGGCACGTATAGTGTCTGCGTGAATGGCTACGGCACCAGCCGCCCTGGTGTGACCAATCTGGCCTACACCCTGTCGCACTGGCTGGTGGCCCCAGGAAGTGGCATCGCCAATTCGCTGCGAGTCAGCACGCCGGCAAATGTGGTCACCGGTGGCACCGGTACCGTGGCTTTCCTCTGGTCGGTACCCGCAGGTTCGCGCTACTTCACCACGGTGCAGTTTACCGATGGTGCTAATACGCTGTTGGGTAGAACCGGGCTGTATATTGGAAACTAATCGGCGCGGCGGTCGCTCACGTTAGCGAACACCGAAGTACGTCATGAAAAAGGCCACGTTCGCGTGGCCTTTTTCTTTTTCGTTCAGTCGGCGCCGCTGCCCGTGCGGATCACGCAGCGCCCCGCCCGACAGATCGCGCCGGGGTCGGCGTTGTAGTCGCAGGTGGACTGGATACCGCTGCGCGCGTTGCGGCGACGCTGCAGCGCGGCCAATTCTGCCGCCCATACGGACAGCGCATCGCCGCGTGCGCTGTCCGCCGACCATGCCAACCATGATTCAGGACCGCCGCAGGCTTTTTCGCCGATCGGCAATGTGCGGCACTGCGCCTGATTATCGCAGCGCGCTTCGCCGATCTCGGCCTTGATGCGAGCCAGCAGCGCAGCTTCCGCCGCAAGATCAGGCTGCAGTGAGACGGCGGGTGAAGCATGCGATGCACTTGGCGGCTGCGCCTGACAGGCCGCGATAATGAAGAGGCTGCCCAAGGCGGCGCAGAGTCGGGTACCCGGCCGCAGTCTGCGACAGCACCAATATCTGCCCCGAGCCTGTTCGAAGCTTGTTTTTCGTTCTTCGCCCATTTTTTCGCCCCATTTTTATTTAGCGCAGAGTCTAGCGGAACAGCGTATTCAAGTCATAGAATCGGCAATTTATCTGTTAGGCATGACTTACCATTCGTCCGGCAGAGCTTGCCACTCATCTGCCCTGATTTGCCTTAAGTAAAAAATGCTAGTACGGTTGCATCCATACGACACAGGTGAGGACATCATGACTATCTCCAACGTTACCTCTAGCGCACCCGCAATCTCCAGTCAGTCAGTTCGTCAGCTCAAGGCTGACAAGCAAGCTCCAGCCGCGCCAAAGGCTTCTACCGTGGTAAGCATCTCCCATGAAGCAAGGAAACTCGATTCCCTAAAGCAAGCTGAGCATACGCCAGCCGCGGCCAAACCTGAGCAAAAGACCGAGACAGCTGCGCCTGCACCCAGACAAGCCGCTGCTCAGCAGCAAGCGACAAAACCTGATGTAGCCAATAATCCTGCGCCTGCAGCTGCTCCAACACCGACATCGCAGCCCCAGCCCCCTGCACCCAGAGCAGCAGTCCCGCACGAGCAAGTGACAAAACCTGTCGAGGCAAATAACGCTGCTCCGACTGCGGCTCCATCACAACCGGCGCCACAGAACAATACCCCGGCCCCCAAACAAGCCTCAACTACCGGGCAAGTTCACAAGCCCGAGGAAGCAAAACATACTGAGCGCGCTGCTGCCGCTTCCAACTCGGCCGCGCAAGCCCCTGCTCAGCCCAGTCAAACCCACGAATCATCAGGCATCAAGTTCATGTCTGGCGAGAGCAAGCACGGCCGCGTCAACACCTACGCATAATTTACCTTTCAACTGCACGCTGCTGCGTGCCGGCATTTACCTATGAACCCAGATTGGCAGATTTTTCTTCAGCAGCAACACGCGCAAATACAAAATAACGTAGCACTGCATTTCGGCGACATCCAGAACGAGTTGCTGGCAACGCAAAACAGCACCGTGCTGTGCGATCTGAGCCAGCTCGGCACGCTCAGGGTGAGCGGTGATGAGGCACAGTCCTTTCTGCAGAATCTGCTCAGCAGCGATGTACGCGAGGTCAGCGAAAAACATGCACAGCTCAGCAGCCTGAACAGCCCCAAGGGACGAATGCTGGCGAGCTTCATGATCTGGCGTGCAGGCGCGGATTATTTTCTGCAACTGCCGCACAGCCTCAGCGCCGCCATACTCAAGCGTTTGTCGATGTTCGTGCTGCGTTCAAAAGTGAAAGTCGAGGATGTGAGCACACAGCAAATTTCTCTGGGGCTGTCCGGCGCGGGCGCTGCGGTCCTGTTGCAGCAGCATTTCGGCTCTGCCCCGCAGAATGCGCTGGCGGTCGATGCGCACGATGGCAGCAGCGTCATCTGCATCGATGCGCAGCGCTTCCAGATCAACACCACGCTGCAGCACGCGCCCGAACTGTGGCAAAAATTCGGCGTCACTGCGCGGCCGGTTGGTTCCGCCTGCTGGGACTGGCTCAACATCCGCGCGGGTATTCCGGTCATCACGCCCGCCACTCAGGAACAGTTCGTGCCGCAGATGGCGAATCTCGAATTGATAGGCGGCGTCAGTTTCAAGAAAGGCTGTTACCCGGGCCAGGAAATCGTCGCTCGCATGCAGTATCTGGGCAAACTCAAGCGCCGCATGTATCTGGCTCACATCGAGGGCGATGCTGTGCCGCAGGCCGGTGACGAACTCTATAGCGCGGATATGGAAGGTCAGGCCAGCGGCATGGTGGTCAACGCGGTTGCAGCTCCGGGCGGAGGCTGCGATTTGCTGGCCGTGGTGCAGATCAGCAGCCGCGAAGGTCATTCCGTGCACTGGCAATCATTGCAGGGCGCGTCACTGGAATTTCTGCCGCTGCCGTACACTGTTGGCTGATTATTCGAGGCGCAACTGCATCATGATGTGCGGCATGTCGGCATCCATGAACTCTTCACCCAACTCGGTAAAACCGAAGCGCCTATAAAAGGGCACGGCCTGCGTCTGTGCGTTCAGTTCGACCAGCGGGTAATGGCGGCTGTACGCGTATTCCAGCAGGGTCTCCAGCATCGCCGAGCCGACCTGCTTGCCGCGCCACTCCTGCAATACCGCCATGCGTCCGATGTGCGCATGCGTCGTGTCATGGGGTGTGATGCGCCCGCAGCCGATCGCTTCGCCGTGCTTGTTCAGCGCCAGCACATGGTGGCAAATATCGTCCATGCCATCCCATTCCAGTTCTGCCGGCACGCCCTGCTCGCGCATGAACACCTGCTCGCGCACCGCGCGCAGCAAGGGCTCTGCGTCATGCCAGGACACCAGATGCACGGTAAAATGTTCCATCATGCAACGATGTGCACGGGCGTCCCCGCCGCAACCAGATCGAACAGCTCGATCAAATCCGCATTGCGCATGCGCACGCATCCTCTGGAACCGGGGCTGCCGAGCGCGGTGGAATCGGGCGTGCCGTGGATGTAGATGTAGCGGCGCATGGTATCGCACGAGCCCAGCCGGTTGTATCCCAGCTCGCAGCCGGATAGCCACAGGATGCGCGTCAGAATCCAGTCGCGTCCCGGGTGCTGCGCGCCCAGCTGCGGCGTATAAATTTCGCCGGTTGGACGCCGCCGCACAAATACCGTGCCGGCTGGCTGCCCTGCCCCGATCTTGGCGCGGATAACATGCCGGCCGCGCGGCGTGCAGTAGCTGCCACTCTCCTCGCCTGCACCATTGGCCCCGGTGGAAACCGGATAGCTGCGCAGCAGCGCGCCGTCATCGCCGAACAGTTGCAGCTGTTGCTGCGGAATATTGATTAGTATTTTCATCGTGTGATCAGGCGGCATTGCCGTGCTGCCGGACGGACTCCCCTGCTGGCAGAGTGTTGTTGGAGTTGCGCTGCGCCTCGCGCCGGCGCGCGAAAAAACTGCTCAGCATTGCACCGCATTCATCCGCCAGCACGCCGCCCTCGATGCGCGCATGGTGATTCAATTGCGCCGTGGTAAACAGGTTCAGCACGCTGCCCGCCGCGCCGGTTTTGGGGTCGCGCGCGCCATACACCACGCGCGCGATGCGTGCATGGAACATCGCGCCCACGCACATCACGCATGGCTCCAGCGTGACAAACAGCTCGCAGCCGACCAGGCGATAATTGCCCAGATGCTTTGCCGCATCGCGCAGGGCGACGATCTCGGCGTGCGCGGAGGGATCATGGCCCGAGATCGTCGCATTGAACCCGCGCCCGACGATTTCGCCATCTTTCACCACCACCGCGCCGACCGGCACTTCGCCAACTTGTTCGGCCTGATTCGCCAGTTCGAGGGCGAGGCGCATGTAATCAAAATCCGTCATTTTTTGCATATCAGTAAAGGGGGGCTCTATAAATTCAAAATCCTAAGCGAGACAAGGCGCGAGTAAGAAATTGCGACGACGCATATATCTGATATGTTAGAAGTAATTTTTTATGAGTAACGCAGTATCGCAACGGAGTTTGGATTTATAGAGGCTCCCTAAAGCCTTCAAGGCGTGCAACCGTAGCACAACTACTCCGGTTTTACGAGAATGCAGCATGGCTTTTCATTTACCTCGCCTTCATTTACGGTGAGATGCGGTCTGTTCGTATCCGCACAGACATTCGACATGCCTCACTGCATTATTTGTCTCACTATTTCATGACAGGAGCACATCCATGAGCGACGACAAAAAATTGACCACCAACGCCGGAGCTCCCGTTCCCGACAACCAGAACGCAATGACTGCCGGGCCGCGTGGCCCGATGTTGCTGCAGGATGTCTGGTTTCTGGAAAAACTTGCTCACTTCGACCGCGAGGTGATTCCCGAACGGCGCATGCATGCCAAGGGTTCCGGGGCGTATGGCACGTTCACCGTCACCCACGACATCAGCAAATATACGCGGGCAAAAATATTTTCACAGGTCGGCAAGAAGACGGAACTGTTTGCCCGTTTCACCACCGTGGCCGGAGAGCGCGGCGCAGCCGATGCCGAGCGCGATATCCGCGGCTTCGCGGTGAAATTCTATACCGAGGAAGGCAACTGGGACATGGTCGGCAACAACACGCCGGTGTTCTTTCTGCGCGACCCGCTCAAGTTTCCTGATCTCAACCATGCGGTCAAGCGCGACCCGCGCACCAATCTGCGCAGTGCCCAGAACAACTGGGATTTCTGGACATCACTGCCCGAGGCCTTGCACCAGATCACCATCGTCATGAGCGACCGCGGCATCCCCGCCACTTATCGCCACATGCATGGTTTCGCCAGTCACACGTTCAGCTTCATCAACGCGAACAACGAGCGCTACTGGATCAAGCTCCACTTCAAGTGCCAGCAGGGCATCAAGAACCTGACCGATAAGGAAGCCGAGGCGATCATCGGCAAGGATCGCGAGAGCCATCAGCGCGACCTCTACGAGAGCATCGAAAAAGGCGACTTCCCGAAGTGGACGCTCAAGGTTCAGATCATGCCGGAGGCCGACGCCGCGAAAGTGCCCTACAACCCATTCGATCTCACTAAAATATGGCCGCACAAGGATTATCCACTGATCGAGGTGGGTGTGATGGAGCTGAACCGCAATCCGGAGAATTTCTTTGCCGAAGTCGAACAGTCGGCATTCAATCCGGCCAACGTGGTGCCGGGCATCAGCTTTTCGCCCGACAAGATGCTGCAGGGCCGCCTGTTTGCCTATGGTGACGCTCAGCGCTACCGGCTCGGCGTCAATCATCACCTGATTCCGGTCAATGCGCCACGCTGCCCGGTGCACAACTATCACCGCGATGGCGCCATGCGCGTCGACGGCAACCACGGCAGTACGCTGGGTTACGAGCCCAACAGTTACCGCGAGTGGCAACAGCAGCCGGATTACCGCGAGCCACCGCTAAGCCTTGCGGGCGCGGCCGATCACTGGAATCACCGCGAGGACAGCGATTACTATTCCCAGCCCGGAGCGCTGTTCCGCCTAATGAATCCGCAGCAGCAGGCAGTTCTTTTTGCCAACACCGCCCGCTCCATAGGCGCAGCCCCTATGGAAATCCAGATACGCCACATCGGCAATTGCCTCAAGGCCGACCCAGCCTATGGCAAGGGAATGGCTGATGCACTTGGAATCCCACTCAGCGAACTGCCACGATAAGCGAAGCTCCCCATCACTCTTTGCGCCTTGCCTCGCCAGCAGCAAGGCAAGGCGCATATAATCCGCAATTGTCATTGGCCCCAAAGTAAATATTCAGTGAAACATTCAGGATTGGCAACGGTAGCCGAGTTGCATGAGTTTGACGAGATTGTGGATGTGCGCTCGCCATCCGAATATGCGGCGGACCACATACCGGGCGCGATCAACTGCCCGGTGCTGAGCGACGAAGAGCGTGTGCGCGTCGGCACGCTGTACAAGCAGTCACCGTTCGAGGCCAAGAAAATAGGCGCTGCGATCATCTCGCGCAACATCGCACACCATCTTGAAACCATCTGGCTGGACAAGCCCAAGTCATGGAACCCGCTGATCTATTGCTGGAGAGGTGGCCAGCGCAGCGGCGCGATGACGCACATTTTGCGCCAGATCGGTTTCGCCGCCGAGCGGCTCGATGGCGGCTACAAGAATTATCGCCGCCATGTGCTGCAACAATTGCAGACGCTGCCCGCAACGCTTGTCTACCGCGTGATCTGCGGCATGACCGGCAGCGGCAAGAGCCGTTTGCTCACTGCGCTGCAACAAGCGGGCGCGCAGGTGCTGGATCTGGAAGAAATTGCAAAGCATCGGGGATCGGTGCTGGGCGATGTACCGGATACAGAGCAACCCACGCAAAAGGGTTTCGACAGCCAGTTGCTTTCAAAACTGCAGACATTCAACCCCGCGCTGCCTGTTTATGTGGAATCCGAAAGCCAGAAGATAGGCAAGTTGCGCGTGCCCGATACGCTGATACAAGCCATGTGGAACAGCCCCTGCCTGCGCCTGGAAAGCCCAGTGCCGGTGCGCGTGGCGTTGCTGCGTGAGGATTACGCACATTTTCTGCAGGCGCCGGATTTGCTCGCGGCCAGTCTGAACCGTCTGCATGGCATGTATCCGATCGAGCTGCTGGCGCACTGGCACGCGCTATGTGCTGCGCAGGCATGGGACGAGTTCATCGCCGAATTGCTGGCCCGGCATTACGACCCCGCTTATGACAAGTCCATACGCCGCAATTATCCGAATTATGACCGCGCCCACATTCTCAACCTTAACAGCTTGAACGAATTGGAATTCAAAAGAGTGGCTGCGGAAATCCTTGCCTTGCCCGACGATTTTGTCAACAATGGCGGCACTACACAGGAGTCCTAGATGCTCGATCAGGCTGTTCCAGATTTCACCCTGCCCGCCACCGGCGGAATCAATTTCACACTCTCAGCCGCACGCGGCAAATCGCTGGTGATTTATTTCTATCCCAAGGACAACACGCCCGGCTGCACCACAGAAAGCCAGCAGTTTCGCGATCTGTATGCGGATTTTCAGAAAGCCAATTGCGGGGTGGTGGGCATTTCACGCGACAGCATCAAGTCGCACGAAAACTTCAAAAGCAAATTTGCGCTGCCGTTCGAATTGTTGTCGGATGCGGAAGAAACGGTGTGCATGCAGTTCGGTGTCATCAAGCTGAAGAACATGTATGGTAAACAGGTACGCGGCATCGAGCGCAGCACCTTCGTGCTCGATGCGCACGGCGTGCTGCGCCGCGAATGGCGCGGCATCAAGGCAGATGGTCATGCCCAGGAAGTCTTGCAGTTCGTTCAAACTCTCTAAAGGAGCATCATGCCCTCCCGTAAAGCCACGACCGCAACCACCCCAGCCACCAAGCTTTTCGTGCTCGACACCAACGTGCTGATGCACGACCCGACCAGCCTGTTCCGCTTCGAGGAACACGACATCTATCTGCCGATATTCGTGCTGGAGGAGCTGGACAACAACAAGAAAGGCATGACCGAAGTCTCGCGCAATGCCCGCCAGACCAGCCGCTTTCTGGACGATCTGGTCAGCGCCAGCACGCAGCACATCGAAAACGGTGTGCCGTTGCAGACGCAAACCAACAAGGCCGCGACCGGCCGCCTGTACCTGCAAACCCAGTTCATCAGCAACGAATTGCCGGCCAATATGGCGCTCGGCAAAGCCGACAACGCCATTCTGGGCGTGGTGATGTTCCTGCAAAAACAGCAGCCCGATCGCCCGGTGATCCTGGTCTCCAAGGACATCAACATGCGCATCAAGGCGCGTGCGCTGGGGCTGTCGGCCGAGGATTATTTCAACGACAAGGTGCTGGAAGACACCGACCTGCTGTACAGCGGCATCCTGCAATTGCCAACTGATTTCTGGGACAAGCACGGCAAGGATATGAAATCCGGCATTCAGGATGGACATACCTTTTACGACATCAAGGGCCCCATGTGCCGCGACCTGCTGGTGAACCAGTTCGTCTACCAGGAAGGCCCGGAGGGCAATCCGCTGTATGCGGTGGTCACCGCGCAGAGCGGCAACAACGCGATGCTGCGCACGCTGACCGATTACACCCACCAGAAAAATTCGGTGTGGGGCATCACAGCGCGCAACCGCGAACAGAACTTCGTGCTCAACCTGCTGATGAACCCCGAGATCGATTTCGTCACGCTGCTCGGTCAGGCCGGCACCGGCAAGACGCTGCTGACGCTCGCGGCCGGCCTGATGCAGACACTGGAGCACAAGCGCTATTCGGAAATCATCATGACGCGCGTCACCGTTTCCGTGGGCGAGGACATCGGCTTCCTGCCCGGCACCGAGGAAGAAAAAATG
>Ga0315268_10005637_pt1 | contig 13408 bp, 10 predicted proteins | sample C1_top_MG_FD_204535 | JGI IMG/M metagenome (GOLD analysis project Ga0315268, IMG submission 204535) | Sediment microbial communities from Yellowstone Lake, YNP, Wyoming, USA - C1_top | ecosystem: Environmental > Aquatic > Freshwater > Lake > Sediment | place: USA: Wyoming | collected 2017-08-01 | reverse complement strand
GCCAGTTGCCCGTGCATAGCCGTCTGCCGCGAAGACGGCATTGGCCTCGTGGCGGACCAGGACGTGCCGAATCTGGGGGTAGTCTACCAGGGCGTCGTAGATGGGCAAGGTGGCGCCGCCCGGATAGCCGAAGACGACATCCGCCCCTTCACATAGGAGTGATTCCCACATGGCGTGGGCACCCGTGGTGACCGTCGGTTTCACTGCTCTCCTCCTCACTTGACCGTATCCGGCCCTTACTGCGTCCCGCCGGGGACCTTAGAAACCAAGAGCCAGACACACTTGTGTGACAACACGCTTCCCTGAAAACGAGAGATGCCTTCGCAACGCACGGGAGCGTGCGTTGCGAAGGCATCATTGCCTGCCCCAGGGACATCAACAGCGATGTCAGTTTGTGCTGCCTGACGGGTCTGCCGCCGTTGGTTATGGCCACCGACGGCCGTGCATCTCACAGGGACTGTGGCCAAAAGAAATCGGGCCCCCCGTTTGGAGGGCCCGATCTTGCGCTTACATCGTGTGGTTAGGGGTCTTGGTGCGCTCTGGCCTCATCCAAACGGGTTATGCTCCACGTCAATAATGACGAGGAGCCCGCGCAGGACGAGGATCAGGCTGTGTGCTATGCGAGTGTTACCGTTCACGATGCTTACTACCTCTAACCTGGGCCGATTATAGCAGAGTCTGGCGCACTTGTCAAGCGGGGCTGGGGCATTTTCTGGCCCCAGTTTTGCGCTGGCCACCGGTTGCGACGCTGAATTCAGGCTGGTGCTGGCGTCGGCGAACGGCGCGGCGGCGGCGCTGCGTTGTCTGGACGGCGTGAAGCAAGGAAGCGGCGATGCGTCGGATCGTGGACAACCAGGCGTCCGCGGCACCCACCATGGCGCCGGGAATGCCGAGCGCGGGCAGGGAGCCTCCCTGCCCGCGCTATCTGAGAGATGCGTCTGTTCTACTGGTTTGCGGTGGGGGCCTGGAAGCGGCCTCCGAAGCCGACCCCCATGGTCCGGCGAGCGCCGCCGAGGCCCGTGCCAGGGGTGACTGTCCCGCTAACCAGGCAAGCGCCGTTGCCGCGGCCGTTGGCGGGGCCGACATCGGTGCGGTCGACGCTGGTGCTAACCCGCTCCTTCATGGTGGCGAGCATGGTCTCGGCCTGTGTCTGCGTCACTTTGCCTTCCTTGACGAGCTGATCCACGATGGCCTGCTTGGCGGAGAGGATGGCGCCCACGAGCTGGTCCTTGGTCACGTTCTTCTCCTGGGCAATCTGCGCCAGGGATTTTCCGCCGAGGCGCTGAGCCTGGATCTCTTCAACCTTCAGGCCGATGAGTTTGGTCACCGCGTCCAGGGTGGCCTGACCGCCCCAGGCTGGGCCGCGCATAGACGTGCCAGCCGTTGCGCCGGCGGCAAACCGACCGGGCCCGTAGCCTGTCTGTGGATCCGTCGGACCTTGGGCGAAGGCGGAGCCGGCCAGTGCGGCTCCCAGAATGGCAACCGCTGAGACGGTTGCCGTAAGAGTGGCGATACGCTTGAACATATGAGTGTCCTCCTTGGAACTCTGTCTGTATTCTTTCGGTGAGCTCTTCTCTCCTCACCGTCACCAAGGAGTATAGCGTACGCTTGTGAACGCGTTATGAAGGCGGGATGCAGATCTGGTGAAGATTGTCGGAGCGCTGAAAGGCGGCCAGGGTCGCCTGCCGACGGCTGCGCTACTCGGGGAACAGGTGCAGCGCCGATTCCTTGAGCGAGACTCTACAGGCGTGGCCCAGGTGGAGGCCCAGACGGTGGTAGGCATGGTTGGGGATGCGAATCTCCAAACGGTAGCCATCAAAGCCTTCCAGCGCAGGAATTTCCAGCCACAGGGTGCGCATGGCCTCGCCCGGGACCTCGGCGGCGATGCGGCCGGCCAGCATGTTTTCCTTGATGCTGGGTCGCAGGGGCCAGTCGGGGCGGACGATCATCACATCCTCAGGTCGGATGCAGCACCAAACAGTCATGCCCTGACGCGCCCAGGGCGGGGCGAAGGCCTCCAGAGTGTACGGGCCCCACTCTAAAGAGACCGTATCCTTGTGAACCGATGCAAGGCGGGCCGGGAAAACGTTGCGGATTCCCAGGAAGCGAGCCACATCGCGATCGGCTGGATGTCGGAAGACGTCATCGGGTGTGCCGAGCTGGCGGATTCTCCCGTCCACGAAGACGGCGACGCGGTCGGCCAGGGCGATGGCCTCTTCAAAATCGTGAGTGATATGGCAGGTAGTTACCCGGAACTCCTGCTTGACGCGGATCAGCTCGGCCCAAAGCTCCCGACGGGTGCTGGGGTCCAAGGCGCTGGTGGGCTCATCTAGGATCAGGACCTTTGGGGTAATAATCAGCGCCCTGGCCAGGGCAACCCGCTGGCGTTCGCCGCCGGAGAGCCTATCTACGGAGCGGCTCAGCAGGGGCCCAATGTGCAGACGTTCGGCCAGGTCCACCACGCGGGCGTGTTGGGTCTGCACATCTAGTCCGCGCATGCGAAGGCCGAAGGCGACGTTCTGTTCAACCGTGAGATGCGGGAAGAGGGCATAGTCCTGCGGCACGAAACCAAGCCCCCTTTTCTCCGGTGGAAGCCGGGTCACATCGGTACCATCCATAGCGATGCTGCCGGCGGCAGGGCGGTGCAGGCCGGCGATGGTCTCCACCAGGACAGTCTTGCCTACACCTGTGGGGCCTAGCAGAACGAGGTACTCGCCATCGGCGATGGTCAGGCTCAGGTTTTGGAAGCTGAAGCCGGAGAAACGGATGGCCAGGTCCTGAATGATGATCACGCCCGGACCTCCTCACGGACGATCCAGCGGAAGGCGAGCAGCGTGAGGAAGGAGAGCGCCAGGAGGACCAGGGTAACGGCAATGGCGCCCTCAATGCGCGCGGTGGACAGGTTCAGGAAGATCGCAATGGGAAGCGTCTCGGTCTTGAAGGCGGTTGCGCCCACCAAGGTGACGGTGGCGCCAAAGTCGCCAATGGCACGGGCCCAGGTGAGGACTCCCGCGGCCAAGATGCCGTTGCGTGCCAGCGGCAGGGAGACCTGCCCGAAGCATTGCCAGGGACTGGCGCCGAGTGTGCGGGCGGTGGTCTCGTAGCGATGGTCCACGCTCTCAAATGTGGTCTTTACCAGCCGCAGGGCAAACCCGCTGGTGAGCGTGAACTGAGCCAGGACGATGCCCGCCACCGTGAACACGAAACGAACCGTATGCTCCTGAATAAACTCGCCCATGCCCGTCTGGAAGAAGATCAGCAGGGCCATCCCGACCGCGATGGGTGGCAACACCAGCGGAAGGTCCAGCAGTGTTTCGAGGACGGTGGGGAGCCGCCGGTGGGCGAGGAGGTAACCGGTGGGGATGGCCAGTAACAGACTGAGCGCTGCGGCGCAGGTAGCGGTGACCATGCTCAGGCCCGCAGAGAAGGCGACCTCGGGCGATAGGAGCGCAGCGATCAGCTCTCCCGGCCGGGTATACCCAAGCAGGGAGAGCTGAATCACCCCGACGAAGGTGAGATAGAAGGCCAGGCCCAGAGTGCCCAGGCTACGGGGACTGAACAATTCGCGTCCAGTGAGTCGTAATGGCATGGCACAGGTGATAGCCTCTGGCAGTGACAATGCCGTTTGGTCTGGCAGGAGCGTGACGCCAGGCGCGGCTGCAGGATCATGACAAGCGCTGACAGCGAGGCTGCGACCGGGTGTGCTGCCCGCACCACGTGCGGACGCGACGGCTTATCAGTGGGCTCCTGCCAGAAGGTCGCGCAGGGCGGTGCGGCGGCCAGCGAAGCTGTCCTGCAGCAGGGCAGGGCAGGCATCCAGACTGCCAATGCCGGCGCTGAGTTTGGTGGCGAAGACCCAACAGGTCTCCTCGCCGCAGGCTTTGCAGTTCCCGCCGGGAAGCAGGCGATACACGGTTAGCGCTGGAACGCGGACCCGTTTGCGGGTGCTGGGCGTCAGTTCCAGACGTCGTTCCCAGGTTTCGTTCAGGAGCGCTGCCAGCTCGGCCACTTTCCGTTCGGCGTCTTGCCTGTCGGAGACGCCAGCAATGGCCATGAGACGCGGGCGCAGGCTGACCTCGTGACCGTTAGCCTGCCAGGTGAGCACATGAGCGTGATGGTCGTAAGAGGCGTCGGGCAGGACGGCGTTCAGATAGGGCAGCACCTCGGCGATGTCCTGGTGCAGATGACAGTAGACTGCCAGGTGTTGCGCGTGGCAGTCGCAGGGCATGGTAGTGACTTCCAGGTCGTAGCTACGCAAGAGCATGACGGTATTATACCATGCAGAACGTGGTCTCGCAAGGTAGGCCTGCCTGTGGCATTGAAATCCGCCTTGCAGTGTGATATAATGCACCACATAATACAAGCGAGCATGTTCACCTTGATGGGGCGGTCCGGAGGTTGCAGGAGCCACGACGCGAGCGCATCTCACCTGGGCTGAAATCGACCTGGACGCCCTGGCCCACAATGTTCGGCAGGTCAAGCAACTGGTGGGGCCAGCAGTGCTCCTGACTGCTGTGGTGAAGGCCGACGCCTATGGTCATGGGGTGGTGGCGGTGGCTCGTTGTGCGCTGGAAAGTGGGGCGGACCGGCTGGCCGTCGCCTCTCCTGCCGAAGGCTCAGCACTGCGGCGAGCCGGCCTCTCAGCTCCCATTCTCGTGTTGGGCCCCACGCCTCCGAACTATGCGGCTGACGCCGTGACGCACAGCCTGACTGTGACGGTCAATTCGCTCGCCCTGGCCCAGGCGCTATCGGCGGCGGCCTCGTATGCCGGGAGGCCCATTCAGATCCACGTCAAAGTGGACACCGGCATGGGTCGCTATGGGCTATTGCCAGACGAGGTGCTGCCCTTTGTTCAGGCGGTCAGTTCGCTCCCCGGCATAGTGGTGGAAGGTCTGTGGACGCACTTTGCCACGTCTGACGAAGAAGACGACACGTATCTGCGCCGGCAGTTGGCAACTCTGCTCGATGTGGACCGTCGTCTGCAGACCAACGGTATTCGGGTTCCGCTGCGGCACTGTGCCAACAGTGCTGCTGCTCTGCGCTATCCCGCTACCCGGCTGGACATGGTGCGCTGCGGCCTGGTGCTGTACGGCCTGTATCCGGGCGAAGCCTGCAAGGGCCTGGTGGATCTGCGACCGGTGATGAGCTTGAAGAGCACGGTTTGCCGGTTGCGCTGGCTCCCTGCGGGCAGTTCTGTCAGCTATGGGCGCACATTCACGACGGTCAAACCAACGTTGGTGGCGTTCATGCCAATGGGCTATGCCGATGGATTGCGCCGGGCGCTTTCCAATCGCGGCACAGTGCTTGTCCGGGGCCAGCGCGTGCCCCTCATCGGTCGGATTTGTATGGATGGCTGCATGGCCGATGTCTCCATGAGCCAGGGGGTGCAGGAGGGTGACGAGGTCGTTTTCCTGGGTCGTCAGGGACAGGACCGGATCACCGCAGACGAAATAGCCGACCTCCTGGGCACCATCGCCTACGAGGTTGTGACCGCGGTGGGGCCACGAGTGCCCCGGGTGTACGTGCAGGGTGGAAGGATGGCACAGTAGCCGACCCGGCCTGCTGATGCCCGATTGGGGTGCCAGAGCCGGGGCAGGGTGAGCACGAGGTGACGCAAAGCCGTGGACGAGATAGCGCATTACACTGGCAATGGTACTGGCACCACCGAAGCGGGGCAGGGAGGGCACACTACTTCGGCTGTTCCTCCAGAACAGCCGCCAGCGAAAGCCCCAGTTCGGGCCTTGGATGAAGTTCCGCCTGGGGCGCCAGGTCAGGCCCCGCTGGACGCCGCTTCGCTGACTGCCGAGGCCTTTGAGGTCGCGACGGGCCCGGCACCGGAGCCTGCTGATGCGCTCGGTACCGGCCTGGCGACGAGCGATACAGGAGAAGTGCCAGATTCGGCGGAGGCGGCCGGCGCTGGCGGGTCGTTTGACGAAGGGTCAGGGGACCCGGCCGAGCAGGTTGGCGGCGTGCCTGACGAGACTGTGACGGCGTCAGAGGTACCACCAGGCCTGGCTGAGGGTGTCACCTCGGCTGGCGGTGGGGAATCCGCGCCGCCCGCTGCGGAACCAGGCGAGGGCGAGCCGGGGGAGTCTGCTTCGCCTGCTGAAGAGCCGCCCGCGGTTTCGGGGGATGGTGCTATTGGACAGGCGGCCGGCGACCAGACCGTTGGTGACCAGGCCCCGTTGCCGCCGGCGACAGGGCCAGGAGAGGCGGAGGCGGTCACGGGGCAGCCGGCCGACAGGGGTAGTCCTCTGTTGCTCGCAGCGGGCGTCGGCGTGCTCATTCTGGCTCTTGGCTTCGTCTACCTGATTTGGGGCGGCGGACGTCAGGCCTTGGCCGAGCTTCTGGCCACGCCCACACCGACTGTGACCCCCACGCCAACTGTCACCCCGACGCCGACCATTACGCCGACGCCGACTTACACGCCCACCCCGACCTACACGCCGACGCCGACGCCTACGTTCACGCCCACGGCGACGCCAACCCCCACCAACGCCGAGCGCATTGCCGCGCTGGTGAAGGCGCTGGATGCGGCATGGGCCCAGGCCGATTGGCCCGCGGCCATTGAGCTGTTGGATCAGATCATGGCCATAGACCCGGCGTATGATGATGTTGACGACAAGCTCTTCGCTGCGCACTTCAACTATGGGGTGCAGCTGGTGCGGGCCGAGCGGATGGAAGACGGCATTGCCGAATTCAGCGCAGCGCTCAAGATCTTCCCTGATGACGTGAATGCGGCCGGTGAGCGGCGCTTCGCTCAGTTGTATCTGAATGCCATTCATAGCTACAACGCCATGAACTGGGCAGGTGCCATTGAGCTGCTGGATACGATCTACGACATCAACCCCAACTACAAGAAGACGAGCCAGCTTCTCTATGCCTCCTACTACAACGACGGTTGGCGTTACGAGCAGGCGGGGAATCTGACTTTGGCGAAAACGCGCTACCAGCAGGCTCTGGCCGTGAACCCGCAGGGAGGAGAGGCCTCAGTGGGCCTGGCGCGGGTCAACGCCCGTTTGAACCCGCCGACACCCACGCCGACCCGCGTGCCGGTGGCCGCCAAACGGATTGAAGTGAACCTTTCCACCTTCCGCGCCATCGCCTGGGAGGGCAACCGGCAAGTGTACAACTTCCTGGTAGGCACCGGTGAGCCTGGGCGCCCGACAGCACCCGGCAACTTCAAGATCCTGGATAAGATCCCCATGGCGTACGCCTCCACCTGGGGGCTGCAGATGCCGTACTGGATGGGCATCTACTGGGCTGGCAGCTTGGAAAATGGCTTTCATGGCTTGCCCATCAACCGCTATGGGCAGAAGATGTGGGGCGGCTACCTGGGTACCGGCATCTCCTACGGCTGCATTATCCTCAGCGACGAGAATGCAAGAGCCCTGTACAACTGGGCTGAGATTGGCACGCCCGTCTGGGTGCACTACTAGCTGGGGACGTGGCAGATAGCAGCCGGGTCGCCCGCCTTCATGGGCCCACCCGGTGGTGCCTCAGTCGCTTGCATGATTGAGTCAGGAGGGCTGGATGGGTGAAGACCTGTCGCAGACGCTAAGAGATGTCACGCGCTTTCGCGCCCTCATGATGATCGTGGTCGTGCTGGGCCTGGTTTTCCTGCGGCCGCCCGCCATGCAGTTGGTTGGGGCCGCTGCGGTTGGCCTGTTGTTCGTGCTATATCTGGTCGTTCTGCACTTCGTGGTCTTCCCCCGGTACGTCTCCACCTACCTGATCCTGGCGATGATCCTGCTTGATGTGGTCTTCATCACTTCGGCCCTCTACTTCACAGGTGGCGTGGAAAGCATCCTGTTCACCCTCTATCCCATCTCCATCATGTATTCTGCGGTTTCGCTGGGATACCTGGGCTCCTTTGTGGCAGCCACCGCGGTCACCTTGGCGTACGGGTTGCTCCTTGTGGTCACTGGCACCCCTGCGAACATCTCGGGTTTTCTGCCGATCCAGATGCCTTTCTTCTATCTGCTCGCGGGGCTTAGCGGGTATGTTGTGCAGATGGAGAATAGCCAGCGCCAGCAGGCAAACACGCTTCGCGAGATGCTTCAGTTGGAGCGCGGAGCGAAGGAGATCCTCAAGGTAACGCGCGAATTGTACTCTACCCTGGACGAAGGCGAGATCTTGCCACGGGTGGCAGCCGTTGCTTCCCAGGTGACGGGACTATCGCGGTGCCTATTCGTTCTCTTGGATGATCAGGGGAGGATCACTGGCAACGGGGCTGATGTCAACGCTTCAGAGCCGGAGGACAGCAATCCACGGGACGTTCGTGACCTGCTGCTCTCTCTGCAGGAGCACGGGCTCGTGCGCCAGGTGATGGAGCTGGGAAAGCCCGTAGCCGTGGACTCCGCCGCCGATCCGCGCATCCCGCCCGAACTGGCCGAGCGGCTGAGTCTGCCATCTTTTCTGCTGGTACCCCTGATGACTCGGGACGCGATGCTGGGGCTTATGTACCTGGATGATGGCGGCAAGGAGCACACTTTCGCGGCCGAGGAGATCCGGCTGGCCCAGAGCTTCGCGGAACAAGCCACGAGTGCCATCATCAATGCACGGCGCTACAGTGAGGCGCAACAGCAGATCCAGGATCTGGTGGCAGAGATGCGGGCCGTCGCCGAGCGCAGGGAGGCTGCGCCGCGACCGGTGCGTCCGCACGAGGTAACCTATGACGGTTTGGCTATCAACAGCCAGCAGAGGCGGGTCACCGTGCGGGGGAGACCGGTCAACTTGTCGTGGACGGAGTTCGAGCTGCTGCAATTCCTGGCTTCGAACCCGGACACGCCCTTCAGCCGGGAAACGATCTTTCGCAAAGTCTGGAAGCAGGAGTATTATATCAGTACCAATCTGGTTGACGTGTGTGTACACCGGTTGCGGCAGAAGATAGAGAAAAACCCGGCTGAGCCGCGCTACGTGGTGACGGTGCACGGCGTGGGGTACATGTTTGCGCAGGCGGAGCCACCCGGGGGCACACAGTAAGCTTGGGTAGGTGACGGCGACGCTGGTCTGTGCATGAGGGGGCGTCCCTAGGTGGGACGCCCCCTTTTTTGTCAGTCTCGGGCGCCTTCAGGGGCCAAGCGGATGGTGCCGGCCATGATGGCGAGGATGAGGATGGCTACCAGAGCAATGGTCTTGTTGACGCCGATGACGTCCGCGATGCCTCCCACGAAGAGCAGGGGTACGATGGATACGGCGCTGGAGAGCGTGAACTGGACGGCGAAAATCCGGCCCCGGAAGGAGGACGGGCAGCGCTCTTGGAGGGTGGTTTGTGCCGGGATGTTCACCAGCGCAAAGGCGATGCCCAGGAAGAAGGCGAGTACCATGACCATGGAGACCAGCTCCAGGGAGATGGGCCAGGCCTCCACGTCCATGAAGCGCCCAAGGATGTTGTGCAGCAGATAGTCACCGCCCACCTTCGCGCCTGCCATTCCGAACAGGGCCATACCCATGACCGCCAGACCGGCCACCACGAGCTGGTCCTTGCCGAAGCGCCGGGCCAGGCGGCTGGTCATCACGGTGCCGAGCAGCATGCCCGCGCCGGCCGGGAAGAAGACCAATGAGACATCCTCGGACCTGAGTTTCATGACATTGACGACGAAATTTGGGCCAAGAACTGCGACCAGGGGCATCATGGTGGAAGCCAGGGTGAGGTGGGCCATGGCCAGCGTGGAGGTCATATCGGCGGTGAGGATTCGCCACCCCTCGTGGATCTCGCGCCAAACGCCGATTATCATGCGCGGCCGTTCGTCTGGCAGGATGGCTGCCACCGGTCTGGTATCCTTGGGCAGATTGGCTACCAATGCGGCTGCGATGACGTAGAGCACGCAGATGCTGCCGAAGAGGGCCCCGGTGCCGAACAGCTTGATCATCAGAGGCGCCATGAGTACCATGCCCACCAGTTGCGCAACGTTGAAGGTGATGTTGAAGAGGGAGTTGGCGGCAATGAGTTGGTCCTTGCGCAAGAGCATGGGAATGGCGGCGGCCTCAGCCGGCGCGAAGAACTGGCTTATGACCGAGAAGACGAAAGTGACTACGTAAATGAGACCCAGCGTTTGATCGAAGACCAGATAGCCGAGCACCACGAAGGCCCTGAGAAGGTTCGTGGTGAGCAGTACAGTCTTCTTCTCGCTACGATCCACCAGTACGCCAGCCAGGATGCCGAAGATGACGCCCGGAAGAATGAAGGACAGGACCGCCACGGCCATGTGGGTGGTGGAGTTGGTGCGTTCCTGTACCAGAACGAGGAGGCCGAAGTTGATGGCGTTCTGAGCAACCTGGGAGACAGCCTGCGCCACCCACAGGAACATAAAGTCGCGGTTACGGTAGATCGGGACCACCGGCGCGCTCTCCGCCGTCGTCTCGTCAGGCATGCAGTCTCCTGTTATGGTTTGCCGGGTTCGCCACGGCTAATGAACTCCTTGATGCGTCGTTCGGTGGTGCTACGGGGCAGCAGGACCTTGTGGTTGCAGCCCCGGCAGCGTAGGCCAATGTCGGCGCCAACGCGAACAACCTGCCATATGTCGCTGCCACACGGGTGCGGCTTGCGCAACCGAACTACGTCACCCAGACGAATTTCCAGGACCATTGCTTTCTGCGTGCACCCCCGCTCGACTTTGGCGCGGCCAATAGGGATGCCTGCGCATTATAGCACATTCGGGGCGTTGCTGCCACTGGCCCACGAGTGGGCAGGTTAGCGCTGGGTTCGCGCGCGGGCGGCCGGTCTGGGGCGAGGGGGAGAAGGGTAGCTCAAGCGAGGGTGGTAGACGCCCTGCAGGACACTGACGAAGGCTGCCCTGACTGTCTCCAGCTCCTTCAGGGTCAAGCCGCTCTCGTCCAGTTGGTCGAGCAGCCGCTCATCAAGGATTTCCCGGACAAGGCGCTCTATCGCCTCTGGCGAGTGGTTGGAGCTGGCGCGGACGGTGGCCTCCACCCCGTCGGCGAGCATGACGAGAGCTGCCACCCGCGTTTGCGGTTTGGGGCCAGGATAGCGGTAGGGCTCCTCGGGCACGGGTTGTCCGCTCTCTTTGGCCGCCTGGACCGCCTTGTCATAGAAGAAAGTGGCAAGCCGCGTGCCGTGGTGTTGCTGAATGACATCCGTGACCTCTTGCGGTAGCCGGTTCCGTCTGGCCAGGGCCACGCCATCTGTCACATGGCTAATGATCGCCTGGGCGCTGGCCAGTGGATCCATGCCGTCGTGGATGTTCGTGCCTTCTATCTGGTTTTCAATGAAGAAGTACGGTCTCAGTGTCTTGCCCACGTCATGGTAGTAGGCAGCTACGCGTGCCAAGAGGGTGTCGGCGCCGATGGCAGCGGCAGCGCTCTCGGCCAGGCTGGCGACGATAACGCTGTGGTGGTAGGTGCCAGGAGCCTCGAGCAGGAGCTTGCGGAACAGGGGCTGGCTGGGATGGGCCAGCTCCAGTAGTTGGATGAGGGTGGTGATGCCAAATGAGTAACCGAGCGGCAAGGACGCCGTGGCCGCCAGGGCAGCGGATATGCCGCCGTTGGCTAGGCTGGTGCCGGCCAGGGAGACCCACATGGTGCCATCGTAGTCAGCCATGGGAAGGTGGAAGGCCAGGATGACGGCGAAGTTGGCCAATGCCACGTAGAGCCCTGCCCAGAGGAAGGCGCCGATGCGTTCCACCCGCCGCAGACTCAGGACGCCTATGGCGCCGCCGACCAGCGAAAGGGTGGTGATCTCCAACGAATTGTCGGCCAGGGGCCCCACGAGGAGGCTGATGATGACTGTCACGAGCAGGGCCAGTTGCTGATCCAAGAGCATGGCCACGATCATCGGCACGGCCGCGAAGGGAAAGAGATAGACGAGCCCAGCCCGCCCTGGGAGAGTTGCCTTGGCCACCGCTACGCAGATAACGATCAGCAGCACCAGGAGCAGGGAACGGCGCTCGCCCCGCCAGAGCGATGGCTGATAGGCGGACAGGTACATCGCCAGGATGCCGACCAGGACCACGGCGAGCATACCACGACCCAGGATCTCCGGCCAGTCCACTGAAGACTTACGCAGGCCCAAGGCCTCCAGCCGTTCCAGATCCAAGGCGGTGACGACATTCCCCTCGCGGACAACAATCTCGCCTTTCTCCACGGTGAACCGCACCGGGTCCACCGAGGCCTGGGCCTCGCGTCGACGCCGGGCGGTCTCCTCGGCGTTGTACGTCTCATTGGCGCGCACCAAGGAGTTGACAAGCTCGGCAGTGACGGCCAGCGAGGCGGCTGGTGAGTTGGCGCTGAATCGGCTGGGTGTGCGCGCCTTGATGTCGGCCAGGTCAGATGGGCGTATCCGATCGCGCATGACCTCTTCCACGACGCGAACAGCTTCGGAGCAGACAGCCTGCAGAGCCGTGTCGGAGATACTGAGGGTCTCGCTGATGGCCTTGTCCGAGAGTCGGACATCGGCCAGGTGAGCCAGACGATCGCGTTTCTGCTCCGGGGTTGCCTGAAAGTCATAGCGGATGGCTGCGATGGCCTGGCAGGCGCTGGCAGCCTTGTCTCTTTGTTGCTGGGCCAATGCGGGGTCGTACTCGTAGACATCGGGCACGGCCAGGATGGCCTTGTCGCGCGCCTCGCGCGTCTTGATCTGGCTGATGTAGCTGATCCTTTGCGGCGAGCGGATGTTCTGCTTGGCAACCTCGCCTTCGCTGAGTTGAACCTGGCCAGGCACAAACTGGACGGTGAGGACCAAGGTGAGCGACACGATCAGGCTCACCACAAGCACCGTGGGCCACAGCCAGCGCGATGCGAGGGTACGCGCAGGATTGGGTGGAGCAGCCTGCACCCTGCTCTCGCTGGCAGAGCCCGGAGGCTCGGGAGGTGCGGTGTCCGCGGGGCTAGCCATCGGCCGCCTCCCACCGTCTCAGCCGTTCCAGCAGGCCGCCCAACACGGTGACAGCCTGTGTAGCCCCCTGCAGGACGCCCTTGTCGTCTCGCCAGCCGATGCCTTCTGCCCCCTGAGCCGCAGCGATGCCCTTTTGCAGCATGTCCGCTACGTCGCCGCCATGGCATGCCCTCAGGAGGTAAAGAATGATGTTGCGCTCCTGCTGCTGGTCGTCGGACAGGTGCGCTTGCCTTTCCAGGATAGTGAGGCGCTCCTGCAGGAACGTCAGGTCACGCGGGGAATGGCCGCGCGGCGTGGATGGCTGGTCACGGTAGGGAGCGACATCCAGGCGTGCGACGATGAGTCCTTTGCCGCCATTAGAGTCGATTTCAACTTCGCTGCTGTAGGAGCGGCCGGTCTCCAGACCATCGGCTGAGGCCATGACCTGCACGGTCTCGGAGTTGCCCGCGAAATTCACATGGCTCACACTGAGCCAGCTCGCGCGGGGTCGGAGGCTGCCCGTCAGATAGCCCGGGCCGGAGTTGGCGATGGTGAGCTCGATGACCTTGGGCG
>Ga0315268_10005636_pt1 | contig 13409 bp, 11 predicted proteins | sample C1_top_MG_FD_204535 | JGI IMG/M metagenome (GOLD analysis project Ga0315268, IMG submission 204535) | Sediment microbial communities from Yellowstone Lake, YNP, Wyoming, USA - C1_top | ecosystem: Environmental > Aquatic > Freshwater > Lake > Sediment | place: USA: Wyoming | collected 2017-08-01 | reverse complement strand
GGACATGGGCTCGGATTTGGAGAAACGCTTCCGCTTGAGAATTTTGGGGATCTCGAATCCCTCCTCCTTCGGGATGTCCACCTCTTTCATGCGGACGACCTTGTGATCGAGATGGTGGATCTTTGCCTTGTACCGGTCGATCTGGGTCTTGATTTTGCCCAAACAATCATCCACTGCATTTTCAACGCTCTCATCTCGGCTCTCGGAACGAATCACAGCATGGGGGGCATAAATGGTCAGCTGACACGAATAGGCATCCGAAGGCTTGCGGGACTTTTCATGGCGGATTTCCACGCGAAACTCGGTAGACGCATCACCCAAGCGATCTGCCAAATGCTCGAGCTTTTCCACCTTTCCCTGGATCATCTCCTTTTGGCTATCGCTCAAATTCAGGTTTTGGGATTTGATCTTGATTTCCATAAAGTTTATTTAAGATTTAAGGCTGAATCCATTATTGCGGAGCTGGAAGCTAAAAGCAAGAAAAGGGTTGCGATTGGTGGACCGAGCCCAAAGCTGACGATTGATTCCTCTCTAAATTTATGGTAAAATTATACGATTATGCAAATGCACCACCCCATCCATCATCATTTCGACCACCCCTCCCATTTGATGAATTTTTTTGGCTATGTGACCTATGCCATCCTAGTAATTGGGGTCAGTTTGGTCATCGCGGCGCTGGCCTTTGATGGACCAAAGGACACTGGGGCGACGCCCTCTCCAACGACTCAACAGACATGGGCCCAAACGGAAGCCCCTTGAAAAAAATGGAGGGGGGGGGTAGAATTGCCTCGGACACAAAAAAACTCGTCCCACAAAAATAAACGCTTTATTCTAAATTTTTAAAACTACCTTTCGGCTGCGACCCTGTCGCGGTTCTTATTTTAACCATTTAATTTTATCCTTTTATATATGATTACCATGCTTCAACGTTTCAAACACCATTTCCTCGGGGCGGCCCTTTTTGTGGGCGCCTTCGCGATAAGCTATCTGCTCAACCCCTATTTGGGTGGCCAGCAGGCACAATGCCCTGAGTCATTCCTCAGCCGGCCCACGGCCCACGCGCAGGAAGACCAAACCCTTGATTCGGATGGGACAGGCTGGGTGTTCACAAGTTTCACAATATCTGGGCAACAGTCAGAAGCGGTGGCAATCCAGCCCGACGGGAAAATCGTGTCGGCAGGTCAAGCCACTTTTTATGGCCCTAATGGCTGGAATTACTATAACATTGTCATGACGCGCCAAAGCCCAGACGGCTCGCTGGATGCCTCGTTCGGGACCGGAGGAAAGGTGATAACTGATCTCGGTGGCTATGCAGGTGCCAACGATGTGCTTCTTCGTCCCGATGGGAAGATATTAGTTATTGGCATGAAAAGTTACAACAACTATAGTAGCTCTGACATTGTGTTCATTAGGTACAATCCCGACGGAACACTGGACACCACCTTCGGGAACGGGGGAACGGTTGTGGCGGACATAAACTTATCAGGCTATGTATCGAAAGGAATCCTTCTGTCCGATGGAAAAATATTGATTTGCGGAGGTACCGGCTCAACCTCCTCAAGCCTTAAAACCCTACTCGCCCGCTTCAACGCCGACGGAACACTGGACACCACCTTCGGGGACGGGGGAACGGTGGTCGGCAACAATCCTGACGAAACTATCTATTTGTCGTTTGCTGTGCAGTCCGATGAAAAAATTATTGCTGGGACAACGAGAGAATCGACCCTCGATGTTCATCAAAGGAGCAGGCCTTCGATTAACCGCTACAGCGCCGACGGGGCGTTGGACACCACCTTTGGAGGTGGGGGAACAGCCCAAATTCTTAACCCATCATCCACAGGAAGCAGCGATGGAGAATTCCACGACATTGCAATCCAAAATGACGGCAAAATCGTTGTTGGGCTTTATTACTATACAAATATAGGCGCTGGACAATGGCGAGAACTCGGACTTGCTCGGCTTAACCCCGATGGCACGCTGGACACATCATTTGGGACTAGGGGAATGGTGATTACAAACCCAAATACCGCTTCTTACGCAAATCCAATCCAAACTATTGCTATCCAAAGCGACGGAAAAATTGTTACGGCTGGATACATACTGCCACTTAGCGGATCTACAAGACTTATTTACTCCCGCTACAACACTGACGGCACACTAGACACAACTTTCGGTACCAATGGTCAGTTCGTTTCTCCTGTTAGAGGATCGCACCCACAAATCGCACTCCAAGCCGACGGAAAGATCGTGTCGGTTGGGCTTGCTTACTATTCTGATATCTCTGGCAACCATGGTTTCTTCAGTGCTCGCATTACCGCCAACGGCACGCTGGACATTACCTATGGCGGAGACGGCGTCCCGGACTACCGCGACAACTGCCCGCTCTTGAAGAATCCCGACCAGGCCGATTTGGATCAGGACGGCATCGGCGACATGTGCGACACAGACAAGGACGGGGACGGCGTGCTCGACACATCCGACAACTGCCCGAATCTGGCCAACCCTGACCAAGCAGACTTGGACAAGGATGGCGTCGGCGACATGTGCGACTGGGACGCGGACGGCGATGGAATTTCAAACGACCAAGAAGGAACGGGTGATACCGATAAGGACGGAACCCCCGACTGGCTAGACACAGATTCGGACAACGATGGCATTCTGGACAATACGGACCAGTGCAGACTCGTGGTCGGTCCGGTTGATCTGATGGGATGCCCTTATGGGGACAAGACCATCGTGCAGTTCGACATCGTAGACCAGGGCAAGACGGGCGTCTGCGGCTACGGCAAGAACGGCCAGCTCCTCACCAACTGCAGCCGGCGCTCAATTAGGGGGGCCACGGTTCGCATCTTCGACCGAGACAACACTGATTTCATGGCGACCTTCGGCAAGCGACCCAACAAGAGCCTGCTGGACCAGGTATTCTATTCCGGCATCGGCATGGTCGGCCAGTGCACCGACCCCGACACAGCCGACGACAGCGCATGCACCGTGCCCGAGAGCAAGGCAGGCAACTACCTTGTGATCGCCATGGTTCGAGATTCCAAGAACCAAATGGTCTTCAGCGGCAAATTCAAAAGCTTCGGTGAGGCGGTCGGTCAAGGCTACGAGAACAAGGATGACAACGACAAGACAGGTTTCGCTGGATCTAACATCCGCACGAAGACAATCCGCTTCGTCCAGCAGTACAACAGCGATGGCACCTTCACGCTCAAGCCAGGTGGAACGACCACCTACTATGGCTCCGCGCTCGAGGTGGTGTATCCCGACTTCGCACTGTGGGATGCTAGCACCGAGAACTACCCCTTCATATTCAGGACCGAGGATAACTGGTCAGTGGATTTGTGCGCCGAAGTGCCCCAAGGCTACAAGATCGACTCGGTGCTGGATGTGAACGGCAAAACCGTCTCAACCAGCGAATGTCTGCAGACTCTCATTGCCGGCGAAAGCAAGGTGTACTTCTTTAAGGCCACAGATGTGGGCAGCCCGGAGCCCGACTTCAACTTCAACCTGAAAGCGAAGCATAACGGGAAAACGCAGAACGGGAAGATCCACATCGAGGGCGCGCGCAAGAAGAACCTTGCCACCCTCCTTGGCGATATTCCCCAAAAAGTGAAGGATTTCAAGGCCCAGCATCCGCAGGAGGATAAGCCCACGGGTCAGGAAAAGAAGCCGCAGGAAAATCCGACGGCGCCCGATAGCACGCCCCCATCCACTGAGATGCCCGGCCTATCCCCAGAGACACCGGAATGGTTTCTCAAATTACCCAGATAGTTGTTCATAGCGTTTTAACCCTAACCCCCTCTTCCCATCTCGGGCGGAGGGGGTTTTGATTTATGATTTGTGAATTGAGATTTGTGATTTATTTAAAATTTATGATTTTTATATTTATGAGACCAAATCAGAAATCCCCAATAAAAAATCATAAATAAATCTCAATTCAGAAATCAAAAATCTCAAATGCGCTGCGCCCCTTGAACACCCCCTCAAAAAGTGTTAGTGTTTGACCAAATCAAATAATCAAAACCCATGTCTTTCAAACTGATCGCTGACACCTTTTCGGTCGCACGGGACTCGGAGCATTTCATCCAGCTCAAAGCCCTGAAGAAGCCCAAAACCGAAGACCAAGTTTGGGTTGCCCTCGAAATTGTGGGAGACGGAAAATTCGCCCGTTCCACGGCCCAAAGCATCCTGGAGACTTTAGAGGCGGTCTTTTTCGACCATTTGGAACTGAACGCCTACGAACGCTTCGAGTCGGCGCTTAAAGAGACCAACCTGATTATTAACGGATTAAAAGAAAAACGTGGCAAGGGATTTGGCAAGATCAATGCCATCCTCGCCGTTTTCACAGGGCAGGAGTTGCACATCACCCAGGCCAACGATGCCGAGGCCTATCTGATCCGAAATGGCAAACTTTCACTGGTGAGCGAGGGGCTTTCCAGCCGTTCCGCGGACTTGTTCGTGAATATCGCGAGCGGGGAACTGCGTGCTGACGACAAACTGATTTTCGCCACGGGCCGCCTGCTCCGCATTGCCACCCATTCCCAGCTGGTCCAGACCTTCGGGGACGGAGTGACCGAGGCCGTGGAGGCCCTGCGCGAGGTGGCCATGGGCGACGAGGAACTGAATTTGGGCACCGTGTGCATCCACGCCAAACTGTTACAGAAACCCGAAGTGGCGGTTGCCCCCAAAACCAGAAATCCACTGTTCGACAAGGCGAGAGGAATCCTAGATACCGCAATGAGCTTTGTCATGGAAAAAACAGGGAACCGTCTCAGCCAATTCAACAAACGGAATGTCCTTGTGGCCTTGGTTCTGGTCGTGGTGGTGTTGGTGAGCAGTGTCTCGTTCCTTATGAGCTACCAACGGAAAAAAGCGATCAGCGACGAGTACCGCACCAAGATCGAAGGCCTCTATCAGGATGTTCAAGTGGCCAACACCAAGGGCTACGCCAACGACAAGGCTGGAGCCAACGCGATCCTTGAAAAAATCGACACCGAGGCGCGCGCCATTTTGGACGCCAACTATTTCCGTCCCGAAACGCTGGCCTTGCTCGACAAGGTTCAGGAGGTGCGCGACAGCATCAACCATACCGATCGGCTGAAAGATTTGGCCCCCTACATAGACCTGAAAGCCAAAAAACCCGATGCCAAGGCGGTGGGTCTGGTGAGCCTTTCGGACAATTTTTACGCCTTCGGCTACAATACTCTGTTCGAGATCATTTTGGACCAAGTCATGGATCCCCGGACCATTGACGACACCGAAATTGTGATCGCGGCCGCGGCCATGGAAGACCAGAAAGTGATTGCCTTCCTCACCCAGTCCGGCCGAGTGATCGAATACGACAAGGGCCAATTCCGCTTTGCCAACACCGAAGACAGCACGTGGAAAGGAGGCGTGGACATCGCCGCCTACGGCAAGAACATCTACATCCTGAATCCGGGCAACAACCAAATCTACAAATACTCCAGGCTCGGCTCCAAGTATTCGGGAGTGACCGAGTACAACAGCGATGCAACCCTGAAAGACGCCCTCTCAATCACAATAGGGGATGGTGAAATCTTTATCCTCAAAAAGGGTGGCAATATCACTCGTATCTTCAAATCCAAGACTCAGCCGTTCAAAATCGAAGATTTGGCCGTGGACATTTCCGACGCCACCCAAATCTTCACCCTGCCCGAGCTGGACAATTTGTATTTGCTCGATACCAAGAACAAGCGGGTCGTGATCCTCACCATGCCCGACAGTTACGGCACCGCGAAATATTACGGCCAGCTGGTCTTCGACAAGATCAACGATGTCCAGGATTTCTATGTCGAGAAAAGCGAAAAGAAGTTGTACCTGATGACCAGCCAGGAGATTTATAGGATTGATATCTAAATAAGTGCGAGTGCGAGTCTCACGTGCGAGTTTCAAAGCTTGATGACTTTCAGATTTGGGGCGCAAAAGATGGCCTTTTTGAGATGCTCGATCTGCCCCTTATTTAAAACTACTTTCCATTGCCGAGGACCCATGGGCTCAATGGTGTATTCGATGCGGTCGCGCACGCGGGCAACCATGGCACCGATTTCGAGGGCGCCCTTTGGGTGATTGGCCGATTCGAGAAGCAAATGTTGGGCCTCGGGGTTCGTCATACCAAAAGGATTTATTTTGGGGACACTATACCCGAAAGACCTTTTGCCTCCAAGATGATGACCTTTTTCGCGCTCAGACGGATTTCTTTTGGATCCCATTCGTGTATGGCGGACATGAGGTCGAATTTGACAAATAAGAATCAATAGTATATAAATAATTCAATTAACAGTTAATCGTTGCCCATGAAAAGCAAAGGATCCGAGCCTGTGAGTCATTCCGCCATTGCCATTGCGCTGGTCTCGGTTGTATTTGGGTTGTTTTTCTGTTCCTACTCTTTCTATCTTCACACAGAGCTTCCAGCCGCGAAATCCCTGAAATGCCCCCAACCCAATAAGTCCGACAGCCTTCCGTCATTTGAATCATTGAAATCCGAAACCGAAACCACCAAAGATAATTACTACAAGTGCTACTCTGACCTACAAACCGCTCGTCAAATGACTGGGGATCAGGAAAATGAAATCAAGGATCTAAAGGCCCTAACTGAGGCACAAGACAATAGAAAAAAAGACTTGCAGACTAAAATTAACACCAAAAAAAATCAGGGGCTCAAAGCGTGCGGAAAAGAATTTGATACCGTCACCACCCCATCGATAGTGGACAAGGTGAAGAAGAAAATTTTAGAGCTTCACCCCGATTTGGGGCTTTATGCCTCTCTATCCGAAGCTTGCACCCTTGAAGATGGAAGGGTGGTTGCGCTTCTTCACCCTGAAGACTCTTATCTTGCTGTGATACTTTTCGATGAAGACGGAAATTTTATCGCCGAGACAAAAAAGGACGCATTCAGATGTTATTTCTTCAACGGCGGATTTTGGTCCTCCCTGACCGATATAGAAGACCAATCAAGGCTGAGTCTTGAGTGCCATGGCGGGGATGAGGGCAGTGGCTATGAAATGTACTACACCATAGATTTGGGCGCCGCCAAAAATGGAGCTTTCGACAAAGTGGTCGAAACAGAATCCTGCGATACGCAAGTCACCTTTCAATAAGAATTCCATCCTCTAATCACCAATCCTCATGGGAAGCGAAAGGCCGAACCCCATCAATACCATCGCCATCATCGTCTCATTTGTATTCTTCGGAATTGGATTGTTTTTCCTTCTCTTTGCCTGGGATCTTCAACCTGAGATTTCAACGCTAAAAAAAGATCTTTCCATCAAATGTGCCGAGCAGGCAGACACAAGAGCCGCCAATGATTCGGCCTGGTCAAAAAAAATCACAGGGCTTCAAAACGACCTTGAAATAGAAAAGACAAGGTTTGAAACCTGTAACAAAGATCTTCAAGCGACGCTTCGGTCGACTATCCCGAATAATAGTTCAATCGAGATCCTGCGTGGCCGACTTGAGTCGGACACAAAATTCGCAGACTATCTCCAAGCCCAAAACAATGGGGCTCAGTATCCCGGCCTCAAGGGATGCGACCAGCTGGATCCCAAGAAAATCCCCCAAGGCCCAATCGGAAAAAAATGGACCTCAAAAATTTTGGAGTTCCACCCCGACTGGTCGAAATCCATCGGGCTTTTCAGCGTTTGCACCCTCAAGGACGAAAGGGTGGCCGTTTCTCTGGAGTCGCCCCTTGGCAAGACACCTCGCGTGATGCTTTTTGGCAAAGATGGAGGCATGCTTGCCGAAACCGCAGATGACGCATTCACTGAACTCTATTACGACTCTGAAATCACAGCAAATCCAAGAATCATCGATGCCGATCCTTGGTCGACCATATTTGATGTTGTTTGCACCTCTTCGGACGACTGGCTCAACCCAGCCACGAATTCAACCATCTGGGCTGTTGGACTTTACCCTGGTGAATACACTGATGATAACAAAAGCATTGATACCTTTCAGGCCCAAATGGCCAAAACCTGCACTGTAGCCGGCCATTAGGCTAATTCTTTGCCTTTTCCACCACAATCACCCGCTTCGCACCCTTTCGGATATCCTTGGGATCCCATTCGTGCATGGCGGACATCAAATGGTCGAACGGGTAGCGGTAATCGTGGCCTTTTTTGGTGCCCACGTCGTTCGTGATGAAGTTTTTGGAGTCATAACCCTTGATGACCATCATGTGGTAATAGGGGCCTTGGTTTGAGTAGAACGGGTTTTTGATGTCTCGACCGGCGAATGGCGCGATGACCGGATTGCCTTGGGCGAGCGCCTCCTTAATCTGATCGACCGTTGGACTGTCGATGACCTTTAGGGATTCGAACCCCCAATACCCTCGGATCATCTGTGCCGTCTGCTCGATGGTGGTGTCTTTGTAATCCCCAAAATTTTTGTTTTCCCATTCGAAAAGGCCGTTTAATTCTTTTTTGAACAGCTCGGGGGTCAACGGTTTTCCCGTCGCAAAATAAGTGGCCAAAATGGCACTGGCCTCCTCGCACGCTTCCTGCCATGGGAGGGACCAGAGGCCGTCGGGGGCCTGGGGGAAGAAGGGAACATCTAAATTAACTTCTGATGGGAGAACTAATTGGGGGTCTAATTGGGGAACTAATAGGGGCTCCAATTGGGGATCGGATGTTTTTTCATCCTCGACTTGGCCCACAATTTGGCCAACCATTTGGTCCACGATTGGAGGCTGTGGTTCGGACTTTGGAGACAATGAAACATCCTGCATTTGCGGGGCGCAGGAAATGAGGAACAAAAAGCTGATCGCCAGCCAAAAAATTTTCATCCTTCGATAAATAAAAATATTCGGATGCTCAGAATTAAGCTAAGGAGCTAGCTCCCCAGCTTTTAATAATCGGACTATTTTTGCCGACCAAAGGCGCGCAGAAGGCTCAGGAAAAGATTGATGAAATCCAAATAGAGACTGAGCGCGCCGAAAATCGCCAGTTTGCCCAAGGAATCACCCTGGGACATAAGGCACATGGCCTTCAGCTTTTGGTGATCATAGGCGGCCAGGCCCGAGAAAACGACGATGCCAGCGTAAGTCATCATCCAGTCGATCATGGGGCTTTTCAGAAACAAATTCACGAGCGACGCCAAAATTATGCCGAACAAAGACATGATGAGAAAGCCGCCCCAGGCACCAAGGTTTCGATTGGTGAAAAGGCCGTAAACCGCCATCACACCAAAAATCGAGGCGGCCAGCAGGAACGTGGTGACAATGGATGCGGCGGTGTAGGCCAAAAAGATCGTGGAAAGGGTGAATCCCGTGAGGGCCGAATAGGCCAGAAACATGAGAATCGCCACGGGCACCGACATACGCTGAAGCATGAAGGATAGGACTATGACCAGCCCCACTTCGGCGATCATGGCTCCGTAAAACAGTCCTGGATTCGCTGTCATCATTTTGATCAGCAATCCACTACTAGCGGTGTACCAGGCAACGGCGCCGGAAACGCCGAGGGCCGCGGCCATCCAACCGTAAACCTGTGTGAAATAGGCGCTGACCCTGGTTTGGGCCTCAGGATTTAAGACCATGGTTTGTCCGAACATAGATTTTGGATTAGATGATCTGAGCACCCATTATATACCAATTACTGTAACCCGATTGTCAAAAATTGGGTTGCTAGTAAATTGGTTTTATTTTTTGCTTTTTGTTTTTTAATCCCCCAATCCCCCTTTATCAAGGGGGTGCTATTCAACTTTCATGAAAGTTGAATAGGCAGCTGGGGGTTCCCCTTGATAAAGGGGAAGGTGAAGGGGATTAAAAAACAAACAAAAAAAACAAACCCAATGGCCAAAAAACTTGGCAATTTCCATAATCTCCCTACAATATCGAAGTGCAATTCCCCTTTTTCAAAACCAAAGAGAAGAAAACGATCTGGACTTTCGCCCTGGTGTCTTACCTGAACGACTTTGGCGCGGACATGGTGCATTCCCTTTGGCCCGCTTTTCTGACCCAAGTTTTGGGGCTCAATATGGCGATCCTCGGGCTGATTGATGGATTGGGCGATGCCACTATTTCCATTTCCCAAGCGGCCTCAGGCTATCTTTCGGACCGAATCAGACGACGAAAGGCATTCATATGGATCGGCTATCTTTTGAGCGCGGTCTCACGCTTCGGTTTTGCTATCGCCCAAGGCTGGCCCTTGGCCCTTTTCTCCAAACTGGTCGAGCGCTCAGGCAAAATGCGCGACACCCCGCGGGACGCCATTGCCGCGGAAGTATCCGATCACCATGATCGGGGTAGCAATTTCGGCATTCTGCGAACCATGGATAGTTTCGGGGCCGTGTGCGGCGTCCTGCTTTGCATCTGGCTCGTGAAATTCTTACCCATGCGAACCATTTTCATTCTTGCGGCCATCCCGTCGATCATTGGCGCGATTCTGGTGCTCACCCTCATTCGCGAGGAGCACAACGGCTACACCCTGTACGAAGGGTTCCACTGGAAAAACCTGAGCCTCAGCTTCAAATGGTTTTTGGCGCTGAGCGCCCTGTTTTCCATCGCCTCTTTCAGCTACTCGTTTCTGCTGATCTTCGCCCAAAAATTCGGCTTTTCCCTTGTCCAGATCCCCATGCTGTACCTGATTTACATGGCAGGCGCCATGATCTCGTCTTACCCCTTGGGACACTTGGCGGACAATCTTGGCCGACGAATCGTGATCTTGATGGGTTTCCTTTTCTGGGCGGCCACCCTCAGCATTCTCATCCTTTCACAGGGTACGATCGCTATCGTTCTCTCCTTTCTACTATTCGGATTCTCCAAAGGGGCCATTGAGACCGTCCAAAGGACTTTCGTCACCGAATTGGCACCCCACAATTATGTGGCCAGCGCACTGGGAACCTTCAAGCTGGTGGTCGGACTTTCGGCCCTTCCGGCCTCGCTCATCGCCGGACTTCTGTGGGATTCCATGGGGATCTTCGCGCCTTTCCATTTCTCATTGACCCTCACAGCCATCGCCAGCGTGATGCTGATTTTTGTGGATGGAAAAACACAAACCACGGCGCTGGTTCCCACCTCTGAACAGCCCTTGGCCATCGTTCCGCCCGTAAACCAATAACAGTTCTCAAAAGTGAGGATCTGGAAGAGAAGACTGGTTCTCGAAAATGAGTATTTTTGGGGCGGGGTTCAAAACCCACGGAAAGGCCTTTTAAAAATGCCCAAGATCTAAATATTTCAATTAACGGCCCCTCGTATTATCGCGCGGCCGACGCAAGCACTGTGCAGCCAGGCTCATGCGCTTGTTGCCCTTTAATTCAAAACGGTCGATTATTTTTGGCTCATCAGCGCGATCCAATTTTTCAACACCCTCTGGCAATGACTGGGCATTGTTCATCCACTCATCAACAATATAAGTTTTCGTTTTCGGATCATTTGCATTCGCAATCGCAAGCTGATCTGCGGCCGCCGCATTGTGAGCGGGATCCCCGCCCTCATTGGCAATAGCATAGCCAATCGTGGCAATGGCCTCTGGACACACTTTGAGAAGCTGGGCACGAATTTTATCGGCCATCAATAAAATTTCCTGATCATCGACACTGACCTTAAACCCCTGTGAGGGTGAATCGGGCAATGGGACATACGGATCTTCCTTTGGTGTGCAAACGACAACAAAAGCGTCTCTGGCCTCCTGAATCCTGCGCGCATCCTTAACCACTTTTGTGACCTTAGCCTCAATATGAATTTGGTCACGGCTGATCGGATTCACTAAAGGGCCTGAGGGGGCATTCTGCAAAAAAGGGCCAAATAATTGCACACCGTCCCCGAGTGCGCCGCGCCTCCCTTCTGCGGACCATTTTACGATGTTCTGGATGATATCCTCAGGACCGCGCGCACCCATCTTAAATATGTGATCACCGACTATTTTCATAAATTCCTGCACAGACTCTTCTTTGGCGTGAGCCTTTCCCACATCAGGCTTTGGCTCAATTTGATCAACTTTCAAAAGCCGATCCCAAAAAACATAAGCATAAGGAGACCCACACAAGGCGCTCACTCGGCCCCGAAGGTCGAGAGCCTGAACTTCTCGTGAAACCTTTCCATCATCTCCCCGAAAACTTATCGCATTGGCAACTCCTTTGGGGATAATGCGATCCTCATCCCCTTTTGCGTTAGCCGGCAGGGCAAGGGCCATCAAGACAGCCAGTCGCGGGACTAGGCCAACCTTGAAACTCGCGGATTCGACATGCCTGTGATAGACCCTACGAGCCATACCAATAAATTAAGTTTATATTTTAAACAAATTTTTATATTATGTCAATAAAAAGGCCCAAAAAGAAAATTCAAACTTATTTCTGGAAAACGAACCATTGGAAATCGACTGTGGTTTCCAACTCTTCCTTTTGGGCCAAGAGCGCCTTTTTCCCTTCACCAAGACTCCAAAAATAAGGAGTCATTCCCACCAGGCTTGAGATTTCGGCTTTGGACTTTAGATGGATCTGGTATTTCACGTGGCCCTCATCGATGGGTTGGCGATTGAGGCTCTCGGGCAAATTTGATGAATCCCCCTGCAATTCGAATTTGTCGTACAAAAGTGATGCCAACTCCATCAGATGATTCGCTCCAGGGCGGACTACGATAATTTTCCCATCAGGCTTCAGCACCCTCATCAATTCTTTGGAGTCCAGAGGGGAAAAAATGGAAAAAGCGACGTCGATGGACCCATCGAGATAGGGCAATCGGTAATTGTTGCCGACGCAGAATTGGATTTTTTGACTCCTTTTGGCTGCTCTCTGGATGGCGGACTTGGAAACATCAACCCCCCACAATTGGACATGAGGATTGGGATTCTTTTTCCCCAGAAAACCTTGAAGCTTTTCACTGTAATAGCCTTCGCCACAGCCCAAGTCCAGGACATTGAAATCCATGGTGGATTTTTCAATAAATCCAATAACAATCTCATTGAGCTTGTCCGACAAACGGTCGTAGTGCCCCTGCTCCAAAAAGGCGGTCCGATGGGCTACCATCTCTTTGCTATCGCCTGGATCTTGGGTCTTTTTCTGGTTCGCCAAGATCAGGTTCACATAGCCTTGGCTCGCAATATCGTAGGAGTGTTTATTATCGCACAATAAAACCTTTTCGATCCTCGACAACGCATGGCCGCAAACGGGGCATTTGTAGATTGATTCCATAATAGAAAAAGTGCTCAGACATCAGTATAGACCAAAATTCTGAACTGTGATCTGACTTCGCTATTCATCCTTCGTAGTAAATACTACGGAGAACGGAAGGCTTCGACAGACACGTTAAAGTGATTTCAATGATCAAAATGATTGCGACAATCACAGCCAAGACACACTCGACTCAGGCCCCATCGCATTGGAATTTGACATTATAATATTATTTATGCATAATATCATTCATTTTTAATTGAATGGCATGAATAACGCTC
>Ga0315268_10005635_pt1 | contig 13409 bp, 9 predicted proteins | sample C1_top_MG_FD_204535 | JGI IMG/M metagenome (GOLD analysis project Ga0315268, IMG submission 204535) | Sediment microbial communities from Yellowstone Lake, YNP, Wyoming, USA - C1_top | ecosystem: Environmental > Aquatic > Freshwater > Lake > Sediment | place: USA: Wyoming | collected 2017-08-01 | reverse complement strand
GCTTGAGGCCGCGAAAAAGAAAGCGGCGGAAGATCGCGCCAGTCTGCCTCGCGATGAAAAGGAAGCCGCTGCGGCACCGACCGGTGATGCTTCGGTGCAAGTTGGCGGCGCCTATCTGGGATTTGGTCAAACCGACAAGGCCCTGACTGCCATCAACGCCGGTATCGCCAAGGGCAAGCTCAAATATCCTGATGAAGCCTACATGCTGTTGGGCATCGCCCAGGAGCGCGCCAAGAACCATGCTGAGGCGATCAAGGCCTTCAACAAGGCGACGACCGATCCGAAGTACGCACGGCTGGCCAAGTTGTGGGCGCTGGAGGCCCGCAGCTGAAGCCGCATGACATTCAGACCACAGACCTCGATTCGGTTTTTTCAGGGAGAAGAGTCATGACGATCAAGGCCGGCGAGCGCATGCCCGCGGGAAAATTCAAGATCATGGGCGAGGGCAAGCCCCAGGATCTCACCACCGCGCAGCTGTTCGATGGCAAGCGCGTGGTGCTGGTCTCGGTGCCGGGAGCCTTTACGCCCACCTGCAGCATCAAGCATCTGCCCGGACTGGTCACTCAGGCGAGCGCTATGCGCGCCAAGGGTATCGATACCATCGCCTGCATGTCGGTCAACGACGTGTTTGTCATGGACGCCTGGGGCAAGAGCGCAGGCGTTGGTGATCAGGTCACCATGCTGGCTGATGGCAACGGCGAATACTCACGGGCGCTGGGTCTGGAGCTGGACGCCACTGGATTCGGCATGGGCAAACGCGGACAGCGCTTTGCGATAGTGGTCGACAACGGCGTCGCCACCCAGGTCAATGTCGAAGCACCGGGCGAATTCAAGGTATCGGCGGCGGAGTACCTGCTCGGTCAATTGTAGGGCGTAGCGAACCGAACGGTCGACGCACGGCAGGGCACCTGCCAGACGCTCAGCCGCCGAGCGCAGCTTCGATCTCCGGCAGAATCTTGAACAGGTCGCCGACCAGGCCCAGGTCGGCGACTTCAAAGATCGGCGCTTCGGCATCCTTGTTGATTGCAACAATGGTGCGGGCATCCTTGATGCCGGTCAGGTGCTGGATGGCGCCTGATATGCCCACCGCCACATAGAGTTCCGGAGCGACTATCTTGCCGGTCTGGCCCACCTGCATCTCGTTGGCTGCGAACCCGGCATCAACGGCGGCGCGCGAGGCGCCTACCGCGGCACCGATCTTGTCGGCCAGACGGTAGAGCAGCTGGAAGTTCTCGGCCGAGCCAAATCCCCGGCCACCGGAGACCACCCGCGCCGCACTCTGCAGGTCGGGGCGATCAGACTTGGGAGCCGACAGTTCTATGAACCGGGTGTGCGTGGGCAGTGGTACATCAGGCCGGGCGACATCACGCACTGGCGCGCTGCCGCCAGTGGTTGCGGCTTGATACGAGGCGGCACGTACCGTGCCCACCACTTTGGGCTCGCTGCCGGCATCGACGGTAGCGATGATATTGCCCGCGAAAATCGGGCGGCGAAAACGGCGCGAAGTTTCAATGGCACAGATATCACTCACCTGTGGGGCATCCAGTAAGGCCGCTACTCGCGGCATCAGGTCTTTGCCGAAAGTGGTGGCAGCGGCGAGCAGCAGCTCGTAAGGGGCGGCGAGGGCCACGATCTGCGGTGCCAGCGTCGCAGCAAGGGCGTGGGCATTGACCTCGTCACAGACCGACAGCACTTCGGCGACGCCCTGTATGGCCGCTGCCTGCTGCGCAACTGCGGCATTGGCGGCAAATACCGCGACGGTAATCCTGGCACCGGGCAGGCTCGCGGCGCAGGTCACGCAGCGTGCCGTAGCGGAATTGAGCTCGCGGCCGTTGTGCTCGGCGATGATCAGTACCGCGCTCATCGCAGCACTCCGCGTTGGCGCAATTCTTTCACCAGCTCGGCTGCATCAGCGACCAGGCGCCCCTTGCTGCGTGCTGCCGGTGCCGTGTAGGCCACGGATTTCAGTCGCTGGCGTACCGTTACGCCCAGCTCGGCGGGCGTGATGGTCTGCAGGGGCTTCTGCTTGGCTTTCATGATATCCGGCAGCTTGATATAGCGCGGTTGATTGAGCCGCAGATCAGTGGTGAATACCGCGGGCAGATCGATATCCAGCACCTCGGTGCCGGCGTCGACTTCACGGTTGACTCGTGCGGTCTCGCCATTGAAGGTGATCTGCGAGGCAAAGGTAACCTGTGGCCGATTCCATAGCGCCGCCAGCATTTGCCCGGTCTGGCTGTGATCTTCGTCAACGGCCTGCTTACCGAGCAACACTGCCAGCGGCTGCTCGCGCTGTACCAGCGCCAGCAGCAGGCGCGCGACATCGAGTGGCTCGACGGACTCGGCGTGGACGACGTGGATGGCGCGGGTGGCGCCCATGGCGAGTGCGGTGCGCAGTTGCGCCTGGGCATCGGCAGGGGCGATGGTGGCTACCACCACTTCATCGGCCAGCCCGCGTTCGCGCAGGCGCAGCGCCTCTTCGAGCGCGATTTCATCGAAGGGATTGAGGGCGAGCTTCATGCCCTCCATGGCCAGCGCGCCGTCAGGGCGCAGACGCATGCGCACGTTGTAATCGGGAACCCGTTTGACGCCGACCAGTAATGTTCTCATAGGCTTGACTATACGCTTACGTACCGATGTTGTGAAGGGAGCCGATGCAGCCAACTACGCCGGCAGGTATGCTTGAGCCCTGCCATGAACGATCAGCATGCCATTGTTGCCAGCGAATCGCTGAAAAATGTGCGCTACGAAATCCGTGGCCGGCTGGCGCACCGCGCCCACGAGCTGCAACGCCAGGGTTACGAGATTATCTCACTCAATATCGGCAACCCCGGCCTGTTCGGGTTTCGCACCCCCGAGACCATGCGCCTGGCGATGGTCGAGAATCTGCCCGAAGCGGAGGGCTACTGCCACCAGAAGGGCATTTTCCCGGCGCGCGAAGCGGTGGTCATGCAGCAGCAGGCGCGCGGTGTTACCGGCGTCAGTGCCGAAGCAGTGTTCATTGGCAATGGAGTCAGCGAGCTGATCGATCTGGTGTTGCGGGCGCTCCTGAACGATGGCGATGAAGTGCTGGTGCCCAGTCCCGACTATCCGTTGTGGACCGCCGCCGTGAATCTCAATCGCGGCCGTGCCGTGCATTACGCCTGCCGGCCGGAAAACGGCTTCCTGCCCGATCCTGGCGAAGTGGCAGCGTTGATCACCCGGCGCACCCGGGCGCTGGTGGTGATCAATCCGAACAATCCTACCGGTGCGGTGTGGCCACGCCAGACCCTCGAAGCATTGGCGCGCCTGGCCGAGCAGCACCAGCTGGTCGTGTTCAGCGATGAGATTTACGATCAGATGGTCTACGACGGCGCTGAGTTCGTGCCTATGGCAACGCTGGTGCAGGGCACCCTGTGTGCGACGCTGTCGGGCCTGTCCAAGGTGTATCGCGCCTGCGGCTATCGGGTTGGCTGGGCTTCATTCTCAGGGCGCACGCAGCCAGCGGGCGACTATCTGGCGGCACTCGAACTGCTAACCTCATTGCGTTTGTGCGCCAATGTGCCAGGGCAGTGGGCGGTGCAGACCGCCCTGGGCGGCTACCAAAGCATTTGTGAACTGGTCACACCCGGCGGGCGGCTGTATGAATCGCGGCGCGCCATTTTAGAGATGGTGAGCGCCAGCAGATATCTGCGCCTCGCGCCTCCCGCTGGCGCCATGTACGCGTTCGTTGGCGTTGATCACGCCACTTTGCCGCAGTTTGATGATCAGCAATTCGCACTTGAATTGCTGGAGCACAAGCATGTGCTGGTGGCGCCGGGCGTGAGCTTCAATGTGGCGTATAACAATTATTTTCGCGTGACGACGCTGCCCGATGCGGCGACCCTGCGCATGGTGTTCAGGCGTATCGAAGAGCAACTGAGCAGCATCGCGCTGCGCGGCGTGGCGGGGTCAAGTGGCAAGGCCGAGCTCGGGCCCAAGGTGCTTAACGCCGGAGACCGATTTAGATAATACTTCAGATAACTACTATAACTATCTGAATTGTTTACAAATAATACTAAAATATCCGAGGTATTGAAACGCGGCGGCACGGTAGTCGTGCCCAGCCGTCAGCGGGCAACGGCTATTCGCCTGGCGCACGTGCAGGGGCAACTCTCGGCCGGCCTGAGTCATTGGCCCTCCTGCGATGTGTTGCCATGGTCCGCGTGGCTGGATCGCACTGCAGCCCTGGCACGCCACGGTGCGCTGCGAGGCCTGCGCAGGCTTGGCGCTGTCGAAGAATGGCTGGCGTGGCGTGCTGCTGCGATCGAGGCCAGCGAGAATACCGGTGTGTTGATGCCGGCCACGCTCGCCGACGCGCTGCGCGAAGCGAGCTCGCGGGTGCGCGATGGCTCGTTGCGATGGCCGGGGACGATGAGCAGCGAGAGCGCATTGTTCGAACGCGCGAGTGCCATCATGGCGCGTCACTACCGGGAGCAGGGGGCGGTTTCGGGCGACGATTGGCTCCCGGTACTGCGTGATCTGTCGGTGACGGCGACGCCGCTGCTGTTTGCCGGATTTGATGAGATGGGTGCGACGCTCAGGCAGCGGCTGCAGGATCTGGGCGCGATCGTTGATCCTGGAGTTGACGGTACCGCCATCAACGCTGATGAGGTTGTCAGTGCCGCCGACCGGCTCGACGAGTTACGCCGCGCGGCGCACTGGAGTCGAACCCTGCTTGAACGTGACGGCTCGGCACGCGTGCTGATCATCGTGCCGCAGCTGGCTCAGTGTCGTGCCATCGTTATGCAGAGCTTCGATCACGAACTCAATGGCAGTGAAGCCTGCGAAGGCAGCGCGCCGGGCACGCGCTTTGGCATCGAGGGCGGCGTGCCGCTCAGCGACTATCCGCTGGTGAGCGCCGGGCTGGGGCTATTGGCTCTGGGCAGCGGTGCCGTGGAGTTTGCGGAGCTGGCCACACTCCTGCGTTGTGATTTTCTGCGTTGTGGAACGCGCGCGGCGCGCGCGGCGCTCGAGCTGGTGTTGCGGGATCAAAATGTCGTGGCCAGCAACCTGGTGCAGCTGCAAGCGGTAGCGCGGGCCGCCGGTGCCGCGTGGTCCGAGCCTATGGCGGCAGCGCTCGAGACAGTGCTGGCCACGGTGCGGCACGCTGCGCTGCGCTACGAGGAGGCGGGTGCCTGGGCCCCATTGTTCGCCGCGCAGCTCGAGCTGTGGGGCTGGCCAGGCGCTCAGGCTCTGGGAAGCGGCGAACAGCAACAGCGCGAACGCTTCGAGGTTCTGCTTGGAGAGTTCGCGACGCTGGGATCTGCTGGCGGCCCGATGAGTGCGACGGCCGCGCTCAAGTTGCTGCGCACGCTGGCGGCGCGCACCGCTTTTGAGGCGGCCACGGACGATGCGGCGGTGACCGTCAGCGCAGCGCTCGGCGATCCGCTGGTGCACTACGACGGCATCTGGGTCACGGGTCTGAACGCTGAGCAGTGGCCGGCGCCCGCGCGGGCCGACCCGTTCATACCGATTCATGTGCAACGCGCGGCTCATATGCGCACGGCGAGCGCCGCAGGTCAGCTCGAAAACGCGCAGCGCGCCATGGCGGCCTGGCGCCAGCGCGCGCAGACGCTGGTGTACAGCTGGCCGGGTAGCGACGACGATGTCAATTTACAGGCCAGCAGCCTGTTGCGGCTGCCGATCGGTCTGGAGCCAGGTAGCAGAAAGGAGCTGCCCCGACTTCACCAGGATCCATTGATTGCTGCCCTGCGCGCCAGCGCCCGACTCGAACTGCGGCCACCCGAGCCGGGATTGGTCTGGCCTGCTGATCGCACCTTGCCGCGTGGCACGCAGGCCCTGGAATTGCAGGCCGCCTGTCCATTTCGTGCTGCCGCAGAGCTGCGCCTGGAGGCGGCGCCGCTGCGCGAGCCGCTACCGGGACTGGACCTGCGCGAACGCGGGCGCGCGTTGCACCGGGCACTCGAACTGGTCTGGCGGCAACTCGGCGGTTCACTCGCGCTGCGCGCCAGCGGCGGCAGCGCACTGCTGGAGCTGGCCCGTCAGGCGAGCGGGCAGGCCCTGGGCGAGGTCCTGGCGCGCCGCGTTACGCCGCTGTCGCCGTTATTGCTCAGCAATGAACAGGCGCGTAGCAGCGGTTTGATCGCGGCCCTGCTCGAAGCGGAAAAAGCCCGCGCCGAATTCACGATCGATGAGTTGGAAGTCTCGCGCGCGCACCAGCTGGCCGGTGTGCCGATTCGGGTCAGGATGGATCGCGTTGATCGCCTGAGTGAAGATCGACTCACGGTCATTGATTACAAGAGTGGAGCGCCAAAAAAGTTTGCTACGGACGAGCAGCGACCGGAACAGGTTCAGCTGCTGGTCTACACGCTGCTGATCGGCGCGCCGCTGGCCGGCATCGCCGGCGTACACTTGCGTAGCGCCGGAATTCACTGGCGCGGTGCGGCCGCCGACGCGGCAATTTTCCCGGGCTTGAGCACGCGGCGCCGATCAGCGCCGCCCTGGTCAGAGCTGTTGCCCTACGCACGGCGCATTGTCGAGGCTCTGGCACGCGACTTTGCGGCAGGAGTGGCGGCGGTAGCGCCGGCGCCCAAAGCCTGCGAGCGTTGTCATCTGGCCGGGCTGTGCCGGATCGAGAGCGAGCGACTCGCACTGGAGGAGACGGCCGTGGAGCTGCCCGGAGTCGACGATGAGTGCTGATCTGGAATCGCAGGATCAGGGCGCGCGCACGGCGGCGCTGGACATCACGCGCTCGTTCCTGATGCAGGCGCCAGCCGGATCGGGTAAGACCACCGTGCTGACCTGTCGTTTGCTGGCGCTCCTGGCGCAAGCCGAGGTACCCGAGGAAGTGCTGGCGATTACCTTTACGCGTAAAGCGGCTGCTGAAATGCGCGAACGCGTCATGCACGCCCTGCAGCAGGCCGCGGCCGGACTGCCAGGACGCGCGCCTGAGGCGCCACTGGCTGCCGCGGCGCTACGGCGCGATCGTGAGAGCAATTGGTGTTTGCTGGAAAATCCCGCGCGCTTGCGCATCCAGACCATTGATGCCTTCTGCCAGAGCCTGGCCAGTCAGCTGCCCGTCGCCGCGCGGGCCGGCCTGCAATGGCAGGTGGCGGTACCGGCCACGCCACTGTACGTGGCGGCGGCGCGCCGCGTGCTCGAGCGCGCGCTCATCGAGGACGAATTGCGCGAGCACGCGCAACTGCTGTTCGCGCGACTTGACAACAACTGGCAACGGCTCGAACAACTCCTGGCAGAGATGCTGGAAGAGCGCGCCCACTGGCTGCCGCGTGTCCTTGGAGTGGATCAACCTGATCTGGGGGCAAGGGTGAGCGCCAGCGTGCGTAACCTGATTCACGACCAGCTCAGGCAGGCCGTGGCACTGATACCGGACGTCCTGCGAGCGCAGGGCGCTGAACTTTCACGACACGCCGCCGGCCGGCTGCTGGCGGCCGGCGTCACCGACGCTCGCCCGCCAGATTGGGAAGCGGCGGCCGCGACACTTGGCGTCGAACACCAGCACTTGCCGTACTGGCAATTCATGTGCGAGCTGGCACTGACCAGGGACGGTCAGTGGCGGCAGAGCTGGACCAGGAAGCAGGGCATTCCACCCGAAGACAAGCACCTGAAGCCTGAATTGCAGGGTTGGGTTGCAGCGCTTGCCGGGGTCGCCGGAGTCCAGGAACTGTTTGGAGAATTGCTGGCACTGCCAGATCCGGCGATTCCGGCCGAGGATACGGCTGCGCTGGCGGCGCTCTCGGTGCTGCTGCGACATGCGGCTGCCGAGCTGCAGCTTGAATTTGCCCAGCAGGGCCAGGTCGACTATGCGGCTGTGGCGGCGGCGGCGCGCAGTGCGCTGACCGAGAACGGCGAACCCACTGATCTGGCGCTGCGCTGCGCGGGTGCCATCCGCCATCTGCTGATCGATGAATTTCAGGACACATCTTTCGACCAGTTTGAACTGCTGCGCGCGCTGATTGCGGGTTGGGAAGCGGGTGATGGGCGCACGCTGTTTGCGGTCGGCGATCCCATGCAATCGATCTATCAGTTTCGCGAGGCCGAGGTCGGACTGTTCCTGCGTGCCCGCGACCAGGGCATCGGTGCGCTGGCGCTGGGTATGCTGCAGTTACGGCGCAATTTTCGTTCAGCGCCGGAAGTCATCGCCTGGGTGAATGAGCACTGCGCGGCAATTTTTCCGGTGGCCGATGATCCGCGCCTGGCGGCCATCCGCTACCTGCCGGCGCTGAGCGCCATCAGCGATCGGCACGGCTTCGTCAGCCTGCACGCCTTCGGCAGCAACGACGCACATCTGGAGGCGGCGCGCATTGTGCAGATCGTGCGCTCAGCGCGCGAGCGCCACGCTGCCGCCACGGTGGCCGTGCTGGTTGCGGCGCGCAAGCACGCGGCGCCAATCGCTGCGGCCTTGCAAAGCGCGGGCATTGCGGTGCGCGGCGTCAAGCTCGAAGCGCTGCGCGAGCGCCCGGTGGTGCGCGATTTATGCGCGCTGGCGCGCGCCCTGCAACATCCAGCCGATCGCACGGCCTGGCTGACGCTGCTGCATGGCCCCTGTTGCGGGCTCACGTTAGCCGAGCTGCAGCAACTATGTGAGGATCAGCCGGAATCGGTGCTGCAGCTCATTGGCAGTGATACACACACCGTGCGGCTGGAACCCCAGGCGCGTGCGCGACTGGCGCGCGTGCATGCTGCGCTGTTGCCGGTGTTGGCCGGTGCCGAGCGCAGCCTGCCGCTGTGGCAGCGTGTCGATCATGCCTGGTTGCGGCTCGGTGGCCCGGCCGCCTGTAGGGATGAGCGTGATCTGGCTGATGCGCAGGCGTTCCTGCAATCCTTGAGTCAGCAACGCGATGCCGAATGCCTGGCCGGCGACGCCTTCGATCGCTTCGCCGCAGCCTTGTATGCGAGTGCACCAGCGGCGGCCGGCGCAGTGGAAATTCTGACGCTGCACGGCGCCAAGGGGCTCGAATGGGATGTGCTCATCGTGCCAGGTCTCGCGCGCGCGGCAAATTCCGATCGTGACCCGCTATTGCATTGGGTGGAGTTGCCCGCCTCTGGTGGTGGCACGGAATTATTACTGGCGCCCATTAATGACGCCGCGCAAACCAGGGAGCGCTCCGTGGCAGCGTATATTCGACGCGTGCGCTCGCAGCGGCAACGGCTTGAGCGCACCCGTCTGTTGTACGTCGCCGCTACCCGTGCGAAGCAGGAGCTGCACTGGCTCGGGGCCGCGATGCCCGATGCGCAAGGCGAGTTGCGGCCGCGCGGCGGAACCGCACTGGCACTGCTCTGGCCAGTGATTGGTGCGCAATTTACCGCGCAGCTTGCCGCGGCGAGCGACTCGCCCGACCCGGTGGAGTCCGCGCCGGTATCTACAGCAACGCTCGCGCCGTCGTTGGCCCATGCGCAGCGCCTGTCGGCAGACTGGCGGCCCACCAGCCTGCCCGCGGCGGTGCGCGTCAGGCAACTTGATCTGTCGCTGCGCGAACCAGGTGCGAGGCCGGAATACAGCTGGGTTGGTCTTGCCGCGCGCGCCGTGGGCACCATTGTGCACGCGGAACTGCAACGCCTCGCAGCGCTGGCGGTCGTGCCCGCAAGACTGGATGTTGCCGCCGACGACTATCTGGTCTGGTTGGCGGAACTGGGCGTTGCCGCGCCTGAACGCGCTGCCGCTCGTGATCGCATCGTCAACGCCCTGGCCCGCACGCTCAGCGACCAGCGTGGGCGTTGGTTGCTGCACGGAGCGCGCGCGGCGCACAGCGAGCTGCGCTTGACCGGCCTGCACGAGGGCAGGGTGATCAATATCATCATCGATCGCCTGATCGTCGATGAGCACGGCGATCGCTGGATCGTCGATTACAAGACCAGCAGTCACGAGGGCGGCGACCTCGACGGGTTTCTCGCTCAGGAGGCGGAGCGCTATCGCCCACAGTTACAGCGGTATGCCGAGCTGGCTCAGCACAGTGGGGCGGGGCGTCTGCGCACGGCGCTGTATTTTCCGCTGCTGGGAGAGTTTCGCGAGATTGTACTGGACCAATGAGGCGGCTTCAGTACGTTCCGGTCAGCGAGAACGGTCGTCGGCCCTGCGCGTCGGCTGCGCCCAGGAACTCGACTGCTTTGACCAGCTCCGGTGTGGCATCGCTGCGTGCGAGCGCGGTGCCATTCAATTCGTAGTCGCCTGAAGTACGCAGTTGCAGAGTTCCGGTCACGGCCAGCGGACCGCCGCTGTCGCGCAGTTCGCCGATAATCAGATCATCTTTGCCAGCGCTGGCCAGGAAGCGCAACTGGTAGCTGCCAAAGGGCATGGCGGGGCTAAGCTGTTTCAGGGCGTCGGCGTTGATGATGCCCTGCAACGCCCTGATGTGCCCCGCCTCGAGCACCAGCGTGCTCAAATCCAGCCCGAGTTGGCCGCTCCAGCCGTTGGGAAACAGCGGTAGCAGGCCCGAGTCGAGCGGCACCCTGGCACGCAGCGCATGGGCTTCGAGGCGGCCGCCGCTACGCACTGTGAGCTGGGCGCTCCCGGGCAGGCGTGCATCGTGACTGCTGAGGTCTGCTTCGGCACGAGCCAGCAGCAGTGGCAGTGGATGTAGCTTCCAGCTGACAGGCCCAATCGCCATGCCGCCCACCCGCAGGAGCGCGCAGCGACCCTGCCAGAGCGAGCCTGCCGGATCTTCACAGCTGACGCCGGCAGGCGCCGCGAGCAATGCCCAGCGGGCGGGGAGCCGCGCCACGACAGTCAGCACGAACAGCAGCAGCGCTGCCAGCCACCATTGGTATCTCATCTACGGGGCGGCGTGCAGCGTGATGGTCGCACTGACCACGCCAGCGGTGGCGGTATGATCAATGCTCGCCGCTACCACGCGCACCCCATGCTGCTGCAACAGCGCGCCGGCCCAGGCGGTGAGCGCGTCGAAGGCGACCTGTTCCAGGCGCACGCTTAAAGTGCCATTGCCGCCGGGTTGGCTGCCGCTGAGCGAGCGGGCGATGCCGGTTTCGCGTGCCACACGATCGGCGAGCACCACCAGCGATTCGCTGCCGCTATGAGGCGTCGTGTTGCGCAGCGTCGCCAGACGTGGCGCCACCCCGCGTATCCAGGCCAGATCACTCTGTTTGGTTGTGACGCGCTGCTGCGCGGCCGAGACTGCTCTTTCCAGCGGCAACAGCGCCACGAACAACAACAGACACGCCGCCAGCACTGCGCCACCCAGCACAATGCGTTGCTCGCGGGGCAACAGTCGGTCGAACCAGGCGCGCAGCGCAGTCATCAGGAATTCCGGCCGCGCACTTGCAGATTGCCTTCATAGGCATCGCCCGCGGCGCTGCCAGATACGAACTCTGACTGCCAACCAGCAGTGCGCAACGACTGATTGATGCGTTCCAGGCTTTGCGCATCAGCGGTATGCAATTTCAGTTGCAGCGCGCCATCCTGAAAAGTCAGGGCTTCGATGCGCGCACCCGGCACCGAGCTCATAGCCTGCGCGAGCACCTGCATGGCAGGCAGCAGACCGGAGGCATCGCCTGCGGCCTGCGCGCCCAGTAACGCACGCTCCAGATGCTGTCGCGCAGAACCGCTGCCAACAGCAGCATTCAGCGCTGGACCGAGCAGTTGCGCCGTAGCGGCGTCTAACTCGCGCTCAGTGCGCGCCAGGCTCCAGAGGCGATAGGCCTGGGCGCCAACATGAACCATCAGCAATGCGCCCGCCAGCACTGCGGCCATACGCCAGCGCTGCCAATGCGCCGCCGGTGTGCTGCGGCGCGCATAGGGGCCCTGTAACAGGTTGACGGGCGTCGCACTGTGCAGTTGCACCGCCAGCCATGGCAGCACGCCAGAGCTGAGCAGCTGCACCTTGAGGCTGGCAAGCCGTGGTCGCGCCGCCTCAATTTCGGCGGAACGACGCTGCCAATCGAGCGGCGTAGCGTGGAAGAGCATTGCAGTCGTGGCCGCCTGCTCACCCAGTGCGATATCCAGCGCGGCGGCGAAGCCGCCGGGAGGTGCACTCAGGGTGGATGAATTGCCGCCCGCGTCGGTGATGGTCAGCAACTCAGCCTCAAGCATGGCGACGGCGTAACCGCTGAAGCGCGGCAGCAATGCCGCATCGACAACCAGCAGATCGGGGTGCAGATCGGCTGCGCCCAGTTGCGTGAGCCAGGCATCCATGGTGGTGCGGGCAATCACGGTGACAGGTGTACGCGTGGCTTCTGCACCAGTCCCGATCGCGAAGTGCTGTGAGTCCACATCGGCGACCAGCTGCTCTTCAAGCGCATAGGCCACCACCTGCGGCGCGCGTGCCGCGCTGGTCTGCGGCAACTCCACCGTGGTACGCAGAGCATCGCTGGCCGGAACCAGCACCGCGACGCGCCGACCGAGGGCGGCGGCGGCGGCGGCCGCCAGGGTGCCAGACTGAACAGCGGACAACGGTCGGCCATCGCCGTCGGCCAGCAGCCAGCTCGCCTCGCCGTCGTTGCTGCGCGCCAGGCGCAGTACCAGCCAATCCGCCATGATTATTCCGTACCGAAGGTTCTGAGGATGGGGCGAATCTGCCCGCTCCGATCCTGTTCGATCAGACTGTACAAGGTGAAGCGGGTAGTGCCAATAGTGATCCAGGTGCGCAGGCGGAAATAGTTTGAAGTGACGTCCACCTGTGCCTGCAACGCCTGTTTGAGCGCGGGGGTCAAGCTGGTCACGCCATTCATGAACGTCTTGACGTCCGGAAAGCACGGGAACTGCTGCCGCTGCTGAGCCAGCTGTTGTGGATTGAGCGCATAGCTGCTCTGCCCAGCCAACGCATCGAGAACCTCGCCCGGCGCCGTGCACAGATTCAGCTTGGTGTCCGGTGGCAGCGCGGTTACCAGATTCCTGAGCTTGTCGTAACTGGCGCGATCCATCCCCATGGCGAGCAGCTCAGAAACGCTGGTCAGCGACATGTTGAGCGTGCGGTACGGCGGGTCTTGCGCCAGGTAGTAGCTGTCTTCGGCACCGCCAAGCGAGGTTGGCTGATCGTCGCTGTCGAGCCAGTCGATCAGCCGTGCGACGTATTTGACATCGATACCCAGACTCTCCAGCAGCACCCTGAACTCGCTCACGGCAGCATTGTTGACCACCAGTGGCCCGCCCGGATTGGGTTGATTGACAAGGCTGTTGAGGTTGAATTTTCCCGCCTGATCTTCGATCGAGCCCTCCAGAACCGTGCCAGCGTCGACCTCCGTTGGACCGTAAGGCTTGGCCCAGTCCTGGGTCGGATTGGTATCGTGCGGAAACTTGCTGCGGTTCTGCCGCAGGATGAATCCCGCATAGGCCTCGGCGAGTTGCGCGAACGCCAGGCTCTGCGTCATGGTGAACACGGCGATGCCGCGGCGAGCGTGCAAGGCGCTTTGCCAGCTGACAGCGGCGGCGATAATTGTGGCGAGCGCCACCA
>Ga0315268_10005634_pt1 | contig 13413 bp, 13 predicted proteins | sample C1_top_MG_FD_204535 | JGI IMG/M metagenome (GOLD analysis project Ga0315268, IMG submission 204535) | Sediment microbial communities from Yellowstone Lake, YNP, Wyoming, USA - C1_top | ecosystem: Environmental > Aquatic > Freshwater > Lake > Sediment | place: USA: Wyoming | collected 2017-08-01 | reverse complement strand
AGCATTATTCCAAATAATTATATTCAAAGATTCTTTGAACTGCAACAGCGAGCGCATTCCCCGCAGCTTGCTGCGGGGTTAGCGAGCGAATCAAAAAATTGATAAAATTCCTTACAGTCGAAGATTCTTTGCAGCTTGCTGCAGGGAGCTTCAAAAAAATTGGAGAAGAAATAATGTCATCAAATGAACTTATGTACATGAACTGGCAAGAGATGATCAAGCCGGAAAAGGTTCAGATAACCAGTAAGCCTACTTATGGCAAGTTCGTTTGTGAACCTCTGGAAAGGGGATTTGGCATAACGATCGGAAATTCTTTAAGGCGGATCATACTCTCTTCTCTCTATGGAGCTGCGATTACCTCTGTAAAATTCGAAGATGTCATGCATGAGTTTAGCGTTATTCCCGGTGTTTTTGAAGATGTCTCTGAAATTATCCTCAACTTGAAAGAGGTGCGCTTCAAGGTTTCCGATCCTGAACCGAAAATAGTGCGTATTGACGCCAAGGCAGAAGGCAAAGTTACCGCCGGCGATATTATCAGCGATGACGGCAGATGCGAGGTGCTGAATCCGGACTTGCACATTGCAACTCTCTCTGAGAAAGCCAAATTAAAGATGACTATGATCGTCAAAGCCGGTAAAGGCTATTATTTGTGTGAGAGCAATAAAGATGAAGACGCACCCCTTGGCACGATTCCGATGGATGCCGTCTTCTCTCCGATTAAGCGTGTGACGTATGTGGTGGGAAATGCCCGGGTCGGCCAGAGAACAGATTACGATAAACTTACTCTGGAAGTCTGGACGGATGGAAGCATATTGCCCGAAGATGCTGTTGCCTATGCGGCCAAGATCCTAAAGGAACAAATGACCATTTTTATCAGTTTTGATGAAGATCTTGAGCCGGAACCCGACAAAAAGATTGCAGAGGATGATAAACCTCCGTATAACGAAAATCTCTACCGCAGTGTTGAGGAACTTGAGCTTTCCGTGCGCAGTGCCAACTGCCTTAAAAATGCTGATATTCTCAAGATTTATCAACTGGTAAGTAAAACCGAAGCCGAAATGCTCAAGACCAAAAACTTTGGAAGAAAATCCTTGAACGAGATTAAGGAGGTCTTAGCCGAAATGGGCCTTCATCTGGGGATGAAGCTTGAAGGATTTGTACCGCCTGAGGAAAATAAAGAGGAAGGAGAGATCTGATACGATGAGACATCGCAAAGCCGGTTTAAAATTAAATAGAACGAGCAGTCACCGGAACGCAATGTTCAGAAACATGGTCACTTCTTTGTTCAAACACGAGAAGATACGTACAACCGACGTAAAGGCCAAGGAATTAAGACGCTGGGCCGACAACTTGATTACGCTTGCCAAACGGGGCGATTTGCATGCCAGACGCCACGTGCTTGCGATTGTAAGGGAAAAAGACGTCGTTCGCAAGCTGTTCGAAAGTGCCGCCCAGCGGTACGGTTCGACTTCCGGAGGATATACCCGCATTACTAAGCTGGGAAGGCGTCGCGGAGATGCGGCACCGATTTCGATGATCGAACTGATTGCATCTGAAACAGACATAAAGAAGAAAAAGAAAAAACCCAAAGTTGCTGCAGAGAAAAAGCCGGTCCTTGAAGAAAAAGTTGTAGCTGCAGAGACTCAGAAAGAGGAAGATCAAGCGAAAATAGAAGAAGCGGCCAAAAAAGCAGAAAAAAAAGCCGCGGCCTTAGAGCCTGCGGCAGCTTCAAAGGAAGTGGCAGAAGAAGAAAAAAAGGCTGAAGGGCCGACGGTGTTGCCGGTTGCACCCCAAGAAGCCAGAGCCAAGGAACCGCAAATCGAAAAAAGCGATACCGAATCCAAAGCATAAACGCATTTTCCGTCATAAAAATATGATCTGAAAAAGCCCTGTCTGTCAAGGCAGGGCTTTTTTATTGGTGATGTTTCATAGTATCCGGATGGGAACATTTTGTTCGAAAATGTTGACATGGCCAAGCCGGCAGTATAGAATGAAAACGAATTAAAACGAAGGATGGTGACGCATGCCGAAGACAGTTACATTACGATTGAAGGACGAAATATACAAGGCTTTTCTTGAAGCTGCTCAGGCTGAAAACCGGTCGATTTCAAACCTCATTGAAACCGCCGCTTTGACCAAAATCCGTGAACAGCAATTTGCCGATGATATTGAAATGGCTGAAATTCTTTCAAACCAGGACTTAGTGAAAAGGATAAAACAGGGTTCTCGTCAAGCCCGGTCCGGAAAAGGACGCTTCGTTGAATAAATACCGTATCTTTGAAACCGAGCAGTTTCAAAAAGATCTGCAACAGATTTCAAGATCCGGACAGGCTAAAATTGTCCATAAGCTTTGCAAGTACGTCTACCCCCAACTTTGCCGGCAACCTCATTTCGGACCCAATATCAAAAAACTCAAAGATTTTCATCCCGAAACCTGGCGGTATCGAATCGGAGCCTGGCGGTTTTTTTATGAAATCGACGAAAACGAGGAGATTATCTTCATGGTTGCCGCCTCTCATCGGGGCGCTGCCTATTGAAAGAGAGCCTTTCTTTGCCAGTTTGCAAACAGAGCAAGAGTTAAAACCTGAATTTTGCACGTGCATAAATCAAGATTTTTGGTGAAAGATTGACAAAATTTTTCCTGATCACATAAACTTTTCAACTTTTCACCAACGTCCCCTAATAGTCCTAATACCGGGAGGAATGACTTCTATGTCATGCTCATCGTGGCGGGGTTTGCTATGTGGAGAACATGGGGGTTGCTTTTCTCGTCGGGGTGATCCTCGACACGGCGGTGCGGAAGGGGTGGATAAAGATTTGAGAGCCACGCAGTGAAAACTCCCCGCGATGAAGACCTGATGCTTGCCGCGGGTCGGAGAGACCCCGCGGCGTTCGAAGAGATTGTCCGCCGTCATCAGACCTGGGCATGGAGGATTGCCTATCGATTTCTCGGCCGTGAAGAGGACGCCGCGGACGTCGTCCAAGACGCCTTTATCCGGCTTCTGGACGCTTTGAGGCATTATCGCCCGACCGCGAAATTCAAGACCTATTTCTACCATATCATCACCCGCCTTTGCTTGGACCGAGCCAAAAAGAAGCAACCACTATATCTCGAAACGATTCCTGAGTCTCCCGACCCTCACCTCGGTGTGGCAGAGGCAATGATGCGACGTGAAACAGCCGCCGGGGTGCGTGCCGCGCTAGACGTCCTCCCCCCCAATCAGCGAATGGCCATCGTCCTTCGGTACTATGAAGAGCTGAATTACGAGGATATCGCCTCGGCCCTTGAGACAACACCCAAGTCCGTGGAACGCCTTTTGGCCAGAGGTCGAGAGCGTTTGAGGACTATTCTCGGAAACCGAAACGATCTTTCGTTTTATTGAGAGGGGTTTTTTCGTCTCTCAGTCGTTTAATAAAGTGAGGTGAACGAAATGCTGTCATGTTTGAGATACCGAAACTGCCTGGGGGCTTATCTGGACAGCGAATTGAGCTTGAAGCGGAGCAAGGCCGTTTCCGCTCACGTGGCGAGGTGCAAGGCTTGCCGTGTTGCGCTGGAAGACCTTCGCCGCCTTGCACCGGTTATGCATGCCTTGGAGGTCCCACCGGTCCCGGCGGGTTTAGCGGAGCACGTGATAGCGCTTGCACGTACAAGAGCCGCGCGTCCCCAGAGGCCGGTTACGTGGAGCCCCGTGGAGTGGTGGCGGATGGTGTCAGTACCCTTGCGTTTAGCCGCTTGTGCCACCGTACTCTTGGCCTTTTTCCTTGGCATGACCCTAGGCCGGGAAGTTTTTCTTTCCGGAAACAGCCAGGTTGCCGCAGCCGGCGCGGCAAGCGTCGAGGGGTTCGAATGGTTCAGCCAGACACCGCCTGCATCGCTTGGTTCAACTTACATGACGCTCGCTTCCAATGATATGGGAGGCATGGCCCGATGAAAGCAAACCTCAAAGTCCTGATCTTTCTATTCTCAATCATTCTGAACGTGGTTTTTATTGGAACTTTTGCTGCCCATAAGATTCCGATCTTCAACTGGGATAGAAAGGCCGATGAATCGATGAAACCCCCATTTCTCCAACTCGATCTCACCGCTGAGCAAATGGCGCGATTTAAGTTCGAGAGGGATAAGTTTATCAGCGAGTTGCACGAAATGGGGCAGGCGGTCGGCAAAAAGCAGATCGAGCTCATTGATCTTCTGGCCGCTTCGCCTCCCGACCAACGGGCTATCCAAAAGAAGCAGGAAGAGATCCAGCGTTTGCAGGCGGCCACACAAGACCGGGTTATCGTTCATTTGATTCAGGAGAGTTCTCTTCTGAACCCGGAACAGCGGACCCGTTTTTTCCAGCTCGTCAAGGCGCGCATTGAAAGCAGTGTTCAAGCATACCCTCCCTTCATGAGATCGTTTGGGCGGTGTCAGCCAGGGGTAAGCAACAATGAATAGGGTTCTCCTTTATATCCTGGTTACAGTTTTGGCTTCAGTGGTGATCTCCGGCTGCGCGCACACCGGCGTCAAACCTTCCGACCTCCTTGGTGTAACGCGGGAAATTCCGCATTCTCCCTCCAGCGTTTACCAGCCCCGGGACACTTCACTTTCAACGCTGGAGGGCGCTGAAAAGGGTGAGATCACCTCCGATCAGAGCCGAACCCTGACAGAGGGTGACATTCCCTCTGAATTCAAAGGCAAAGTTCTGACACTTGGCGACTGCATCCGAATTGCCCTTGAGTCCAACCCGAAAACGCGGTCCACCTGGGCGGCGATCCGATCCGCCGCCGCGCGCGTGGGCGAAGAGAAATCCGCCTACCTTCCTTCGGCCGACCTTTCGGCCGGTGCGGTCCGCCAAAAGCAGGTGACTTCGCAGAGCTTGCAAGCCGGGCAGCCCACGGAGACCGATGACCTCTTCGACGCCGCTTTTGGGCTGAGCTATCTCCTCTTCGACGGCGGCCAGCGGTCCGCTAGGGTGAGCCGTGCTCGGGCGGATCTTCAAGCTTTGGGCTTCCAGCACAATACGACCCTCCAAGACGTCGCACTCCAAGTGGAGCAGTCGTATTATTCGCTCCTTGCCTCGCGATGGTCGCTGCAGGTGGCGGAAGAAACAGTGCGAAACGCCGAATACCACGTGAGGCTATCCCAGGCGCGGTTCGAGAGTGGCCTTGTCCCCCGCTCGGATGTACTCAAGGCGGAAACGGAAAGGGCTGATGCAAAACTCTCGCTGGTCAGTGCAAGGAATACGAGGCGGATCGCCGAGGGAACTCTCGTTTCGACCATGGGGGTCAAGGTTTTCATTCCAATCGAAATCGCCGATATCCCGGAAAGTAGGTATCCGCATGAGATGGGAAATATGGGCCGGCTTCTTGAAGAAGCGGCGAAAAACCGCACCGAACTTCTTGCCGCGGTAGCGAAGGTCAAGTCCGTGGAATCCGCTATTCAGGAAGTCAGATCCCAGTACTGGCCGAAGGTCACCGCGAACGCCGGCTATGGGTGGCTTGATGACACCTTCTTCCCGAACCGCGACCAGTGGTCCGTCGGCCTGGGCATCTCTGTCCCTCTCTTTACCGGATTCAAGCGCGGCTACCAGGTCGAACGTGCCAGAAGAGATTTGGATCAGGCGCGTTCGGACTACGCCAGCAGGCTTCGCGGGGTGGAACTCGAGGTCTGGACGACCTACTGGAAGCTCATGGAAGCCGGAGAAGCCATCCAGGCGGCCCAAACTTTCGTTACAAGCGCCGAGGAGAGCGCGCGCCTGGCCGAAGGGGAATACAAGGTTGGTACGGGCAACATCATCGCTCTCATCGATGCGCAGACGGCACTATCTTCCGCCCGCAACCGGCTCGTTCAGGCTCGGTTTGACTGGTACACGGCGCGCGCTGGATTCGAAAGGTCCATCGGGCGAAGCCTTATTGCCGGAGCCGGATCACGGGACGCGGATTTCGGACAGGAAGGGACCGGTTATTCACAAGATAAAAGCCGCAATTAAGGGAACTCGACTTGAAGAAAAAAAATAGGCGTATCTTATTTATCATCCTACTCTTAGCCTGCGCCATCGGCGCAAGCGTCTGGTGGTATGCGTCCAACGGCAAAGATAACGGGCCGACCGCTCCGGCTACCGCCAAGGTGGTGCGAAGAGATTTTTCGTCCACGGTTTTGGCGACGGGGGCGGTCAAGTCTCAGGTTGGCTCCGAGGTCAAGGTGGGGGCGCGGGTCTCTGGGAAGGTTGTGCGACTTTACGCCAACATCGGAGATGCCGTGAAAAAGGGTCAAGTTATAGCCGAACTGGAAAAAGAGGATCTTACAGCCAAAGTCGAGCGGAACAGAGCCGAGCTTGCTGTTGCGGAAGCACGAATCGCCGACGTCCAAGCCCGGCTGAAGCTTGCCGAGACACAGTACCAGCGGCAGACAAAGCTCATCGCTGACAGCTTTACAAGCCAGGAAGCCGTGGATAACGCTGCAAAGGAGCTGGCGGTCAACCAAGCGGGGCTCAACCTCGTCAGACGGCAGGTGGAATCGGCCCAGGCCGCCCTTAAGGAATCCGATGCCAACCTGGGTTATGCAACCATCACGGCCCCCATCTTGGGTGTGATCGCATCGGTTTCGACCCAGGAGGGCGAGACCGTGGCCGCAGGGCTCAACGCGCCGGTTTTCGTGACCATTGTCGATCTGAAGCGCCTCCAGGTGGACGCTTTCGTCGATGAGGTCGATATCGGCAAGGTCCATGAAGGCCAGAAGGCGGTCTTTACGGTGGATTCCTATCCGGCCAGGGAGTTTGAAGGCAAGGTGGTTGCTATCTATCCCAAGGCTGTCATTCAGGAAAACGTCGTCAACTACGATGTGGTGATCGATATCACCTCCTCCTACGATGGTTTGCTTAAGCCCGATATGACGGCCAGTGTGACCATCATGCTCGAGGCCAGACCCAATGTGCTGGCGGTACCCACCGAGGCGGTCAAAAGAGAGCGCGGTAAGACGCTTCTCTACGTGTTGACAGACCGCCGGACCGAGCCGCGCGTGGTGAAGACGGGATGGAAGGATGGCTCATGGATCGAAATCGCCGGCGGTGTCCAGGAGGGAGAGACGATCCTTCTGTCGGCGCCGGCCCAGGACGCGAAAAAGAACGGAGGAAAATAAATGATTGAAGTGAGCGACCTTGAAAAGACTTATAACAGCGGAGCCGTTGTCACACAGGTGCTCAAAGGGGTTTCGTTCCGCATCCAGGCGGGCGAGTACGTGGCCATCATGGGCACATCGGGGACGGGTAAATCGACCCTCATGAATATCATCGGCTGCCTCGACAAGCTTACGAGCGGGCGCTACAGCCTGAACGGCACGGAAGTGGGTGAACTTGATGATAGCGCCCTCTCGCACCTTCGCAATCACGAGATTGGGTTTGTTTTTCAGCAGTTTCACCTGCTTTCCCGGGCAAGCGCGCTAAGAAACGTGATGCTTCCCCTGATCTACTCGGATGAGTATCCCGAGGACGCCGAGGAGAGGGCGACAAGGATGCTCGAATCCGTGGGACTCGCCGATCGGGTCAACTACCGCCCGAGTGAGCTCTCCGGTGGCCAGCAGCAGCGGGTGGCCATTGCGCGCGCCCTCGTCACCAACCCCTCGATCATTCTGGCCGACGAGCCCACCGGAAACCTGGACAGGAGAAGCGGCCTTGAGGTCCTATCCATCTTCCGGCGACTCAACGGAGAAGGGCGCACCATCATCATGGTCTCGCACGATGAAGCGGTGGCAGAGCACGCCAACCGTATCATCCGGCTCAAGGAGGGGCGGGTTGCGAGTGACGATATCATCCCGGAGCCAAGAGACCCTCAAAAGGAGCTCGATGCTTTGAGGGAGGAGGCACTATGAGAAACTTGCGCATTGTCAGTGAAGGCATACAAGCACTTGGGGCCAACAAGCTGCGCACCTTCTTCATGATGGCCGGCACAATCGTTGGCATTGCGGCGCTCACGGTCATTATGGCCATGGGGAAGGGGACGGAAAAGAAAGTCATGCAACGGGTCAATAATTTTGGCATCCGGGCCATCATGGTGACCGCGGGCGGCGGCAAGGGGATGTCGCCGCCTCAGGAGGGAATAACAACCCTGCGTCTCGAAGACCTTGAGGCGATAAGGAACCAGGTTTCAGGAATCGAAGTACTCTCGCCCGGCGTGATGAAACGCGGTGCCTCCATCAAGGCCGGGGTCTCGCAAACACAGACCACCGTTTTTGCGGTAGAGCCGGAATGGTACGATGCCTGGGACTGGTATATCCAAAGTGGTGACCCTATCAGCGCAGAGGATGTGAGCACCATGGGCCGTGCCTGCAATCTCGGGAAAACCCTCAGCCGTACGCTTTTCGGTGATGCAAGTCCCATAGGCGAATATATCCAGATCGGAAACACGCGCTTCCTCGTCAAAGGTGTGCTTGAGAGCAAAGGAACCAGCCCCATGGGAACCGATTTTGACAACCGGGTGCTCATTCCACTCACCACGGGGATGCGGCGCTTCCTCAACCAGGATTACATTAGCTACATCCGCGTCAAGCTGAAGGACCCGAAGGACCTGACCGAGATCGGCGATAAAATCCGAGAAATCCTTCACGAACGTCATCACATCACGCCGCCGCAGGAGGACGATTTCGCCATCGTGACGGCAGCGGACGTTGCCAAAATGGCTCGCGGCATCTCCGGCACGCTTTCCATTCTGCTCATTGCCCTTGCCGCTTTGAGTCTCATCGTGGGAGGCCTCGTCCTCATGAACATCCTGCTCATCTCGGTGAGCGAGCGGGTGAAGGAAATCGGCCTGCGCAGGGCGCTTGGAGCCACGCAAGCGGACATCTTCCAGCAATTTCTGGCCGAGTCTCTGGCCATCACACTGCTGGGGATGATTTTCGGGTGTACGCTGGGCTGGGGCGGAAGCATGCTCGTGGGCATGTTGATCAAGGCACCGGTCGTGATTTCCTGGGAGCCTTTCGCGCTGGCCGTGGTCTTTTCACTTATGGTGGGCCTCTTCTTCGGTATCCAGCCCGCCCGGCGGGCAGCCAGGCTCAAGCCGGTTGAAGCACTGCGATGAAGCTCAGCAAAAACGTCTTTCTCTCCGTCGAGATTCTCGCCGCCAACAAGCTACGCACCTTCTTGAGTGTGATCGGCATGGTCGTGGGAATCGCTTCGGTGATCCTGATGGTCGCCGCGGGGCAGGGAGCGCAAAAACAGATTCTGGACCGGGTCCGGAACATGGGTACTAACCTCATCGTGGTCAACGCCGGGCAGACACAGATCATCGCGGGGCGGCAACGCCAGATGAGCACCGTGACGACTCTCGTCCCGGCGGATGGGGAGTCCATTGCCAAGGAATGCCCTTCCGTGGCTTCGGGTGCGCCGTTTGTTAGTAAAAAGCTCACTGTCCGCTGGGAAGGGGAGACCGCCAACAACAATATCGTGGGCATGGCCGCTTCGGGTTTTACCATTCGCAATTTTGAGCCGGACAGGGGTGGTTTCTTCACAGATGAGGAAAGTCGCGCACTCAAACGTGTGGCCGTCCTTGGGCCAACCGTGGTGAAGAATCTTTTTGGTGAAACGAACCCCATCGGACTCACCATCCGGCTTGGGCGCGTGCCCTTCGAAGTCATCGGAGTGACCCTCCCCAAGGGGATTGACCAGAACGGGGCCGACCAGGACGATATCATTATAGTTCCCATCGGCACGGCCATGCGCCGGTTGCTGAATGTGACTTATCTTCAGTCCATTTACGTTCAGGCGAAGAACACCCAGTTGATGGGCAAAGCTGAGTTGGAAATCCGGGACCTGCTTCGAGCGCGCCATCGCCTGCAGGAGAGACCGGATGATTTCACCATCCAGAACCAGGAAACCCTGCTTGCCACCGAGCGGGAAACGTCACAGTCCATGACCTTCCTTATCGGCAGCGTGGCAGGCATCTCCCTTCTGGTGGGTGGGGTCGGCATCCTGGCGGTGATGCTCATCTCGATTCGCGAGCGCCGCGGCGAAATCGGACTCAGGCGGGCGCTGGGAGCAAGACGTCCGGACATTCGCCTGCAGTTTCTCATCGAGTCGATCCTGCTCGCCGGGAGCGGTGGGGCTGTAGGAGTGATTATCGGCGTCGGCAGCGCCTATGGAGTGTCGGCGCTCGGCTACTGGGAGACGCTCATTTCGTGGCCATCGACAGCAGCGGCCTTCGTATTCTCGGCGGTTCTCGGGATTTTTTTTGGGATATACCCCGCATCACGGGCTGCTCGCCTCGAGCCTATCGAGGCTTTGCGAGCGGAGTAGGCTTATTCAAGCTGTAGACTCAGGAGGAGTGACTGTCACATGGAAATAGTGCAAGCGCATGATGTGCATCATGGCCCACCCCTGTCATTGCTGTTCACCTCTTTTTTCAGGATGGGGATCACTGCCTTCGGCGGCCCTGCCATGATCCCCTATGTCCGCAAAATGGCCGTGGGGCAGAAAAAGTGGCTTGACGGCGAGTCCTTTCAGGACGGCGTGGCCCTCTGCCAGACGATTCCCGGGGCGACCGTCATGCAGATGGCCGCCTACATCGGCCTGAAAGTCCGGGGGGTGCGGGGGGCGATGGTGAGCTATATCGGATTCATCTCCCCGGCATTTGTCCTTATGCTGGCGCTTTCCTATGCCTATGCGCGTACCCATGAGCTTCCGGCTGCAGTTTCAGTCTTCAGCGGCCTTCAGGCGGTAATCGTGGCTGTCGTGGCCAACGCGACGCTATCCTTCGGGAAGGTTTCCCTCAAGAGTTGGGAAAATGGGGCTATCGCCCTTATCGCGGCAGTGCTTTTCTGGCTCATGGCAAACCCCGCCCTCATTATCATCCTGGCGGCTCTTCTCGGGATGCTTCTGAACAGAAGACAGCCTGCCCCTCGCAGTGCCCTGCATTCAGGCAGTATGCGGCATACGACCATACCGTTGCTGCTCTTTCTCGTCACTTTCGCCGCGGGTTTTGCCCTGCTCTTTTTCTTCCGAAAGGAGCTTTTCCATCTGGCCGTTCTCATGTCAAAGATCGATCTGATCGCTTTTGGCGGCGGGTTTGCCTCGGTGCCCCTCATGTTCCATGAGATCGTTGAAGTACGTTCCTGGATGGATGCACCGACATTTTTGAACGGGATCATCCTCGGGCAGTTTACTCCAGGACCCATCGTGATCACGGCAACTTTTGCGGGGTACATGGTGCATGGCATGCCGGGGGCGCTCATCGCCACCGTGGGCATCTTCCTTCCTTCTTTCCTCATCCTGGTCGGCGTAGCCCCCTGGTTCGACAGGGTGCGCTCATTACCGTGGTTTGCCAGAGCCGTCGGCGGCATTCTCTGCTCTTTTGTTGGGCTTCTTTTCACCGTAACCATCCGGTTTGGACTGAACGTCCAATGGGATTTGAAGCATGCGGCTCTTGCGGCTGCTGCATTTGCAGCCCTTTTTTTCAAGCTGGATATTTTGTGGGTGGTTCTTGCGGGAACCGCGATTTCGGCATTCGTTTTTTAGGAAATTTTTAGAGGGAACCGCGCCAGACGGGCGATTCTTTGCAGTTAATACCCGAAAAATTCGGCGGAAGAGCAAGACCGTCGTCTTGCATTGTATCAAAGTCTGAGCCAACCCCTCCTAAGGGAGTTATCTAAAATAACCCCTACAAGGAAAGCCACACCCATGTTCCACATGGCAAAAGCTGACACAATGAGCATCACGTAGAAATCGGCTTTTTTGTCTCCGATGTCTTTCACTACGATGGCCAATTCCGAGCCTGCGAAGAACAAGATCACACCCAGAATCGAATTAGGGAATATTTTGAAGATGATGGAGACGGAATCGCTGAAAAACAGGGCAACGAGAAGGAGGATGCTTCCAAGTATTACCAGCGCCCCGCCCGTCCTTGCTCCGAACCGGACGTGCCCGGCCATCCCGCCCGCTCCGTGGCATAGGGGAATGCCGCCAAAAAGGGGGGAGACCAGGTTCATGATACCTTGAGAAATGGCGATCTTTTTCTCCGTCACCTGCCTGTCGGGAAAGAGCTCATTGTTTTCGGCAACGATTGCAATCACCGCGTTGCCCAGGGTGAGTGGTATCTGAGGAATCGTAAAAAGCAATGTGCCGGTAACAAGATCATTCCATGTCATCATGGGTAAACTGAATACCGGCAGTTTGAAGCCGATATGGATTTTGGCCAGTTCCGACATGAATTCGGGGTGCATGATAACGGAGGAGACAACCCCGATGATCAGGAGCACGAACATGGCCGGAATCCTGGGGTTTGTGAGAAGAATGTAGGTAACCACCAGGGCGAAACCCGCAAGGACGGGCGCTGACTTCATCCGGTTGATTCCATCGACCATGAAGGTGAGACCCAGACCCAGCATGATACCGCGAACCACCGGTTTGGTCGCAAGTCTGGCTATTGGCCTGATGACCCCTGTAATGCCGGCAAGAAGCCAGAAGAGCCCCGTGGTGAGGCCAGAGCCATAAAGGGCTGCCGGACTTATGCCTCCGGCGATGGCTGCCGCTCCAATGGCTTTCATGGGTTGGATGGGAAGCGGCGTCCTGTAATAGAGCCCGGATGCCATCAGCGTAATGCCGAACATAAAGAGAAGCCCGAGGGGGGGCACCTTCACTATGGTGATATAGGCAACGACAAAAGGGATCAGGGTGCCGACGTCCCCGAACGCCCCTGCCCATTCCATCCGGTTATAGAGATTCTTTGTTTTTTTGGGCAGAGCACTTTCAACGGTTTCGATATTGGTTTTCATGATGAAAAAGCCTCCATCTCAGAATGTCACCTCTTACAGCTTACCCGAAGAACCCCCATGGCTGCGCGTCCAGCCATGGAGGTGAAAAAAACGAAATCACGAAAGCGACCAGGGTGGAATCCAGGGAGTGACTTCGATTCCGGCGGTTCGAAAGAACATATGGCCTCCCATGAAAACAGACTTGACATATAGTCACGAAAATTATAAATTTCGTAACAATTTAGCATGGCATCCAAATACATGTCAAGATATTTTTCCTTGTTTGCTTCAGAACGTGGATATGTTATAAATAGTGTCTGAACGAAAAGGCTATTCTTTTAAAAAGGAAAATGGTTTTAATATGTTAATAATTTCAGGTCTGAACTGAAAAAGCAATATTCGGGGTTTTCGTTCAGTTGCTAAAATAGGTAAAATGTATTAGTTCAGCGCTTTGGCAAACCGGCAGGAAGATCCAATGAGTTCAGGTAAAAAAGAATCTCCAGGGCGGCCCGCCCAATGGATGCCGTTATCAACAAGCATGAACCACGGTCGCATCGTCTCGATTCCGGATGAAGGTCAGTGCCTGGATACCGTTCAGCTCAATCGATTGGAGCAATCTTTTCGGGAATGGGCTGAAGACTCGCCGCGTGCAGACGTGCGTCTGTCCCGCCGTCGTATCTTGATCGTTTTTCTGC
>Ga0315268_10005633_pt1 | contig 13414 bp, 12 predicted proteins | sample C1_top_MG_FD_204535 | JGI IMG/M metagenome (GOLD analysis project Ga0315268, IMG submission 204535) | Sediment microbial communities from Yellowstone Lake, YNP, Wyoming, USA - C1_top | ecosystem: Environmental > Aquatic > Freshwater > Lake > Sediment | place: USA: Wyoming | collected 2017-08-01 | reverse complement strand
CAGCAGCCTGCTCTTTTCTTACTCTGACAGCGGATATAGTCAAACCTGCGTCATTTCTTTTATGAAAGTTCAGCATCTGAAGATAGTTCATCTTGTAGACGTGGTCACCTGAGAGGATAAGAACATGGTCAACATGTCTACTTGTGATGAGATCGAGGTTCTGCCGCACAGCATCCGCAGTGCCACGGTACCAATCTGTCCCGTGTTTTTGCTGAGCAGGGACAGTATATATGAATTCTCCTAAACCGGAGCTTGAGATACCCCAACCATCTTGGATGTGTACGTTTAAGGAGCCTGATCTGTATTGTGTCAAGACAAATATCTGGCGCATACCTGAGTTGAGGCAATTGCTCAAGGTGAAATCGATGAGGCGGTATTTACCTCCAAAGGGTATGGCTGGCTTAGCTCGTTCCTGGGTCAAAGGCTTTAGTCTCTCTCCCGCTCCGCCGGCCATTACTATTGTCAACACTTTATCCATCACACTCACCTCTCAACCATCTGCTGCCATAGAACGTATATGACTACATAACTCCCAGCCGAATTCTATCAAATTAAGAATTGTATATCAATCACGCAGATGTTAAATAATTGTAAAATCTATGCTACAGTTCGGGAATTTGGTATACTTCGGATGGGAGTCTGTAAGGTTAAGATGCGATAGTAATTGAGGATTTTATGGAACCTGCAATGAAATGGAATCTTAATTTCTTCGACGATAAGGAATATGAGCAAGCAAAACCCGTCGAAAAAGCCAAAGTATCTCCTTTTACATCGCGGTTGCATGTTGCTATGGCCTCGCCGGAGATTGCTCCCTTTGCCAAAACCGGCGGTCTTGGTGATGTCCTCGGCTCTCTCCCGAAAGCTTTGGAACGGCTCGGGGTTCGTGTTTCACTAATAATGCCCGCTTATCGCTCTGTACTCCAGGGCGATTTTCAATTGGAGGATGCAGGCATCGATTTCACTGTGCCCATTTCCAGTCGCTGGGAGAAAGGTATGTTATTGAAGACAAAAGCCGGGGGTTCTATGACTGTTTATCTTATTCATGCTGAGAAGTATTTTGATCGCGAACACTTTTATGGTGTGCACGGTCATGATTACGTTGACAATGCTGAGAGGTTCATCTTTTTTACGCGGGCAGTTCTTGAGGTCTTGAAAATTGACCCACCGGATATCTTGCATGCTCATGATTGGCAGTCAGCCCTCGCAGTCGTTTTTCTCAAGGCTCAACCTCAGCTTTACCCCGAGCTTTCTTCCGTGAAGACTGTTTTTACTGTTCACAACTTGGGGTATCAAGGTATTTTCTGGAACTTAGACTGGCATCTTTTGAATCTCGATTGGGGCTTTTTTACCCCACGATATCTGGAGTTCTACGGTAAGATAAACTTTCTTAAAGGTGGGCTAGTGTTCTCTGATGTTATCACAACTGTTAGCCCCACCTATGCTGAGGAAATAACAACTCGCGAAAGAGGATTTGGATTGGACGGTGTGCTACGTGAGCGGAAGAATAGCCTGGTTGGAATTCTTAATGGGGCTGACTACGATGTTTGGAACCCGGAAGCTGACCCCTATATCATCAAAACTTATGGGCTGAGGGATGTTTCTGGGAAAAGGGTATGCAAGGCTGAACTCCAGCGTCATTTCGGTCTCTCTGACAGCCCTGATACTCCCTTAGTAGGTATGGTCTCGCGGCTGATAAACCAGAAGGGATTTGACCTTTTGGAGAAAGCCATTGATGAGTTACTTTCTCGAGACATACAATTCGTTCTGCTTGGTACTGGAGAGAAAAGACATGAGGAATTCTGGAGCAAGATTCCATTTAGACATCCCACAAAAGCAGGGGTAAAGATTGCCTTTGATGAAGCTCTATCGCACAAGGTTATAGCCGGCTGCGATATGTTCCTCATGCCTTCCCAGTATGAGCCGAGCGGTTTAACTCAAATCTATAGCCTCAGATATGGGACAATACCCATTGTTAGGGCTACCGGTGGCCTGAAGGACACTATTGAAGAGTTCGATTCAAGTTCAGGGACAGGAAATGGCTTTGTATTCGTCAGATATGAAGCTGATGACCTGCTGGACTCTTTAGATCGTGCCTTGGCTGTTTTTCATCGGAAAAAGGATTGGGTGGCCTTGATGAAGAATGCCATGGGATGTGACTTCTCCTGGGAACGCTCTGCTAGGGCATATCTGGACCTATATCGAAAACTCACAGCAACCTGAAGCGGGAGATTTGTCTTGGCTATCTTCTCTTACTCAATAACCCCCTCATTAAGCAAGCCTTCGATTTGCTCATCAGTATAGCCCAAGATGTTTCGCATTATCTCTTTGGTATGCTGCCCCCAGAGGGGTGGACTTGTCCTTACCCCGGCAGGGGTCTCTGAGAACTTGAAGGGGGTGTTGAGCAATTTTATCTTGCCTAGCTTCGGATGCTCCACTTCCACTAGGACTTTGCGGTGCTTGAAGTGAGGGTCGGAAAATAGCTCTTCGAAGTTGTAAACCGGGCTCGCGTTGATATCAGCTTCATTGAGCAATTCTATCCATTCATCTCTATTTTTGGTGGCGAAAATTTCTGAGAATGCTTTGTACATCTCCTCTTGTTTGTCTGTCTCGTCGAATTGATTAGGTATAAAGTCTTCCCTACCTAGAAGTTGGCAGAGTTTGGCCCAGAGCCACGGTTCAGCGCAGCCTATCGCAAAGTACTTGCCATCACTTGCCTCGTAGACATTCATACAGGCCATGTCGCTGCCCGTGGGCGATTCCGCGCGTTCGGGCAAGTTGCCGCTTAGAAGATATAATTGTCCGTCGATCCAATGATAGAATATGGCGCCGTCTGTGATAGAAACGTCTATGAATTGACCTTTATCATTTTTCTCCCTGGCGAAGAGCGCAGCGATTATAGCGATTACAGCATGGGTGACGCCACCGAGGAGGTCAGCTATAGACGGTGATTGAAGATATACCGGTGGCCCATTCTTGCTCCCAGTAAGACTCAGGATGCCGGAGATAGCGGCGAAGTTGATCTCGTGACCGCTTCGTTGGGCGTAGGGGCCATCCTGGCCGTAACCTGTAATTGAGCAGTAGATAAGGCGAGGGTTGAACTTTTTGACCGTATCGTAGTCCATGCCTAGACGCTTGAGGGCACCTGGGCGATTGGCTTCTATGACAACGTCTATCCTCTCTATCAAGCGATAGAGGATTTCTCTGCCCCTCTCCTTTTTCAAATTGAGAACGATGCACTTTTTGTTGCGGTTGTGTCCTATATAGAGCGCTCCTGCATCGTCAGCAACCGCATCCAACAGCTGACCGACAGACCTTGGGGCTTCCACTACTATTACCTCAGCGCCAAGGTCTGCCAGTATCATAGAGCAATATCTACCGGGTCCGTACTTAGACAAGTCCAAAACATTTATTCCCTCGAGAGGACCCACATTTCACCACCTGTTTGAGATGCTGCCAGTATATCATCTTCTCTTGAACAAGGGCAAGATGACGAGGATGTTGGGCTTTAGGGTTCTTGCGTCCTTGACACATTTACATGTTAGTGTTATAAAATTAGCCAAGTATTCTACTCGATCTATGAACGCCTCCAGATGTATTCGCAGTGAGAAGCACTCGAAAGAGCCCCAAGTAGCACAGACTCACCGATTTGTGTCTGTCTACCAACTTTTTACTGCTTCCTGCAGGTTTTATCTAGCTAGGAACTGCTGTATGGTCTTCTACGCGCCTGATTCACTAGAAAAATGTGATGGATAATGAACAAATTGAGATTCGCTGTTATAGGCTGTGGCAGGATGGGTGTGCGTCGGATGAAGGCTATTATTGGCCATCCTGAAACAGAGCTGGTATGTCTTTCAGATAATGATACGGAGGCAGCAAGGAAATGCAGCAAGGAGATGGGCTGCGATTTCGATCCTGATTGGGAAAAGATTGTCGGTAGACATGATGTAGATTGTGTAGTGATTTCAGTTCCCAACAAGTTTCATAACCCCATTGCAATCCAGTCGCTGGAAGAGGGAAAGCATGTTTGGTGCGAGAAGCCCCTGGCTCGAAATCCCAAGGAGGCATTTGAAATAGTTAAGGTATTAGCCCGGAGTGACCGCTTCTTTAAGGTTGGCTCTAACCTCAGATATTTCCCAAGCGTGCAAAAGGCTAAAGAGCTATTAGACAGCTCAGCCATAGGCGAGGTTTTTTTCCTCAGGGGGTGGGTAGGCAACGCTGGCTGGCCTGTGAAGATGTGGTTTTCCAATGCCGAGATGTCGGGTGGGGGCACCTTTCTGGATAATGGATGTCACTTGCTCGATATCTCTCGATGGTTCATGGGGGAACCCAGAGAGTGTGTAGGGCATGTTTCGACCCTGCACTGGGAGATAAGTCCTCTGGAAGATAATGGAATGGGCATCTTCACATTCGATGGTGGGAAGATGGCTTTTATACATTCGTCATGGACTGAGTGGGCCGAATATATGTATTTGGAGATATATGGGAGCAGGGGTTATATACGCATTGATAACAGGGGCACCAAATGCATAACCATTTTAGGCAAGCAGGATGGCGAGCAGGAACTCTTTGATTATAGCGATGTACCAGCCCAATCGTACTTTCTGGAGTTCAAAGACTTCGTGCAGTCTATTTACAATTCCAGACAACCCTCTCCCGATGGATTCGATGGATTGAGAGCAGTTCAAATGGCGTACGGTGTCTACGAATCCTCGCGGCTAGGGAGAAAAGTGAAGATTTGGGGCAAGGAGGAAGAGAAACTGCTTGAACTGCTCAAGAGAGGTTAAGAAGCTAACGTGCATAAGGTATTTGGTACCTATGGCGAATATTATGATATTTTCTACGGCGACAAGGATTACGAACAGGAATGTGACTTCATCCAGGAAATATTCAAGGTATATTCAGAAATCCCGGTCAAAAGCATCCTAGACGCAGGCTGTGGCACAGGGGGTCATTCCATTCCTCTGGCTCTCAGAGGCTACAAGGTCACTGGCATCGATGCTTCGCCGGTTATGATAAAGCATGCTAAGGGAAAAGCTCGGAAAGCCGATGCCAACATTACTTTCCACTCATTGGATATCCGTGACTTCAACCTCAAGAGAAAATTCGATGCCTGTATCAGTATGTTTGCTGTGCTTGATTATTTGACTGAAACCGGTGACATTCTAAGAGCCCTGCGCAGCATAAGACGCCATCTTAAACCTGACTCTATCTTCACCTTCGATTTCTGGAATGGTCTGGCTGTATTAAGAATCCTGCCATCTGTCCGTGTTAAGACTGTGGAAAGAGAGGGCGTGAAAGTTTTCAGAACAGTGCACCCCGAGCTGGATACTCTTCATCACATATGTACGAGCCGCTACCATGTATTAGTGACACAAGGTGGCACCATAATCGATGAGTTCGAGGAGACACATGAAGTGAGGTACTTGTTTCCTCAAGAGATAGCACATTACCTCGATGATGCTGGCTTTGAACTATTGAAGTTTTGCCCCTTTCTGCGTTTGAACGGAACGGCGGATGAGAGTGAATGGAACCTAACTGCAATAGCTAAGGCGAGGGGATAGGATATGAGCAATAGTGAGACCTTCGGGCAGGATTTTTTCGACGGTGGCAAAGAGCAGCCCTGGTTTTACAAGTCTTATAGTTTCGATGAGCTTTACCCCTTGTTTCAAGTCGTTTCTCATGGTATAAACGTTTGTTTCAATCCTAGGAAGGTTTTGGATGTAGGCTGCGCCAAGGGGTTTCTGGTCAAAGCTTTCCGCGACCAGAATATAGAGGCCTGGGGTGTCGATGTTAGTGAGTATGCTCTATCTGCTGCTCCTGAAGATGTGCGTGAATATTTATATAAGGTGGATTTGAACAAGGAGGCTTTGCCATTCTCCGATGAGTATTTTGATTGTGTAACCTTCCTAGGTACCATCGAGTGCCTTGATGATTACAGCAAAGTTCTTGAAGAAATCAGGCGGGTAATGCAGCCAGGTGCCAGCCTTTATTTGAGGACAGCATATAGAACGGACCCCGAGGATAACATTCGAAAGAATTTACACAGCAGAGGCTATTGGCTAAGAGAGTTTCGACGCTATGGTTTCAAATCTATGCCTACATGGAAGGGCCCGCTGGCAAATCAATGGAGCTATGGCACGCTGCTCTTCACAAGGAGATAAGGGATGATACCTGTATGTGAACCTCTGCTTATGGGTAAGGAGTTGGAATATGTCACCGATTGTCTGAAAACAAATTGGATTTCTTCTGCGGGCAAATATATCGCTGAGTTTGAAAAGGGGTTCGCCGGTTACTGCGGCACGAAATATGGCATCGCCACAACCAGCGGCACTACTGCACTCCATCTGGCTCTTGTGGCTTTAGGTGTTGGAAAGGGCGATGAGGTGATAATACCTACCTTCACTATGGGAGCTTGTGCTTTTGCAGTCATTTACACAGGGGCAAGGCCGGTTCTGGTTGATTCTGAGCCTGAGACATGGAATATGGATGTCATGCAGATTGAGCGAAAGATAACCCCTCGTACGAAGGCGATAATGCCAGTGCATATATACGGGCACCCCTGCGATATGGACCCGATAATGGATATTGCCCGAAAACATCGCCTTTATGTGGTAGAGGACGCTGCTGAAGCCCATGGTGCTAGCTATAAAGGTAGAATCACTGGCAGTATTGGTGATGTGGGTTGCTTCAGCTTCTACGCCAATAAGATAATCACCACGGGCGAGGGTGGTATGATAGTAACCAATGATGAGAGGGTGGCTGACTTTGCTAAGCGACTCAAAGACCAAGCGTTCTCCCGAGAACGTCGATTTCTCCATACCCACATCGGTTTCAACTACAGGATGACCAACGTACAGGCAGCTATAGGTTTAGCTCAGCTCGAGAACATAGACCGCCTCGTGGAAATGAGAAGGAAAAACGCCAGCCTCTATAGTAAATTACTTGGAGATGTTCCTGGTATCACTCTTCCTAAAGAGAAGAAATGGGCTAAGAATGTTTACTGGATGTACTCCATTGTGATAGAAGATGAATTCGGTATAAGCCGCGATGAGCTGATGGTTTTTCTACGCCGAGAGGGTATAGACACTAGAACATTCTTCATCCCGATGCATATGCAGCCAGCTTTCAAAAAAAAGGGTTTGTTTGAAGGAGAGCGCTACCCTGTTAGCGAAGCGCTAGCCAGAGGAGGTTTATATTTGCCCTCGGGGTCTGGTCTTACTGAGGAACAGATAAATACAGTTTGTGAAGCAGTCAAGCAAGCAGGCCGGTCAAAAGGTAAGCAGCTATGAAAATAGGGATAATGACCCGCTGGAATGTGTTCTCAGGACAGTCATCGCACGCTGAGCCCCTTGTACATGCGTGGCGGGAGATGGGTCACACTATTACAGTGTTTGCAGCTAAGGGATGGGACATGCATCTGCTGTACCGTGAGGATGAGCCTTTCGTGCGGCGCTGCTTCGTGCAGGACGTATGGGAGCAACGAAAGAGCAGGGATTATTTCTTTGACCCAAAACCGTACTTGGAGGAAGATTACGAAATATTCATAATGGAGATGGCTTATTATATGCCGATGCCGGAGATGTTATCTATATTCCCACAAATCAGAAAGAAGGCCAAGACCATACTGGTAGTCCATGAAACGGAATTACCCTCTGACCCTGACTGGTACAGATTCGAGTGGGATGCAATTGTATGCTTTGATGAACGCTACAAGGAGTTCATGTCAAAAGCGTTCCCAGCGGAGAAAATCGTGATTATTCCTTTCCCCTGTCATCCGCCTCTGTATGGAGACCAGAAGGAGGCCCGACTCAGTCTTGGACTTCCTCTAGACAGGAAAATTGTGTTTGCGTACGGTTTCAATATTATCTTCAACCACGTTGAACTTTTCCCGATAATGGAGAGGTTGATGAAGGACTATCCGGTATCGCTGCTGCTATTGGCACATCATGACCCAAATCAGTTGGAGACAAAGCCGGATTCGTTGATACTCAGAAACGAGATGCCTGCGACCGATAGGCTCTATAAGTATCTGCACTCAAGCGATGCTTACATCTATTATGGCAGAACAAGCGTTGGGGTAGGGGTATCATCCTCTGTCGCCATGTGCCTAGGCGCGGGACGCCCTGTGCTTGTACCCAGTTATTGCCATTTCTTTGACCTTTCAGGTAAAGAGGTGATTAAGTATGATAGCTTGCAGCAGCTTGAGCAGAGGCTGCGGGATGTATTTGAAGGCGCCGGGTACGTGAAGGAAAGCCTGAGGGCAGCTGAGGAATATGCTGCAAAGAATTCAGCCCCCGAGATAGCGAAGCAATTCGTAACTCTATTTAATAGAATTCTGGGCAAACCGATGCAATCACCAAGTGAGATTGTAACCTAAGCGCTGTGACTCAGTACAGCATAACCCGCGAGATAGTCACCTCTGAAGGAAACAACGTCTTTCTTGACATCTTTCTCGTCACGGCTGCAAGATAGATAAGCATGAAAATAGCTCTGATGACGAGGTGGAATGTTCCCTCAGGTCAAGCCTCTCACGCTGAGCCTATAGGCCGTGCCTGGCTAGAAATGGGGCATGAACTTAAGGTGTTCGCTCCTAGTGGCATGGACCTCTCGCTGATTTACCGTATAGATGAACCTTTTGTGCAGCGTTGCTATGTACAGGATGTATGGGGGGAAAGAGGGCGCAGCGACTTCTTCTTTGATCGGCGGCCTTTTTTGGAAGAAGACTACGAAATATTTCTGGTAGAGATGGCTGCGATAATGCCTAAGCCGGAGCTGCTAGAGATATTCCCTAGAATCAAGAAGAAGGCGAAAACAGTGCATGTAGTTCATGAGACAGCTTTGCCCAACGACCCTAACTGGTACAAATTCGACTGGGATGCTATCGTCTGCTTCGATAAGCGCTTCAAGGAGTTCTTGGTTAAAGCCTTTCCTGAAGAGAAGATATCAATCATCCCCTTTCCATGCCATCCCCCTGAGCATGGCGATATGAGGAAAGCGCGCAAAAGGCTCAGGCTTCCGTTAGACAAGAAAATTGTGTTCGCTTACGGGGCTGACAGTGTTCACTTTCATGTGGGACTTTTGCCGATAATAGCGAAATTGTCTAAAGATTATCCTATCCTCTTCCTCTTACTTACGCATCACACAGAGCATCCTGTGCCAGAGATGTGCTCATTGCCTGAGTTCTTTCTGGTAAGGGAGGAGATGCCTACGGAGGAGCAACTATACACTTACCTTCATGCTAGCGATGCTTACATCTATTGGGGCAGGGTCAGTATAGAAGGTGTGGGGGTCTCTGCAAGCGTTGCTACTTGCCTCGGTGCAGGTCGTCCTGTGCTTGTGCCAGGCTATTGCAACTTCTTCGAATTGGCTGGGAAAGAGGTGATCAAATATTTCGATTCTCGAGACCTGGAACAGAAGCTGAGGGGTGTTTTTGAGGGAACTCAGGAGGTAAAAGAAAGCCTGGCGGCTGCCGAGGAATACGCGGCTAGGAATTCCGGGCGTGCGGTAGCAACACAATTCATCGAACTTTTTCAGAAAATCGGGTGGTAGGACATCGAAGGCGGAAAAGTTTATAATAGCATTGTAGGGAGGTTAGGTTTGAAGGTTCTGGGGATTATGGGTAGCCCAAGGATAAAGGGTAATACTGACCTATTGCTCGATGAGGCACTGAAAGGGGCAAGGAGCCAGGGGGCTGAGATTGAAAAGATAACAGTGGATAGGCTTAAGATATCTCCCTGTAAGGAGTACCTTGGCTGCTTTAGGGATGGCAATTGCGTTATTCGAGACGATATGGATGCCATCTACCCCAAGCTACTCGGGGTAGATGTGGTAATACTTGCCTCTCCCATGTTTTTTTATGGTATTAGTAGCCAGGCGAAGGCGCTTATTGACCGTTGTCAGGCTCTCTGGGCAAGGAAACATATTCTCAAACAGAGTCTGCCAAATGGCAGAAGGAAAGGAGCATTCATCGCTGTGGGTGCTACCAAGGGCAAGAAGCTGTTTGAGGGTTCTATACTAACTGTGAAATATTTCTTTGAAGCTATAAATGTTGAGTATGCTGAGGAGCTACTCATTCGCGGGGTAGATGCTAGAGGAGAGATCAAGCAACACCCGACTGCCCTAGGAGAAGCCTTTGAGTTAGGGAAAAGGCTTGTGCAGAGCAGGTGAGCATATCAGAGGGGGAGAATGGGAAGTGGATAAGAAAGAGGACTTCGTGGTGGTACATGTAGCTCAGGGAGACCTTGAAGCTAACGTAATCAAGTCTCATCTGGAGTGTGAGGGAATACCAGCGATGCTGCAATATGAAAGCGCGGGTAGGGTTTTCGGGTTGACTGTGGATGGCTTGGGTGAGATAAGGATAATGGTTCCGAAGAAGCTTGCAGAAGAGGCAAGAGAGATAATAAAGCCTCGGAACATCGAGACAGATCGAAGATCCTAAGTTAGAACTGTCTGAGAATGCGGAAATAGATTTTGGAGTTTCTCTCTAAGGGGTTTAGTCTGGATGCAGAATACAAACGCTTCGTCTAATGCTTGGAGGAATACAGAGATTACATCTCAAGAGCAGGGAAGGATACTGCAAAAGACAAGGGCAGTGCTCAGGCGATTTACCAAGAAAAGGGAAAACTTAGTGCCAATTCTCCAGCAGGTTCAGGATGAGCTTGGCTATCTTCCGCGGGAGGCGATGATTGAAATTGCCCGGTTTTTGAAGATACCGAAGATAGATGTCTACGAGGTGGTTACCTTTTATAACCAATTTCGTCTGACCCCGCCTGGCCGGCACTCAATAAGGGTATGCCTGGGGACCGCCTGCCATATGAAAGGCGGATATATCCTGCTCGATGCCTGGAAGAGGAGGCTGGGCATTGATAGGGGGCAAACTACCAAAGACCGCGAGTTTGACTTGGACACCGTAGCCTGCGTGGGCTGCTGCGCTATGGCTCCGGTGAATGTTATCGATAAAAAGGCTGAGGGAAGGGTCAGTCCTACCAAGATAGATGGCTTCCTCCTCGCTTTTAAGATGGAAAAAGAAAAGAAGGATAAAGAGACCAGGTGGCAGTAACCACTTCGCCAGATATTGTTTCAGCTTTTGAGAAGATTAGAAGCCGTGCGCTAGCTCGTTGGAAGGACCTCTGGGATGGTAAAAAGCCAGTGGTTATGGTTAGCGCAGCTACTTGTGGCAGGGCTGCCGGTGCGTTGGAGGTCTTGCAGACGATAAAAGATGAGCTGGGCAAGGAACAAAATGATACTCCGGTTCTCGAAGTGGGATGTCTGGGACATTGTTATGCTGAGCCTTTAGTTATCATCGCCAAGCCTGGCAATCCCACTATAGTTTACGGTTATATAGATACTGAAAAGGCTCGCCGTCTTGTACGGGACTATATCCTTGGCGATGATATATCGCTTGAGTTTGCTCTTGGTGCCCTTGAGCAAAACGAGCTCATCCCTTCAATATATGACCTCCCGCGCTTCAAACACGAAAAGTATATTCTCTTGGAGAACATCGGTCATATCGACCCTGAAGACGTAGACCATTACATCGCCAGGGGCGGCTACGAAGCATTAGCCAAGTCACTTCAGATGCAACCTCAGGATATCATAGAGGAGATTAAGAAATCGGGCTTGAGGGGCAGAGGTGGCGCAGGATTTGCCGCGGCATATAAGTGGAAGGTCTGCCGTAGTTCACCGAGCAAAACCAAATATCTAATATGCAACGCTGATGAAGGTGACCCCGGGGCTTTCATGGATAGAGCTATGTTGGAGAGCGACCCTCATGCGGTCATTGAGGGCATGATAATAGCTGCTTATGCAGTTGGCGCCCATCATGGCTATATTTACGTACGCGCAGAATACCCGTTGGCAGTGCACCGTGTAGGGATAGCACTAAGACAGGCGCGCAGTCTGAGGCTGTTGGGCAAGAATATATTAGCAAGTGGTTTCAACTTTGACATCAAGCTATTTCAGGGTTCAGGGGCTTTCGTCTGTGGAGAAGAGACTGCTCTTATCGCTTCACTTGAGGGAAAGCCTGGTCTACCACATCATCGCCCCCCGTTCCCAGCCACCAAAGGCCTTCACGGGAAGCCGACCGTTATCAATAATGTGAAGACTCTGGCCTATGTGCCGCGAATAATCAAGAACGGGGCGGAGTGGTTTGCGAATATTGGCACCGAGAAAAGCAAGGGTACTGCTGTTTTTGCTCTGGCGGGGAAGGTGGTTAATACTGGTTTGACCGAAGTTCCTATGGGGACTACCTTGAGACAGATTATCTTCGATGTCGGAGGTGGCATACCTAAAGGCAAACGCTTCAAGGCTGTACAGGTCGGGGGGCCGTCAGGCGGCTGCTTGCACGAGTCTGCTTTAGATATGCCAATAGACTTTGATTCGCTGAAAGAGGTTGGAGCTATGATAGGCTCTGGAGGTATGGTGGTGATGGATGAGGACGATTGCATGGTTGAGGTCGCCCGTTATTTTCTGGAGTTTACTCAAAGAGAATCCTGTGGCAAATGCACCATGTGTCGATTGGGTACAAGGCAGATGCTGGCTATGCTAGAGGAATTTACTTGCGGTCGGGGTCGAATCGAGGATTTAGACACACTGATTGAGCTCGCAGAGGATGTAAAAGTAGGCTCTCTATGTGGGCTGGGTAAAACTGCACCCAACCCAGTATTGACAACTCTGCGCTACTTCCGCGATGAGTACGAGGCGCATATTAAAGAGAAGCGCTGCCCAGCGCTGATGTGTCATGACCTTATAGCCTATTACATTCTGCCTGAGAAGTGTGAGCGCTCCTGCGATGCGTGTGTGGGCAGTTGCACAGTTGAGGCTATCTCATCTGATAAGAGGCGAATCAAGGTGATTGACCAGGCGAAGTGCGTTAAATGTGGAACCTGCATGACTGCTTGTCCGCCTCAGTACAATGCTGTCATCAAACTATCGCCTCCTGAGAAAGTACCGGCTGCGGAGAAGAAATGAAGACTGTTTCGCTCAATATAGATGGTAGGAAGATAGTAGCACGCGAGGGGCAGAAGGTGCTGTGGGCGGCTCTCGATAATGGGATTTATATACCAAATTTGTGTGCCATTCGTAAGTCACCGGAGCCCTATGCCGGCTGCCGACTCTGCTTCGTGGAAATAAATGGACGAGATGCCCCGGTCACTGCATGTACGGAGCCAGTATCAGAGGGTATGGTTGTCAATACGCAGGCACCAAACGCCAGACGGCTGGCGCGCACTGCTCTTGAACTCCTTTTAGCTAGCCACCCCGTGGATTGTGCTCACTGTCTTAAGAATCGTTCGTGCGAGCTTCAAAGGCTTTGCGCTCACCTGGGAGTCAAGCTCAATACCAAACGTTTCAGGAAGCTTGTGCATAATTACCCTTTAGATTCAAGTTGTCCTAGTTTCATATATGATCCGAACAA
>Ga0315268_10005632_pt1 | contig 13415 bp, 12 predicted proteins | sample C1_top_MG_FD_204535 | JGI IMG/M metagenome (GOLD analysis project Ga0315268, IMG submission 204535) | Sediment microbial communities from Yellowstone Lake, YNP, Wyoming, USA - C1_top | ecosystem: Environmental > Aquatic > Freshwater > Lake > Sediment | place: USA: Wyoming | collected 2017-08-01 | reverse complement strand
TCGATGTTGAGGTTAAGCATCATCACCACGAACAGGAACAGCACCATCACCGCGCCGATATAAACCAGCACCAGGGTGATCGCAAGAAACTCGGCCTCCAGCAGCATCCACAAACCGGCCCCGGTGAAGAACGACAGCACCAGAAACAACGCGGCATGCACCGGGTGGCGCGCTGTCACGACGCGGAACGCGGCGAACAGCAGGATGGTCGCGAGAAAGTAAAAAACTAATGTTTCAAAGCTCATTTAGCCATTCCATTAAAATTCATTTCACCGCAGAGGACGCGGAGGACGCTGAGAAAAACAAATACAAATTCCATTTTCTTCAATGCCTTTCCTCTGCGTCCTCCGCGTCCTCTGCGGTTAATCTTGTATTTCAACGATACTTCGCGTCCGCCGCCCGGTCCCTGGCGATCTGCGCTTCATGTTTGTCGCCCACAGCAAGCAACATGTCCTTCGTGTAGTAAAGATCGCCGCGTTTTTCGCCGTGATAGTCGAAAATCCGGGTTTCGACGATGGCATCCACCGGGCAAGCTTCCTCGCAATATCCGCAAAAAATGCACTTGGTCAAATCAATATCGTAACGCGTGGTGCGTCTTGTCCCGTCTTCACGCTGCGCCGATTCGATCGTGATAGCCAACGCCGGGCAGGCCGCCTCGCATAGCTTGCAGGCGATGCAACGTTCCTCGCCGTTGGGGTAGCGGCGCTGCGCGTGCAGGCCGCGAAAGCGCGGCGACATCGGGGTGCGCTCCTCGGGGAACTGCACCGTGATTTTGCGTGCGAATAGGTAGCGCCCGGTCAGCGCCATGCCTTTGAGCAGCTCGATCAGCAGGAAAGTCGAAAAGAAGCTTTTGATCTTGTTCACGCTCTTAACCCCTCAGGGCCTGTAAATGGGTAACCTGGACAATTATGGGTGCGCTGGCGGGATGCGATGCAAGGCGACGGGCGCGCCGCATGGCCATTCCCTGCATACGATCTTTCACGGCCTTCAGGCCGTAGAAAGTCGGAGTCCCCTTGCGGGGCAAGCGGACGGCAACGCAGCAGCGCGCCCGTCAGTTCAGCCAGAATGTTCAGCTTATCCATTTGCAGGCCCTCAATGGAACAGGTAGCCGTAAGGGGTCTGCATGGCGGTAGCGACCACCATCAACCACACCAGTGTTACCGGAATGAACACCTTCCAACCGAGGCGCATGATCTGGTCATAGCGATAGCGCGGGAAGGTGGCACGAAACCACAGGAACAGGAACAGGATGAAGCATGCCTTGGCGAACAGCCAGAAGAAGCCGGGAATCCAGGTAAACGGCGCAACATCGATCGGCGGGTTCCAGCCGCCCAGGAACAGCAGGGAAGTCATGGTCGCAACCAGGATCATGTTGGCGTATTCCGCCAGGAAGAAAATGGCGAATGCGAAGCCGGAGTACTCCACATGGAAGCCGACGATCTCGGATTCGCCCTCGACCACGTCAAAGGGGGCGCGGTTGGTTTCCGCCACGCCGGCGATCAGATACACAATGAACAGCGGGAACAGCGGCAGCCAGTACCAGTTGAACATTCCGCCCTGCTGTCCTTTGACGATCTCGACCAGATTCAGGCTCTGAGCCGCCAGCAGTACGCCGACCAGGGCGAATCCCATGGCGAGTTCATACGATACGATCTGCGCCGCGGCGCGCATCCCGCCGAGAAAGGAATACTTGGAGTTGGACGCCCAACCGGCCAGCACGATGCCGTACACGCCCATCGAGGTGATCGCCATGACATAGAGCAGGCTCGCGTCGATATTCGCCACCATCAGTTCGGGGCCGAATGGCACCACTGCCCAGGCGGCCAGCGCCGGGCCGAGGGCCAGCAACGGTGCCAGCAGGAAAACTCCCTTGCTGGCGCCGGCAGGAATAACGATCTCTTTCATGAACAGCTTCAGGCCGTCGGCAATCGGCTGCAACCAGCCTTTGGGGCCGACGCGGTTTGGACCGATACGTACCTGCATGTAGCCGATGATCTTGCGCTCGGCGTAGGTGAGATAGGCCACGCCCAGCAACAATGGCACGATGATGGCGAAAATCTTCGCCAGATTCGACACCACCGGCCAGCTAAAGCCGAAAAATCCCTGAAGAAGCGTGATTGTATCAGTCATAGTTTACCCTGCCCGCCCTACTACGATCTCATCCAGCATACCGCCAAGCATGGCGGTGGCCGGGTGCCCGGCAGGCACCCGCACACAATCATGCGGCAACCGGTCGTCCCGGGTCGCCTTGAGAACAACGCTGCCCGCCCCCTGGCTGACAATCACGTCCGTACCCTCGGCGACACCTGCGCGGTCCAGGGTTTCGCCATTCATCGAAGCGGTCGGCATGCCCGCTGCAGCGGTTTTCTGCAAGGCGGTGGCGCGGCGCACGATGGGGTCGGCATGATAAATCGGCACTTCTCCGATGCGCTGTAGACCGCCAGTAGCCGTACCGACAGGCTTGGCCACAGGTGCTTTCAACTGGTTATTCAATTTTGCGCTCAAGTCGCCACGCAGTGCTTCCGCGCGCACCTGCTCGCTGCTCTCGTAGTCGAAACCGGCCAGTTCTATCAGGTTGCCCAGTACGCGCAGCACTTTCCATGCCGGACGGGTTTCGCCAAGCGGTTTTACTGCTGCGCTGAAGCTTTGTGCACGGCCCTCGGTGCTGACAAAAGTGCCGGAGGTTTCGCTGAACGGTGCCACCGGCAGCAGCACATGCGCATAATCCAGCGCATGATGTTTGTAGGGGCTCAAGGCGACGACCAATTGTGCAGACTGCAAAGCGGCCAAGGTCTTGGCCGGGTTGTAGCTGTCAAGTTCCGCTTCCACGCCAAGCAGGATGTAGGCACGGCGGGGGTCTTCGACCATCTTTCCGGCATTCATGCCGTCATTGCAGGGCACGGCACCGGCCAGGTAGGCGCCTACGCTATTCGCCGCTTCGCCGAGGAAGCCGAGTTTTGCACCCGAAAGTTCCGCCACCTGCTGCGCCAGGGCATGCAATTCGGCATAGCGCGGATGGTGCTGCGCCAGGTTGCCGAGCAACACCGCCTTGCGCTCTCCCTGCCTGAGGCTCGCGGCAATCGCCTGAGCGATTGAGTGCTGAGTGCTGAGTGCTGAGTGCTGAGTTCCGTAGGGCATTTCAGGACTCAGGACTGTGGACCCAGGACTGCTTTCAGAGCCCGCCAGTGCACGCCGAACCTGATCGAGCACCTGAACCATCGCATCGGGTGCGACGATAGCCTTGTTGGCCACATTGCACAGCAGGTCGTCGTCCACCGGATTGATCAGATTGAGCTGCGCGCCGCGCTTCACCGCTTGGCGCAGGCGATGAGCCAGCAGCTGGTGGTCGGCGCGGAGCGTGCTGCCGACCACCAGCACGCTGTCCAGTTTCTCCAGTTCGGCAATAGCCATCCCCAGCCAAGGGGCGCCCTGCAGGTTGGCATCGGCGCTGAAATCAGACTGACGCAGACGGTGATCGACGTTGCCGTTGCCTATGCCATGCATCAGTTTCTGCAGCAGGTAAAGCTCTTCCACGGTGGCATGCGGTGAAGCCAGCGCACCGATCTGTGCATCGCCATTTTCCGTGCGGACACGTTTCAATCCGCCGGCAACGGCTTCCAGCGCTTCGGGCCAATCGCATTCCCGCCACTCGCCGTAGCGCTTGACCATCGGGCGCTTCAGACGCTCGGGTGAATTCAGACCTTCGTAGGCAAAGCGATCCTTGTCCGACAACCAGCACTCGTTGATTTCCTCATTGTCGCGCGGCAACACGCGGAATACGCGGTTGTTCTTGGTCTCCACGGCAAGATTGGCGCCCAGCCCGTCGTGAGGGCTGATCGATGGCCGCGTAGTCAGCTCCCAGCCGCGTGCGCTGTAGCGGAACGGCTTGCTGGTGAGCGCGCCCACCGGGCACAGGTCGATGATGTTGCCCGATAGTTCGGAGCCGATCGAACTCTCGATGAAGGTCGTGATTTCCGAATGCTCGCCGCGGCCGATCTGTCCCATTTCCATAATGCCGGCGATTTCCTGGCCGAAACGCACACAGCGGGTACAGTGGATGCAACGCGTCATGTCGGTGGAAATCAGCGGGCCGATATTCTTGTTCAACACCACGCGCTTTTCCTCGGCATAGCGCGAGTTGCCCATGCCATAACCCACCGCGAGGTCTTGCAACTGACACTCGCCGCCCTGGTCGCAGATCGGACAATCGAGGGGATGATTAACGAGGAGGAACTCCATCACCGCTTTCTGCGCCTTGAGCGCAGTCTCGGAGCGCGTCATCACCTTCATCCCGTCGGTCACCGGCGTGGCGCAGGCCGGCATCGGCTTGGGCGCCTTTTCGACCTGAACCAGACACATGCGGCAGTTTGCGGCGACGGAAAGCTTCTTGTGGTAGCAGAAGCGCGGAATATAGATGCCCGCCGCATCAGCTGCTTCCATAACGGAGCAGCCCTGCTCGACCGTTAAATGTTTGCCGTCTATTTCGATGTTTAGCATGTCAATGAGGGCCTACAAATGAATAACCAGAACATTCTGATTGTGCTGGCGGGCGCGCTGCGGTGTTGTCGGTCGCTTGCAGGGAATGGCCATGCGGCGCGCTCGACGCCTTGCATCGCATCCCGCCAGCACACTCATAATTGTCCATGTTATCCATTTGCAGGCCCTTAAACCATGCACTTCTTGTGCTGAATGTGATGTTCGAATTCGTGGCGAAAATGCTTGAGCATGCCCTGGACCGGCATCGCCGCGGCATCGCCCAGGGCGCAGATAGTCCGGCCTGAGATGTTTCCGGCCAGCGAGTCGAGCAGATCCAGATCTTCCGGCCTGCCCAGCCCATGCTCTATGCGATGGATGATGCGATACAACCAGCCGGTGCCCTCGCGGCATGGGGTGCACTGGCCGCAGGATTCCTCGAAGTAGAAATAAGACAGGCGTTCCAGCGCGCGCACCATGCACACCGTGTCATCCATCACGATCACCGAACCCGCCCCCAGGTAGGAGCCGGCCTGGGCGATGGAGTCGTAGTCCATGGTCAGTTGCATCATGATCTCGCCCGGCAGCACAGGCACCGAGGAGCCGCCCGGAATCACCGCTTTCAGCTTGCGTCCGCCCTTCACCCCGCCCGCCATTGCCAGCAGTTCGGAAAACGGCGTGCCCATGCCGATCTCGAAGTTGCCGGGATTGTTGACGTGGCCGGAAACCGAAAAAATCTTGGTGCCGCCGTTGTTGGGCTTGCCCAGTTCGAGGAATTTCTGGCCGCCATGCTTGACGATGTAGGGGATGGAGGCCAGCGTCTCGGTATTGTTGATTGTGGTGGGCTTGCCATAGAGGCCGAAACTCGCGGGGAACGGCGGTTTGAAGCGCGGCTGCCCCTTTTTGCCCTCGATCGACTCGAGCAGCGCGGTTTCCTCGCCGCACACATAGGCACCGAAACCGTGGTGGGCATGGATATCGAAATCCAGACCGCTGCCCAAAATATTCTTGCCCAGCAGGCCGGCGGCACGCGCCTCATCCAGGGCCTCCTCGAAGCGCTCGTAGGCTTCCCAGATCTCGCCGTGGATGTAGTTATAGCCCACTTTCGCACCCAGCGTGTAGCCGCCGATGATCATGCCCTCGATCAGCTGGTGCGGGTTGTACAGGATGATGTCGCGGTCTTTGAAAGTTCCGGGTTCGCCTTCGTCGCTGTTGCAGACGAGGTATTTGTCGCCTTCGTAGTTGCGCGGCATGAAGCTCCACTTCAGGCCGGTGGGGAAGCCCGCTCCGCCACGCCCGCGCAGCGCGCTGATCTTGAGCTGATTGATGATTTCATCAGGCGGCATTTTCTCGGCCAGCACCTTCTTCAGGGCATCGTAACCGCCGACGGACAGATAGTTCGCCAGCTTCCACGATTCCGGCAGGTGGATGGAGTGAAAAATGACTTCGTTTTGTCCCTTGGGGGTATTTGCCATGATTTAGTCCAACCCCGCCAGGATCGCGTCTATCGTTTCGGGCGAGAGATTGGCGCATATTTTCTTGTTATCGAGCTGGAACAGCGGGGCATCGCCGCAGGCGCCCATGCACTCGCCTTCCTTGAGAGTGAACCGGCCATCCGGCGTAGTCTCGCCGAAACCGATACCCAGTTTGCGCTGCAGATATTCCGCCGCCGATTCGGCACCCATCAGGGTGCAGGGCAGGTTGGTGCAGACCGTGATCTTGTGCTTGCCGACCGGTTTCAGGTCGTACATGTTATAGAAGGTCGCCACCTCCTGTGCCGCGATGGGCGGCATGCCCAGATAGTGCGCGACAAACGCTATGGTTTCAGGTGCGAGCCAGCCCTTTTCGTCCTGGGCAATGCGCAGCGCCGACATCACAGCCGACTGCTTCTGCTCGGGCGGGTACTTGGCGATCTCGCGGTCTATCTTCTTGAGCGATTCAGGCGATAACATAATTTTTAAAATCCACCGCAAAGACGCAAAGGCGCAGAGAAACCGCAAGGAATCCCTAAAAACCTTTGCGTCTTTGCGCCTTTGCGGTTCAAATCATTCATCGGTCGATCTCGCCAAACACGATATCGAACGTGCCCATCAGCGCCACCACGTCGGCGATCATGTGGCCGCGCGCCATCTCGTCCATCGCAGACATGTGCGAAAAGCCGGGGGCGCGGATCTTCATGCGGTAGGGTTTGTTGGCACCATCGGAAACCAGGTAGATGCCGAACTCACCCTTGGGATGCTCCACCGCCGCATAGACTTCACCCTCGGGCACGTGCATGCCTTCGGTAAAGAGTTTGAAGTGGTGGATCAATTCTTCCATGTTCTGCTTCATCCCGACGCGCGAGGGCGGCGCCACCTTATGGTTGTCGGTGATCACCGGGCCGGGATTCTTGCGCAGCCAGGCCACGCACTGCTTGATGATGCGATTGGCCTGCCGCATTTCCTCCATGCGCACCAGATAGCGGTCATAACAGTCGCCGTTGACGCCGACCGGAATATCGAAATCCATCCTGTCATAAACTTCGTAGGGCTGTTTCTTGCGCAGATCCCAGGCCACTCCGGAGCCGCGCAACATGGGGCCGGTCAGCCCCAGAGCCATGGCACGTTCGGGCGTTACCACGCCGATGCCGACGGTGCGCTGCTTCCAGATACGGTTGTCGGTGAGCAGGGTTTCATACTCATCGACACAGACCGGGAAGCGGTTGGTGAAATCTTCAATGAAATCCAGCATCGAGCCATGGCGGTTGTCGTTCATCGCGGCCACCTGCTGCACGTTGTGGACCTTCATCTTCGATACCTCATACAGCGGCATCGAGTCCGGCAGGTCGCGGTAAACGCCGCCCGGACGGTAGTAGGCGGCGTGCAGGCGCGCGCCCGATACGGCCTCGTAGATGTCCATCAGGTCTTCACGCTCGCGGAAAGTGTAGAGGAACATCGTCATGGCGCCGATGTCCAGACCGTGCGCCCCCAGCCACAGCAGATGATTGAGGAGGCGGGTTACTTCATCGAACATCACACGGATGTACTGGGCGCGAATCGGCACCTCGATGCCCAGGAGCTTCTCTGTCGCCATCACATAAGCGTGCTCGTTGCACATCATGGAGACGTAGTCGAGGCGGTCCATATACGGCATCGCCTGGAGGAAGGTCTTGTGCTCGGCGAGTTTTTCGGTGGCGCGGTGCAGGAGACCGATATGCGGGTCGGCGCGCTGCACCACCTCGCCGTCCAGTTCCAGCACCATGCGCAGCACACCGTGCGCAGACGGATGCTGCGGCCCGAAATTCAGCGTGTAATTCCGGATATCAGCCACCGTAGCCCTCCTCGCGTACAATCCGTGGCGTCAATTCGCGCGGCTCCACCGTCACCGGCTGATAAATCACACGCCGCTGTTCCGGGTCGTAGCGCATCTCGACGTTGCCGCTAATCGGGAAATCCTTGCGGAAGGGATGGCCAATAAAGCCGTAATCACTGAGAATGCGGCGCAGGTCGGGATGGCCGTTGAAGATGATTCCGTACAAATCGAAGGCCTCCCGCTCGAACCAGTTTGCCCCGGACCAGATGCCCGATACCGAATCAACCATCGGAAAATCATCGTCGGCGGGGTAAACCTTCAGGCGCACGCGCTGGTTGTTGCTCACCGACAGCAAATGCGTCACCACGCAGAAACGCGCGCCCTTCCAGCGCCCGTCGCCATAGGTACTGAGATCCATCCCGCACAGGTCGGTGAGCTGTTCAAAGCGCAACGCCGGCGCATCGCGCAGAATTTGAGCCGCTTCCTGCCAGTTCTCCGGTCTGATTTCCGCCATCAATTGACCGGCATACCCGGACATCCTGACCAGCTTTTCGCCTAGCAAGGCTTGCAGGTTTTGTTTGAGGTTTTCCAGTTTCATGAGCGTTTAACGGGCTATGGTATGGGTGCGCTTGATCTTGTTCTGCAACTGGATCAGGCCATAGAGCAACGCCTCCGCCGTGGGCGGACAGCCGGGCACATACACGTCTACCGGCACAATGCGGTCGCAACCGCGCACCACCGAATAGGAATAATGGTAATAGCCGCCGCCGTTGGCACATGAACCCATGGACAACACCCAGCGCGGCTCGGCCATCTGATCGTAAACCTTGCGCAGCGCCGGCGCCATCTTGTTGGTCAGCGTGCCGGCCACGATCATCACGTCAGACTGGCGCGGGCTGGGACGGAAAACAATTCCGAAGCGATCGAGGTCGTAGCGCGAGGCACCTGCCTGCATCATTTCCACAGCGCAACAGGCCAGCCCGAAGGTCATCGGCCACATCGAGCCGGTGCTGGCCCAGTTTAAAACCGTATCGAGGGAAGTGGTGACGAAACCCTTTTCCAGTACCCCTTCAATGCCCATGCGTCACCTCCATTACCGTCTGGCTACCGTTCCGAACACCGTGCCAGCGCAGGCATCCAACGGCAATCGCGGTCGGTCGCATCCCCGTTGCACGGGGCCCCTGCTTCCTGCTCATGCCGTTACTCCCATTCCAGGGCCCCCTTCTTCCACTCGTAAATGAAGCCGACAACCAGGATGGAAAGGAAGATCACCATCGAGACAAAACCGAACAGGCCGATTTTTTCAAGCACAACAGCCCAAGGAAAAAGGAAGGCGATCTCAAGATCGAAGAGGATGAACAGGATGGCAACCAGATAATAGCGCACGTCGAATTTCATGCGCGCGTCTTCGAAGGCCTCGAAGCCGCATTCGTAAGGGGAAAGCTTGGCACTGTCAGGGCGATGAGGAGCAATGATTCTCCCCAGACTCATAGTAACGGCACCGAATGCAAGGCCTACTATGATAAACAGCAAAATCGGAAAATAATTTTCCAGCATTTAGCCTGCGCCCCTTCTGAAGGTATGTCTTGTTATTTGGGCATGCGCCGAACATCTAAACGGCGCTTTCAGTTAATTACTATACGTTAATATTATAACGACCTTAATGTCCGAATGGCGAGGTTTTTAAAAAAAATCTCGCCATAAAAAATCTGGTGCCGATGAGCAGACTCGAACTGCTACGGCTTTCGCCACCGCCCCCTCAAGACGGCGTGTCTACCAATTTCACCACATCGGCATTCAAAAACAAAAACTTACTTCGGTATTTCTCCTGACCTTGAATCGCCAGCGCCTCCTTGCGCCGGCGCTTCGGGCGCGGCCTTCTTCACAGCGCCTAACGGCAGAGCGGGCTGCACCACACCCTTTCGAGCTTCCATCACACCCACGGTCTTGCCTTTGTGGCTGGAAAAATAAGTCAGAGTCAAACTGGTAAGGAAAAACACTGTAGCAAAAATCGCCGTGGCACGGCTCAAAAAATTAGCCGACCCGGTGGACCCAAAAAGACTGCCGGAAGCGCCGCTACCAAAAGCAGCACCCATATCAGCCCCTTTTCCGTGCTGCATCAACACCAGGCCGATAACGCCCAGTGCTGCCACAATATGTAAAACCCAAACCAAAGTTTCCATCGTTACCTCAAACCCAAACTCATTTTAACGCTGCGCGGCGCGGCAAATCGCAAGGAATTCCTGTGCATCCAGAGAAGCGCCGCCAATCAGTCCGCCATCGATATCAGGCATGGAGAACAATTCTGCCGCATTTGATCCCTTAACGCTACCCCCATACTGAATTACCAAACCCTCGGCCACACCTGCGCTCAGAGCAGCGATCCTGGAACGAATAAATGCATGGACCGCCTGCGCCTGATCGGCCGTGGCTGTTTTTCCAGTACCGATCGCCCAGACAGGTTCATACGCCACGACCGCCTTGACCAATGAAGCGACGCCAAGTTTACCGGTCACCGCATCCAGCTGACGCGCCACCACAGCTTCGGTCACGCCGGCTTCGCGCTCCTGCAGCGATTCGCCAACACACAAGATCGGGGTCAGGCCGGCCTTCTGCGCTGCTTCGAATTTCAGCGCCACGGTCGCGTCATCCTCGCCATACAAGGCACGGCGCTCGGAATGACCAACGAGCACATAGTTGCAACCAAATTCGAGCAACATGGCAGCGGAAACCTCACCGGTAAACGCGCCCTTGTCATGCTGGCTCAGATTCTGCGCACCCCAGCCAATTACCGTATTTTGCAGCAGGGCTTGCGCCTGGAACAGATAGGGGTAAGGCACGCAAACCGCCCACTCCATGCCTTGCACGCCAGCCATACCGGCGAGCAACGACTCCAACAGCGCTTGATTCTGCGCCAGACCGCCGTTCATCTTCCAGTTACCCGCAACCAATTTTTTCCGCATGGCCGTTCCCGTTTTTGTCCCTTTTGCAAAGCGCGAAATCATAACCTCTAATATACTTGCGGTCAATCCAAATGCCGGACAACAATGTCATTTAGTTTGCCTATACTACAATTTGTGAATAAATTCGGGATGGATTTAAGCCCTGTAATATTTCTGCAACATTGGTGGTTTAACATTGCGTCCGACATCGGGACACCACCGCTGCCAACCAAATCATAACTCTTGGAGAACATTCAATGATTAAAGCGAAATTTGGCCGAGGCCTGATCGCCTCCCTCGCTCTCGCGGCCGGCCTAGGCGGTGCAGCCACGGCTTTTGCCGGCAACATCACCGGCGCGGGAGCGACCTTCCCTTACCCGATTTACGCCAAATGGGCTGAAGCCTACAAGGCCAAGACTGGCGTCAGCATGAACTACCAATCCATCGGTTCTGGCGGCGGGATCAAACAGATCATTGCCAACACAGTAGATTTCGGTGCTTCCGACATGCCATTGAAGCCTGAAGAACTGGACAAGAATGGCCTGATGCAATTTCCGGCAGTAATGGGCGGCGACGTACCGGTTTATAACCTGCCGGGCATCAATCCCGGTGAAATCAAGTTCACCGGTGAATTGCTGGCCGACATCTACTTGGGCAAGATCAAGAAGTGGAACGACCCGGCCATCGCTGCACTTAACAAGAACACCAAGCTGCCTGACGAAAACATCACCGTTGTGCATCGCTCCGACGGCTCCGGCACCACCTTTATCTGGGTGAACTACCTGTCCAAGGTCAGCCCGGAATGGAAGACCAAGGTCGGCGAGGGCACCTCCGTATCCTGGCCCGCTGGCGTGGGCGGCAAAGGCAATGAAGGTGTAGCATCTTATGTGCAGCGCATCAAGGGTTCTATCGGCTATGTGGAATACGCCTACGCCCTGCAAAACAAGATGTCTTACGGCCAGGTGAAGAATAAGGATGGCCAGTTCGTCAAACCTGACGATTCCAGCTTCAAGGCAGCCAGTGCTGGGGCCGAGTGGGATAAGGCCCCTAGCATGTACCTGATCCTGACCGATCAGGCCGGCAAGAACAGCTGGCCCATCACCGGCGCCACCTTCATCCTGATGCACAAGGTCCAGGACAAGCCGGAAACCGCCAGGGACGTGCTGAAATTCTTCGACTGGGCATACACCAACGGCGGCAAGATGGCACTCGAGCTGGACTACGTTCCGATGCCGGACAGTGTCTCCACGCTGGTCAGGAACGCCTGGAAAGCCCAGATCAAGGGTGCAGACGGCAAAGCAGTTTGGTAGTAAATAGCCGCATCCGCAATTTTCTTGCGTAAAATATTAAGGAGCCTTAGGGCTCCTTAATATTTTTGTAACAATATTTACTGTAAAATACCTCGATGTCCAGAATATTCCCCGATGCGCGCCTGAAACGGCAACACCTGCTGGATCTGGTGTTCCGTAATACCACTTGGCTCTTCGCTTTCATCGTATTCGTCATCCTCGCCGCCATCGTGGTGTCGCTGGTGATTGGCAGCATGCCTGCAATCAAGGCCTTCGGCTTCGGCTTCCTGATCAGCTCGGAATGGAACCCGGTCACCGAACAATTCGGCGCATTGGTACCTATCGTCGGCACGCTCGCCACCTCCATCATCGCCTTGCTGATCGGCATACCGGCCAGCTTCGGCATCGCCCTGTTTATCACCGAACTGTCGCCGCGCTGGCTCAAGCGCCCGCTCGGCATCGCGGTTGAACTGCTGGCCGGCATACCGAGCATCATCTACGGCATGTGGGGCCTGTTCGTCTTCGCGCCAAGGTTCGCCCAAATCGAGCCCTGGCTCACGGAGCACCTCGGCAATGTCGCCCTGATCGGCCCGCTGTTCCAGGGGCCGCCGATGGGCATCGGCATGCTCACCGCAGGGCTGATCCTGGCGATCATGGTGATCCCTTTCATCGCCTCGGTGATGCGCGACGTATTCGAGATCGTGCCGCCCCTGCTCAAGGAATCGGCCTACGGCCTTGGCGCCACCACCTGGGAGGTTGCTTGGAACATTGTCCTGCCCTACACCAAGATCGGCGTTGTCGGCGGCATCATGCTCGGCCTCGGGCGAGCCTTGGGTGAAACCATGGCGGTGACCTTCGTCATCGGCAACGCCCATGAACTCAGCGGATCCCTGCTGATGCCGGGCAACAGCATTTCCTCGGCCCTGGCCAATGAATTCACCGAGGCTGTCGGCGATCTTTACAGCTCCGCTCTGATTGAACTGGGGCTGATCCTGTTCCTGATTACCTTCATCGTGCTTTCACTTTCCAAGTTGCTGCTGAGGCAGCTTGGAAAGCGCGAAGGCCAACAAACATAAAGCCATGATCTCCCTCTACACGCGCAGACGGCTCATCAATGGCCTCAACCTGACCCTTTCACTGTTCACCATGCTGTTCGGCCTGTTCTGGCTCGGCTGGATTCTCTGGACACTGGTAGCGCATGGCCTTCACGGTTTGGTTCCCAGTTTGTTCACGCAGATGACCCCGCCGCCCGGAAGCAGTGGCGGCCTGCTCAATGCCATTGCCGGCAGCTTCGTCATGACCATGATTGCCGCCCTGGTTGGCACCCCGGTCGGCATTCTCGCCGGCACCTACCTGGCCGAATTCGGCCAAAGGGGCTGGCTTGCCCCGACCACGCGATTCATCAACGACATCCTCCTGT
>Ga0315268_10005631_pt1 | contig 13417 bp, 10 predicted proteins | sample C1_top_MG_FD_204535 | JGI IMG/M metagenome (GOLD analysis project Ga0315268, IMG submission 204535) | Sediment microbial communities from Yellowstone Lake, YNP, Wyoming, USA - C1_top | ecosystem: Environmental > Aquatic > Freshwater > Lake > Sediment | place: USA: Wyoming | collected 2017-08-01 | reverse complement strand
GTGGCCCGGCGGCTGGGCGCGGCCGCGGTCGCCGTCATCGCCCTGGAATCCCCCGAGGAGATGCCCGCCTCGCCCTGGGAAGTGGCGGAGGCCAAAGCCGAAGGCATTGAAATCGTTCACCGCTGGGGCGTCAAGCAGATTTTGGCCCAGGACGGCAGAGTCAGCGGCCTCGAACTGAAGGCGGTGGCGCGGGTTTTTGATGAGGATGGCCGCTTTGCCCCCACTTATTTTGAGGACCGCCTCAGCACCCGGGAGGCCGACGTGGTCATTATGGCCATCGGCCAGAAGGCCGACCTGAAATTCCTCACCAACGCCGACGGCATCGAACTCACCGCCCGGGGCCTCATTGCCGCGGACCCCGAAACCCAGGCCACCAGCCGTGCCGGCGTCTTTGCCGGGGGCGACGCGGTGACGGGCCCCTTCATTGCCATCGCCGCGGTGGCCGCGGGCCGGGAGGCGGCCCTCTCCATTGACCGGTATCTCAACGGAGTGGACCTTAAGGCTGACCGGGAAGCGCCGTTACGGCCCGTCAAGGAAGGCAACTGGAACCCCATCCCGTCGGGTCTCGCCAAAGAGAGCCGGGCCCGGATGCCGGAGCTGCCACGGCAGGAGTGGGCTGCCGGCTTCAAAGAGTTGAACCTGGGGCTCAGCGAGGAGCAGGCGGCGGCCGAGGCGGCCCGCTGCCTCAATTGCGGCGGCTGCTCCGAGTGCCTGCAATGCGTGGCGGCCTGCCAGGCCGGGGCCGTGGACCACGCCCAGAAACCCTACACCCAGACCCTGGAGGTGGGCGCGGTGATCCTCTCCGGCGGCTTCCGGCCCTTCGACGCCCGGGGCCGGGCGGAATACGGCTACGGCCGCTACCCCAACGTGGTCACCTCCCTGGAGTTCGAGCGGATTCTTTCCGCCACCGGGCCCTGCGCCGGCCACGTGGAGCGCCCCAGCGACAATCAGCCGCCGAAAAAAATCGCCTGGATCCAGTGCGTCGGCTCCCGGGACGCATCCCTGGGGCGGGAGTACTGCTCCTACGTCTGCTGCATGTACGCGGCCAAGCAGGCCATCATCGCCCGGGAACACGACTCCCGGATCGAGCCCACCATCTTTTTCATCGATTTCCGGGCCCAGGGCAAGGGCTTCGACCGTTACTACGAGCGGGCCCGGGACGTCCACGGGGTGCGCCTCATCCGCTCCATGATCTCCCGGGTGGCCCAGGACCCGGGGACCCACAACCTGGAGTTGACTTACGTGGATGAGGAGGGCCGGGTCCAGGCCGAGGAATTCGACCTGGTGGTCCTCTCCGTGGGCCTGGCGCCGCACCCCGCCACCCGGAAGCTGGCGGAAGCCTGCGGCATCGAGACCAACCGCTGGGGGTTCGTGGAGAGCCCGCCTCTGAGGGTGGTGGAGACCAGCCGGGAGGGAATCTACACCTGCGGGGTTTACCAGTCTCCCAAGGACATCCCGGAGACCGTGGGCCAGGCCTCGGCCGCGGCGGGAGCCGCCGCCACCCTGTTGAGCGAAGCCAAGGGGACCCTCCTTTCCCAAGCAGCCTACCCCGAAGAGCGCGATACCGCCCGGGAGGAGCCCCGCATCGGGGTCTTTGTCTGCCATTGCGGCATCAACATCGCCGGGGTGGTGGATGTGGCCAAAGTCTCCGAATATTCTCGCACCCTGCCCGGGGTGGTTTATGCCGACCACTACACCTTCACCTGCGCCACCGACTCCCTGGAAAAGATGCGGGAAGTCATCGAGGCCGAAGGACTCAACCGGGTGGTGGTGGCCTCCTGCAGCCCCCGGACCCATGAGGGGCTGTTCCAGGACAACCTGCGCAAGGCAGGGCTGAACAAGTACCTCTTCGAGATGGCCAACATTCGGGACCAGGACTCCTGGGTGCACCAGCGGAACCCGGAGCTGGCCACGGAAAAGGCCAAGGAGCTGGTCCGCATGGCGGTGGCCCGGGCCGCCGTGCTGGAGCCGTTGAGCGAACTGCCCTTCAAGGTGAAACAGCGGGCCCTGGTGCTGGGCGGAGGGCTGGCCGGCCTGGTGGCGGCCCTCACCATCGCCGACGCCGGCTACCGGGTATATCTGCCGGACATCCAGGAGCGCTTCGGCGGCAGCCTGGCCCACAAGATGCGCTACACCCTGGAGGGGCATGAGATCCAGCCCTTCATGCAGGAGCTGGTGCGCCGGGTGGAGGAGCACCCCAACATCCGCTGGTGGCCCAACGCCCGCATGACCAGCTTTTCCGGCCACGTGGGCAACTTCCGCAGCCGGCTGGAGTTCCCCCAGGACCAGTGGGAGATTCACTACGGCGCGGCCATCATCGCCACCGGGGCCCAGGAATACCAGCCCACGGAATATCTGTACGGCCAATCGCCCCGGGTTCTGACCCAGGTGGAGTTTGAAAATCACCTGGTGGAGAAATCCCGGGAACTGGAAAACGCGCCCACGGTGGTGATGATTCAGTGTGTGGGCTCGCGTTCGCCGGAGCACCCCTACTGCAGCCGGGTGTGTTGCGGCGAAGCCGTCAAGAATGCCCTGAAAATCAAGGAACTGCGGCCCCAGGCCCGGGTGTACGTCCTGTACCGGGACATCCGCACCTACGGGCTGAAAGAGCTCTACTACAAGAAGGCCCGGGACCTGGGGGTCCAGTTCGTGCGTTTTAAGCCGGACCAGCCGCCTGAAGTGGCCGCGACCGGCGAGAAGGTTGAGGTCGCGGTCTTTGACCAGAACCTCGGGGCCACCTTGAAATTCTCGGCGGATTACCTGGTGCTTTCCGCGGCTATCCGGCCGCACCGGGCCTCCAAGGAAATCGCTGAGTTGTTCAAACTGCCCATCGACCCCGACGGGTTTTTCATGGAAGCCCACCTGAAGCTCCGGCCCCTGGATTTTGCCTCCAGCGGCATCTTTCTCTGCGGCCTGGCCCACAGCCCCAAGTACGTGGAGGAAAGCATCGCCCAGGCCCAGGGCGCCGCGGCCCGGGCCCTGGGGATTCTGGCCCGGGAGGAGATGTTCGTGGGCGGCGCGGTGGCCGTGGTGGATTCCCAGAAGTGCGCCATCTGCCTCACCTGCCTGCGCACCTGCCCCTTCGGGGTGCCCCGGGTGGACCAGGCCGAGGGAGTGGTGGCCATCGACCCCGCGGCTTGCCAGGGTTGCGGTAACTGCGCCAGCGCCTGCCCCCGCAAGGCCATCGAAGTGAGGCACCACCGGGACCGGCAGTTTATCGCCAAGATCCAGGCCATTGAAGCGGAGGAAGCGCAGGACGAGGCGGCGTCATGAGGAAGCCGTCAGCCGTCAGTTAAAAGAAAATGAAGCTGGCACCGCGCACCAAAAAGAATGAAAGAATCGCTTATAAGGCAGACAGGTTGTAAGGACTAAAATGGAACACTTACCCAAAATTCTGGCGTTCGTCTGCACCTACTGCACTTACACCGCCGCGGACATGGCGGGCTCGGCCCGGATGCAGTACCCGGCCAGCGTGCGCATCGTCAAGTACCTGTGCACCGGCCGCATCGACATCCTGCATATTCTGAAGGGTTTTGAGGCCGGGGCCGACGCCATCCTGGTGGGCGGCTGAGAGGCCGGCAGCTGCCATTTCCTGGAAGGAAATCTCAGAGCCAGAGAACGCATCGAATACACCCAGCAGTTGCTGGAGGAAATCGGCCTGGGCCGGGGCCGCCTGGAGATGTTTGAAATCGCGGCCTCGGACGCCCCCAGGTGGGTGGCCGCGGTTAAAGAAATGACCCAGCGGGCAGAAGCATTGGGCCCCAACCCCCTGCGCCGGGGCCACCATACCCTGGAGGCCAAGGCCATGGAACAACTGGAAGATATGGTGCAACCATGATCATCGCGGAACGGAAACCCTTTGCCGAAATCAAGGCCATGGTAGCCCCTTACAAGAAAATCCTCATCGTCGGCTGCGGCACCTGCGTGGCGGTGTGCCTGGCGGGAGGTGAAAAGGAAGTGGGGCTGCTGGCCTCCCAATTAAAGCTGGCCCTGGGCCTGGAAGACAAGCACCTGGAAATCGGGGAGATCACGGTGGAGCGCCAGTGCGACCTGGAGTTTTTGCGGCCCCTGTGCGACTTCACCGCGGACTACGAAGCCATCGTCTCCCTGGCCTGCGGCGCCGGAGTCCAGTATTTGAAGCAGCTGTGCTATCTGCAGCCCATCTTTCCGGGGGTGGACACCCGGTTCATCGGAGTCAACAATGAAGTGGGCTACTACACCGAGCGCTGCCGGGCCTGCAGCCACTGCTACTTGGGCGTGACCGGGGGCATCTGTCCGGTGACTATGTGCCCCAAGGGCCTGCTTAACGGCCCTTGCGGCGGCACCCTGAACGGCCGCTGCGAGGTGAACCCGGAGAACGACTGCGCCTGGAGCAATATCCATCACCGCCTGGAGCTGGAGGGACGCCTGGATAAGATGCGGGAGATTGTGCCGCTGCATTCCCACAGCCGCAGCACCACCCCGGGCCAGGTCATCCACCCGGCCTACAAGAGGAAATACGGGACCCATGAGTAAGCTCCGGAATGATCTGGACGCGGGGAAATTCGTCCTGGTGGCCGAAGTCAAACCCCCCAAGGGGGTGGCCCTGGACGGGATGCTGGCCCCGGTCACTTCCCTGAACGGGAGGGTAACGGCCTTCAGCGTGCCGGACAATGAGCACGCCCGGATGAAGCTCTCGCCCCTGGCCGCCGGCTGGAAGGTCAAGGAGGCCGGGGCCGAGCCCCTGGTCCACCTCACCTGCCGGGACCGCAACCGGTTGGCCCTGGAGAGCGACCTCCTGGGGGCCGCGGCCCTGGGGCTGGAAAACATTCTGGTGGTGAGCGGCGACTACGTCACCCTGGGGGACCACCCCGAGGCCAAGCCGGTGTACGACGCGGACTCGGTGCAGCTTCTCTTGATCGCCCGGGGCCTCATGGAGGGCCGCGACAGCGCCGGGCTGCCCCTTGATGGCAACCCCTCCTTTTACCTGGGGGCGGTGGTCATCCCCGAGGCCGAGCCCTGGGCGCCCCAGCTCATCAAGTTCGACAAGAAGGTGACCGCGGGGGCCCAATTTTTCGTCACCCCCCCGGTCTTTGACCTGGAGAAATTCCGCCGGTTCCGGGAAAGCCTGCCCGCCCATCAGGTGAAAATCCTGGCCACGGTAAAGGTCTTGAGCGCCGGGGAAGTGCAAGAGGCAACTTCCGGCCGCTGGCGGAAGGTCTATTCCGTGCCGCCGGAACTCCTTGAGGAACTAAGCGGGCCCGAAGGCGAAGAAGGCCTTTTAATGGGTGCAGCAGCGGCCGGGCGCTTGCTTCAGCAGATTAAGGCGGCAGGTCTGGCGGACGGGGTTTATCTCAAGGCCCAGGGGCGGGCCGACCTGTTGGCCCGAGTTTTGGAGGCCGCGGGATTTTAAACCAGGGTAGCCGCAGGCGCTTATAAAAACCCGGGCTGCACCGGCGGGAAGCCGGTGCCACTAAAAGAAGCCTCATTGGCTAGAAAAAATTAACCTGTTTATATGAGTAACCCTGAGAAATATGCGGCCATCATTTTAGGCGGCGGCATCGCCGGCATCGGCACCGCCCTGGAACTGGCCCGCCTGGGGCTCAAAGTGGCCCTGGTGGAAAAGACCCCTTTCTTCGGGGGCCGGGCGGCCAGTTTGTGCTGCAAGGCCACCGAGGAATGCCAGAAGTGCGGCGCCTGCCTGGTGGAAGACCGCCTCAAGGCGTTGTTCCAGGAGCCCGGCATCACCCTCTATCCCCACACCGAACTCGTCAGCCAGGTGCGGGAAAACGGCCGCTTCCGGGTCATCCTGCGGCAGCAACCCCAGGTCATCGACCCCAATCGCTGCGTGGACTGCGGCCTGTGCCTCGAGGAATGCCCTGCAGCGGGCCAGGGGGCCATTGTCACCACGGCCGTTACCCAGAACCACCCCCGCTTTGCGGTGATTCCCGCCAAGTGCCTCTATTTCCAGGACGGCTCCTGCCAGGTGTGCCAGCGCATCTGTCCGCCCACGGCCCGGGCCGTCGACCTGTCCCGGCCGGAGAGGATCATCGAGGCGGAGACTCCCGCGGTGGTGGTGGCCACGGGCTACCAGCCCGCGGACCCCAGGTGCCGGCCGCACTACGGCTATGGCCGCCTCCCCCAGGTGATCACCGGCCTGGAGCTGGAAGAGCGGCTGCGCCGCAATGGCGCGGGTTTGCAGCGTCCCGACGGACAGGCGGCCCGCAGCATCGCCTTTATTCAGTGTGTGGGCAGCCGGGATAAGGACCACCCCTACTGCTCCCAGGTCTGCTGCGCCTACACCCTGAGGCTGGCCCGCCTCCTGAAACACCGGCTGCCCCAGGCTGCAGTGGCCACCTTTTACATGGACCTCCAGAATGTGGGGCGCAATTCCGACGAATTTCATGCGGAAGCCCGGCGCCTGGTGAAGGAGGTGCGGGCTTTGCCGGGAAACCTCCGGGCCACCGGGGAGGGGGCCGCGGCCCTGCGCTACCTGGACGAGGAGACCGGCAAGGCCCTGGAGGAGGCTTTTGACCTGGTGGTGCTCTCCGTGGGCATCGGCCCGGGGAGAGACAACCCGGCGCTGGCCGCACTCCTGGGCCTGGAACTGACCCCCGAGGGTTTTTTCAAGGCCGCGGACTCCCGGCACCGCTCCTTAACCCCGCAACCCGGCCTTTTCCTGGCGGGCACCGCGGAAGGCCCCCGGGACGTCGCCGGGTGCCTCACCCAGGCCCAGGCCACCGCCCGGCAGGTGCACCATTACTTGAAGAACCATGGCGAATAAACTGCGTGAATTGGACATCATTCTGGCCCATGGCCCGGAGCTCACCGCCGGGGGTCTGGACTATCACAAGTTGGGCCTCTGGGCCGCGGGCCTGCCGGACAGCCGGATTCTGGCCCTGAACCCCGGGTTGCCGCTTGCCGAGATCAAGGAGCGGCTCCGGGCGTTCCTGCATCAGGGGGCCACGAACGCCATTCTGATCGCGGCCCTGGACCCCCACCACCGGGCCCGGAGCATCATCCGGGCGCTGTTGGATGAATTTGCGGTCAACCCGGAACTCCTCACCGTGCTGGACCTGCAGGAGGCCATGGGCTATCCTGACCCCCGGGCCTGCAACCTGAAGGCTCACAACCTTATTCGGTTGGCCGCCTCCATGATCCGCCGGGCCCGGCCCATCACCGGCCAGGAACTGCCGGTGAGCGCCCGGGTGCTGGTGTGGGGGGATTCCTACGCAGCCCTGAAGGCCGCAGCGGACCTGGCGCAGCTGGGCTACCAGGTGTACCACGCCCTTCCCGAGGCCGCCCCGGTGCCGGTGATCCCCTGCGGCAAGTCCACCCAGGTGTCCACCGGGGACCTGGAAACCCTGGCCCGGGAGGTGCAGTCCCACCCCGCCATTCTGCCGCTGCCCGCGGCCCGGATCACCGGGGTGGAAGGCAGCGCCGGCAATTTCCTGGTCCGGCTTCGCACTCCCCGGGGACCCCGGGAGGAAACCGTGGGGGCCATTATCCTGGCCCCGGAGATGCGCCTTCAGGAAATTCCCCAGTTCGGCGCCGTCTCCCACCCCCGGGTGCTTTCCCATACCCGCCTGGAAACCCTGCTGGCTTCTCCGGGGGCGGCGGAAAAATTGTTGGACCCCGGAGCCGCCCGCCTCCAGGTGGCCCTGGTGGGCGGCGACAGCAATCCCCTGGCCCTGCGCCGGGCCCTGGGCTCCGCCGCCCAGCTGCTGGCCTGGGAAAACTGTCAGGTATTCCTCTTGGTCCGGGACGCCAAGGTGGGGGCCCCGGACATGGAGGCCATCCTGGAGGAGTCCCAGAGCGCCGGGCTCATCGTCTTTAAGCTCCGGCAATTTCCGGCACTTTCCCTGGACGGCGACCTGCCGCGGCTGACCTTCTTTGATCCGGTGATGCAGCAGGAAGAGACCGTCGCCTGCGACCTGGTGGTTCTGGACGAGGCCCAGCAGCCGGCCCCGGAAAACGCTTTCCTGGCGGAGATGCTGGGCCTGTTCCCGGGGCCGGCGGGATTTCTCCAGGCGGACAATGTCCGCAACCTGCCGGTAACCACCAACCGCCGGGGCATTTACGCGGCGGGTCCGGGGCGCGGGGCCGCGGACCTGGACCAGGCCTTTTTCGAAGCCGACGCCGCGGTCTCCGAGGTGCATCAGCTTCTGGGCGGCGGCGTCGCCCGGGCCCCCCAGGGGCGGGCGGTCATCGACCGGGGCCGCTGCGCGCTGTGCCTCACCTGCCACCGCCTGTGCCCCCATGGGGCCGTGATCTGGGACAACCGGGCCATCATCAACGAACTGGCCTGCCAGGGCTGCGGCGTGTGCGCCTCCCAGTGCCCCAACGAAGCCATTCAGATTCACAATTTTTCCGATGACCAGGTGATCGCGGCCATGAACACCATGGACCCGCGCCTCACCCCCAAGATCGTCGCCTTTATGTGCAAGAATTCCGCCTGGGAGGCTTATCACGCGGCCTTGAAGATGGAGCAGGCGGTGCTGCCCCTGGGCTTTACGCCTTTGAGGATGCCTTGCGCCGGCAAGATCGACATCGACTATCTCCTCCGGGCCTTCACCTTGGGGGCCGACGGGGTGCTGGTGCTGGCCTGCCACCCGGATAACTGCAAATCCCAACGGGGAAACGAGCACGCCCTCTGGCGGGTGGCGCGGGCCCGGGACCTGCTGGCGGAAGCGGGAGTGGACCCCCGCCGGCTAATTTTTGCCAACCTGGCTGCCAACGCACCGAGGGACTTCCTGGACACGGTGGACAGGATAGTGGCCAGCCTGGAGACGCTCAAGGCCGCTTGAGACCCCCGGAGCCTCGCACCCATGTTTTAGGACTTGCTCTTGGCCGGCTTATCCTTTACCTTAACCCCTCCCTCACCTTTCCGACTGGACGCCACCGTTTGGGTGTTGCGCCGGCGGCCCCACAATCAGGTGGATAGCTGGGACGGCCGCGTCTGGCGGCGGGTACTCATGGTGCAGGAATCTCCGGTTGAGTTAGCGGTCAGCCAGACCGGACCGGCGGCGGCGCAACTGCGGGTGGAGGCCCGGGCAGAGGGCGAAACTCATCCTGGGATAGAATCTCTTCTCCGGGCCACTCTTAGCCGGATGCTGGGGTTGGAGACGGATCTATCCGCGTTTTACCGGTTCGCCCGGCAGGATGACCGGTTGAACGCCCTGGCCCGGCGATTTCGCGGCATGCGCCCCACCCGTTTTCCTACTATATTCGAGGCCCTGGTGAACGCCGTGGCCTGCCAGCAGCTCAGCCTTGAAGTGGGGATTCACTTGCTCAACCGCCTGGCTGCGGCCTTTGGGCCTTCTGTGCCCTCCGGCGACGGCTCCTGGGCCGCCTTTCCCCGGCCGGGGGACTTGGCGTCACTGACTCCGGAGGCCTTCCGCCGGCTGGGCTTCAGTAACAGCAAGGGCCGCGCCGTGGTGGAACTGGCCCGGCGGCTTGCTGATCAGGGGCAGGGTTCCCTGTGGAGGCTGGAGGCCATGTCCGACGGGCAGGCGATTAAATATTTGCAGACCTTCAGGGGCATCGGCCGCTGGAGCGCCGAATACGTCCTCCTCCGGGGCCTGGGCCGCTGGCACGTCTTTCCCGGCGACGACGTGGGGGCCAGAAACAAGCTGCAAGCCTGGCTGGGGCTTCCGGCGCCCCTGGATTACCAGGGCGTGGGCCGGGTGTTGGCGGGCTTCCACCCCTTCGGCGGCCTTATCTATTTCCACTTTCTGCTCAGCCACTTGGCAGAGGAAGGATATCTGCAATGAGGCTGCCGACGGGGAACCGAAAACCGGTAATCTACACCATCGGCCATTCCACCCAGCCGCTGGAGACTTTCATCCAGTTTTTGCGGGCCTTTAGTGTGACCCTGGTGGCCGACGTCCGCACGGTGCCCCGCTCCCGTTACAACCCCCAGTTTAACCGGGAGACCCTGCCCCAGGGCCTGGCCGCGGCGGGCATCGGTTATGTGCATCTGCCGGGCCTCGGGGGCTGGCGCAAGGCCCAGCCGGGCTCCCGCAACCTGGGCTGGCGCAGCCCCGGATTCCGGGGATATGCCGACTACATGGAGACGCCGGAATTTGAGCAGCATTTGCAGCGCCTGCTGGAGTTGGCCCGGAATGAGGCCGTCGCGGTGATGTGCGCCGAAGCCGTGCCCTGGCGCTGCCATCGCTCCCTCATATCTGATGCCCTCCTGGTGCGGGGCGTCCGGGTGGAACATATCAGGGGTTTTAATAAAGTGGAGCCTCACCGGCTCACCCCCTTTGCCCGGGTGGAGGGCAACCGCCTGGCTTACCCTCTGGAGGAAGGGGAGACCACCCAGGATTAGTGACAAATTAACAATATCTGGGTGCCTGAAAATAGTTTTTCCTGTCCGGCAGCGCTGCAATTGATAGAATAGGTCCGAGTTATTAAGGGGAGCGGGAAGAAGCTTACTTCCCCTCACAAATTAAGTCGTTGAAGCAGGCTGGAGTTATGCAGGCGAAAAACAACTCACCGGGCCCCCGGGAAGAGGCCTTTTTCGGCTACCGCCGGGTGTCCGCGGCGGAAAAAGGCCGGCTGGTCCACCAGCACTTCGACACCGTGGCTCGAAGATACGACCTGATGAACACCCTCTTGAGCTTCGGGCTCCACCACCTGTGGAAGTGGACCGCGGTGCGCCGGATGGGCCTGAAACCCGGGGACCGGGTCCTGGACGTCTGCGGCGGCACCGCGGATTTGGCCCTGCTGGCGGCCCGGGCCGTGGGCCCCCGGGGCCGGGTGGTGGTCTACGACATCAACCGGGCCATGATGGAAGCGGGCCGGCCCAAGGTGGCCTGCTCCACCCTGGCGCCCCGGGTCGCCTTTGTCCAGGGGGACGCGGAGCACCTCTCCTGCCCGGACAACAGCTTCGACGCGGCCATGGTGGGCTTCGGCATCCGGAACCTGACCCACCCGGAGGTTGGCTTCAAGGAGATGCACCGGGTGCTGAAACCGGGCGGGAAAATCATGTGCCTGGAGTTCTCCCAGCCCGTGACCCCGTGGTTCAGGGGGCTCTACGATTTCTACTCTTTCCGCCTCATGCCGGCAGTGGGAAAACTGGTGGTGGGGTCGTGGCAGGCCTACACCTATCTCCCCGAATCCATCCGTATGTTCTCCCGGCCCGAGGAACTGAGCGCGGTACTGGGTAGCCTGGGCTTCACCGGGGTTTCTTACCGGCGGCTTACCAACGGCATCGCGGTCATCCACCTGGGGTTCAAGGCGTGAAACTCAACTGGGCCGAACGGGTGGTGGTCAACAACCCGGTGCGGGTCGTGATTCAGCGCTTCATCATTCGCTGGATCAAAAATCAGGAGGTGGTGGCGCCGGGGGGCCTGGTCCTGGAAGTGGGCTGCGGACGCGGCGCCGGGGCCTGTCTTCTCCATGATGAGTTTCAGCCGGCGCTGCTCAGCGCCCTGGACCTGGATCCCCGGATGATCCGGCAAGCCGCGGCTTACGTGCGCGCCCGCGGCAAAGGAAAGATTCCCCTGTTTGTGGCAGACACCCTTCGGCTTCCTTACCGCTCCGAAGCCCTGGACGCGGTCTTCGGGTTCGGCGTCCTGCACCACCTGCCGGACTGGCGGAGCGGGCTCCAGGAAATCGCCCGGGTGTTGAAAAAGGGCGGCGCCTACTTCCTGGAGGAATTTTATCCCCCCTTCTACCAGAACTTCCTGGCCCGAAGACTTTTCCTCCATCCCGAGCACGACCGCTTTTACAGCCCGGACCTGCACCGGGCCTTAAAGAAAGCGGGTTTTGTGACCCGAGGCCTCTTGGAGCAAAAACACCTGGGCATCCTGGCGCTGGCGGTCAAAGAGACTTAACTTAGCGGTCAGCAGTCGGCTATCAGCTTGAGCCTTGAGGTGTCTGCAAAATTGTCTTATGGCTAAGGGCGACGTTTTAATTAGCAAATCCCCCCTATCCCCTCTTTTTCAAAAGGGGGGACCGGAACTCAACGGCATACAGTCCCCCTTTGTCAAAGAGGGATTTAGGGGGATTTGCAACGGGATGAACTCCGAAGCTGTTTTGAAAGAGGCTTCTATCAACCTTGAAATTCTTTTTTTGAAGCTGAAAGCTGACCGCTGAAAGCCAAAAGCCCAAGAGGACACGCCCATGAAAGCCATCCGCGTTCACGAATTCGGGCCGCCGGAGGTGATGCGACTGGAGGAGGTTACGGCCCCCCAGGTGGGACCCGGCCAGGTGCTCCTCAAGGTCTACGCCGCCGGGGTCAACCCGGTGGAAACCTATATCCGGGCCGGGATGTACGCCCAGAAGCCGATCCTTCCTTACACTCCCGGCACCGACGCCGCGGGGGTGGTGGAGGCCGTGGGCGAAGGGGTGCGCCGGGTGGAGCCCGGGGACCGGGTTTACACCTCCTTCACCCTGACAGGCTCCTACGCGGAAAAGACCCTGTGCAAGGAATCCCAGGTTCATCCTCTGCCGCCGGACGTCTCCTTCGTCCAGGGGGCGGGAGTGAACGTGCCCTATTCCGCGGCCTACCGGGCCCTGTTCCAGCGGGCCCGGGCCGAAGCCGGGGAGACCGTCCTGGTGCACGGGGCCAGCGGCGGCGTGGGGGTGGCTGCGGTGCAGCTGGCCCGGGCCGCGGGCCTCACCGTCATCGGCACCGCGGGCACCGAGGCCGGCCGGGACCTGGCCACGGTGCAGGGAGCCCACCACGTCCTGGACCACACGGCCCCCGATTACCTGAAGGAGGTCATGGAACTCACCGACCAGCGGGGGGTGGACCTGGTCCTGGAGATGCTGGCCAACGTCAACCTGGCCCGGGACCTGGAAGTCCTGGCGGCCGGCGGCCGGGTGGTGGTCATCGGCTGCCGGGGAACGGTTCCCATTGACCCCCGCCAGACCATGGCCCGGGAGACCGCCATCCTGGGAATGTACATCTGGAACGCCTCGGACCGGGAAACCGCGGGCATCCATGCGGCCCTGGGGGCCGGGTTGGTCAACGGGACGCTCCGTCCCATCATCGGCAACGAAATGCCCCTGGCCGAGGCGGCCCGGGCCCACCACGAAGTCATGGAAGGCAAGGCCTACGGCAAGATCGTGTTGATTCCGTGATTGGGCCGGGTTTTTCTGAAGGGGGGAAAATTTGATAAGGGGCTATGAGGAGCCAAACGGGAGATTGGCAAAAGAGTGGTACTCAGGCAGTAATTCATAAGCCTTCAGCTCGCCCCAAACTATAAAATGGGGCGCCGCCGCCCTCGGCGCCGTCAAAATCGGACACCCGAGGGCGCTGGCCCGCATAACCTGAGCAACTTTTCGGAACAGGCCAGGATGGCGGGCAGTTCCCGCCCTACTTAGGGAACCAGAACCAAAAATTCAGCCTGTTCCCCTTTTCCCCGTTTAACCTTTTCCCCGCGCTCCTACCCCCGGCGGCGCCGGGCCTGGGGCGCTCCGGCCT
>Ga0315268_10005630_pt1 | contig 13417 bp, 7 predicted proteins | sample C1_top_MG_FD_204535 | JGI IMG/M metagenome (GOLD analysis project Ga0315268, IMG submission 204535) | Sediment microbial communities from Yellowstone Lake, YNP, Wyoming, USA - C1_top | ecosystem: Environmental > Aquatic > Freshwater > Lake > Sediment | place: USA: Wyoming | collected 2017-08-01 | reverse complement strand
CGGCCAGCAGGAGCGCGCACATCCAAACGGGCGTCATGCGCCTCAGCTCGGCCCGCCGCCGCGCGTGGACTCCTTCGGCGGCGGCGGCAGGGACAGCAGGCGCTGCGCGCGCTCGTACACGCGCGCCAGCGCGTCGGCCCGGGCGTCGACGCGCTCGGCCAGCGCGCGGTCGGAGGCGCCGCGCTGGGCCTCCGCGGCGAGCAGGCGCGCGCGCGCGTCCCGCGCGAGGGCGAGCGCGCGCTCGACGCGCGGGCGGACCTCGTTCGGCCAGCCCCGGCGCAGGGTCTCGGAGGCGTCGGCGCGGATCTTGGCGGCGTAGGCGTCGACGCTGCCGGCGCGGTCGCCCATGAACGCCCGGCACAGCCCCCGGTCCTGGCACAGCGCCGCGTCGCGGGCCTTGTACGCCCGCGAGTAGGCGGAGAGCGCCAGGCAGCGGTCCCGCCACGCGGTCGGTCCGCCGTCGAGGGTGCGGCAGACGGCCGCGTCGTCGATCCCGTAGATCCGCGCGAAGAAGTTGTCGCAGGAGACGCGCTTCTCCGCCTGGAGGAAGCCCGCCGCGATCAGCGGGCCGCAGGGGCCGGGCGCGTCGAGGTGGGCGCGCATCACGCGGCACGCGCCGGCCGCGTCGCGGATCTCCAGCTCGGGATAGCCGGCGGCCATCGACTCGCGGCAGCGGCGGTCGAAATCGGGCGGGCGCACGATCAGCGCGTGGCTGAGCTCGTTTTCGTAGTGGCGCTCGCGGCAGGCCCACTCGCCGGTGCGGTTGACGCCGAAGTAGATCTTGTGGATCTTGATCTCGGCGCACGAGGCCGGGTCGTCGGCGAGGAAGGTCTTGTACTCGTAATAGGCCATCACGTCGGCGCGCACGGCCTGCTCGAGCATGTCCGTGTTCTCCGGGCTCCAGCGCCCCCCCGCCAGGTCGGAGAGGAAGCGCGGGATGTCGAAGTCCGGCAGCATCTCCGGCAGGTCGCCGTCGCGGCTCGGCGCGACGGCCTCGGCCTCGGAGAGGAGGCGGCCGGCCTCGTCGATCGCGGCGCCCGCCGCGTCCACCAGCACCGAGGGCGGCGGCGGAGCGGCGGCGCCCGCGTCGTCGGGATCGGGCGGCGGCTGGCAGCGAGCCAGCTCCTTGCGCGCCCGCGCCGCGCGCCCGGCCAGGTCCGGACGCCGGGCGTCCGCCGCGGCCTCGAGGTCGGCCGCGGCGCGCGCGGCGGCGTCCACGCACGGCCCCCCGCCGCGGGCCTTCCATCGCGCCAGAGCCTCGCCCGCCGCCGCGGCGTGGGCCGCCGCCAGCTCCGGGCGGCGCGCCGCGCGCGCGGCCGCCTCCAGACGCCGCGAGGCCGCCGCGAAGGCCTCGCCCGGGGTCGTGACCGCCTCCGCGGGCGGCAGGGCCGGGAGGACGAACTCCTGGTCCGGGCTGGAGAGGGCTTCGAGGAAGGCCACGAGGTCGGCTTTCTCCACCTCGCTCAGGTTCAGCGGAACGACGAGATCGTCCTGGCTGCCGTCGCGCCGGTCGCCGCCGCGATTGTAGAACTCGACGACGTCGCGCAAGGTCTTCTCGCTGCCGTCGTGCATGTAGGGACCGGTCTTGGCGACGTCGCGCAAGGTCGGGGTGTGGAACGCGCCGTCGGCGTGCTTCTCGGGCACCAGCGCGCCGCGGCCGTAATCCTCCAGACCGGGCGTCGGCTTGAGGCCGACGTTGTGCCAGAAGTCGTCGGAAAAATACGCGCCGGTGTGGCACAGCAGGCAGCGCGCCTTGCCCGCGAAGACGACCATGCCGTTCTTGGCCGACGGCGACAGCGCCGACGGGTCGCGCGCGTAGCGGTCGAAAGCCGAGCCGCGCGGGACCGCCGCGGAGCGGATGAAGCTGGAGATCGCCTTGACCGCCGCCTCGAGGGAAACGCCGTCGGGGCCGTACAGATCGCTCATCCGCCGCGCGTAGACGGGGACGCGGTCGAAGGTCTCCGCGAGCGCGCGCGGGGTCGCGCCCATGACCTCGGGATCGAGCAGGGACTGCCGCACCGCGTCGGGCAGGCCGCCGGGCGCCCGGCCGTCCCAGAACAGCGGGAACGGGATGTTGCGGTGCGTGGTCAGCAAGGAGACGGTGCGGCGCGGCAGCTCCCGGTGGCCCAGGCCGCGGGCGCGCGGCAAGCCGTCGCCCCAAGCGCGCGCCGGATCGTGGCAGCTCCAGCAGCTCATCGCGCCGTTGCTCGACAGCCGCGGGTCGAAGAAGAGCCAGCGGCCGAGCTCGATCTCGCGCGCGTCGGCCGGCGCCACCTTGTCGATGTCGAAGAAGTCGCTGTGGATGCGCTGGTACGCGTTCCACGCGGCGGTGTCGGCGTCGACGGAGTCCAGGACCGTGCCGGGAATCGGCGCGGCGGCGGCCGCGGCGCCGAGCAGGACGGCGAGCACGGGGGCGATCACGGCGCGCTCCCGGGATCCGGGCTCATGGGATCGAGGGCGCGCGTGCCCGCGGCCGGCAGGGAGGAGCGCTGCTCCAGCTCCCGCGCCTCGAGCCGCGCGACGCGCTCGGCCGCGGCGTCCACGGCCGCCGCTCCCGCGCGGTCGCCGGCGGCTCGCGCGGCCTCGGCCGCCGCGACGCCGGCGCGCGCCTCGTCCAAGCCGCGCCGGGCCAGGTCCAGGTCGGCGTGGCGCGCCGACAGCGCCGCGCCCGAGATCAGCGCGCACGCGAACGACCCCATGCGCTCCCGCACGCGCGCCTCGGGGCCCGCGTCGTCGCCGGCCAGCACGCGGCACAGGTCGCTCGAGCCGCAGGCCTGCGGGCCGCCGCCGTCGCGCGCGCGGCGCAGCGCGACGAGCGCGCGGCAGCGCTCGCGCAGGATCTCGGCTCCGGTCTCCAGGCCCGCGCAGGAGTCCGGCGCGGCGCCGCGCGCGTAGCGCGAGAATTCCGCGACGCAGGCCGGGATCCGCTCCGGCGCCAGGACGGACGGAGCGAGCTGCGCGCACAGCGCCTCGGGCTCGTCGACGCGGGCGCCGATCAGCGCGCACGTCCGCTCGATCTCGGGCTCCGTCATCGCCGCGTAGCCCTGGCGCAGGGAGAGCCGGCACGCCTGCGGGAAATCCGGGGTGCGCCGCATCAGCGCGCGCGAGAAATGCGCGGCCGCGGTCCATTCGCGGCACGAGGCGTCGGCCGACACCTGCAGCCCGTTGTAGGTGCGCTGGAGCCCCTTGAGCGCGTCGCAGTCGCGCGGGTCGCCCGAGCGCAGCGCCACGTAGCTGCGCCAGCGCATCAGGTCGTCGAAGGTCGCCTTGACCAGGGCGTCGGTCAGCTCCCCGTCGAAGCGCCTGGAGCGCAGGTCCGCGGCGAAGCGGTCCGGGGAGAACTCCGCGCGACAGCGCCCCTCGTCCGCTCCGGCGGGAAGAGGCGCCGCCAGCAGGGCCCCGGCGCGCGCCGCCGCGGCGTCCGCCCCGGCCAGATCGGCGGCCGGCGCCGGCGGCGCCTCGTCGAGCGCGAGCGCGCAGCGCTCCCACGTCCGCGCCAGCGCCGCGGCCCGGGCGCGGGCGTCGCTCGCGGCGGGACCGTAGCCGAGGCGGCGCGCCCGGCTCTCGATGTCCGCCAGGCACGACGGCGCCTGCCCCGCGGCCTCGAGCTCCAGGCGGCGCGCCTGCGCCGCGCGCTCGAGCGCCGCGGCGCGCTCGCGCAGGGCCGCGTCCTCCCCGCGCTCGGCCGCCGCCGCGGCGGCGGCGACGAGCGGCGCCAGGCCCGCGGCGCGCGACGCCGGGTCCAAGTCGACCGGCAGCAGCGGGACCGCGACCTGCGGCGGCGTGCTGGTGAGCGCCTCCAGGAAAGCGACCAGGTCGCGCTTCTCGCGCTCGCTCAGGCCCAGGGGCTTGAGCAGGCGGTCGCGCCCGTCGGCCTGGTCGCCCGCGCGGTCGTAGAAGTCCACCGCGGAGCGCAGGTCCGGCAGGCTCCCGTCGTGCAGGTACGGCGCCGTCAGCGCGACGTCGCGCAGCGACGGCGTCTTGAACGCGCGGAACGCGTAGTCGACGGGCACCACCGCGAAGCGCCCCGGGTCCGTGTCCCCCGCCGCGCGCGTCTCGCCGACGTTGTGGAAGAAGTTGTCGGTGAAGTCGGAGCCGGGGTGGCACAGCACGCAGCGCGCCTTGCCGGCGAACAGCACCAGGCCGCGCGCGGCCGGCGCGGGCAGGGGCGCCTCGCCGCGGCGGAAGCGGTCGAACGCGCTGTCGCGCGCGGGCTGGATCGTGCGCTCGAAGGCGGCCAGCGCGGCCGCGACGTTTTGGGCGCTCGGCCCAGCCCCGTACACGGCGCGGAACTCCCGCGCGTAGCCGGGGACGCCCTCCAGGCGCTCCATCAGTTCGGGCAGGGCGAAGTCCATCTCGGTCGGGTCCTGGATCGGCATCAGCGCCTGGATCTCGAGCGTCGCCGCGCGGCCGTCGCGGAAGAAAGGCCCGTGGCCCGCGACGCCCAGCAGGCTCGGCGTGTTGCGCCGCCCGGGCTTCTGATCCTTGCCCAGGTCCCGGGGCAGGCCGTCGGCCCAGGCCAGCGGCGGCTGGTGGCAGGAGGCGCAGCTCAGCGTCCGCTCGCGCGAGAGCCTCGGATCGAAGAACAGCGTGCGGCCCAGCTCGACTTCTCCGGGCTTGGCCGCCGGCTCGTCGCGGAAGGACAGGAAGGTCGAGTCGAGCCTCTCCAGCGCGGAGTGCAGCTCGTCCGGGCTCGGCGCGTCGGCCGCCCGCAGCGGGACGGCCGTCGCCAGCAGCGCCATAATAAGGAGGGTAACGCGGGGCATCGTACGAGCGATAGTGTAGGCCTGCCCTCGGCGCTTGTCAATCCGCGATTTCACGTCAACGCCTCGAAAAGGCCGGGAGCCAAGGACCGCGCCCGGGCGAAGTCCCGCGCGGCGCCGCGCTCGTCGCCGGCGGCGCGGCGGGCGGCGGCGCGCCAGGCGAAAGCCCAGGCCCGGCCGGGGTCGCGGCGCACGGCGGCGGGATCGGCGCCCAGCACGTCGTAGCAGGCCGAGCCGCGGGGATCGAGGCGCAGGGCCCGCTCCCACAGGCGCACGGCGCCCGCGGCGTCGCCGGCCTCGCGCAGGACCTCGGCGCGCACGGCGTAGGGCCAGGCGACCGTCGGCGCCAGCGCCTCCGCGCGCTCGAGGGCGCGGCGCGCGTCCGTCCCGCGGCCGAGGGCGCGCAGGACGTCGCCGTTCCACGCCCACGCCTTCGCGTCCTTCGGGTCGAGAGCGCACGCGCGCGCCGCGAAGGTCCGCGCGGCGTCGAGCCCCCCCGCTTGGCGCGCCGCCTTCGCGCGCACGGTCCACGCCCAGGAGCGCCGCGGTTCCAATTCGCAGGCCCGTCCCGCCGCCGCCGACGCGTCCGCCTCGCGGCCCAGGTTGCGCAGGGCCTCGGCCTTCAAGATCCAGGCCGAGACCGAGCGCGGGCGGCGGCGCAGGACGGCCGACGCGTCGGCCAGCGCGCCGCGGTAATCGCGCGCCGCTCGTCGCGCGGCGCCGCGCGAGAGCACGGCCTCCGCGCTGGAGTGCGACAGCGCGACCAGGCGGTCGTGGTCGGCGACGGCGAGGTCGTGGAGCCCGAGACAGCGCCGGGCCTCGGCGCGGACGGCGTAGGCCTCGCGGCGCTTCGGGTCCGCCGCCAGAATCTCTCCGGCGAGCGAAGCCGCCTCGTCGTGGCGCCCGCCGCTCGTCATCGCCTCGGCGCGGGCGAGCGCGGCGCGCAGCGGCGCCTCGGCGGCGCGGCGCCGCCCCGCGCCGAGGAGGGCCCGCGCCTCGCCGACGAGCGGGCGCGCGTCGCCCCGGTCCAAGGACGCCGCCTGGCGGAAGGCGTCCCGCGCCTCGTCCCAGCGCCGCGCGGCCAGCGCCGCCCGGCCGCGGTCGGCGTGGATCCAGGCCGCGCGCGGCTCGCGCCGCGCGGCGTCCGACAGGTCGGCCAAGGCGCCGCGCGCGTCGCCCGCCGCGAGGCGGGCGCGGCCGCGCAAGGCCAGGGCCTCGGCGAGCGCCGGCTCCGCCGCGAGCGCGGCGTCGAACTCGCGCACGGCCGCGGCGGGACGGCCGAGGGCGGCCAGCGCCTCGCCGCGCGCCGCGCGCGCCCAGCCCAGCCGGGGCGACAGCGCCGCCGCCCGCGCCAGGTCGCGCTCGGCTCCGGCCGCGTCGCCCGCGCGCAGGCGCGTCTCGCCGCGCCAGGCCAGGGCCCGCGCGTCGCGGGGCCGCTGCGCGAGCCAGGCGTCGAGCTCGGCGATCGCCGCCGGCGCGTCCTCCGGGCGCTGGCACCAGCGGCTCTTGGGGTCGAGGCGCCGCGCGCGGTCCAGGTCGTCGAACGCCTCGTCCGCTCGTCCGAGCGCGCGCGAGACGAGCGAGCGCTCGACCAGGGTCCACGAGTAGCTCGCGTCGAGAGCCGCCGCGACGGTCAGGTCCTCGCGCGCCGCGTCGAGACGGCCCAGGGCGCGCAAGGCCCCGCCGCGCCAGGCCCGGGCGAACTCGTAGTCCGGGTCTCGGCGCGCGGCGGCGTCCAGCTCGCGGACGGACTCGGCGAAGCGCCCGAGGCGGCGCAGGACCTCTCCCTTCCAAGCGCGGATCCAGCCGCAGTCCGGCCGCAGCCGCGCGGCGGCCGCCACGGCGGCGAGCGCGCCCGTCGGGTCGCCGGCGGAGATGCGCGCGCGGGACAGGTAGGCGAGGATCCAGGCCTCGCGGGGAGCCAGCCGCGCCGCCGCCTCGAAGTCGGCCAGCGCGCCGGCGAAGTCGTTGATCTCGGGAAAGCGCTTGAGGTCGGCGCGCAGGGCCAGGGCCCAGGCGGCGCGCGGCCGGCGCCGGAGCAGGCGCGTCGCGCCCGCGATGGACGCGCTCACCGAGTCCCGGCGCGGATCGGCGACGGCGAAGCGCAGGGCGCCCGCGCCTTCGTCGAGGTAATGCGCCGCCGTCGCGTCGGCGACGAAGCCGTCGAGATCCCCCGCGCGCCGCCGCGCGTCGCCGCGGGCCAGCCGCAGCCAGCCCTCCTTGGGCGCGAGCGCCGCCGCGCGGCCGAACCAGCGCGCGGCGTCCTTCGGGCGTCCCAGGTCCTCGCAGGCGAGCGCGGCCGCGACCGGGCCCAGCGCGAAGGACGGGTCGAGACGGACGGCCGAACGGGCTTCCTGAAGCGCCGCGGCGGCGGCGGCGCGGGCGGCGCGCGAGCGCGCGACGCGGTTGATGCCGCGCGGCGCGAGCGCGTACTCGGCGCGAGGGCGCGACAGCAGGAGCCCCAGCGCGCGCCAGGCGCGCCAGCGCGCGTCGCGCGGCGACCGGCGCACGGCCTCGTCCAGGCGCTCCAGGTCCGCGCCCGCCCCCGCGCGCACCAGGCCCAATTCCCACAGTCCCGCCCAGGCCTCGGCGGGCGACGGCTCGCGCGACAGCTCGCGCGTCCACAGTATGCGCGCCTCGTCGTCGCGGCCCAGACAGCGCAGCGCGCGGGCGCGGACCAGGGGATCGGCCGACGTCAACTCGCGCGCGTGCTCCGCGGCGCGCAGGACGCGGCGGCGGCCCGCGCCGAAGCTCGAGGACCGGCCCGTGCTGACGAGCAGGCCCAGGGCCTCGACGCAGTGCCAGGCGCCGGATCGCCCCATCTCAGCCCTCGTCGCGACGGCCCGCGTTCTCGATGGCGAGAGCGGCCGCGAGGTCGGCCTTCGCCGCGTGCAGGTCGCCCAGGGCCATCGCGGCCTTGGCGCGCACGACCAGCGCCTCGGATTGCCTCGGGTTGACCTTCAGGGCGGCCTCGGCGTCCTCGCGCGCGCCGCGCGCGTCGCCGGAGACGAGCCTCAGCTTGCCGCGCAGCAGCCGCAGGCGGTCCTCCAGCATCGAGCGCTCGACGCCGGCCTCGAACTCCGAGCGCAGGGCGTCCAGGCGCGAGGCGCCGGACGTCGCCGCCGGCGCGGCGCCGCGGCTCAGGGCTTCGTCCAGGTCGCGCGCCGCCTCGGCGCCGCGGCCCAGGTGGCGCCGCGCCTCGCCGCGCAGGGCGTAGGCCCAGGGTCCGGGCGCGCCGGAGGCGATCGCACGGTCCAGCGCGGCCTCCGCGGCCGCGGGGTCGCCGCGCTTGAGCAGGGCCTCGCCGGAGCGGAAATGGCCCCACGCGTCGCCGGCCTTCGGCGCGGGCTCCGGCGTCATGGGGACGTCCGGACGCTCGGTCCATTCCACGGCGCCCAGCACGGCCAGGTCCTTGAGCAGGCGGAAGGCCTGGGCGTCCAGCACGTCTCGCGGCAAAGCGGACCGGCGGGACAGCTCGCGCTTGATCTGGCCGACCGAGCGCTTGCCGTCGACGAGCGCGAGCGCGAGCGCGTAGGAGCGGGGCAGGACGCGGCGCGGGTTGGCGGCGTCGTCGCCCGCGTCCAGGCCCTCGGCCTTGACGATGCGGTAGCGGGCCGCCGGATGGAGGCGCCCGTCGGCGGACACGGGCAGGAAGGTGACCTGCTCCTCGATCGCCTTCACCACGCGCGGCACCCAGGAATCGGGAATCTCCTCGCGCGCGACCTCGGCCTCGGCGCGCTGGAGCTTGGCGTCGCGGGACGGCTCGGCCTTCAGGAACCCGGTCTCCACGATCGCCAGGATCTGCCGCGTCCAGTTCTTGAGCTCGAGCTTGGTGCCCTCCCACTGCCACGAGTGCTCGGCGCCGCTGGAGCCGAACAGCAGGCTTTGCGAGGTGTAGGCGCGCTCGAAATAGTAGGTCAGCCCGGCCGCGACGGCGACGAAGGCGGTCTTGTCGTCCAGGTCCACCGGGGCCCGGGTCCCCAGCGCCGTCCGCGCCTCGGACCACCAGGCGCGGGCGTTGGGGTCGTGGCGGTACCAGAAGCGCACCAGCGCCATGAACGCGCCGGAGACCTCCTTGCAGAAGCGGTCGTAGTCTTGCCACAACAGCGAACGGATCTCCTCGTCCGGCTCGCGCCGCGCGCTCAACCAAGTATAGGCCGCGCGGTGACCGGACAAGTGAGCCATCATCACGCCCGACGAGAGCAGCGGATCCAGGAAGAAAGCGGCGTCGCCCGCCGCCAGCCAGCCCGGACCGCACGCCTTCTCGTTCTGATACGACCAATCACCCGTCGTGAAGAAATCTTTTCCCTTCTCGTTCGGATCCACGTCGTTCATGAGCACGGCTTCGCCCAACAGCGGATATATTTCGTCGCAGCGCTTCAACGCGTCGAAAAAATACTTCCTGAAGTCCTTCCCATCCTTATGCGCCTTGACGTAGTTCGCCTTCGAGACAAGGCCCACCGACACCATGTCCTTCGACAGCGGTATGTACCAGAACCAACCTTCCGGCACGGAGCACACGAATATCTTGGTCTTGTCGGGATGTCCCTGGTACTCGAACTTCCACTTCGCGTTCTTGTAGTACGCGTAACCCGCGACGTTCTTCAATTCGTCGTTGAAGGCCCGCGTGCCGCGCTGCGCCGACAGGAAGCCGGACTGCCCCGAGCAGTCGGCCAAGGTCCCGCACCGCAAGGTCTCGCGCCGGCCGTCCTTCTCGACGACGACGCCGACCACGCGGCCCTTCTCCTCCACCGCCTCGACGGCCCGCCAGCCGAAGCGGACCTCGGCGCCCAGTTCGGCGGCGTGGTCGAGCAGGATCTGGTCGTACGTCGAGCGCAGGACCTGCCAGGAGAACTCGGCGTCCAGCATGCGCCCGTACTTCTTGACCATCTCCAGATTCAGGTTGTTGAAGTCGGCGTCCCAGGGCTCGCGGTTCTCGCCCCAGACGAAGACGACGCCCATCTTGCGCGGGAACCCGCCCGCGTCGATCTTGGCCTGGACGCCCAGCTCCTTGAGCACCGGGATGGAGCCGGGCAGGAGCGATTCGCCGACGTGGTGGCGCGGGAACGGGACTTTCTCCAGGACCAGGACCTTCGCGGCCGGGTCGTGCTTGCGCGCGATGCCGGCGAGCGTGCTGCCCGCCGGGCCGCCGCCGACGACGATGAGGTCCCAGGTCACGGTCGCGGCGCCGCCTTTTTCGGGAAGGCGTCGAACAGGCGCGGCAGGAAGGCGTCCAAGGTCGGGTACTTCGCGCGGTCGGCCTCGTATTCCTTCAGGCGCTTCAGCAGCTCGGGCATCATCGGGTACAGGCCCTCGTCTCCGTTGTTCAGGAAGCGCTTGGCGGCCCGCGGGCCTGCCGCCTTCTCCATCAGGCGCGCGGTCACCGCGCGCACCAGGTTCTCCTTCACGCACTGCTCCCACGCGCCGAAGCAGGGCTCCCGGCGGCCGTCGGTCCGCGTCTCCAGGTCCGCGCGCGCGGCCTCCACCTTCTCGTCGAAGAGGCCGTGGGCGAGCTGATGCCACAGCGCGGTCGGGAAGCGCTCCTTGAAATAGTAATCCGTGTGGCGGCGTCCGGCCGACGCGCCGACCACGGTGTGCAGCTCGCGGGTGCCGTCCGGGCGGCGCCACACGGAGTCCAGCATGCGCTCCTCGTCCATGAACGGCGAGACGGTCACGCGGTAGACGCCGTCGAAGCGGCGGCCGGCGTACTCCTCCATGGTCTGCACGACCCGGGCGTCCTCCGCCGATTTCCGGAAAGGCTCGGCGCGGGCGTCGAGGCCGGCGCGCTCGGCTTCGAACAGGCCGGGCAGATCGGCCTTCGCCGACAGGTCGCGCAGGGCGGCCAGCCAGGCCTCCACCTTGTCCACGCCACCGGCCAGGCTGGTGGTCGGGTCGGGCAGGAAGTAGTCGGTGGTGCTGTGCAGGTCGGCCGTCAGGCGGTCGGCGATGTCGTCGCGGTCCGCGAAAATGAATGCCTTGGGGAATCCCGCCTGGAGCTTCAGCGCGGGATGATCGGCGAAGGGCTTCAGCCTCGCCGCGACCTTCCTCGAATACTCGTCCTTGGGGTTGACGAAGCCGCGGGCCTTGCCGCCCAGGGCCAGCTCCGCGGCGCCGACGGCCTCCAGGCGCGGGTCGGCGCGGAAGGTGATCGCCGAGTCGTCGGCGCGGGCGAACGGCGAGAGCAGCAGAAGCAAAGCGAGGGTCGTCATCGGGCTCGTCTCCGGGGCGTCGCATGAAGGATACCCGGCGCGGGACCGGCGCGCAAGTCGGCGGCCAGCCGCGCGGCCGCGATCCTGGCGGGCTCGGCCGCGGCGGGGCCCTCGCTGGCCAGCCACCACAACGTCCGTCCGGCGGCCAGCCGCGGCAGGGCCTTCGCGAGCCTGAGTCGTCCGGCGGCGGCGGTGGGCGTGAAGGCGGAGAGGGCGCGCGCGGGATCGGAGTCGTCGGCGGTGAACGCGCCTCTCAGCTGCAGTCCCAAAGGCTCTCCGGGCGCGGGGCGGACCTGGGCGGCCAGGCCCTCGAAGGCCGACACGCCGGGCAGGACCTCGACGGGGATGCCTTTCGCCCACGCGGCGGCGACGAGGCGGGCGGCGAAGCGGCCGTAGGCCAACGGGTTGCCGCGGGTGACGGTGCCGGCGCGGCCGCGCGCGGCCGCCGCCAGGGCCGACTTGGCGGCGCGGTCGGCCTCGGCCTCGGTTCCGCGGAACACGACGGCGGCGACCGTCGCGCGGAACAGGCTCAGGACGTCGCGCATGTCGTCGTCCACGGTGTTGGCCACGACGAACAGGCTCCGGCACGAGAACAAGGCGTCGAAGGCGCCGACGGTGGCCTGGCGGGGCCGCTTCCACCCCAATCCGGCGATGACCAGGCCGCGGGCCTTCGGCGCGGCCTTGACGCCCGCGGCGCGGTGGCCGGCCCAGGCGGCGAATAGCCCGGCGCGAACGGCGAGCCTCTCCGGATCGGAAGAAACGGCGGCGAGGAAGCAGCGGCGAGCCTCGACCCAACGCGCGGCGCGGCAGGCGAGAACGCCGCGCCAGAAAGCGGCCTCGCCCGCGGGAAGATCGCGCGACGCCAAGACCTTGCCGGCGCCGGTGTCATCGCCGGCGATCAGCCGCGCTTGAAGCTCCCGGCGCAGCAGGTCGGGGCCGCCGGCGAGGGCGCGGGCCTTCGCGGCGGCTTGGGCGGCGGCGCGCGGCTTCCCGCTCAGGAAGGCGCAGTCGGCGGCGCGCAGCCAAAGAGACGCGTTGCCGGGGCTGCGCTTCAGGGCCTGCGCGAAGGCGGCCCCGGCCGCGGCGAAGCGGCCGGCGGCCAGCAGGCGCTCGCCGCGCGCGGACCAAATATCACGCACGGTTGTTCTCCGGCAGTTCGAGCCTCACGACGCCGGCCTCGGCGTCGAAAACGGCCAGCGGGCGCTTTCTTTTCCCCTCCGGGACCTCTCCGGCGGGCAAGGCGTCCCAGCCGTCGTCCTCGTCGGGGCGCCAGCCGAGGGCCCGCGCGGCCGCGCCGATGCCGTGGCCGGCGGGCGAGATGGACGCGAGCACGGCGGTCTCCACGCCCGCGTCCGAGGCGGCGTTCAGGACCTCGCGCGCGAACTCGCTGGTGATGGTCGCGTGGCCCCACACCGCCAGGCCGACGCGGCGGGACTTGGCGGCGTGGACGACGGCGGCGGCGTCCTTGGCGGCCTTCAGGTTTCCCACGCGGCTGGCCAGCCAGGAGCGGTGGCGCGCGGGCAAGTGGGCGAAGCGGATGCCGCAGGAAGCGAGGGCGGCCAGGACCTCGAGGGTGACTTCGCGCTCGGGGTCGCAGCCGATGCCGCACACGACGAGGAGGCCCGCCATCTCATTGATCATATCAGTTAGAATAGGCTCGCATGGAAGACGCCGCCCCCGCGCGCCGCGCCGACCCGCTCTCCTGGGCCGTTTTCGGGGTCCTGGCCGTCGTCTACCGCTGGGGGCGCTGCCCCAGCTTCGGCGGCGGCGACTCTCCCGCCGTGGTGTACACCGCGCTGTTCGATCCCGGGAAAGACCCGTTGGGCCTGCTCGCGCATCTCTCCACCAAGCTCCCGTTCGACACGCCCGAGGGCCACGTCAACGCGCTCTCCGGCCTCTTTCACGCCGGCGCCGCCGCGCTATTGTTCGGACTTCTGCGCCGTCTGGGCCTCAAGCGCGTCCCCGCCCTGGCCGCCGTGGCGCTCCTCGCCTTCTCGCGCCGCTACTGGTACTACGCGCTCGTCGCCGGGCAAACACCGGCAATCGTCTTCGGTCTCGCGCTGATGGTTTGGGGCGTCGTCGCCTGGAAGGACGAGGGCCGCGCCTGGCCGCTTGGGTTCTCACTGCTGGGCGCTCTTTTCTTCACAATGTCCCCCTGGCACAGCATCGGCGCTATTTTTCAGCCCTCGAACCATCCCGCGTTCCTGCTGAGAACGCCTGTCCTTTGGTTCGGAGCTCTGCTCGGCGCATTAATTCTCCAGCGGGTGGACAACACCTCGTCCAAAGCCGCGCGGCTCATTCTGGCCAGCGCGCTTCTGATTCCGGTGATGCGGCCCTATGATCTGCGCAACCACAATCCAACGTTGGAATGGGCGCAGGCGGCTGTTGCTCCGGTATCGAATGGCGACGCTCTCACTTTTTCCGAGCCGAGCCTAAATTATGCCG
>Ga0315268_10005629_pt1 | contig 13417 bp, 13 predicted proteins | sample C1_top_MG_FD_204535 | JGI IMG/M metagenome (GOLD analysis project Ga0315268, IMG submission 204535) | Sediment microbial communities from Yellowstone Lake, YNP, Wyoming, USA - C1_top | ecosystem: Environmental > Aquatic > Freshwater > Lake > Sediment | place: USA: Wyoming | collected 2017-08-01 | reverse complement strand
CAGAAACGACATTTGACAGGATCTCGGGAGGGCCCAGCCAAAAACAAGTCACCAACTATGTCAGCTTGGGATTCATTAAGCATTTTTGACAAACTAACATTACCGCAACGTTATGGTTCGCAAGGAAAAGATATTCTGGCGTAAGCTCTAACCATACTTGTTTTCCACATTTACTACAGACTTCCTTTTTGATGGGATACCGTGGTGGGCCAAGCGGCCACTCATCAACCAAGCAGACCATCCAGTCGATACTTTTCCTATTTTCACTCAACATCAATCACCTTCTCCTTTTTCGTTTCAGACGGTTTGTCAATTTCTGGAAGTGCCTGCAACTGGTCAAGCTGATTCAAATGTGGAATTAGAATTTCATGAAGAACCGTTTGACCGTCAGAGCTCACCAAGTAAGGCAGGAAAGCCGCGGTTTTGCTGCTCTGTCTCAGATAGGCTGCTTCCAAATGTGTTTTCAAAAACCAGTATAGAACTCTCATGCTGATGTTCCAATTCACAGTCTCAGCCCTATTCCGCGTCTTATGGTCCCAAATGGTTGGAGCCTCAACTTTGGCAGCAACGTTGACAGGAACGTTCTCAACCATCTCCAAGATTTTGAACTGCACGAAAACCTCGTTGTGTTCAGGGTCGTAGTGCCAGTAGACATCTTTGATTTGCCACTTAGCGAACAACCCATCTATTTCTGCTTTCGTGTAGAGAGCATTCAGCTTAGTCGTCTTGTAAGGCAAGTTCGGATCGTCACTGTAAATCTTGCTCAACCTCCGCATCCCCTCATGCCTTTGCCTCCAACAAACTGTAAACGGGCCCCAGAACAGCTGCAAGAACGTTCACATGCGCCAGAGCCCTAGGCAACTTCACAACACGGTTAAGCTTCACACCGAAAAGCGTCAGGTCCTCTTCACACCACCGGCATACTCGCAGCGAACGGTCTTCAGAGCCTATGGAAACGTCAAAGTCTGCCTCATTATGGGATATCGGACCACACAAACTACACCTACACATGTCAACCTGAACCTCCGAAGAGTGAAAGTTGTTTCAGAGCGAGCGCGCACGCACGCTTGAAAACAGAAAAAAAGGGGATTGTGCGGGAGACATCTCCAGAATGGCGGATTTTACTTGAAAATGTCCTAAAAACTGATAAATACCCGTCTGGTTATTGCCCAAACATGGGAGACCAGTTAAAAATTGCATGCGGAGTATTCGCTGCCATCAACTACGAAAACCAACCAATATTCCCATACATTTACTGGGGTCTCAGAGCTCAGAACCACAGAGGGCATCAATCACACGGTTTTCTCACGTACTGTGACGGCAAGTTCCATATTCACAGAAGCCTTGACTTGGTGCCGAAAATAAAGACAAGCGCGATTCAAGAATGGTTCGGACGGCTACCTGGTAGCCTTGGCGTTGGAAACGTCAGATACACGACTTCAGGTAAGAGCGACGAGAAATCACTCATAAAAGGCACTCAACCCGTGACTGCATCGAAAAACGGGTTGAAACTGGCTGTTTCGTTCAACGGCAATGTTGTGAACACGTTTCAAGTCAACAAGGAGATTGGCGCGGAATTTCCTCGGTTCTCTTATGAATGTGATGCGGAGTTGATATGTCATGAGCTAGCAGTCGGACTGTTCAAGGGAAAAGACCTGAGTTCAGCAGTCAAGGCATGCATGCAAGAAGTCGACGGAGCCTTCTCCGTGGCGGGAATAACACAAGACGGAAAACTCTTCGCGTTCAAAGACCCCCACGGAATAAGGCCGCTGTGCGCTGGCCACAGCCCGGGCAGTTCAATCTATGCTTTTTCGTCTGAAACGGTCAGCTTAGACATAAATGGTATTGTGAGAGATTTCGAGCTGGAGCCAGGCGAGTTAGTTACCGTTACGGAAGATGGTTTTAAGAGGCAGAAACTTGTCAGTGGCGAACAGAAGGCTTTTTGCGCTTTCGAGTATGCTTATTTCGCGAGGCCTGACTCGCGCTTTGATGATAAATACGTTTACGAGATCCGCGAGGAGTTTGGAAGAAACCTTGTCAGAGAAAACCCCGATGTTGTGAAGAACGCCGACATGGTTCTCTCAGTGCCCGAGACAGGCGACGATCCAGCATTAGGCGTTCATGAGGCATCTGGTTTAAGATGGGAAAGGGCTTCGCGGAGGCACCGGTACGTGACTGAAAGAGCCTTTCTGCTTCTGAGCAAGGAGCGGCAGCCTACTATAGACCGTAAAATAAACATCTTGGCACCGAAGATTGGCGGAAAACGCGTCATAGTAACCGAGGACAGCATAGTCAGAGGAGACACTACGAAAGTCATAGTGGAAAAGCTTCGCAGAATGGGAGCCAAAAAGGTTTACTTGTTCGTGACGTTTCCACGGATAATCGGACCCTGCCTTTACGGAATAGACATGGCAACCTATGGTCAGCTTATAGGTTCAAAACACACGCCAGAAGAAATCGCAAAGATAATCGGTGCTGATGCAGTCTGCTACCAATCCATCGAAGGCTTGGTCAGAGCAACAGACTCCAAAAGAGACCAGTTGTGCATGGCATGCATCACAGGCAAGTATCCAACACCGCTCGCGCAGAAAATTGCAGACACGATGAAGAAAAGGTTCATGGAAGGCCACGAAGAAACAGGAAGACTTTACGAGATAGAGGAATTGTACGAACAAGTCCAGTCAACAACAAAATAAGCCAGCCTCTGCTGTTCAGTCTTCCAATTTGGTGGTCAATCATGGAGAAAATAGGCGTACTAGTAGTTTCTTACGGTTCAAGAGAAACAGCCATAGTTGACACCTTCGCCAGAAGCTTCAATTACAAGGTGGGAGTCTTTGTTGCAGACAAACAGCGAAACCCGTTCAATGTGAGAGCAGCAGCCAAGCATGTTGTCATCCCCGATTTAAACATTGAAGAGATCTGCAAATTCGCGGAAGCAAACAAGGACAGAATCGACTTTGGCATAGTCGGTCCTGAAAAACCCATCATTGAGGGTGCGCGCGATTTAGTGGAAAGGCGAACAGGCATACCCATGATCTGTCCGACAAAAGAATATGCCATCGAAGAGAGCAAAGTCCGCCAAAGACAACTGTTTCAAGAAATCATGCCAGAAGTAAATCCGCGCTTCAAGATTTTCGATCCGAAGAATTACAGAAGCGCAAACGAGGTGAAAAGGGATGTTCACGCTTGGCTTGATGAACTTGGCAATCAGGCAGTCGTTAAACCAGACAAGCCAGCCGCTGGAAAAGGCGTAGGCGTGTGGGGAGACCACTTCACGAACCGCGAACAGCTGTTCGAGCATTTCAAGTCCAATTATCAGCACGGGTCAGTTATCATTGAAGAGAAAGTTGAGGGTGAGGAGTCAAGCTTTCAAGTTTTCTGCGACGGCAGACACCTGGTGTCCCTGCCAGACACGCGAGACTACAAACGAGCCTTTGACAACGACAAAGGACCCAACACTGGCGGGATGGGCTCATACAAAAACACAGGTGACGTTCTTCCCTTCTTGACTAAAGACGAAAGAACGAGAGAAAAGGAAATCGTCACTAGAATTTTTGAGAAATGGAAAATAAGGGCGGAAGACAAGACTGCCTTACGGGGCGTTCCGCTCTACGTGGCTTTCATGCACACCGGCAAGGGGCCGAAAATTCTTGAAAACAACAGCCGACCTGGAGACCCCGAAATAATCAACATTCTGCCAATCATGAAAGACGACCTTGTCGACATTTGCTACAAAATCTTAGAAGGCAACCTAACGCACATCGCATTGGAAGAGGCTGCAACAGTCGTAACCTACAAGGCTCCGCCGAACTATGGGGGATATGCTGATGCTTTTCCCAACTTGGTAAATCTCGATGAAGTAGACAAGCCAGTCGACTTGGAAAAAGCATATGAGCTGAGCAAGAAGTACGGTGACAAAATCCGTATCTATCCCGGTTCCATGGAGCTTCGCGGAAGTGAAAACTTTGCCCTCAAATCCAGAGCGGTGTGTGTCGTAGGCGTCGGCGAAGACATACAGGCGGCTAGACAAATCTCTCTTGAAGGAGTAGCAGCTATCAAGGGAGGAGCGCTTTGGCACAGAACAGACGTAGCCTCAGAACAGCACATAGAGAAAAGCGTGAAACATATGGATGCGCTGAGGCGTGAAAAGTGAAAAAGGTCTTCGTCTCAGACTGTGAAGGTCCAATTTCAAAAAATGACAATGCCTTCGAAATAACGTCAGCCTTTGTGCCCAACGGCAACAAGCTTTTCACAGTTATAAGCCGGTATGATGATGTGCTGGCAGACATCGTAAAGAGACCGCATTACAAGGCAGGCGATACTCTGAAACTCATTTTGCCTTTCCTGAAGGCCTATGGCGTCACCGACCGAAAAATGCGCGAATTCTCGACCAAAAACCTTGTTCTAATCCAAAACGCGAAGGAAACCCTACGGCACGCAAGAACCATCGCCAATACCTTCATCGTCAGCACAAGCTACGAACACTACTTAAAAGCCCTGTGCAACGCCTTGCACTTTCCCTACACGAACACCTACTGCACAAGACTGCGTTTCGACAGATTTCATATGCCTGAGAGAGAAAATGCCCGACTCAAAGAGATTGCACAGGGAATCACACTCATGCCCATGTTCGAAATACCTCTGGATGCGGAATCCTTGGCCGATTTTCCCGAAGAGATTCAGAGCGAAATCCGAAGGCTGGACGACATTTTCTGGAAGGAAATCATGGAGATGGACTCCGGCAGAATCTTCTCTGAGGTTAATCCCGTCGGCGGCAACGAGAAGGCTAAATCAGTTGAAGACGCCGCTAAAAGGTGTGGGGTGGAGCTGGCAGATGTTATGTACGTGGGCGACAGCATAACAGACGAGCAAGCCTTCAGACTTGTGAGGGAAAACGGTGGGTTAGCCGTGTCCTTCAATGGCAATGAATATGCAGTCAAGAACGCTGAATTGGCAGTTCTGTCGGCAAGCAGCATAGTAACAGCCCTAATTGCAGATGCTTTCTGCAGGTTTGGCAAACAGCAAGCTCTGAATCTGGTGGAGCAGTGGAACCGCAGAACATTGATTAAGAGCCGCCTTAACCGAACCTTACTCAACATCATCTTCAGGTTATATCCAAAGGAACTGCCTAAAGTTAAAATAATAACAAGAGAAAATATGGAGACTCTGGCAAGAGAAAGCAGCGAGTTCAGGAAAAGGGTTAGAGGAGAAGCAATCGGGAGGCTGGGATGAGTTGGTTAAGAAGGCGGAGATTGAGGACACCTACGCTGAAGCATTTGATGAGCTATTCTGCAGGGTCATAGTCACGGCTGACGACCCCGAAACGTTGCGGAAGGCCGCAGAAGACGCCACTGCAACACCAGCCATAGTCGTCGGCAGGGTTGAAGGCGGGATCGAAAAATGGCTCAGCGAAAAGGAAACGCCAGATAAACGAAAGGGCGCATTGTTGCAGTTCTGGGGCGGAATAGACCCGAAGAAGCCTCCTTCAGAATCGTTGAAAAAGTTTGAAATTGAACTCTCCATCCGAATTCGCCAAGACATTCTCGTCAAACCTTTCACCGCACTCTTCGACGCCTTGCCCAAAGCTGAAGGAAAAATGGACATGATGGAGCGGGTGGGACACTGCGGAGACGGTTACGAATGGACTGAAAAAGAGCACGGTCGCGAAGTCATAATCGTCCCGATAATGGTTCCAGACTTCATAATCGAGCGCTACATAGGCTACGCTCACGGCGTTTCAGGTGCAAACTTCTGGATAATGTGCAGAACCAAGGAAGCCCTCAGAGAATCAGGCGAAAAAGCCCTAGAAGCTATACACAAAGTTGACGGAGTGATTACGTGTTTCGATGTCTGTTCCGCTGGTTCAAAGACCGAAACCCGCTTTCCATGGATAGGACCAACAACAAACCACCCGTACTGCCCGTCCCTGAAAAAGAAGCTTGGCAAAGCATCACAAGTGCCTGAGGACGTCAATTACATCCCAGAAATAGTCATCAACGGCATCTCGATGAAACTCGTCAGCAAAGCTATGAAGGCAGGGATAGAAGCTGCATTGACGGTCAATGGTGTAGCGAAAATCTCAGCTGGAAACTACGGTGGAAAACTGGGCGATTACAAGATTTATTTGCACGAGCTGTTTCCATGACTCTTTTTGATGCCGTCGGATTCGGGGCACTCAACGTGGACAAACTCTTCAAAGTGAACAGAATAGCCATGGCAGAACAGGAAAGTTTCATAACGGGTTTTGAAGAAGCATGCGGCGGTTCCGCAGCAAACACCATGGTGGGATTGGCAAGGTTAGGTTGCAAGGTGGGCTTCATCGGAAAAGTTGCAGGCGACAGAGAAGGCAACATGCTCGTAGAAGAATTATGCAGAGAAGGCGTCGACACAAACGGCATAGTTCAGGCAGAACGCGGAAGAAGCGGCATAGTCATGGGGTTTGTGGACGAAAAAGGCGAGCGAGCGTTATACATTGACCCAGGGGTAAATGACACAATAGAGTCTAGGGACATAAGCGCCGCGTATGCGCTTCAAGCAAGATTTCTGCATTTGACGTCTTTTGTTGGGCGAAAATCCTTCGAGGCTCAGAAGAAACTACTGCAAGCACTTCCCCAAAAAGTCAAAGTGAGCCTTGACCCAGGAGCATTATATGCGAGGATGGGAATGAGTAAGCTGTTGCCTATTGTGGAACGAGCTTTTGTTTTGATGCCAAATGCAGGCGAGCTTGAGTTGTTAACAGGCGAGGCGGAGTATCGAGCGGGCGCCAAGGTCCTCCTCAAAAAAGGCGTGAGCATCGTGGCTGTCAAACTTGCAAGCAAGGGCTGCTACGTTACAGATGGGAAGGAGCGCCATCAGATAGAAGCATTCAAGGTAAAGGTTGTTGACACAACTGGTGCCGGTGACGCGTTCGACGCTGGCTTCCTCTACGGCCTAATCAGGGGCAAGAATCTCTATGAGTGCGGAAGAATCGGCAATTTTGTTGCATCAAGATGCGTGATGAAAATGGGGGCCAGAGCAGGTCTTCCACGTCTGAAGGACTTACAGCTTCTTGGCTAGATATTCAACCAGACTCTCAAAGATTAGCTTTCCATCGCCGTATTCAAACATTTTCGTCTGTCTTGTCCAGTCAGGCTGTTGCCACCAGTAGAAAGCTCTCTCGGGATGCGGCATTAGACCAAATACTGTTCCTTCAGGATTACATATGCCCGCGATGTCATGGAAAGAGCCATTCGGATTCGTTGGAAAACTGCCCCCTGCATACTCACCATTCTTGCGGCAATAGCGAAAAACGAGTTGGTCGTTCTCGCATAGCTTCTCTAGCAGTCTTTTCTCTTTTTCCTTTGCGAACATGAATCTGCCTTCACCGTGCGCTACAGGCACTCGTAGCACTTTTCCCTTCGGAATCTTCCAAGTGAATGCACATTTTCCTCTGCTCTCATGTTTAAGGTTGATCCAGCGACAGTTGTATCCTGGCGGGAAGTTGGTGGCCAGAGTTGCCTCTGGATAAGATGATATTCCTTCAAAGCCAGGCAGCAAACCAGCCTCAACGAGCACTTGAAAGCCGTTGCAAATGCCAAGGACCGTTCTATTTTCGTTCGTGAACGTTCTCAGTTCCTTGCCCAGCTTTGCTGATACCCACTTGGCCCATATCGCCCCTGCGCGCACATAATCGCCAAAACTGAAACCGCCTGGAAAAACAAGCGTGTCATAATCGAGAAGGTTTCGGCGCCTAACAATGTCGTTCGCGTGAACGATTTCAGCGTGCACGCCCAACTCCTCGAATGAGCGTTTTGTTTCAGCGTCACAGTTTGTTCCGCCTATGCGCAGAATGCAAACCTTAATTTCTTCGCGTTTCATGGCCCAGCCTCCGTGCTCAATGTGTGCTTCCAGCTTTTCAGCAGTTCATCCAGTGAAGCATCCACCACGACGTTGCGGTCTAATCCGCGAATGCATAGCCGTGGGCTTTGTGTAACCTTGCCTATCCTAGCACAGCTTTTTCCCTTCATCAGCCCCTCAAATTCCTCTTTCGCCTTTCCTGATACCTCTACCAAGAAACGACTGTTTGACTCTGAGAACAAGACAAAATCGTCGCGGTCGCAACCTCCTCGAGGAACCTTTCGCAAGTCCAGTTCTAAGCCGTGCCCGCCTCCAAAAGCCATCTCCGCAGCAGCCACAGCCAACCCTCCTTCGGATAAGTCATGGCACGCCTTCACCAATCCAGACTCAATGGCTTTTGAGACGGCTTCAAAAGTCCTTCGAGCTTGGACAAACCGCACCTTGGGCACAGTGTTCCCGAGGAACCCTTTCAATCTGTAGTATTCTGAACCGCCTAACTCCTTGAACGTGGATCCCACAAGGTAGATTGAGTCGCCCGAAGCCTTAGCGTCCATCGAAACGGTCAACCGAATGTCTGGAACAATGCCCAGCGCTGTTATCAAGAGGGTCGGCGTGACTGGTCCGAGCGGCGATTCGTTGTAGAGGCTATCTTTGCCTGAAATAAATGGTGTTCCCAAGGCTACTGCAGTGTCATAGCACGCTTCACAGGCCTTCACAAGGCTGCCAAGTCTCTCAGGCTTTTCAGGATTTCCCCACGTGAAGTTATCTAGCAAAGCTATTCTCCTTCCACCAACAGCAACGTTATTCCTGACTGCCTCGTCAATCGCAGAGGCTGCCATCCAGTAAGTGTCAATCTTCCCGTAGTTCGGGTTCATCCCGCATGAAACGGCTACGCCTTTCCACGATTCGTTCAAAGGCTTCAGCACAGCGGCGTCGTTCGGACCACCAAATTCACCTTGCAAGGGCTTCAGCACAGTGTTTCCTTTGACTTCATGGTCGTAAGTGCGCACCACACTTTCCTTGCCTGCGATATTTGGCGAAGACAATACTTGCAGAAGCGTTTCAGTAAGGTCGCTTGTTTCATGGAACTCAGGTTCCTCAAAGTCTGAAGGGGTGCATTTGGCTACTCTCACGACTTTAGGCGGCTCAAAAAGGAATCCAATGCCCATCTCGCCAACCTTCTCGCCTCGATAGTAAAGCCGCAGAACCTTGTCTGAAGTCAATTTTCCAATAGATGTCGCTTCAACATCTTCCCTCTTGAAAATTCTCAGAATCGCCCCAAGATTTGCTGGCGGAACCGTCAGAAGCATCCTTTCTTGTGCCTCGGAAACGTAAATCTCCCACGGAGCCAGACCAGCATATTTCAGCGGGACCTTGTCAAGCTCCACCTCCGCACCGCAACCGAACTTTTGAGCAGTTTCCCCCACGGCTGACGACAAGCCGCCGCCGCCCAAGTCTGTGATTGCCGAGACCAATTCAAGGTCTCGAACCTCGATTATGGCTCTTTTCAGCTTCTCTTCCTCAATCGGGTTCGCAATCTGCACAGCAGGTCTCGAAACCTCTTCAGATTTCTCAGTGAGTTCGGCAGACGCGAACGTCACTCCGTGAATGCCGTCGCGCCCCGTTTTTCCGCCAGCCAAAAGGATCACGTCGTTTGGCTTTGCGTTTTTTCTGAACTTTTTCAGCGGCAAAAGTCCTATGCACCCGCAGTAGACAATCACATTTCCTGTGTAGCTTTCGTCGAAATATATGGCTCCATTCACCGTTGGAATTCCCATGTTGTTTCCATAGCTCCCGATGCCTGCCACAACGCCCATGTAAACATACTTCGGATGTTTAACTCCAGGCGGAAGCTTCCGATAATCAAAGTCTAGGGGACCGAAACCTAAAACATCCATGCACGCAATCGGATCAGCCCACACGCCCAAGATATCACGGATCACTCCACCCACGCCTGTTGCTGCACCGCCGAAAGGCTCCACCGCCGACGGGTGGTTGTGGGTCTCAATCTTAACTGCAATGCCGTAGCCCTTGTCAAACTCTACTATCCCCGCGTTGTCTTCAAAAACCGAAAAGCACCAGCGCGGATTGATTTGCCTAGTCGCCTTTGCAATGTAGGTCTTGAAAAGGCTGTCAATCGACCTGTCATCCACCTTTATTTTGCCCTTGAACGTTTTGTGAAAACAGTGCTCAGACCATGTTTGTCCTATGGTTTGAAGCTCCACATCCGTGGGGTTCCGCCCTTTTTTCCCGAAGTAGGCTTGGACAGTCTTCATTTCTTTCAGGTTCAGGCCGATGCCGAGTCCGCGGCTGATTTCTAGAAGCTGCTGGTCTGAGGTATTAAGAACATTTACTTCAAAGAGTGGAAGTTCCCTGCTTCTGCGGGTGTAGATGCCTGCAGTCATTTTTCTTCCCCAACGACAATGTCATAATTGTCTTTGGTTGGGTTTGCAAGAAGTCTCTTGCACATCTCTTCAGCCTTACTTTCTGCTTCTTTCCTTGATCCCGCTCTCAGAACGAGACTGTAAACCTTGCTCACGTTGACAGTTTCAACCTTGTAGCCAAGTTCCTTCAGCAAACGTGCCGTAGTTTGGCCCTCAGGGTCGCTATGCCCCGGCTTCAGGCTGACTTCAATCCTCAACTTGTATCTCATAGTCTATGCTTGAATTCAAAGGGATTTAAGCGCTTTTGTCATCGATAAGGCAAACAATCACTTCAAAACGATCTTCATTCGATCATGGAGAATTCTGGCTCCTTCAGCGCGCGTCACGCGACCTATCTGTTCAGACTGAACCCCAGCCCTTTCCAGAACATCCAGTGCCTTATCAGCAACTTTCCTATCAACAATTATTGCAAAACCCCAGCCCATGTTGAATGTTCTGAACATCTCTTCATCCGTTATACGGCCGCCGAGCTGATGTGCAGTTTCCTGAAGCAGTATGAAGATTGGCTGCGGTTTGAAATTGTCGAATTCAAAGCCTATGCCCTTCGAGAATCTTGCTAGTCTCTCAAACTTCAGGTACGCATCGCCTGTGATGTGCACTGCAGCCTTCACTTCAAGCTCCTCAGCAGCCTTGAGCAGCGGCTTAACGTAGATTCTGGTTGGCTCCAGGACTTCGAACACTATTTCTCTTTCCAGCCCATCTGGCACATCGCGGGGCTCGTATTTTCCGCCCCACTGTTTGAAGAGTACTTTTCTTGCAAGCGAAATTCCATTGCTGTGAAGACCGGAGCTTCGCAGGCCTATGATGGCATCGCCTGGTTTCACGTTTTTCCCAGAGATTATCTTGTCGCGCGAGACTTCGCCTATTGCCGACACGACCATGTCGAAGCTTTTTCCTTTCACTAAGCCTTTTATCAATTCTGCCACATCACCTATTTCTCCGCTTGGCACAATGCACTCTGCTTCAGTTGCCCCTTTTACTATGCCTTTCATCCACTCTTTCACTAAGGTTGGATTTGAAATCTGAGCGTGAATGTTGTCTGCAATTGCTAATGGTTTCGCTCCAGACCTTATAACATCGTTAACAGCCACAGCTACACCGTCGATACCTATAGTATCATATTTTTTCGCTAACTGGGCAACCAAGACTTTTGTGCCAATCCCCTCAATAACCAGATCCAAGTAGCGGTTCTTGCCTAATGGAAAAACGTTACCATAGGGAAGTTCTACAACTTTCCCATAAGGGCTAAGCTTGTATGTTTCTTTCAACGTTTCTAGTGCCCTTTTGGATTCAGCCCTTAGCTTTCTGTCAACCCCTGCCTCTGCATAAGTCAGCTTTCTAGACATGATTTTACATTAGGCATAATAAAATTTAAAGAGATTGGTGACTGGAATTAGAATTAGGTGTAACTACCGAATAAAACGATCCTTGCAACAAGCATTTAAGCAAAACTCTACAAGTTTATTGATAGAAGGGGTGATGCAGCATTGGCAGAAGCCTATCTTTTTTATTCATCTTTAACGTTGCTTGCAATGGGCTGTTTAACTTTAGCTTTATCCATGTTGTTCCGCTTGAAATCCCATGTGATAAACAGTCTTCCGAAGAACTTGTCAGCTAACGTATTTAACAAAACTTTTATCGTCTTCAACCCTTATCCAGAACACAGAAAAATCAATTACAGCTTCTTATCCGCGTTGCCCATACTCGTGTTCTTCGCTTGCCTAGGGTTCATTCTCGTTGCATGGAAAATTTTTGAGTACGGCCTCATGTCAAGCTTTTTCATATTAATTATCTGCTTGTATTTGATAGTGGTAGAGGTTGCGCCTGAGACTTATCAGAACACTAGAATCTTCATTAAGGCAGTTCAACGTGGAACTAGCTTAGGAGTCGGTGACTTAAGGGTCTTTCAGATTGTGAGGAAGGCTTTGCCAAGACTAAGCAACTATTACCTTGGCTTAACAATTTCTTTTGTGACATTCGCTGCAACAATGAACTACATTTGGCCCTTAACATTATGGTTTTTGTCTCGGCTCGTTGGTCTAATACTTGACGCTGGCGCGGTAACAGGATTTGTAGGTTGGCAGGTAACGGTTTTTCTATTCACTCTAACAGTTGTCATTATTCAAATTTTCGTTGGAAAATTAAAAGCAAAATTCTTGAGTTATGTGGCTGAGTAGCCAGCCCTTAGGATTAAGAACTTTGAATTTCGATGCAAACAAGATCTATGTACGTAAGCCTAGAAGGTGTGCAGCTGTTGAATTTTCAATTCTACGAAAGCATTTCTGAACACGAATCCTAAGGAAAGAGTAATCGTTTACCCCTATTGATGCTAGGAAGCTGCGAAGCGTGCGGTGAAGGACCGCTGTCCTTTTGAAGAGTCGCATTTGACCTCCTGACAAATCGCCTCAGGTGTTTCGTTTCTCGTGTACGCATTCAGCAGCGTCCCTAGTAAGACGTAGTATTGCCTCAAAAAGTCAAGGCCCCTCTCCCTTGCTCTGTATAAGACTTGGCCGTCTTTCTCATGTGCTTCGATAAAGCCCATTTCAATAAGGCATCCTAAGTATTTCTTGAGCTGTGCATAGTTGATGCTTGTATACCTCATAAGAGGATATCGAGTAACATCATTATTCTTTACAGCCTCTAGTATCAAACCTATAAGTTCGATGTTACTTCTATATTTACTATGAACAAACAACGAAGTAAAGCCAAGCTCCTTCGTACAGTTTGCCATCGTACACCCCCTCAATTATCTATAAGCATTGAAAAGAATAGGGGTTTTGTCCATAGACTCGGTTGAAAGAGATGGAAAAACAATATTTTTGCGCGAAGCTTTTTTATGTTCTTTCAACTGAAACTATTGAAAAGGAGACGGACTTTGTCTCAGCATAAGCTGGCACTGGACGAAATGCGCTTTCTGGAGGCGGCTCTAAGCGCTGACTATGAAAATGGTAATATACGGTTGCGAGAAGGCGAATATCAATATCACCTTGCCAAAGCAATTGCATCTTTCCAGCTGGAACTGACTTTTCCAGACGTAAAAGAAATAATAAAAAGGCTTTACGGCGAGGAAAAAACAAATGATATAAAGTTCATTCGTAAAATCCAAACAATTCTGAAGAAAATGGAGAAAAGCAACA
>Ga0315268_10005628_pt1 | contig 13418 bp, 11 predicted proteins | sample C1_top_MG_FD_204535 | JGI IMG/M metagenome (GOLD analysis project Ga0315268, IMG submission 204535) | Sediment microbial communities from Yellowstone Lake, YNP, Wyoming, USA - C1_top | ecosystem: Environmental > Aquatic > Freshwater > Lake > Sediment | place: USA: Wyoming | collected 2017-08-01 | reverse complement strand
ATAGCGAAGACGTTCGGGTCGAAGATGATGTCCTCGGCGGGAAAACCGATGCCAACGAGCAGGTCGTAGGCGCGCTTGCAGATCCCGGTCTTCCTTTGGAAACTGTCGGCCTGTCCCTGTTCGTCGAAGGCCATGACGATGGCAGCGGCGCCATAGCGACGCGTGAGCCTGGCCTGCGCCAGGAATTTCTCCTCGCCTTCCTTGAGCGAGATCGAGTTGACGATACCCTTGCCCTGCAGGCATTTCAGGCCGGCCTCCAGCACCTCCCACTTGGAGGAGTCGATCATCACCGGGACGCGGGCGATGTCGGGCTCGGACGCGATGAGCTTCAGGAACTTGTCCATCGCCGCCTTGGAATCGAGCATCGCCTCGTCCATGTTCACGTCGATGACCTGGGCGCCGGCCTCGACCTGGTTGCGTGCCACCGCCACCGCCGCCTCGAACTGGCCGTTCAGGATCAGGCGGGCGAAGGCCTTGGAGCCGGTAACGTTGGTGCGTTCGCCGATGTTCACGAACAGGCTGTCCTCATCGATGTTGCAGGGCTCCAGGCCGGACAGGCGCAACTTCGGTGCAACTTCAGGAGGGCGGCGCGGCGGCAGGTTCTTCAGCGCCAAGGCGATGGCGCGGATGTGCTCCGGCGTGGTGCCGCAGCAACCGCCGGCGATGTTGATGATGCCCGCCTCGCCCCATTCCCCGATGGCCTCGGCGAGCATCTCCGGCGTCTCGTCGTAGCCGCCGAAGGCATTGGGCAGGCCGGCATTGGGGTGGGCCGAGACCAGGCAGTCGCACACGCGCGACAGCTCCGCGACGTGCTGGCGCAGCTCCGCGGCGCCGAGCGCGCAGTTCAAACCGAAGGAGAGCGGTCGGGCGTGGCGCAGGGAATTCCAGAAGGCCTCCGCCGTCTGGCCGGAGAGCGTCCGGCCCGAGGCGTCGGTGATGGTGCCCGAGATCATGATCGGCAGTCTTTGCCCGCGCTCGTCGAAAAGCTGCTCGATGGCGAACAGGGCGGCCTTGGCGTTCAGGGTGTCGAACACCGTTTCCAGCAGCAGCAGATCGGCGCCGCCGTCGGCCAGCCCGCGCGCCGCTTCCACGTAGGCTTCGACCAGTTGGTCGAAATGCACGTTGCGATAGCCCGGGTCATTCACGTCGGGCGAGATCGAGGCGGTGCGCGAGGTCGGGCCCAGCACGCCGGCGACGAAGCGCGGTTTTGCCGGGTCGGCTGCGGTGAATTGGTCGCAGACCTCTCTAGCCAATCGAGCGCCGGCCAAATTCAACTCATGGACGATGGCTTCCAGCCCGTAATCTGCCTGGGAGATGGCAGTGGCGTTGAAGGTATTGGAACTGATGATGTCGGCGCCTGCCGTCAGATAGTCGGCATGGATGCCGCGGATCAGCTCCGGGCGGGTCAGGCAGAGCAGGTCGTTGTTGCCCTTGAGATCCTTGTCGTGGGCGGCGAAGCGCGCAGTTTCGTGCGACGTCCCGGGGCCGCCGCGGTAGTCGGTCTCGGTGAGACTCTGGCGCTGGATCATGGTGCCCATGGCGCCGTCCAGGATCAGGATGCGGCGTTTCAGGAGATCGCGGAGTTCGGCGCTACGGTCAGGCTGCATGGCGTTGTCTGATCGGTCCGGATTGGGCTGGCGATTTTATCATGCCGGGGTGGCCTCGCCTGGCCGGACGGGGGCGAGGCCAGTCTATAATCCGCGATTCGACTGGCAACCGGGAGTTCGCCGTGAAGCACCTCAAGCCGAAAGAAGCCCACCAGCTGCTCCACGAAAATCCGTTGGCCCTGTTCGTCGATGTCAGGAGCGAGATGGAGTTCCTGTTCGTCGGCCATCCGGTCGGCGCCATCATGATTCCGTGGAACGATGGTCCGGACTGGGATGTCAATCCGCACTTCGTTGCCCACGTCAGGAAGGCGGCCAGCGTCGATCGGCCGATCGTGCTGATCTGCCGCAGCGGCAACCGCTCCAAGGACGCCGGCGCGGCGCTGGAGCAGGCCGGTTTCACCGAAGTGTACAACGTCCTGCACGGCTTCGAGGGCGAGCTCGACGACCACCACCGGCGCGGTACCCTGGCCGGCTGGCGCTTCGACGGCCTGCCCTGGGAACAGTGCTGAACGCCGCCGCTCCCCGCCGCCCGCCGCCGTCCTGGCTTTCATGGTCGGTGTGGGGGCTGGGCGCATTGCTCTATCTGGTCGGCTTCTACCAGCGCGTCGCACCGGCGGTCATCACCGATCAGTTGATGGCCGAGTTTTCCCTCGGCGCGGCGGCGCTGGGTAACCTCTCGGGCTTTTATTTCTATTCCTACGTCGCGATGCAGATCCCGACCGGCGTCATCAGTGACCGCTGGGGTCCGAAGAAGCTCTTGACGCTGGGGGCGGGCGTCGCGGCGCTCGGCACCGCGCTGTTCGCCGCGGCGCCGAGCCTGGGGTGGGCCGAGGCCGGGCGGCTCTTGATCGGCGCCTCGGTGGCGGTGGCTTTCGTTTCCATGCTCAAGCTCGCCAGCCACTGGTTCGCGCCGCGTCAGTACCCCCTGGTCTCGGGCATGGCGCTGCTGATGGGCGTGGTCGGTGGCGTCGCCGCCGGCGTGCCGCTGCGCCTGATGGTCGAAGCCTTCGGCTGGCGCGAGGTGATGGCGGTCTCCGCCGCCCTGACGGCGGCGCTGTGCGTCGCCGCCTGGTTGTGGATCAAGGACGACCCGGAGGAGGCGGGCTATGCCAGCCATTTCGCCGGCAGCCATGGTGGGCACACGCCGATCATCCAGGGGCTGGCGGAGGTGCTCTCCTATCGCAACAGCTGGATCCTGGTGCTCGCGCCGATCGGGCTGACCGGCGCCGTCCTCACCTTCGCCGGGCTGTGGGGCGTGCCTTACCTGCGCCAGGTCTATGGCCTGGACCCGAAGTCGGCGGCGGTGATCACCTCCACCCTGCTGGTGGCCTGGGCGCTGGGCGGCCCCCTGCTCGGCACCTGGTCCCAGCGGCTGGGACGGAGGAAGCCGCTCTACGTGCTGACCACGGCGGTGTCCCTGGCCGGCTGGGCGGTGATCGTGTTCCTGCCGCTGCCGCTTTGGCTGCTGGTCGTGGCGCTGGTGGTGGCCGGTTTCGCGGCCGGCAATCTCATCATCGGTTTCGCCTGGGCCAAGGAGTCGGTACCGCTGCGGCTCACCGGCACGGCTTCGGGCTTCTGCAACATGGGGCCGCTGCTGGGCGGCATGCTGCTGCAGCCCGGCGTCGGCTGGATGCTCGACCGCCACTGGCACGGCGCCCTGACCAACGGTGCGCGGATCTACGACGCTGCCGCCTATCAGGCCGGTTTCGGCCTGATCTTCGCCGCCATCGTGCTGTCGCTGCTCTTGATCCTGTTTGCCCGCGAGAGCGGCTGCGTCCAGACGCTCTGAGGCCGGCGTTCAGACGTCGCTCAGTTGTCTGACAGGCCCCGGTAGTGCACGGCCTCGGCGACATGGGCACGGGTGATGCCCGCTGCGGCGGCGAGATCGGCGAAGCTGCGGGCGACCCTCAGCACGCCGCCGGCGTACCGCGTCCGAAGGCTCGGCAGCGCCAGACGTGGTCAAAGGAGCGCGGCATGCGTCGGCGTCGGCTGCGTCGTTACGTCGATTGCCTGCAGGCACTGCAAAGTCAGGCACTGACGCGCGATCAACTCGATCTCCGGCCTGGACGAGCTGTCGTTGATCCTGAACCTGCTGAATTTGAATTAGACGTCGAACTGCAACGCATAGAGGCGGGAATAGGTGCCCGCCTGTGCCAACAGTTCGGCGTGACGACCGACCTCCGCCACCTGTCCATGCACCAGCACGACGATGCGGTTCGCCCCTTCGATGGTGGACAGCCGATGCGCAATGACCAGCGTCGTCCGGCCTAGCATCAAGGTATCGAGCGCCGTCTGGATCTGCCGCTCGGATTCGGAATCGAGCGCCGAGGTGGCCTCGTCGAGAATCAGGATCGGGGCGTTCTTGAGGAAGGCGCGGGCGATCGCCAGGCGCTGGCGCTGGCCGCCGGAGAGCTTGACGCCGTTCTCGCCGACCGTGGTCGCCAAGCCCTGGGGCATCTGGCAGATGAACTCCCAGGCGTTGGCCGCCTTTGCCGCTGCGATGATCTCGGCTTCGGAGGCGCCGGCCGAGGCACCATAGGCGATGTTCGCCGCCACCGTATCGTTGAACAGCACCACCTCCTGGCTCACCAGCGCGATGTTCCGGCGCAGGCTCTCCAGCGTCAGGTTCTGGATGTCCTCGCCGTCGATCAATATCCTGCCGCTGGCTGGGCTGTAGAAGCGCGGAATCAGGGCGGCCAGTGTGCTCTTGCCGCTGCCCGAGGGGCCAACCAGCGCCACGGTCTGGCCGGAGCGGATGTCCAGGCAGACGTCCTGCAGCGCCGGCGTCAAAGCCTGGTCGTAGGAGAAGCTCACGGCCTCGAAGACAATCTCGCCTCCGGCACGGGTCAGCGTCTGGGTACCGCGGTCGTCCTCCGGCGCCTGGTCGAGCAGGGAGAAGATGCTCTCCGCCGCCGCCAGGCCGCGCTGCAGCGGCGCATTGACCTCGGTCAGGCGCTTCACCGGCGCCAGGAGCAGCAGCATCGCGGTGACGAAGGAGACGAAGCCGCCGACCGTGATGTGGCTCTGGGACGACTGCAGCAGGGCGACGTAGATGATGATCGACAAGGCGGTGGCCGCCGCCACCTGGGTCAGCGGCACGGTGGCCGAGGCGGCCATCGATTCGCGCATCGCCGCCTTGCGGAACTCGTTGCTCGAGTCCGCGAAGCGCTTCGCCTCGTAACGCTGGCCGCCGAACACCTTGACTACCTTGTGGGCGCCGACGGACTCCTCAAGGATGTGGGCGATCAGCCCCATGGCGCTGTAGCCGCGCCGGCTGGCGGCGCGCAGGCGCTTGCCGAAGACCTTGACGACGCCGATGATCAGGGGGCCCACCGCCAGCGCGATCAGGGTCAGCTTCCAATTGTAATAGAGCATGAAACCCAGGAGGCCCAGTATCGTCAGCGAGTCGCGCACCAGCGCCGTCAGCACGTTGGTGGCTGCTGCCGTGACGTTGCCGACGTCGTAGGTGACCTTGGAAATCAGCGCGCCCGCGGACTGGTCGTCGAAATAGCGCGTGGGCAGGCCGAGCAAGCGGCCGAACATCTGCTGACGCAGGTCCATGACCAGCCGATTGGTGACCCAGGCCAGGCTGTAGGAGGTGAAGTAGGTGAGGATGCCGCGCACCACGAATATGGTCACCATGGCCAGCGGCAGCAGATAGAGATCGTCGCTGTTGCTGGCCACGAAACCCGAGTCGAGCAGCTTTTTCATGATCGCCGGGAACAGCGGCTCGGTCATCGCGGTGAGCGCCATGCCCAGGATGGCGAACGCGAACACTCTGCGGTAGGGACGAACGTAGCCCAGCAGGCGCAGATAGATTTCGCCGCTTTGGTCGTTGGGGGTGGGCGGCATCTGAGACATCAGTCCGGTGAGAGGGGGAGCGCTCTATTGTGCCAGATCAGCTCATGGACCCCGCTCGCATCGTCGATCAGGCTCACCGCACCGAACTCGAATTGCATGGAGAACCACTTTTCCGACGCGAGCCCCAGCAGTTCCGCGGCGCAGACCTTCATCACCCCGGCGTGGGCCACCAGCACTGCGCTCGCCAGGCCGTGGCCGGCGAGATCATCGAGGAAGCCCGCCACGCGTCTGCGCATCGCGCCCACCGACTCGCCCCCGGGCGGCGCGAACAAGTGCGGGTCGGCCGCCCATTGGTCGATCGCGGCGCGGCCGATGTCTGCCCAGGAGCGCATTTCCCAGTCGCCGAAATCGAGCTCCAGCAGGCGCGCGTCGAACTGCGGCGCCGGATGCAGCGCTTCGGCGAGCAGGCGGCAGCGCTTGAGGGGACTGCTGAACACCAGCGCGTTCCCGGGCAGCAGGGAGCGCAGCGCCGCAGCGACCGGCGCCGCATCCTCGGCCAGCGCCAGATCGCTGCGACCGTAGCAGAGCCCCGGCGCCACGTCGGGGCGCGGATGGCGGATCAGGTAAAGCTGCACAACAGGCCCAGGTAGAACGCCAGCTCGGTCGCCTGCTGGACGGCGCCGAGACAGTCGCCGGTATAGCCGCCGATGCGGCGCACGAAATAGCGCGCCGCCAGCCAGGTGGTGAGGACGACGAAGCCGAGGGCGACGAGCGCATCCCGCCAGGGCAGGAAGGCGCAGGGCGCCAGGCCGAAGACGGCGGCGAGCAGCAGTTCGCCCGCGCCCATGCGCCGGGCCAGGGGCTTGGATTTCGCCGTTTCGTCCTCGCGAACATAATCGAGCGACCGGATCAGCACCGTGGATGCCAGGCGGGAGACGGCGTGGCCGGCGACGAGGGCGATGGCGAATGCCGGCGCCAGAGTCTCGTCGCCGGCCAGTTCGCCCAGGGCATTCCACTTCGCCAGGAGCAGCAGGCTGATGCCGATGGCGCCGTAGCTGCCGACGCGCGAGTCCTTCATGATGGCCAGAACCTGGGTCTTTTCCCAGCCGCCGCCGAAGCCGTCGCAGCTGTCGGAAAAGCCGTCTTCGTGGAAGGCGCCGGTGGCCAGTATCGTCGCCGCCATGCCGATCAGCACCGCCAAGGACGGCGGCAGCACCAGGGCCGCGAGCAGCGTTAGCGCCGCGCCGATGCTGCCGACGATGATGCCGACGAGCGGGAAATAGCGCGCCGCATGGTCGAGCTGATCCTGGGCGTGCCCGACCCAGGCCGGCACCGGCAGCCGCGTGAAGAAGCGCAGCGCGGCGAAGAAATAGCCGAGTTCGCGCATGCCCCGGCGGATCATGCCTTGTTGCTTACCCCGGCCGATTCGAAGCTCGCCATTTCGTCGAGGAAGGCCGCGGCGGCTGCGACCAGCGGGTAGGCCAGCGCGGCGCCGGTGCCTTCGCCCAGGCGCATGCCGAGCTGCAACAGCGGCTCGGCGCCCAGGTGGTCGAGTTGCACGGCGTGGCCCGCCTCGTCGGAACGGTGGGCGAAAACGCAGTAGCCGAGGATGGCGGGCGAGAGCCGCGCGGCCACCAGGAGCGCGGCGGTGACGATGAAACCGTCGATCAACAGCAGCATGCGCCGCTCGGCCGCAACCAGCATGGCGCCGGCGAGCATGGCGATTTCGAAGCCGCCGAACTGCGCCAGCACCGCCGGCGCATCGTCGTGCGCGCCGAGGTAGCGCGGCAGCGCCTGCGCCAGCAGCATGCGCTTCCTTTCCAGGCCGGCATCGTCGAGGCCCGTGCCGCGGCCGACGCAAGCAGCCAGCGGCGCGCCGGTCAGGCAATGGGTGATGAGGGATGCGGAAGCGGTATTGCCGATGCCCATTTCGCCGAAGCCGAGCACGTTGCAGCCGTCGTTCGCCAGCGCATGGACGATCTTGCCGCCGTGAGCGATCGCGGCGTCGCGCTGGGCGGCGCTCATTGCCGGGCCTTCGAGATAATTCGCGGTGCCGGGCGCCACCTTGGCATCGATCAGGCCGGGGCGCACGCCGAAGTCGTGATTGACGCCGGCATCGACGACGGTCAGCGCCATGCCCGCGGTTCGCGCCAGGGCGTTGATCGCCGCGCCGCCGGCGAGGAAGTTTTCCACCATCTGCCAGGTCACGTCCTGCGGATAGGCCGAGACGCCGGCCTTCGCCGCGCCGTGGTCGCCGGCGCAGACGAGGATGTGCGGCTTGGCCAGGCGCGGCGTCAGCGTGTTCTGGATCAGGCCGAGTTGCAGCGCCAGGGTTTCCAGCCGGCCGAGGCTGCCCGGGGGTTTGGTCTTGCCGTCTATCCTGGCCTGAAGCGCCGCCGTGAGCCCGGTATCTAAAGCCTGTATCGTGTTCGAACGCATCCGGTTCCTTCCTTTCAAGAACTTGTGCCCTGTTTCTGGGGCAAACAAAAAGGGCTACGCCGCGCGCGTCCAGCGCAAGGCGTAGCCCTTGCCAAAGGCTTGCATTTGACACCAGCAGGTCTTCTGGCTCTCGGATCGACCGGAATCGCCGCGCCTTCCCGCCGTTCCCGGCAGTGGCTGGCCGATGGTGGAAAATCGGCCCTGCGGCATCCGTCCCCGATTACAGCGGCGGGCCCGCCACGGAATTGCACCGTGTTCCTGGATGCTGGATCGGAACGAATTATGGTGACAGCCGCCGCTTTGTGCAAACTGAGGCGCAAGTGCCGGCGCAAGCCCGCCGCAAGGAGGCGAACTCGCTGTGCTACGCTCGGTCCATGGCTGAACTGATATTGGGCGGCGCCCGTTCCGGGAAGAGCGCGCTGGCGGAAAGACGGGCGCGGGAATCCGGCCTGCGCGTCGTGTATCTCGCCACCGCAGAAGCCCGCGACGAAGAGATGGCGCGCCGCATCGAACATCACCGCGCGCGGCGGCCCGCCGACTGGGGACTGGTCGAGGCGCCGCTCTATCTGGCGGCGGCCCTGAGCCGGCATGCCGCTGCCGATGTCTGCCTGCTGGTCGATTGCCTGACCCTGTGGCTCTCCAACCTGTTCTTCGCCGGTGGCGCGGGGTGCCAAGCCGAGGCCGGGCAGGCCGTCGATTGCGCGCTCTTGGCAGGGGAGACGCAGGCCTTGCTCGATCTGCTGCCCGCCCTGCCCGGGCGCATCGTTCTCGTTTCCAACGAGGTCGGCTGTGGCGTCGTGCCCATGCACCCGGTCTCCCGCCTGTTCGCCGACCTGCAGGGCCGCCTCAATCAGCGCATCGCGGCGGCTTGCGAGCGGGTGACGCTGGTGGCCGCCGGCCTGCCCCTGGAACTCAAGCCCCGATAGTCCCGATAGTCCGCATGGCCGGCAACCACTCGGCCAGCCGCTGCCAGTCGAGATGCTGTTCCAGCATGTCGGCGAGACGGTCGATGTCGGCTTCACGCCTGGCTGCCACGTCGAAATGTCCGAACGCCGCGGTGCCGACCGGGCTGGCCCAGGCGAGCAGGGCCGATAGGGCAGCGGGCGCATCGAACAGGCCATGCACGTAAGTGGCGAGAATCCGGTTGTCTTCCGACACCGCGCCGTCGGCCCGGCCATCGAGATGCGCGGCAGGTCTCGCCAGCGCCGGCCCGTGCGACACCCCCATGTGGATCTCGTAGCCGGTGATTTCCGCGCCGCCCGCGAGCGCCAGCGTGCCGACGACATTGACCAGTTGCTTCTTGGCCTCAAGCGTCGTCTCCAGATCGAGGAGATCAAGCCCCAGGCAACTGCCCGGCGCGCCTTCCAGCCCGAGCGGGTCGTGCAGCGCGCGGCCCAGCATCTGCAGGCCGCCGCAGATGCCGATCAGCTTGCCGCCGTAGCGCAGGTGGCTTTGAATCGCGTGCTCCCAGCCGTTGGCGCGCAGCCAGGCGAGGTCGGCCTGCACCGCCTTGCTGCCGGGCAGGACGATCAGGTCGGCTGCTGGAATCGTTTGCCCCGGACCGACGAAGCGGAAGGCCAGCTCCGGATGCAGGCGCAGCGGGTCGCAGTCGGTGGCATTGGCGATGCGCGGCAGCGCCGGCGCGATGACGCGCAGTCTGGAATCCGAATCGCCGCTGGCGGTCCGCGGCAGGGCGTCTTCGGCGTCGAGATGCAGGCCCGAGAGATAGGGCAGCACGCCCAGCACCGGCTTGCCGGTGTGCGCCTCCAGCCAGTCCAGCCCCGGCGCGAGCAGGCTCATGTCGCCGCGAAAGCGGTTGATGACGAAGCCGACGACGCGCGCCTGCTCGCTCTCCGAGAGCAGAGCCAGCGTGCCCACCAAGTGGGCGAAGACGCCGCCGCGGTCGATGTCGGCAATCAGGATCACCGGGCAATCGGCCAGTTCCGCGAAGCCCATGTTGGCGATATCGCGGTCGCGCAGGTTGATCTCGGCCGGGCTGCCGGCGCCCTCGACCATCACCGCTTGGTATTGCTTTGTCAGCCGCGCGAAGGATTCCATCACCGCCGCCATCGCGCGCGGCTTGTAGTCGTGGTAGGCGCGAGCGTCCATGTCCAGGCGCGCCCGCCCGTGGATGATGACCTGGGCGCCGATGTCGCTGGAGGGCTTGAGCAGCACCGGGTTGAAGTCGGTATGCGGCGGCACGCGTGCGGCCATCGCCTGCAGCGCCTGGGCGCGGCCGATCTCGCCGCCGTCGGCCGTCACCGCGCTGTTCAGGGCCATGTTCTGCGGCTTGAACGGCGCCACGCGCACCCCGCGCCGCGCCAGCACGCGGCACAGGCCGGCCACCAGCGTCGTCTTGCCGGCGTCGGAAGTGGTGCCTTGGACCATCAGGGTGTCGCTGCGCATAGTAAAATCTGCCTTTCCACTCGGTTTCCGATGCTGAGATTGCTTCGCTGCGCTTTCCATGAACCCTCCCACAAGTCCGTCATTGCGAGCGCAGCGAAGCAATCTTGAACATTAACGACGCTGCGCCGCCGCGATTATCCCATGCCCCACTGGTACCCTCACCCGAGCGCAGCGCTGGCAGCGGCGCTGTTGGCGATACTCCTCGACCGTCTTCTCGGCGAGCCGCGCCGCTTCCATCCGCTGATCGGTTTCGGATGCTGGGCGGCGGCCATCGAGGCGAGACTGCGGCAGCAGGCAGCGCATCCGCTCGCGCAGCGTATCGCCGGCCTGCTGGCCTGGACGCTGGCGCTCTTGCCCTGGCTGCTCCTGGCGCTGTGGCTGCGGGCGCAACTGGGCTGGGTCGTCGATGTCTTGCTGCTCTATTTCGCCCTGGGTGCGAAAAGCCTGGCCGAGCACGCCGAGGCGGTCGCCGTTCCGCTCGCCGCCGGTCGGCTGGAGGAGGCGCGGGTGCGCGTCGGCCGCATGGTCAGCCGCGACACGCAGTCGCTGGATGCTCGCGGCGTGGCCCGCGCCGGCGTCGAATCGGTGCTGGAAAACGGCAACGACGCGGTGTTCGGCGCGCTCTTCTGGTTCGTCGTGGCTGGCGGGCCGGGGGCGCTGTTGTTCCGCCTGGCCAACACCCTCGATGCGATGTGGGGCTATCGCACGCCGCGTTACCAAAATTTCGGCTGGGCGGCGGCGCGTCTCGACGATCTGCTCAACTATCTGCCGGCCCGGCTCACCGCCTTATCCTATGCCCTGCTCGGCAAGACCCGCAGCGCCCTCGCCTGCTGGCGTAGCCAGGCGGGCGCCTGGGACAGCCCCAACGCCGGGCCGGTGATGGCTGCCGGCGCCGGCGCGCTCGGCCTCATGCTGGGCGGCAGCGCGAGCTACCACGGCGCGAGCGAGATCCGCCCGCAGCTGGGCTGCGGCGCCGAGCCCGCGGCGGCGGACATCCGTCGCGCCCTTGCCCTGGTGCAGCATGCGCTGTGGCTTTGGCTGGCGTTATGGTGGGCGCTATGGGTAACGTCATGGGCCGCGTGGAGCCTGGCCGGTGCTTGAGCACGGCGGCACCGTGAACGCGGCGGCTGTCCGCTACGGCCGCCCGGCGGGAGAATGGCTGGACCTGTCCACCGGCATCAATCCGCACGGCTATCCGGTGCCCTCGCTCGATCCGGAATGCTGGCGCCGCCTGCCGCAGGACGACGACGGCCTGGAGGAAGCGGCGCGGGTCTATTACGGCAGCCGGCAACTGCTCGCCGTGGCCGGCTCGCAGGCGGCGATCCAGGCCCTGCCCAGGCTTTTTCCGCCGGGCCGGGTGCTGATGCTCACACCCTCCTACGCCGAGCACGCTGCGGCCTGGCGACGCGCCGGTCATGCCTTGCAGTTGCTGGAGGCGAACGGCGGGAATAGCGAACTCGAAGCGGCGGCGGCCGGCTGCGACTACGTGCTGCTGTGCCAGCCGAACAATCCCACGGGCACGCGCTTTTCCAAGGCGAGACTCCTGGCGCTGGCCGAGTCCCTGGAACAGCGCGGCGGGGTGCTGGTGCTCGACGAAGCCTTCATCGACTGCACGCCGGACGACAGCCTGGCCCAAGCCTGCGGCCGGCCCGGCCTGGTCGTGCTGCGTTCGCTGGGCAAGTTCTTCGGCCTGGCAGGCGCCCGCGTCGGCTTCGTCCTGGCCGAGGCGGGCCTGCTCGCAGCGCTGCGCGAAGCGCTCGGGCCCTGGCCGCTCTCCGGGCCTGCACGTGCCGTGGCGTGCGCCGCGCTGGCCGACCAAGCCTGGCAGGCGGCGATGCGCCGGCAGTTGCACGACGAGGGAGAACGGCTCTCCCGCCTGCTGCGTGAGCGACATCTGGGGCAGCCGCAAGGCACGCCGCTGTTCCAATGGCTGCCGCACGCACGGGCGGTAGCCATCCACGATACCCTGGCGCGGCACGGCATCCTGGCACGCCTGTACGACGAGTCTCCCGGTCTGCCCAGTCTGCCCAGTTTACGTTTTGGCCTGCCGGGCAGCGAGGCAGCATGGACACGCCTCACGGCAGCGCTGGAAGAATTGGAGAACCAGAATGTTGTTTGAAAGAAGCTTGGTCGCCATAGCGCTGTTGCTGGTAAGTCAGTTTTCCAGCGCCGAAATCGTCGTGCAGGACGCCGCCGGTCAGACCGTCCGCTTGACGGCGCCGGCGCGGCGCATCGTCAGCCTGGCGCCGCACATCACCGAGAATCTCTACGCCGCAGGCGCAGGCAGCTTCATCGTCGGCGCCGTCGACTACAGCGATTACCCCGAGGCGGCCAAAAAGCTGCCGCGCGTCGGCGGCTATGCCCGCCTCGATCTGGAAGCCATCCTGGCGCTGAAGCCCGACCTGGTGATCGCCTGGGACAGCGGCAACCAGGCTGGCCAGCTCGCCAAGCTCAAGGCGCTGGGCCTGACGCTGTTCATCAGCCGGCCGCAGAAGATAGACGACATCGCGACCGATATCGCGCGCTTCGGCGAGCTGGCCGGCACCACGGCCATCGCCCTTCCCGAGGCGCGCGCCATCCGCGTCCGCGTAGCCGAACTTCGCGCTCGATATGCCAGTCGGCCGCCGGTGCGCACCTTCTACCAGATCTGGAACCAGCCTCTCGTGACCGTCAACGGCGAGCAGTTGATCAGCGACGTGATGCGCCTGTGTGGCGCCGACAACGTCTTCGCCGGCCTGTCGCAACTGGCGCCGACGGTTTCGGTGGAAGCGGTGCTCGCCGCCGATCCGGAGGCCATCGTCGCCAGCGGCATGAACGCGACCCGGCCTGAGTGGCTGGACATGTGGAAGCGCTGGCGGGACCTGATGGCGGTTTCCCGCGGCAACCTGTTCTTCATCCCGCCCGACCTCATCAACCGCCCGACGCCGCGCATCCTCGACGGCGCCCAGCGGCTGTGCGCCCAGATGGAGACGGTGCGCGACCGGAGACCGGGCACGAAGGACGGAAAACCATGAGTCTTGTGCACCCGAGGCGTCAACAAAAAACTTGATCGAAAACGCGGACGACTATCGAATAGAATAAACCGTGCTTATCCGGTTGTCTCCCATACCCACTACCGGTAGTATGTTGAGCATCTGCGCCAACCTGGGGCGACCATGGTTATCG
>Ga0315268_10005627_pt1 | contig 13425 bp, 16 predicted proteins | sample C1_top_MG_FD_204535 | JGI IMG/M metagenome (GOLD analysis project Ga0315268, IMG submission 204535) | Sediment microbial communities from Yellowstone Lake, YNP, Wyoming, USA - C1_top | ecosystem: Environmental > Aquatic > Freshwater > Lake > Sediment | place: USA: Wyoming | collected 2017-08-01 | reverse complement strand
GCGCCTCAGGTTTGATGGGTAAGATGCCACAAGAGCTTGAAAGAACCTACATACTCAGCGGCCCGTCGAATCTGACCGAGCTGAGCATCACTCTATCGAAACTGCTCTCCTCTGATAGACTGAAAGGCAAGGAAGCGCAGACGATACTCTTCTTGGACTCGGTGTCCACCTTCCTAATCTACAATGACGCGAACACTGTCGCGAAGTTCCTTCACTCCATCACCGGCCGAGTGAGAACTCACAACATTCGTGGAGTCTTCTTCTCGTTACATGATGACATAGCGAGAGGAGCGATCGCAAGCACAGTCCAATTCCACGACAAAGTCATCCAGATAACCTAGCCATAGCCGAAAAGGTAAATCACCATACTCATTGTCCTGAGCCGCTTGGCCATGATTCTCTCCGCGGCTGCCTTGGCGGCCACGCTGTCCGCCGACAGGAAGAAGTGTAAGGCTAGACTCAACTGAAGAAGACCAGAACGCTCCCCACCCCAAAGTAGAACGCGATCACGGCCACGACCCCGACCCTCAGCCAAGCATGCCCTGGCGGGCCGGTTCCGCAGGATTAGGCGCCAGTAGACCTTCCCATCGTACAGGCCGAACCCGATGAGGGCGAGGCCCACGATCTTCAGAAACCAGTTGGGAGGCATGATTCACATCACGAATGAGGCAAGCGATTTAAGCTGGAGACCATTGTGAGCGTGCGAGCGTACCTCTCAAGGGCGTGACAGACAGAAATGCCTGTAGAAAAATGCGGAGTCGATCTTCTGGTGAGGCGGAGGTCACGCAGGCTACGAAAGGGAACTCAAGTTGACCTGCATTAGCGCCATGACTTCGGCAGAATCCAATCAATGAACGGTGCTTTCCTCTTCAATTTCCGTTTGGACGCGGTCCATGATAGAAACTCGATCCAGATTCCGTCGGGATCCTTCACGAACGTAAGGCGAATGCTACCATCAGTGAAGTCTGCAACGGGCTTCCGCACTCCGACATCGCGTAGCCGCGCGAGAACTGGTTCCACGTCGCGGACAGTGAATCCAAGATGGTCCAGCTCACTGCCTGTAACTGCCTCTCATGGGACCGGGAACCCGGCGGGTAATAATTCAACTCCAAGACATATCTCGTGCGCGGATCACGGAGCCAGACGAAAGTTCCTCTTCAGGATCTCTAGGAAGCTGGTGATATTCGGCTGTGAACCTATTGAAGACGAGTTGTCAGAAGCACCGGAGAGGCTACGGAGAAAACTCAATGAACTATACTCACCCTCACGGCGGTTGAAGCTGACAAGAAAGGTTTCCGAACTATCTTCGGATTATGTGAGCGCCGGGATGTTTGCTCCCGACGCTTTGATAGCCGCTTTCGCTTCAGCGTACAGTCTCGACGCGTTTGTCACAATAAACAGACGCCATCTCAAACAGCCTGGCACAGTGAGAAAATTGGCCAGAGTGAACAAACGGTTCCGTCTACCGGCACTTCGAATTCTTCTTCCGGGCGAACTTCTCGAACTCGTCTCTTAGGCCTATCTTCTCAAGATATTTCTGCATAGCTGCATAGGCATTTTTCGATTCTTCTCCCGAATCGAGAGAAGCGCATTGATGGCGGATATCTTAGGCTTTCTTTCGAGTTCTTGTTCAGCCAACGTTTGTCACCAGCATCAAGCCCATCTCGCTTCAATTAATGTTGCGCTAGAGATGTTGAGTGCCTGATGAGTCTGGAGAAGGGCGTCGTGTACAGGCGCGATGTCCAGAGCGCCGACATTGCTATGGTCGACAAAACAACCATGGATGAGCCTATTGTCATAATCAATTCAACCCTAAGCACCTCCCCAAACGCTGCGAGAAGAAGACCACCCAAGAACACAAAGAGGCGCGCGTCTCCGAACATTCTCGTTTGTCGGAGCGTCCTAGCCAACAATGCTCGTCGCAGGATGAGGATCGGTACAGCGAGGTAAGTAGCGCCGATTAGGGCGCTGATAATGATCCCTGAGAAGATCGCGGCGGCTTCTTGATTGAATGAGAAGAGATCGAAGACGATCGATCCGATCTGTAAAATCCAGATCAAAGGATAGATCATCACCTTGACCGCTGAACGCATTGCTGGGTTGATTGCCTCGTATTGAGCTACTGTTGGACTGAACGAGTAGTACCAGGTGTTGAATGCCACCATGAAGCTTGTCCCGGCGAATGTTTGCAAAATCTTGTTGTCTCGGAAATCTCTGAGGAACTGTACCTCAAGAGCCAATTCGGAACCGAAAGTTGCAGTGGCTATCAGGCAGCCCGACACGCGCAGCGATAGCGTGAGGTCCTTCGAGACTGATCCGCTCGTGGCGACTACTTCGAATTGGTAATTTCCCGTTGGGACCGCGCGGGTCACTATCAGGGTTGCCGTCGAACTCGTAGTCCCGCCTACGGACGGATTTACCGGGTTCGGGGAGAATGAGGCCTCCACCCCCTCCGGAAGGCCCAATGCCTGCAGCTGGACCTGTTGGTCGAAGGTTCCGATGGATTGCACAGAAATGGCCAGCGTTCCCGTTGAGGATTGGGCGAGGTCGATTGCGTTGGAGGAGGCTGATACGAGGAAGTCTGGCGCTACCGGTTGAGTGCTCGTGCTAGTACTCGATATACTTGTCTGAGTGCTCGTGGAAGTGGTCAGATTGTTTTCCTGTGAGCTCGTAGATCCCCCAATCGTGTATAACGAGACGGTCGTTGTTTGGGTCGTTTGAGATGATGTGGCATTAGTGCTGGTGCTTGTTGCGCTCGTTGTTTGGGTTGCGGGGGCTGTGACTGTGAATATGATTGAAGCGGAGTCGCCAGTCGGGTTGCCAGTGGCCAGAACAACGTAGGAGGCAACGGGCACGTTCGCGACGACGAAAGAAGCTGTTAGGATTCCGGCGGAAATCGCGCAGCTGGATGCGGTCACGGGGGTTCCGGACAGGAAGCATGCGGTGTCGCTTGATGAGAATTGGGAACCGGTCACGGCAACAGTCGTGGCTGGTGGGGCGAAGAGAGGATTGAGCATGATGAATGGAAGGTTGGTACCGGCAGTTGTCGTTTGCGTGGAGATTGTTGATGTCGTCTGGGCTTGAGTTGTCGTGACGAGTGTTGAGCTGGTCGTGCCTGTCTGAGTTGTAGTGCCAGTCTGGTCTGAGGTTGTGAAGTCTACCTTGACGTTTGCCCCATTCAATGAAACCGTTTTGCTGGTCGGGCCGAATCCTGGACCTGTCGCTGTGAGAGTGACGGTTCCGGATGTGCCGGTTGGGATGGTGTAGCCGCCCGATGTGGATGTGACCGCGTAATAGCTGCCGCTGTTCGGGGCTATCGTTACGCCGGCTATGCCTTCACCGATGTCGTAGAAGTTGTTGTGATTCAGATCATTGTAAACCACGCCCAACAGGAACGGGCCTGCGTTCGATGTGCCGAAGTCCTGCGTGATCAAACTGCTCAAACCAATACCATTTGGACCTGCGCCTTGGTAGTATCCGATTCCGACTTCGTAGTAAACGCAGGGAGGGCTCCCGCAAGGATATGCGTTGAAGAAGTCGAGCATGTTGACGCGATGAAGACGCCCCGCTGTGCCCGCATCCACCATCAGCAGATCCTGCAGGAATGTGGCGCTCACACCCACACCCCCAGCCATGTTCTCACCCGCGGACCAGTAATTGTAGCCTGCGTTTATCATGCGGTCGAACGGCGTGTCACCGTTCGGGTCGTTGTGAGAGTAGTAGTTCTGAGTGTACATGTTCTGGCTGTGAGCTTCAGCAATGCTCAGTAGGATCTTGTTCATCGCCAAAGGTGGTCGAGGTCCTACAAGCGTCGGGTCCGACAAGCCTTCGTGAATGTCAATGCCCAGACGCTGGCCCTCAGCGACCGGATTAGAACGAGCACGATTGATGTACTCAAGTACTAGTTGCTCGGCTGGGGTCGGATCGCCAGAATCATACAGCACGGCGGCTCTCGCGACTCGCCCAGAGAAGGTCAAGGGGAGCAGAGACGCAGCGAGTAGCAAGAGGGTAATGAAAGCCGATGAGGTCACACGGCCGCGTCTCAAAGACATGATTTCTATCCAATCCAAATGTGGAATTCAGGGCTCGGACTCGCGCCAACGCCACTTTCGAGTCCGGGCTTTTACGTCAACAAATAGGTCACGTTTCTCCCATGCAAGGTGAATGCAACAGCAACTGCCGCGGCAGTTGTCAAAATGACAGAATCTTGTGTGTGCGGATATGCACGATTTCGGCATTGTCCTTAAGAGACATGAGCATTGCACGGTGGCTCGTGTTCAAATGAACATTCGAAGAACTGCCGGAATAGTCGCGCTGATCATCGCGTTAGTATGATTCTGGTTTGCACCAGCAACGTCCGTCACTTCTCCACCCGGAACGCAGGTGATCTACTGGGAGAACATCATGCCCGGAATCATCCTTCTCACCGTTGGGATCATGCTGCTCCTGACCCGAGGGAGGACCAAACCCACCTAATCAAAGTCCACCGAGATGCACGTGTATAACATATGCTAGACATCGTTTTTTGTAGACTTCAACTATTTTCGTGACGCGATTTGAACCGCGTCTAGAGCAGTAGATGGGTTTGTCGAAGCGGCCAAACCCAACGGTATTGCGGTCGGGATTCTCGAAGAAGAGGGACGCCAATGGAAGTGCGAGGATTCTTTTGGCCCACCATCAAGCTGTAGTGAACCTTTGGGTTGCCTGCGGCCGCCTATGTTGACTCCATCAACCGCGTCGGGACAAGACCCAGTTCCGAGATTTTCGAGTCGGAGGTGATCAATGTGGACCGCTCGCCGATGGCAACCGCTAGAATGTAGGCATCAACCAGGGAGAGCTTCCCCCTGTGTTTGCATTTCAACTCCCCAGCCAACCGCGACAGACTCTCGCTCGGCGCGACTACGGACAGCCCTGAGCGTCTGACGGAGAGATACCTAATCCGCGCGGTTTCGCGCCCCAGCTTCTCGCAGGTCTTACAGTACAGCTCGGCCAGATTAGGCTCGCATGTTGAACCCGCTGCCTTGCCATGCCTGGTTTCGTCCAGAAGTTTCTTGACGCGTAGGTCCTCTCCGAAGTATAGCAATAGAGGTCCCGTATCGAAAGTGTACCGGTTAGGCTTCAGATGCTTCGCGTCTCCGCTCCTCGTGGATTTCGTGAATCATTTCGCGGACCACTTTTTTCCGTGATCTGTCTGCCCCAAAAAGGTCCTCAATCGGGATCACGGGAACTATCATGATGCCTTCTTCCGTATCCATGAACTCGACTTTCGCACCCCTCTGAAGACCATACTTCCTCCTGATATGAGATGGAATCGAAACCGTGCCCTTCTCAGTAATAGTATAACTCAGTGACACTTCACCATACACATGATCGGAAGTATGGCATATATGCGTTTTGTATTACGAGATGCGGTATCGTAGCAGTCGAGTGTTTAGAATAACTCCAACCCACGAACGATCAGAAGCCTCCATGTTCACACGCAGACGTTTGGAGCGTTATTCTTCGGCCTTTTGAACGGAGCTTCTTTGTGCTCCCGAGGTGGGTCCCACCCTGCTAGACGCACGAAAGCGGCGCAGCATGAAGCAGCTGTGTTAGTTTAGGAAGAGTGTTGCGACTCCGATTACTGCGGTGATTGCGCCGAGTATTCCTCGCCAGCTAGTCCTTTGCCCGTATAGTCCCCAGACTACTGGGATTATCATGACGGGCATTAGGGATAGCAGGGTTTGGGCGACGCCTGTCTGCGTGTAAGTCACAGCAACCATGGACAACGTCACGCCAATGAAGGGTCCGAGGATTGCAGCCGCCGTGGTTTCGCGAATTCCCTTCCTGTTCCTCGCGGCCATACGTAGCTCGGGCCATTTTCCCGCCGCCACGAGTACGAGCCACAGTGCCAAGGCTCCTAAGATCATGCGCATCAACGTCGCGGACAGCGGATCCAACGTCAACTCCGGGTACAGTTCGATTCCCTTCTTGGCAAGGACTAGGCCGACCCCCTGCCCGGCCGCCGCGATCAACCCGAAGGCTACACCGTAGCCTTTCACCCTCTTCGGGACGGGGAGCTCTCCGGAGCGCTCCTCCCGTTCCAGTATAACCACGACAACACCAGCCAGCGTGACGGCGATCCCTAGTACGTCGAAGGCTGGAATGATCTCGCCAAGCATCAGAAACGCGCCCACGGCGGCGAATATTGGAGCCAAAGCCATCAACAGGAGCGCCCGCCTAGGCCCAATCGTAACATATGCCGCAAACAAGCCCGAGTCCCCAACGCTCAACCCAACCACTCCACTCAAACCCAACCAAAACCACTGAGCCCCACTCGCAACCGGCAGAAGGCTCCCAAGCAGAATCACATGCGTAACCGCAAGAAACACCACCGCCAACACCGTACGATACGCGTTCACACTCAGCGAACCAATCTTCTTACCAGCCGACGTGAAGAATATCGAACTAATACTCCAAACCACCGAAGCAATTACCGCCGCAGTCTCCCCGACAACGGGCAGATCCATCCACACACCCCTCTCGTGCTGTAGCCTCCATGCCATCATGACCTCTTTTCGCCTTTGGTGACAGTCTCCTAACCAGACGTTAGGCTTCTTCACAATTCGACCATCAAACGCATAGCCAATCCGAAGAATAGGAGCGCACGCGGTGATCCAACGCTACCGGGTGAAGGGATTGGTGCTCCGGGCAGAACACTCGTCGCGCTTTTCGCGCGCGATTTCGAACCCGTGATGAAGGCCAAAGGCGATTTTGGGAAATACATATTATCGGTTAGGGGAAGATACTACGAATCGGAAGCTGGAATGCGTCACGAAGAATTCGCGGAGGTCTACGCCGAACGATTCGTAAAACTCTGCCTTAACGAAGATGTCCCGAAGATTCGACCGTCATTTACCGACCAGGTTGACCTTGGCTGGCTTCGCGAACTCACAGGCGCTCTGCTAGCCTACTCCGAAGATGCCCGGTATTGGGTTTACGATGTCGGTAGGTACGCCGGTCGCCTACTCGCGGTGAAGCTAGAGGAACGGGGTATCCTCGAGAACTTCCTCCAAGGGCGGATAAAGAATTCACTGGGCATATTCTCCATGAAACGGATCTCGGATGACGATTATCGCGTGCAGGTCGTGGAAAATGTGTTCTCTTATGGCCTGCAGAATTTCGGAATAAGGTTCGATTGGTTTCTCGCGGGAGTCCTAGGGTCTCTGGTTTCGGGAGTAGCGGGAGAGCCAATGGGCGCGAGAGAATTAGACTGCTATGCCAGCGGCGCGTCTTCGTGCACTTTTCAAGTCCGACCAGTTGGCACAGGCGCTCGGACTGAGGACAAAGGCCAACCCGCTAATTGGGCACAAGCCGTCAGCGCGATTGCGAAAGAATACCTCTTTCGATCTCAGGTAGCGGAGGGCCGAACAAGGCTTCGGCCGACGCTAGGTGATGGCGTCGACTTGTCCCTCCTGCGGCTGCTGTATGGAGTTGTTTTCACATATTCGCCGGAGGTCCGCACTCTGCTTTACGCTATGGGAAAGAAAGCTGGCGCGATGATGGGAGAAGCGATGCCGGAACAGATGAAAGCAATGATCTCGAGCGGTGACGCAGCCATACGTGATCAGGAAGGAGGCTTCACTGTTGAACGCAAAGGCGAGAACCGGTTTTACTTTCGCATTCCCGAATGTCCTGCCCATGGCAAACCAAACATCGGCGAGGTCGCCGGATATCTGGAGGCGGGCTTCGGCGCAGGCATGTTTGAGGCGCTGCTCGGAAAACCTGTTGGCGCCAAGGAGATCATGTGTCCCAGCAAAGGTGACCCAGAGTGCGTAATGGAACTAAGAGTCCTCGAGTAGGAGGAGCGAGGAAGTTATGACGCTAAAGACGGGGGTTGCCGGGCTCGACGGTTTGCTGCGAGGAGGACTGCCAGAATCAGCCTCGATACTCTTCGAAGGTTTGCCTGGCTGCGGGAAGGATTCCTTCGCATACGCCTTCCTCCTCAACCAAATCAAAGAGGGCAAGGTCGGTTTCATAGTGTACAGTGGTCTCTCTAATCGCGACATTCAAGATGTCTTCGAGGCCCATGGTATGAGAATTCAGGATCAGACAATGACAAACCTCCTCTACTGGATAGACGCTGAAGGACGGGACGAAGGCCAGAACGTGATCAGAGTCGAACAAGGAACTTTAAGCGAAATCTCGATCACTCTATCAAAATACCTAGAATCAAACAAAGACAAGAGCATGGTCGGCGTAGTCCAACTACTGGACGCCGCCCTCATGCTGAATTCACCTAAAGAGATCTACAAGTTCACCAAGGAACTCGTACAGAAGCTCAAACGCTACGACATAACCTCCATTTTCCTGATCGAAAAAGGAATGCATGCTCCGGAAAGCGTGGTAATGCTCGAAAGCCTCTCCGATGGCGTCGTGGAGTTCAAACTATTCGAGGAGGGCTTCGACGTCAAGAGAGGCCTAAGAGTTGTGAAAATGCGCGGCGCCACAATTGAACCGAAATTCTACCCTTACACAATGTCCGAAACAGGCCTCTTGGTCCAAGCGAGTTAGCCCGCCTTCCGTTTCCCAGCCGGAACCGTTACACGAACCGCAGAACAGGGAAAACGACAGTATCGGTAGATACGACAGGAAGGTGATTGGTGCTCCGGGCGGGACACTCGTCGCGCTTCAACGCGCGATTTCGAACCCGCGATCAGTGACTAAGGGGAACCATTTCCCCGGCACTGAGCCTCGAAAGGCCACTATGCTCTCGGGCCGGCTAGATGGACCGGTTAACCGGGCTACATTCGGCAGAATATGCTTCCACCGGAGCCTTCGAAGCATCGGAGCAGGTCGCTGATGAGAATGCCTGTTCATTTGCTTTACTGATCTTGTCCCAGTCTGTAGGAGTTGCCAGCGCAGCCTGTCTCCTCCGACCGTTCCAAAACAACGCTCGGTACTGCAGATACACTTCCAGAGGGACACGAGGCCATGCTCCAAGATGAAATTAGCTTCACGTGCTTTCCTACCTACAAGATGCGGAAGGATTCGTGAAATCACTGAGGTTGCTCGAGTTCCGCTAGCATCGGCCTCATGGCGCCCTAGACGCGTTGTAAATGCTTTGACCCCCATCAGTCTTGCAGCTTTCTCTATCGGTTCAATTTCGAAGATGCCGATCCGAACTCTCGCTTCGAAGCATCTCCTTCCATCCTTAGGTCTACTAGAGTAGCAAACCGAACCGTCACCAACAATGAAGCCTGCCAACCAAGCCGCGGCTTCCTCCTGAACAAGACCAAGCAGGTCCGAAGGCGTTATCGGCCGCTGGGACAAGATCCATCGCCAAACGATTGCGACGCACTCGCACAAAAGCCTGAGACCTGAAGCAAAGTAATCGGTTGGTTTCCGCCGGAGCCTCGAAGCATCGGAACGAGCTTGACAGTCGCTTGCTGTCAATTAACGTTTTTCGCACACACTGCCAGTGTGCAGTAAGTTGAGGGTTGGTTGCGGCTATCGGAGGGTCCTAGTGTTTCTTTCCGTTTAGCATCATGTAGGTGCCAGCTCCGACTATTACGAGGCTGGCTAGGAAGTTGAAGACGAATCGCACAATCGCTATCACTGGATCGACGCAGTAGGGCATCATCTGCGAGGTACTCACCGGAGGCACGCTGAAACCAAACATGGGAGAAATCACTGGATACCAGCACCGATAGCTCACCACATCCACAAGTAGACCAGAGATCGTTACCAAACTCGATACCGACCCGCTAGCAAGCACGAAGAACCCAACCCAATACAACGCGAACTCCCTCTTACTGGCTGCATCTTGAGATTGACCCAACTCACCGCGCACCCGCAGCTGCAATCTACGAGACCGCGTGACTAAAGTCTAGGCAATAGAACATCCTGTTCGAAGAATTAGACCATGATGAGGCAATGAAAAGGTATCTAGTGCGTAACTCTGAAGTCCCGCAAATCCCCTTTCCACTCCTCCCACTCGAGGTTCAAGTCTCTAACGTGGGCGCCCGGGGGCCCTCTCCTGCAGAAATCGACGGCTTTCTCAACATCCTCCTTCTTCCCCTCAAACAGTGCTTCGACGCGGCCGTCGGGAAGATTTCGCACCCACCCCGTCAGGCCAAGGCTGCGTGCGAGTTCTGCGGTCTCAGCTCTGAAGAAGACCCCCTGAACTATGCCACTAACGTACACGTGTGCCCTCCCCTTCAAGGCCGCGCGGACCCCTCGAATACGTGATCTGAATCTGCAAATCAATATTGCTGGCTAAATCTTCCTTGCCCCTCATCAAATCAGAAATATCCAAGCAGACCGCATAGTTCTTTGTCCTAGATGTTTCCCTCGTGAAACTTCGGATCGATGGAATGTGTGCGAAACGTCTCGTTTGCGTAGTGTTTAATTGTATGTTTAAACATGCTCAATTTGAGCAACCTTGGTCAAGACCCTAACAATAAGAGATGAAGTCTACAGGAAACTCCTGGCTGTCAAAGGCAAGGACGAGAGCTTCAGTGAATTGCTTGAGAAGTTAGCCGAAGGAACAAAATCCGTTGAGGTTCTGACTTCACTCAGAGGCCGCGTCGAGTTTCGAGAAAAAGAGAAGATGCTATCAGAATTATCAACCGCGAGAGCTGAACGCAGGATTTGATCCTACTCGACACGGATGTCTTAATAGAGATACTTGACAGGAAATCCTCGAAAGGCGGGAACATGCTCCAACGCATTCAAGACCAGAAAGAGGCCGTGGGCACGACGGTAATCAACCTTCACGAGATACTGTATGGCTTGTACAAATACGCAAAGCCCATTGGCGATGTTCTGCTTCTGCCGGTACTAAAATACGCCAAACAGGATGCAGTTTTGTCGAGCAAGCTTGAGTCGGACGTTGAGAAGCAAGGAAGCGCCATACGCCGAACGGACGCGATGATTGCTGCAATCTGCATCAACAATGACGCGTTGCTCTGTACATTCGATTCCAAGCATTTCAGGCCACTCTCAAGGCAGGGTCTGAAGTTATTCACTTGAGCCGGTCCTCAATACGAACTACTCGAACCACTTCTTGTTCAGATCTAAATAGCAGATTTCGGCTTGTACCACTTCAAACGTAACGAGGGGGTGAGCGTCGCAGATTTGCGAGCAGTTGTGGTGGAGCTCAAGCTGCCGGCTTTTCCGCCGTTGGCGGAGGAGACGAGGACGATGGCTGAGAATATCGGTTACGAGGTGGTCGGCGAGCTCATCCAGAGACGCAAAAGCGTTCACCACTCCTACACCATCGGCCCAGGGAGGTTGAACGACCTCAAACGCCTCGTTGAGGGCAATGATGCGGATACGGTGATCTTTGCAAACGCACTCACAAGCAGCCATGTCTTCAAACTCACCGAATTCCTGGGTGGAGATGTGCGGGTCATCGACCGCAATCTACTCATCCTTGAGGTGTTTGACAAGCGAGCCTTCACCAATGAGGCGAAGCTCCAGATTCGCCTAGCCAAACTCAAGTACACTCTATCGTGGGGTCGGGAGTTCATCAAACTCCGTGGCATCATGGGCGAGCAGCTAGGTTGGATGGGACCTGGAGATTACCCGTATCAAGAGTACTATAGGGCCGCGAGGAACCGAATCAGCAGAATCGAAAGCGAGCTTGAGGACATTTACCAGAAGAAGATGCTGAAGCGAGATCATAGGCGTGAGCTTGGCTTCCCCATAGTTGCCCTCGCTGGGTACACGCAGGCTGGAAAAACGAGCTTCTTCAACCTCATCGCCCACGAGGACAAGACCGTAGGCCTCGGTCCTTTCACAACTCTCTCCACCTTCGCCCGCAAGGCGTACGCTGGCACGAACCCAGACTCGCCCGAGTTCATCATCATAGACTCAATCGGCTTCATCGAGGACATGCATCCGATTATTCTGAAGGCGTTCCACGCGACACTCGGTGAGCTCGCCACCGCCGACCTAGTCCTGCTCTTCATAGACGCTAGCGACGGGAGATTTTCGCTAGAAAGGAAGGTCCGGTCATGCGCTCAAATCCTCCGCGAAATCGACATGACCTCACCAACAATCATCTGCGCCAACAAGATAGACCTGACGACTCCTGAGCAATTGGACGAGGCTGTTGCGATTATTCGCAAGTACTTCCCCAAGGAGGATATCATACCCGCCAGCGTGAGAACACAGCAGAACGTCGACCGGCTCCTCACCTCGGCGGAGTCCGAATTGCAGGCTCAGAGTCTCATAGTGAGGCCAAGAAAACCTCAAGCGCCTCATTAAACGCCTTATGCTGTTCAAGCATCACGCTGTGACCGGCATCAGGAATAACGACAAGCCTCGAATCCGGAATCTTCTCGTGCAGATATTGAGAGTATTTTGGCGGAGTAAGTCGGTCGTCTGTTCCGCAGATCACGAGGGCTGGCAATCGGATCCTCTCAACCTCAGTCATCCGGTCAAACGCGTTGCAGGCCATCCAATCACCGTACGTAACCTCTGCCCTGACCTTGAGCATCTCCTTCGCAATTCTATCTACCACAATAGGCTCACAATTCGGCGCCACGGAGAGCCTGGCGACGAGCTTACTCGCCTCCTCATAGTCCTTTAGGATCATGTCCGTGATGTCTTGGCGAACTCTCAATCGCGCACCTGTCCCGACCAGCACCAAGCCCTGCAGGTTCGAGTTTCGGAGAGCGTACTCGATTGAGATGGCTCCTCCCATTGAATGTCCGGCAAGCACAAGATCCTCAATCGCATGCGCCTTCACGTACTCCTCAACCCAATCCACATACTCGCCAATCGTCCTGCAACCAGAACCATCCGGGTGTCCGGGCAGATCGACAGCCCGCGCGTCCTTGAAGTGGTGGAGTTGGAGTTGCCATGAGAGGTGGGTGCCTCCCGCGCCGTGGATGAAGAGTAGAGTCACATTGTTCAGCTCTGACTGTTTCGTGTTTTGCGTCCAGAGTGGATATAACGCACAATAAGCTTAACCATGCGGCCAATGACGATGAGGCTGTTCGATTTGCGTCCCCAAATGATTCACGGGGTCCTAATCGCGCTACTCGTACTCAGCCTGCCCTCGTCGATGCCGGCTTTCGCAGCGAAGAAGATGCAGCTCACAGCATCCTACACGGGCGGAGGAGTGGCCATAGAGATCGCGGGGCGCGTCTTCGAACCCAACAATGCTTCCGTGTCAAATGCCTTGATTTCGATCCAAGTCAACAACCCCCAGGCGACCACGATAGGCGTGTCTGCCGTCTACTCCGACAATCAAGGCCGCTATGGAGTTTCGTTTCCGCTTCCCGCCGACTACGAGGCAGGGAACTACACAGCCTACCTCGTAGCGGAGAAACCGGGATACGACACCGCACGCCTTACGCTCTCCTTCACAATCGCGAAACCCGACTTCACAATGGAAACCTCGACCACCTAGCTCACGCTCGAACAAGGAGCTAC
>Ga0315268_10005626_pt1 | contig 13425 bp, 19 predicted proteins | sample C1_top_MG_FD_204535 | JGI IMG/M metagenome (GOLD analysis project Ga0315268, IMG submission 204535) | Sediment microbial communities from Yellowstone Lake, YNP, Wyoming, USA - C1_top | ecosystem: Environmental > Aquatic > Freshwater > Lake > Sediment | place: USA: Wyoming | collected 2017-08-01 | reverse complement strand
CTACTGGGGTTAAGTCCTTACTTCGGACCCACACCCGCCCAAATTTGCCTTGCGGCAAAATTGAGGCGGGTTAATTGTCGAGCAAAAGCCCTCCAATTAAAAAAGCCCTTTTCAGGACTTAACGGGACAGTATAGCATGTCAATTCAGGAAAGTCAAGTCTTTTCAGCAGTAGCTATTGACAGGATAATTGAGCGTATTTTGGCTTATATAAAGCGTTTATTTTACTTGAGATCCAAAATTTATCTAAATTTACTTTAGTTCTTAAGCACAACCCTTGTCTTCAAAACCGCTTATAAAACGCAAATGTTTCACGAGTTTTCCCGTGAAACATTTCGATTGGAGCTGTTTTTATGCGGAAGCTCGAACTTTTTTTGAGAATTTAGTTTAGTTTCCGCTCTGCTTCCGCACCAGCCAAAGGCTGGTTTCAAACTCCCAAAAAATTTTCCTACATTTTTTCAAAAATTTCGCACCCCCCTTTTCTTTCAAAAGGAAAAGAAAATTTTTCGGGTTTTGAGCTTCGCTGGAAAGCGAAGGTGGAAGCGGCGCAGTAGAAATATGTAGGCTGTGCTTGGCCCACTCCACCCATCCGCGCACAACATTTTACTCCCAATCCAATTGTGAGATAATCTCTAACATAAAAGCAACTCGGCAATTGCAGAGCCAAAGCATTGACAATAGTTTCTTGAGTTGAATGGGGTTAGATGATAAATCTATCTGGATAAATTTTTTCAAGCAATTATTTTTCTCCAAAACTTTCCTTTCGGCTTCCATGATATAATCATCAAGCCAAATAAAATCTTTCTCTAAATCAATCGCTTCGGTTTTGAGAGTATTCCAGTTTGTCGGTTTTATATCTTTCAGCAAATTATGAAATTCGGCGGGAAATTTATCAAAAATTTGCATTTGCCAATCTTTAGCTTCGCCTTTGCAGTGCGTTGTCAGCCAACAACAATTGAATTTGAATATAATAAAAGACAAAAAATCAGCGAGATAATTTGCTGGTTTTCCGTTTTTAGTAATAAGAACTCCGTCAATATCAAGATAAAGGTTTTTTGTTTCCATATCTTTTTTCGAAAGTCGGATATACTTTTTTAGTCATTTCATATCTTTTTCCCCACCTGTTCTGCAAAGTCAAGAGTTGAAACTGCAACAGCGACGCGGTGAACTCAAAGATATCTGCCGGGGGATCATTTTTATCATCCAGAATCTTTTTCATCAAATCTTGGATTCTATTTTCATCCCATTTTAGGCTTCGATAATATTCAATTCCTGTCTCCCGAAGAATTTCCCGCTTTGGATTTTTTTCATTTTTGGCTTTTGCCGCAAAGTATATTTTTAGGATTTTCTTTATTGATCTGCTCTCATCAGTATAAACCACAAAAATAAAAATGGCGCTTCCTAAAAATACTAGTACTCCTATTAAGATTTTACCGCTAAAGAGAAAAAGTCCGACACCTAAAATAATCAATGACCAGCCGATCGCCATAGAAACAATAACTGTGCCGAGTTTATACGACGCTCTTTCGGCCCGATGGCTCCACCATGAAATATATAGGCCGATTATTGAGATAAATACTGCCACTAATAACATGATCTAGTTCCAAAAAATAAATTAAAGCTATTTTCAGAAAATTTAACTTTTGCAATATAATGTCACAAGGCTTGCTAGATAAGACAGCTTCCGAACGTTTGATTGGCTTAGAGATTTAGCCGATCCAACCACTATTGTTAGTCAAACAAGGCAACTTCTGAAACTGGCATAAAATTACTGCTTTATCTCTTCCTTCAAATTTCCCTCAGAATCATGCAACTTTATATTTATCGAATCTGTCATTTTAGCTTTTGCTTTTATGTGTTGTCCCCAGTGCCTAGTTCCAAGTTTAAGTCCTTTGCGAGACGAAATTTGATTGACAACATTCTTTTTTATTTCGGCCAATCGGTTTCGAAATAACTCAGCTTCTTTAGCTATGTCGGTTAATAAGGCAGAATGATAACTCTTATTCAGCATTTTAAATAAGTTCTCTTCCAAATCATTAAACACAATATCAATCTGTTTCGAAATCGGAGGCAAATAAGACCGGCGATCCATTTTGTCTATGAGTCGTCCATTTAAACCATAAATATCGACATGATATTTTCCATGAGCACCATCCCATCGAAGAATTGCGTTCTTTTTATTCGATCTATTCGTGTATTCAAGTTGTGTTACAAAAACTCTGCTATTCTCTTCTGACTCGCGGATTATCCATCGCATTCTAAGATTGTCTATGAGTTCATTGTCTATCCATGACTCCTCTTCATTTTTAGCCATTTATTTTGCACACTAATTCACTTATAAATAATTCTTATTTTTCATCGATCGAGTAATTTATAAAACGCCTCAATTACTTTTTCTAAATCTTGTTCAATTTTGTCAAAAATCCTCCACGATTTCTTATCATCTCTTTTCACTTTTATTCTCCAAAGGCTCAAGTGCGCCAACTGCATATCAGCTTTGTTTTTTGCCTCCTCTAAAGTAGGAGTTAAATTTGGTCTTTCTTTTTCCCAATTCACATTTGGCAATAAATCCTGTGCCTTTAAATCGTTAGGGTACTTTTCTCGATTGACTTTCCCGTAAAAGAAATTGGTTAATACTCTTGAATGGATCGCCAGCGATTCTGTTAGTATGTTTTTTTCAAATTGACTTTCTATATTATCCCATCCTCGCAATCACAAACATGTTTTTCTAAACATATCTATTTCATATTCAAGAAGTCCGATTTTCTCTTTTCGGCTTACTCTTATTTCCGTTTTATCATACCAATAATTTATTTTGTTAACAGACAGCTGACTTGCCATAGTCTTTAAGCAAAAAATTAAAAAAAACTTTTTTGCTCCATTTATTTATTTTTTACCAGTTAAATCCAACTCGCCATTATAATAATCCCAAGCCAATGAATCTTTGTCCAAAATAGGCTTGTCCATTTTGAGTAAATTTTCAGGATCTCCTTTCAATAATTCTCTCAATTTTTCCGGCACGCCTTTAATCAGCGGAAGTTCTGCCTCATCATCCATTATTTCTACCCAAATTCCTCTGCAACCGTTATGAAAGGAATCTATTTTTGCTATGTCATCATCCGTCGAAACAATTCTGCCATCCATTGATAAACAAAAATTACAAATATCTTCATCGAGAACTTCGCTTCTCTGTAAAGCATAAACTTTTAGCCTTTTTGCTTTATTTGTCCATATTTGTTGAAATAGAGATTTTATGCCCATATTTTATTCCATTACTACTGTCCATTCTCCATCAGCGGAAATATCTAGAAGGTATAAACCAGTACGATTTATGCCGACTGCTTTTGATCCATCAAAGTCTCCAATCTCATTGACTAGTAATTCTATATTATTGCCTTTTTTATCCATCAAGACGACCGAAAAGTTAGATTTTCCAGAGTGCTTCATTTTGAATGTTTTCAATCCCTTATCAAGATTGAAAATGGGTGTAACTTGCTGTCCTATTCCTGTAAAAGTTTGGGCTTCGCTCTGTGCGGAAGTTGGTCGTGGTTGTTCAATTTTTATAGTCCAATTTCCGTTTGCAGAAATATCCAGCACATATTCTCCCTTTTTAGAAACTCCAACGGCTTTTGCCCCGTCAAATTTTCCTATTTCATTCACAAGCAATTCAACTCTTTGCCCGTCGCTATCCATTAAAGTAATTGAAAAGTTTGAAGTTCCACTGTGGGTCATCTTAAAAATAGATAAGCCATTTTCAAGAGTGAATTTTTGTGAGGCCTGTTGTCCCGTTCCCGATAATTCAATTAGTGCTGGCTCTGGCATCACTTCTTCCTTTGACTCTGAATTACCGACCTTTTCAATTGAGCCATTGCCGCTTGAAGTTGGCGAGGATGTATTATTACTTCCGTTAGAAAAAATTCCAACGATTATAAAGAAGCCAATAATTCCGACTAACCACCAAAGCCACTTTCGTTTCTTTTTAGGTTGATTTTGTTGTGCTTGATTTTCCATATTTTTTAAGTTTAAGAATTAAATTGATTATTATTTCATTTTTTATCTTCTAACTTTTTATCGAGCAATGTATCTATTTTACTTTCTCTTAATTTTTTCTCTGCTCCGCCAATGAATACTCCCGTGCCAACAATAAGAATAAATATCCCCATAATAATAATTGCCATTTGACTCAAAAAAATCTTAGCAAAACTTAAAATCAAATAAACAGGATACCCAGCCAATAACCAACCAACAACTATATAAATTAAGATTGTCTTATTCTTCTTATCCATGGTATTGAAATTATTTAAAAAAATAATTGATATTCTTTTTATAAATCCCTGCAAACCTTTTGACTTCCAAAATATCCAGTCTGTATTCTCCTGATTCAACTCTGGAAATGTAAGATTGCGGACGTTTCATTTTTTTGGCAACATCAATTTGCTTGAGTCCGGCTTCCAATCTTGCCTTTCGCAATTTGGCAATAAAATTAGCGTATTCTTTTGTTCGTATTGTCTTGTCCATATACTAACAGCATATATGCTAAAAGTAAATATCTAAAATTTAGATATTATGATATAATCCATAAGGGAGCGACGTGTTGCCCGCGCACGGGCGGGTTTGGGGCAAGGGCAACTTTCCTTTTTTGATCCTTTTTTCTTTCGCTTCCGCCTTCGCTTTCGAGCGTGACTTCCTCCTTAAAGCTGAAAAAAAATAAAAAGGTGTCAAACATAACCACGTGGTTGAAAATGACACCTTACTTGGTTCACAATCTGCAGTCCGTTTTTTCGCCCTGAAGCACATCCTGAGGGCAATAACGCTTCATAAATTAAAAAAAATTTTTAACTGGGCTTCGTGGAGTAGCTTTTCGACGGTGAGAATCTCAACAAAAGATGTCACTTCAAAAATTTCAGAAACGAGCAGAATTTCGTCCTCGCAAGGATAGGGATGAATCCAAACGCTGTGCTGAAGCTTATAAAATCCGAGTTCTCGTATCTTCTCCCGCAACGCCGCGCGGGCTGTGTTAAGTCTCTTGGGTCGAGTGGGAATATCAAAAATCACAGCCCTCCATTTTTTGTCCCACTTTGTGGGTTTCTGAATAGCCAAGCTTTCAATAGAAAACTCCTTGACTCTTTTTAGGCCTTTGTTTGTGAGTTTGATCCTAACACGATCGTTTTTTTCCGAAACTATTTCGACTAACTTTCTCCGCCTCAAATTGCTGAAAGCGCTTTTTATCTGTTTCTTTTTATAGCGGTGGAAATTTCGCGACCCACGCGTTGCTTTCATCAAGCCCGGAAGAACAGCCCCGGCAAAAACAACTCCGCCCAAAGCCAACGTTGCCAAAAGAAATTTGCCTGCTGTTGCTTTGAAGCTGTCGTCTTCATAAAGAAAATATTCAATTTTTTCTTTGAAGGTTTTTTGCGATTTGTTCGTCACTCTTAATAAAACATCAAATCTTATTTCCTTGTATCCATTTCTCTACATTCATTATTGCAAAAAAGATAGAGTTGTCAAATTCAACCACGTGGTTGAAAATGACATCTTGCTTGGTTATCCTCAAAATTTCCATGCGCCCGAAAAGAAAAACCCCAATCAATGGGAGTTTTTCTTCTGCAAAGCGGGTGAGCGGAATCGGACCGCCGTATCTAGCTTGGCAAGCTAGCGCACTAACCACTGTGCTACACCCGCACAAATATTAAGACCACTTGGCTCTTAATATTTTTTGTGCCTGGGGAGAGAATCGAACTCTCTACACAAGGCCCCGAAGGACAAATCTTCGATTTGCCTACGGGGTAAAATTTTCAGTCCGGCGTTTATCCCGCAAAATTGCCTGGGGGCAGAATCGAACTGCCAACGCATAGATTTTCAGTCTATCGCTCTACCACTGAGCTACCCAGGCGAAATTTATCATTAAACTTTCATTTTTATAAAACCATCCTCAATTATTTTTTTCAAGTAGCCCTTTCTTTTTAGCTTCTTTAACTTCATTTCAACAACTCTTGCTTCCTTTATCGTTGAATATTTTTGAGAGAAAATCAATTTTACTCCTCCAAACCTACTTGTCGAGGGAGTTGATTTTCCATGATGATGCTTTAGTCTCGCATTGAGATTCGTTGTACTGCCGATATAGTATCTTCCATCTCGCAGACTTTCCAAAATATAGGCATATGCCATTTTTATGTACTGAGTCCCGACGCTCCGACATTTTGGCGGAGGTCGGGACCCCGACCTTGCGTCGGGGCTACCCAGGCAAAATTTATATTTATTTGGGCGCGAGTGCCTGCCCGCCTCTGGCGGGGACTTTCACCCCGCACCAAAATTTCTGTGGACGATGCTGGACTCGAACCAGCGACCCTCTGTTTGTAAGACAGATGCTCTAACCAACTGAGCTAATCGTCCATTTTTGGTGCGGGGCGGGCCAGCGACCCTCTGTTTGTAAGACAGATGCTCTAACCAACTGAGCTATACGCCCGTCGCTCCGCTCCTTCAAACCCCTCGGTTTGAATAATTCCGCCGCGAGAAAACTCCCGTTTTCCCGACCCCTTTCCCGCAGGTGTCGCAGAAGAGATTTGAACTCTTACCCTTTTGCAAGGACAAGCCCCTCAAGCGCCCTTGCCCCGCACCAATTTTACTTTTCCTTAACTGGTGCGGATGAGAGGACTTTCACCCCGCACCATTTCGGAGTGGGGACGGGGAGATTTGAACTCCCACCCTTTTGCAAGGACAAGCCCCTCAAGCTTGCGTGTCTACCAGTTCCACCACGTCCCCATTATTATATATTCTACAGAAAAATACAGAGTAAAAAATGGTGCGGGGCGAGCCTCCAAGGGCTAATGCCCACAAGCCCCTCAAGCTTGCGTGTCTACCAGCTCCACCACATCCGCATTCCATTACTTCAACTTAATATTCGCCGGAAAAATTGGTGCGGGGTAAATCTACCAGTCCCACCACATCCCAAAAGCTAGCCAGCTTGCCCCGCGTTTTTGTCTTTTACAATATCTTTTTCGTCACTATTTGGCTTTTCAGCTTCTTCTGCGGGCGCTGATTCAACTTTCTCTTCCCCGCCTGTATCGCCTTGCGAAGCAATGCGGGCAGGTTCCGCAACGAATTGATCAAGCTCTTTTATCTTGAGTTTCGAGAGTTTGAAGTCCTTTCGGCGGAGATAATAGAGTTTTGCCTTTTTGGTTTTGGCACGCTTTACGACCTCGATTTTTTCCACAGCCGGAGAAAGAATGGGAACAGTGATTTCAACTCCTACGCCGAAAGACACTTTTCGCACTGTTACCATCGGTGAAGAACTTTGTTTTCCTTTTATGGCAATAACAATACCCTCAAACACCTGAGTTCTTTCTTTTCCGCCTTCCTTGATATTGCGGTGAATTTTCACGATGTCGCCAGCTTGAAGTTTCGGAATTTTTCTGGAGGACCGGATCATCCGATTATAATCCTGCAGTTTCTTCATGATACTCAAAAATTTACCCCGCACTATGGCTTTATGGTCCGGGATACTTTAACATTCTTTCACAGACTCACTTTCAAGACTTTCCATAATGCGGGGTGAACAAGTTAAACAAAAAAAGCCTTCTCATAAGCTTAGTTTAGCATATAATCTGAAAAGCCATTAGTCAAGGTATTGGAAGAAATCTCGGGGGAGAGGAGAGGAAAATTTTTCTCTCTTCCCGTCCAGGCTGGAAAAAGATATTTCGCTGGCGTGAAGAAACATCCTCGGGAAATTCATTTTTTTAAATTTCTTGAAAGTGTATTTCTGGTCTCCGACAATCGGATGGCCAATCGAATGAAGATGAACCCGAATCTGGTGCATCCGACCGGTCTTTGGAAAAACCTCAAGAAGAGAGTAATCGTCAAGCTCTTTTATAACCTTATAATGAGTTAGCGAATATCTTTCTTTTCGCACAATTACTTTGCCTTTCGCCAATGTTTGTTTTCGGAAATCCCTTCTAGAGCGCCCCATTTCGCCTTCAATTTTTCCCTCTTTCTCTTTCAATTTGCCATGAACTAGCGCCAGATATCTTTTTTCTATTTTTCTGTTCTTGAAAAGATTTTTCAGATACTCAAAAGCTTTCTGATTTCGGGCGACAATCATCACTCCCGAAGTCTCTTTGTCTAGGCGATGGACAATTCCCGGCCTCGCTCCCGTATCATCACCTACATTTTTTATTTCAGGGAATTTTTCTGCTAAAAAATCAACCAAAGTTTTTTCTTTGGTTCCTACCCCGGAATGCACAACCAGCCCCGCCGGCTTGTCAACAACGATAAAATCTTTATTTTGGAAGATGATTTTCATAGTGGGCGAGAGAGGAGTCGCCTCGCACCATGCAAGCAAGTGCGGGGTAAAAACCTCCAAGAATTTATGGGTAGGGAGAGACTCGAACTCTCAAGCCTTACGGCGCTAGCTCCTAAGGCTAGTGCGTTTGCCAATTTCGCCACCTACCCATTATTTCAAAACATGCGTGCTTGCCCCGCACTCCCCAATGAAGCGTCGGGGTAGTGCTGGAATCTGCCAATTTCACCACTCGCCTGCAAAACACATTCCATAATAGAAGAAAAAAAATTATAAATCAACCAATGGCCGCCTAACAAAAACCCCGTCCTAAAAACAGCGGGGTTTCCCTAAGAACAAAAAGGATGGCTCAAAAACTTGTACTCCCTTTCAGCCAAGTAGTCACTGCTTGCACGATTATAAATCCCATCAATCCAACAATCACTCCTATGATGGACCACTTCATTTGATTTTTGGCTTTCTCAACTGCCCGGTCATCGCCCGCTGCCACAAAGTACATTACTCCACTCACAATGAAACTTATCAGGGCTAGAAAGCCGAAAATTCCCAAGAACCATTTCAGAAAATTTTCCACCACTCCCCGAATGGTCCCGCTAGGAAGACCAGAATCAGTTGGCAAATAGATTCCTCCAGCGCCATCAGCAGCGTCTACTGCGCTAAGCGAAGAGAAAAAAACACCAGAGGCGCACAAGATTAGGAGAATCGTCATAGCTACCTGAATATTTTTTTTCATATTTGATAATTAAGGCTAATATTGCGTTGCCCCTCCGCCCAACATCTGGTCTACCGCTACAATAATAACCAAACCAACTAATCCTACAATAACCCCAACTAAAGAATAATACATAGCTCTTTTGGCTTTTTTCTGTTGCTCTTCATCTCCCGCCGCGGTGAGATACATTATGCCGCTGATCACAAAGCCGATGATTCCAATGAAGCCAAAAATTGATAGCCCCCATTTCATTAGACCTTCGATAATCGCGTAGATAGTACCTTGGGGTAGGCCATACGTGTTATATTTCTGCGGATTCCATCCTCCTCCACTCCCTTCGCCTCCTCCCTGAGCAAAAACCAGAGCGGCATAGAAAAATGCGCTCAATAGCAGAATAAAAAACCCGGAATAACTTTTGATTTTTCTCATATGTTTGTTTTTACTGCTTATGTTTCAATTATACAACAACAGGATATTTGTGCAAAGCTCCAAATTTATCCACAGCTGCCCGATGCCCCTTCAAAAAAACAAACAGCTCCTTCAGCGGGAACTGTCTGTATTTTTTGACCAAGTTATAGAATAGACAGGTAGAATCAGAACTGGGCAGTTTGAGCGCCCAAAAGCCTCTGCACGGCGACAAGAATGACAAGCCCGATTAGCCCCACGATGACGCCAGTTATTGACATAAACATCGCTTTTTTGGCCCTTTTTTGAGCATCTTCGTCTCCGGCCGCGACCAAATACATAATCCCGCTTATCACAAAGCCGATGACCGCAATGAACCCCAAAAGCCCCAGAAGCCACAGCATGATGGTCCTGATAATTTCGAATATAGAACCTTCTGGGAGATTGGTCCCTTCGGGAGTACCGACCTGCGCGGCAGCAATCAAGGGCATTAGCATTGCCGCTAAACTTGATGCTACCTTTATTTTTCTTTTCATTGATTCACCTCCTTTCGACTATATAAAATATTTAGTAAACTTGGTCCGCAAACATTTTCTATACTCCTACGGTTGACACACCCCCGCCCGATATCAGATTAACAATCTGCTGAACAATAATCAATGCCCCTGCCGCAATAACGATCCCTACGATTGCGTAAATGACCGTTTTTTTGCCTAGCTTATACCGATCTTCGTCTCCGCCAGCCGTAAACATCCAAACCGCCCCAAGGAGTATTCCAATTATAGCAAGTATGCCCACGATTGACAAAAGAAGCTTCAGAGTTCGGGATGCAATATCTTTTAATTTGCTGGCTTGCGTAACTTCTGGTGGCACGGTTACTGATGAGCCTGAACCGCCTAAAATCTCTAAAATTTCCTTCAGAAATACCGGTGCCGCGACCACTATAGCCAACCCCGCCAGAGCATAGATAAGCGTCTTTTTGCCTCTCTCCATCATTTCCTTGTTGCCCGCCGAAAGCATGTACATAACGCCACCGATAACAATAAAGATTATGGCGATATAGGCAGCAATGGAGTAAAGATAATTCATCAACTTCTTGGCAACGTCCATAACAGTTTGAGCATTAATCGGATTTCCAAATTGGATCGATGCGGCAAAGGCAACATTTGTCAGTAGAAAGACTAAAAGTGCAATTGCCAGTAATTTGGATATTTTTTTCATTTTATTGGTTAATTTTAATCAAAAGATAAAATGTAAGCATTTACTTTGGCGAGACAATTTTGAGAAGTGGTGATGACTATTGGATCGCCAAAAATTTTATAATTTATCGAACTCTTAGACCCATCCGGAAGATTAATTTCCGCAAATCTATACTTTCCATCCCTGAATTTCAGAGTCTGATTTAGCTGTTCGCCGCTGAATTCAATTTGTGGATAAAGCAGGGAGCTAAGATCTTGCAACATCGTTGATTCCCACTTGCTCATTGCCGATTTAACCTGAGCGTAACTAAAGTTTTCACCTAGGCCGAAACGGCCAACATTGAATATTACACCGTAACTTTTCTGGTTATTTTCTAAGCAATAAATTTCAGTGAAATTATTTTGATCAAGATATTTTTTGAAATCCGGGTAGATTTTTATATTACTGGCCCTCAAAAAATCATCCAGCAAAACGGGTTGGCCATTTGTTCCCTTGTAACTAAACTCGGCAAAATCTTTGTTGTCTTTGTTGTCATTGTTTGCTCCAGACAACGCAGGCAGGGAAATATCGGTTATGCTTCCAACACTTTCTTTAATTTGCTGAAGATTTTTTGGATCTTTTACTTCAATATTTTCAACGGTTGCCAAAGGCGGAACATAGGAAGTTTGTTTTTGCTCGGACTGTTTTTTATTCGAACTTAATTTGCCCTTTTGATAAAGCGACCATCCCCATAAAGAAAGTGCGATTATTGCAATTACTATAGCCGTTATGATTAATATTCTTTTCATGTATTTGTTTGCTATAACATGCAGGAAGATTTTTGTTATCTAAAATACGTCGAATAATTCAATTGCAGCCACAGCCTTGCCCCATGCTTACATGGATATGGTTGCCTTCATCCAAAACATAGTTTGCTCCGCATTGATTCGCCACATCCTGTATGGCGCTTCCGCTGACAGATCCACCGGCTGTTGATATGTCAGCCGCATGCGAACCATCGGTGCAGCTTCCGCCATAATGGCATGATCCCTGCGCATGCGCACAGGGGGGCTTGCTCCAATTATTTTTACAATTTTCGTAGCCAGCGCTGTCAGAAATGCTGGAAATTTGTGCTCCAGTAGGAAGTTTATCCCTCATACACGATAATAATCCGCTTAAAGCAGGCGAAACATCTTTACATTGTTCGCCAATATTGGCTTGAGTCGGAATATTTTGACAGGTTCCGGCTTCTCCCGAAGGAGAAGATGTTCCGCCTGCCGCTGGTTGCTGAGAAGCAGCTCCTGTCGAAGTCCCCTGCGTTTGCGCTGTGTCACACTCAAATGTCCACCAGGTTCCTTTATTATAGCCAAGAGCAGTGAGAATCGCATTAACGATGAGCCAAGAACATAAAAAGAGAATAAAAGCTGTCAGGGAATAGGTGAGTGCTTTTTTTGCCCAATCCATCAGGGCTTTGTTGCCAGAAGAAACCATATAGATTACTCCGGCAACGACTATGAAGAAAATCACCGCAATAAATAACAAGGGAAGAAAAAATTTCTTGTAGATATTTTCAAAGCCAACTACAAGATGGCAAAGGGTACACGGCGTGGAATCAACCGAAGTGCTGCAAGGAACTAGAGGCTTTTGCTCTTCTGCTTTTGCAAGCCCTGCTCCAATCAGACAGATTCCCAAAAAAAACACCAAAAGAAACCCCGCGACCAGCCAGCGCTTATTCAAGTACTTATTAAATTTATTTTTTATTTTTTTTGGCACGGAACAACAACCCATTATTTCTTAATCAACAAATTCACAGCATTTTGCGCTTTTTCGATGGCATCTCTCGAACTGATATTTTTCAAAACCACATCGTCAATCATATCGTCAAAAATTCTCTCGACTGCCAGATTATCCGGCTGGGCCCAGGTATGAGCGATGAGATTTCCTTGGACAAACGGCGCAAGCAGGGGATCTTCCATCTGCACCTCGATTAAATCTCTTCGCGCCGCCGGTTTTTTCTGCTTAGCGGCATAATCAGCCGCCGAGTCAAACTTGGCGCTTTCCCCGCTCACCGGCGAGCGGGGAAGATCCTGGCTGTAGCTTGGATTCATAGCAAGGTATCGAACAAGTCTCCAGGCCTCAAAAATTCTTTGATCGTTAGTGGCAGCGTTCTGGCCGGTCGAACCAGCCGTCTGATTGTCAGTGAGCCTATTTTTTGAGACTGCAAACCCCCAGTAGTTAGCGAAATTTATCTTAAGGCCTTTTCCTTGCTGATCTATGTTTTGGGGCACCAGATACACCCCAAAGTTCAATTTTGGAGCCTTGAGCTCAATTTTGGAAATCAGCCAAGAGTAGTTGAGCATCATTGCCACCTGACCCTCTATAAAACTATCTATTGAATTGTGCATCCGGGAATTCCAGCAATATTCCGCCGAGCTGGCATTCGCAAACTTTTCGTAATATTCGAGGGCCATCTGGCCGGGAGACTTTGGCTGACCGGCTTGAGTTTCAACATAATTCGCAAACGTTGCCATATTATTCTGCTGATTAAGCATTTCCGCTCCCGACTGCATCATAAGAAGCGTCAGGATATCAGTGGCTCTATTTATTTTCCCATCGCCGGGATTTGCGTCACTTGACATTCCCATTGCCGCGCCGGAAATCCTGATGTTTCCAAAAGAATCTACTTTCGTGACTTTCCTAACCACTTCGTCAAACTCAATCCAGCTCTGGGGCGGGCGGGTGATACCTGCCTGATTTAAAATATCTTTATTGACATAAAGAGCCAGAGAATCAACCGAAAGGGGAAGAGCATAAACATTCGAATTCTTCGTGAAA
>Ga0315268_10005625_pt1 | contig 13427 bp, 11 predicted proteins | sample C1_top_MG_FD_204535 | JGI IMG/M metagenome (GOLD analysis project Ga0315268, IMG submission 204535) | Sediment microbial communities from Yellowstone Lake, YNP, Wyoming, USA - C1_top | ecosystem: Environmental > Aquatic > Freshwater > Lake > Sediment | place: USA: Wyoming | collected 2017-08-01 | reverse complement strand
ATCCGGAGAAGTGCGGGGTCGACAACCGCCGCACCGAGTACGTCGACAGCAACGTCAGCAAGGAGCTGCGCACCGACGGCCTGCTGGCCCTGTTGTACGCGCTGATTGCGATGCTGGTCTACATCGCGATCCGCTTCGACTTCTACTCGGCGCCCGGTGCCATCATCGCCTTGTTCCACGACATCTCGATCACGGCCGGCATCTTTGCCTGGACCGGGCTCGAGTTCAACCTGCAGACCATCGCTGCCCTGCTGACCATTCTCGGCTACTCGATCAACGACACCATCGTGGTCTACGACCGTGTGCGCGAGACCACGCCCAGCGAGGACAAGCTCAAGGACGAGAAGGAACGCTCGCACTTCATCAACCGCGCCATCAACGACACGCTGTCGCGCACCATCCTGACCTCGTTTGTCACCATGCTGGTGGTGGTGGCGCTGGTCATCTTTGCCACCGGCAGCGTCAAGCTGTTCGCGATCGCCATCTCGATCGGCTTCGTGGTCGGCACCTACTCCTCGATCTTCGTCGCCAGCTCGTTCAGCGTGCTGCTGCACAAGTGGATCCCCGCCCGCAAGTCGTGACCCCGGCCGCGGGCTGGCCGTCTTGACTTTGCCCGCGAAACACCCCTTACTAGCGACGTCATGGCTTTTCCCGCTGCGCGCCTGGTGCGCTCGCTGGTCGACCCGCTGGACGGAGTCCCTGCAGCAGTGGCGGATCGGGTCTGGATCTCGCCGCTCATCGTGGTCGTGCTGTGCTCGGCGCTGGCGCAGGGCGTGGTCGCGCTGCGCTGGGATACCCAGACCGCGGTGGTGCAGCAGATGGCCGCTGCCGGCGAGCTGGCCAATGCGACCGAGGCCGAGCTGACCGACAAGATCGAGACCGCCGGCCGCATCAAGCTGGTCGGCGGTCTGGCGATCGGGTTGGTCGGTCCGTTGCTGTCGCTGCTGCTGCTGGCTGTCGGTCTGCGGCTGGGCAGCTGGCTGTTCGACCTGCGGCCGTCGTTTCGCGCCTGTCTGGCAGCGGCCGGCATCGCCCTGCTGCCGCTCGCGCTCTACGACCTGATCTACCTGCTGAGCGCGCTGGCCCGGCCGCAGCTCGACGAGGCCGAGGTGGCGCACCTGGTGCCGTCGAGCCTGGCCGTGCTGTGGCCCAAGCTGTCACCCAAGGCGCAGCAGGCGCTGGCGGTGCTCGACTTCTTCAAGCTGTGGTCGGTGGCGGTGCTCGGCCTGGCGGTTGCGGCGGCGACCGGCATGCGGCGGCGCGCGGCGCTGCCCCTGATGCTGATCTGCTATCTGCTGTTCGCCGGCGCCAGCATGGGTGCGGCCAGCCTGGCCGCGAGCGCCGCGCAATCGGCGGCGGCGGGCGCTGACGGGGACCACGCTGGAGGGCCGCGATGATGCAACTCGTGCTGGCCGCGCTGGGTGGGGCCGCGCTGCTGGGGGCCTCTCCGATCAGTCTGGACCAGGTGCGCGCGCTCAGCCGTGACAATGCGCAGGTGCTGCTGGCCGAGCTGAAGCAGCAACAGGCCGCGGCTGCCGTCGAGCAGGCGCGCGCGGCCGCCTATCCGCAGATCGCATTCAACGCCGGCTTCGGCTACACCGCCAACGGTCCGCAGCGCTATTACACCGCGCTGCCGCTCTCCGGCGCACGCAGCAACGCGAGCTACAGCAGCATGAGCTACGCCGAGCAGGCGATCGACATCCCGGGCTCGGCGCGGCCGACCTTCGACGCGTCGCTCACGGTCAGCCAGCTGATCTACGACGGCGGCCGCTGGTGGAACCAGATCGCGGCCGCCGGTGCGCAGCGCGACGCCGTCCAGGGGCAACGGCTCGAGGAGCAGATGACCGCCGAGCTCGAAGGGGTGCGGCGGTTCTACGAGCTGTACCGGGCGCAGCGTGGCCTGGCGGTGCTGGAGACGACCGCGCAGCGCTCGATCGAGCAGGTCGATCGCGCGGAGTCGCTGTTCACTGCCGGTCGCGTCGGCCGTGACGAGGTGCTGGCCTCGCAGGTCAACCTGGCCAACGACCGCATCGCAGTGATTCAACAGAGGGCGCGGCTGGTCGCGGCGCGGTCGCAGCTGGCGGTCTGGATCATGCAGCCGCTCGATGCCGAGCTGGAGGCCGCCGATCCGGTCGCACTGGCGAGCGCGCCCTTGCCACCGCCACCGCTCGACCAGCAGATCGAGCAGGCGCGCACGCGGCGGCCGCTGCTGCGCGCGCTGGGCCAGCTCAGGCGTTCGGCCGAGCTGCAGGCCGACGTCGCTGGCGCCGGCTACTGGCCGCGCGTCTCGGTGACCGGCGCGCTGTCGCGCAATGGCTCGACGCCCGATCCCTACTTCACCGACCCGACCAAACAGAACGTGCTGAGCGCGGGGCTCAGTCTGCGCTGGGATCTGTTCAGCGGCTTTGCCACGCGCGCCCAGGTGGCGCAGGCGCTGGCCGCAGCGCGGAGCGCGCAGATCAACCTCGATCAGGCCGAGCGCGAGCTGACCGCCGACGTGCAGCGCACGCTGGTGACGCTGAGCGCGCAGATCGAGGCTGCCCAGATCGCGGCCGGCAACGTCGAGACCGCGCGCGCCGGACTGGCGCTGGCCGAGGAACGCTTTCGCACGGGCAGCGGCTCGACGCTGGCCGTGCGTGACGCCCAGCTCAAGGTGGTGCAGGTCGAGCTGGTGGCGCTGGAGAGCCGCATCGACGTCGAGATCGCGCGCGCGGCACTGGCGCGCGCGGTCGGCGCCGGAGAGATCAAATGAAATGGTACAAGGGCGTCATCGCCGGGGGGCTGGCGCTGGGCGCGATCGCGATCGCGGTCGCCGGGCTGCGCGATCGGCCAGCTCCGGCGGTCGAGGTGCAGCTGGGCAAGGCCAAGTCGTCCAAGATCACCCGCACCGTGGCCGGCGCGGGCAAGGTGCAGGCCTCCACCACGGTCAAGATCTCCTCCAACATCTCGGGTGACCTGACCGAGCTGCTGGTCAAGGAGGGCGACCGGGTCACCCGCGGCCAGGTGCTGGGTCGCATCGACCGCCGGCGCTACCAGGCCGCCGGCAAGCAGGCGCGCGCGGCGCAAAACGCGGCCGCCGCCGACGTGCAGCTGGCCGGGGTCGACAACGCGCGCGCCGGCAACGAGCTCAAGCGGGTCGAGGCGCTGGTCCAGAAGGGGATGGCGTCGCCGGCCGAGCTGGATCGCATCCGCGCCGAGCGTGACATCTCCAACGCGCGCGCGGCCTCGGCGCGCGAGCGCTTTACCCAGGCCGGCGCCATGGCCGAGGAGGCGCAGAACAACCTGGAGAAGACGACCCTGGTGTCGCCGATCGACGGTACCGTGATCGAGCTGGCGCGCGAGATTGGCGAGCGCGTGCGCGGCTCGGACTTCACCGAAGACGTCGTCATGGTGGTGGCCGCACTGGCCGCCATGGAGGTCAAGATCGAGGTCAGCGAGCACGACGTGGTCTACCTCAAGACCGGGCAAAAAGCCGAAGTCACGGTCGACGCGCTCGAGGGGCAGACCTACGAGGGCAGCGTGGCCGAGGTGGCGCAGAAGGGCCTGGTCAAGAATGCCGGCACCGAGGCCGAGGTGACGACTTTCCCGGTGACGGTTGCGTTGACCACGCGGCCGGCCGGAGTGCTGCCCTCGATGAGCGCCGAGGTGCGCATCTCGGCCGAGACCCACGACCACGCGGTGGTGGTGCCGATCCAGGCAGTCACCGTGCGACCCGGCAAGTCGCTGGAAAAAAAGCGCGACGGTGGCGCGGGAGACGGTGGCGAGGTCGACGGTGGCGAGGTCGACGACCCCGGGAAGTCCCCGCAGGGGGATGGTGGCGCCGAGGATGCGGGCGCCGAGGACGCTGGCTCGGGTGGCGGCGGCGGCCGCGGTGGCCGTGGCAAGGGTAAGGGCGGCGGCCTGGTCAAGGTGGTATTCGTGGTTGGCAGCGACGACATCGTGCACCCGCGCAAGGTCAAGGCCGGCATCGCCAGCAACACCGAGATCGAGATCCTCGACGGCGTCGCCGCCGGCGACCGCGTGGTCGAGGGTCCATACCGCACGCTGTCCAAGGACCTCAAGGACGGCGACCGCGTGCGCGAGGCCAAGCCCGGCGACAAGCCGGGTGGCGGCCGCGGCAAGCGCGAGTGACGGCATGCTGATCGAGATGCGCGGTATCGAGCGGGTCTACCACCTGGGCCGCTCGGACGACGTGCACGCGCTGTGCGGCATCAGCTTTGGTGTCGAGCGCGGCGAGTGGGTCGCCATCGTCGGTCAGTCCGGATCGGGCAAGAGCACGCTGATGAACATCATCGGCTGTCTCGACACGCCGACCGGCGGTCACTACCTGCTCAACGGCCGCGACGTCGCTCAGCTCAGCGACGACGATCTGTCCGATATCCGCAACCGCGAGATCGGTTTCATCTTTCAGACCTTTCAGCTGCTGGCGCGCGAGAGCGCGCTCAGCAACGTCGAGTTGCCGCTCGTCTACCGGGGTATCCGAGCGCGCGAGCGGCGCGAGCGCGCCAGAGCAGCGCTCAGCGAGGTCGGGCTGGCGGATCGCATGCGTCACCTGCCCACCGAGCTGTCCGGCGGGCAGCGCCAGCGGGTGGCCGTGGCGCGGGCGCTGGTCAGCCAACCGTCGCTGCTGCTGGCCGACGAACCGACGGGCAATCTCGACTCGGGTACCGGCGAAGAGATCATGAAGCTGTTCGAGCAGCTTCACGCCAAGGGCCACACGCTGTGCCTGGTGACGCACGAGCCGCGGCTGGCCGCGCGCTGTCCGCGCGCGATCCGTTTGCACGACGGCCGTATCGTTGCCGACGGTCCGGGCCGCGAGGTGGCGTTCGCGCAGCTGCCGGGGAGCGCCGCGTGAGCCTGCGTGTCGATCTGATCGAGGGTTCGCGCATCGCCGTGCTGTCGCTCGGGGTCAACCGGCTGCGCACGTTGCTGACCACGCTGGGTATCGGCATCGGCGTCGCCACGCTGCTCTGCATCCTGGGTATCGTGCAGGGGCTCAACGCCTCGTTCGCCACCCAGCTCTCGTCACTGGGATCGAGCACGCTCTGGATCTCCAAGTTTCCCTGGGTGATCACCGGCGACGACTGGTGGCTGTACCGCAACCGCAAGGACTTCACGCTCGACGACGTGCAGGCGATCCGCGACCAGTCCCGCTTTGCCGCGGCGGTCGCGCCTGAGCTGGGGCGCGGGGGCAGTGTCAGCTACGGCGATCGCGGGCTGTCGCATGTCCACGTCACCGGCACCACCGGCGACTACCTGACGGTGTCGGGCTTCGAGCTGCAGACTGGCCGCGCCATCACCGACGCCGACAGCGAGTACCGCAAGAACGTCGTTGTCATTGGTGCTGACGTGGCCGAGAGCCTGTTTCCGCACAGCGATCCGATCGGGGCCATCCTGCGCGTGCGCGATCTGCCGTTCGAGGTCGTGGGCACGCTGGTGCGCAAGGGCAAGTTCCTGGGCGAGAGCCAGGACACCACGGTGATCATCCCGTTTCGGACTTTTCTCGCCGCTTTTGGCAAGCGCCGCGGTTTCGAGATCGGGGTCGCCATCGAAAACCCGGACCAGCTCAACCAGGCCGAGGACGAGCTGATGAGCATCATGCGCCGCAGCCGCGGCACGCCGGCCGACGAGCCCAACGACTTCGAGATCAACCGCTCGGAGCAGCTGGCCAAGACCTACAACCAGCTGACCGCGGCGCTCTACGGCGTCGCCCTCGGCGTCGGCGGCATCACGCTGCTGGTCGGCGGTTTTGGCATCATGAACATCATGCTGGTCTCGGTGCGCGAGCGCACGCGCGAGATCGGCGTCCGCCGTGCGCTGGGTGCGCGGCGGCGCACCGTGATCGTGCAATTTCTGCTCGAGGCAATGGCGGTGGCGGCGGTCGGTGGTTCGATCGGCACCCTGGTCGGTCTGGCCGGCGCCAAGCTGGTGGCCAGCATCACGCCGCTGGCAGCCACGGTCGAGTTCAGCACGGTGCTGTTCGGCGTCGGCTTCTCGAGCCTGGTCGGGCTGCTGTTCGGGATCTGGCCGGCGGCGCGCGCGGCAGCGCTCGACCCGGTCGAGTCCCTGCGCTGGGAGTGAGCGGTCGATCATGCATGCGTTCTTCGACAACCTGCGGCTCGCTTTCGCCACCTTCAGGGCGGCGCCGCTGCGCTCGCTGCTGACGCTGCTCGGTATCGTCATCGGCGTCGCCACCGTGATCGCGATGATGGGGTTGATCGAGGGGCTGCGGCTCAAGGTCGAGCGCGATCTGTCGATGCTGGGCGCCAACACCTTTCAGATCACCAAGTGGCCGGTCGGCTTTGGGCACTTTGACTGGCGCAAGTACGCCAAGCGAAAAAACTTCACGGTCGACGACCGCGACGCGGTGGTGCGCGAGTGCCCGTCTGTGCTGACCGCGGCCGCCGTCACCGAGACCGGTGGCGTCCGCCTCAGCACCTCGGACGCCGAGACCCGGCCGACCGTCAACATCACCGGCGCCACGCCCGAGTACCTGGACACCGCCGGCTTCACTGTCGCTGCAGGCCGCTTCATCGGCGAGGCCGATCAGGTCGATCAGCGGCGCGCCATCGTCATCGGCTCGGACGTCGCCGACGTGCTGTTCCCCGGCATCGTGCCGGTCGGCGAGGAACTGCGCATGCGCGGCGCCACCTTCGAGGTGGTCGGCGTGCTGCAAAAGCGCGGCGCGGTGCTCGGCCTGTTCAGCATGGACAACGTAGGCATCATGCCGCTCAGCACGTGGGGCGGCTTTTTCGGCCGCGGTCAATCGCTCGACATCAACGTGCAAGCGCGCGAGCCCGACCTCGTCGCCAAGGCGCAAGACGAGGTGACCACGCTGCTGCGGCTGCGGCGCGGGCTCAGGCCAGGCGCCGACAACGACTTCGAGGTCTTCACCAACGATTCGATCACCAAGACCTTCAACAACCTGTCGCAGGTGATCTTCGCGGCCACCTTTGGCGTGTGCCTGCTGTCGCTGGTGGTCGGCGGCATCGGCATCCTCAACATCATGCTGGTGTCGGTCGCCGATCGAACCCGCGAGATCGGCATCCGCAAGGCGCTGGGCGCGCGCCGGCGGCGCATCCTGGCGCAGTTCACCACCGAGGCGATCGCGCTGGCGCTGACCGGTGGCGTCATCGGCATCTTGTTCGGCTTCGGCGTCGCGATGTTTGCGCGCTGGCTGCTGGGCTTTCCGATCGTGGTGCCGGCGTGGGCGGTGGCGCTGTCTCTGCTGATGAGCACGCTGGTCGGCATCGGCTTCGGCATCTATCCCGCGGCACGCGCGGCGCGGCTCGATCCGGTCGAGGCGATGCGCAACGAGTGACCTCGGTCGTCGCGCGGCTGCGCTGGCTTTTTTGTATCAATTTCCCGGCGGGGCCCCGCTATTCGGTGGAGTCTTTTTATCTCGCCGAGGGCGTCGAGAAAAAAGCCTCCGCCGAGCCCCCCGCCGGGGGGGATTTATTTTTGACGATCAGCGCAGTCACGTCTTGCGTCGTCATCAATTGCAGCTGCGCGACATACCTCAGCTTCAACTTCCCGGCTGGGGGGCCGGAGCAAGGCTTTTGGCGGTCCCCTTCAAGGGACCGACAGAAGCCTTGTGCAGATCAGCGGGGCCCCAGCCGAAATTTGAAAATAGAAATGGGTGCAGCGCCACGGGGTGGCGAGGGCGCTACTTTGCGAGCTCCGGGATCCCGAGGTACCGCACCTTGGTCCCAGCCTGCACCCCGTGCGACCGGCAGAACCCGGCATTGACCTCGAGCACATGCCGCGACGGCTTGCCAATGCGGCGCGACGTCAGCGTCAACGGCGCCGCGTTCTCGACCGCGCCCACGACGACGCCGTCGGCGCCGATGTAGATCATGTCGAGCGGGAGGTACGTGTTCTTCATCCAGAACGAATGGTCCGCATCATGGTCGTAGAGAAAGATCATCCCGGCATCGGGCTTGAGCTCGGTGCGAAACATCAACCCCTTGGTCTGCTCGTTGACCGTGCGCGCCACCTCGACCGTGACGACGAGGTCGCCCTCGGGCGTCTCGAAGATGACCTGCGGTGTCACGAACTGGGCCTCGGCGCACGGCGACTGGCCGATGGCCAGGCCGCACAGCAGCAGGACGCTCAGGATCCGGAGCAGATGGTCGCGCATGACCACATCATGCGTCGCCACCGCGGCTGGTGACAACTGGTTGCGGCACCGTCTTGTCCAGGTCCTCGCTGGCGCCGGTCGACGCTGCCTTGGCCGGCGCGCTGCCCAGGTTGTCCGGCAGCGTCTCCTTGACGGTCGCGGCGGGCAGGGCGCTGGTCTGGCGGATCGCGTCGCCGATGATGTCGACGTCGCTGGTCAGGCTCTCCAACTCCTTGCTGACATTGCGCAGCTCGTCGGCCAGCCGCTCGCTGTCGGTCGCATGGAAGTTGACCAGCGAGAAGCGCACCTTCTCCAGCAGCGCCAGCTGCGCCACGATGCGCGCCACCGTCCGCTCCTGGCCGCGGCCGATCGAGGTCAGGTAGGCAAGCTGTTCTTCCAGGCTCTTCGCCGCGCGCTGGTACTGCTCTCTGGCGACGGGATCCTTGGCGCTGGCCGCCGACGCCAGCAGGCTGCTGATGCGCGCGCGCACATCGGTCTCGCTCTTGTTGATGGTGTCGCCCTGGATCGCCTGCCAGCGCATGGCGGTCTCGAACAGCGACAGGCACAGCTCCTTGCTGCGGTCGCGGATCTCGTACTGCAGCACCTTCTCGACCTGGCGCTTCGCGAGGTCGTCTAGGATCTGATCGTAGACGCGCTTGGCCTGGGTCGCGTGTTTGAGCAGCTCGCCGCGCAGCACCGCCTCGGCCTTCTTGAACGCCTTGTCGACCGGGTCGCGTACCAGCGTCAGCCGCCGCATGCCGCCCACCGCCAGCGCCACGAAACCGGCGATGGCGCCGCCGATCGTCGTCACGATCGGGGCCGGCATGGCGTCGTGGACGAGCAGGTAGTTGCCAAAGCGCAGGCCGGCAAACGCGGCCAGCAGCAGTGCCGGCACGCCGAGCAAGATGCCTGCCACCCGCCGCATGCCGCCGCCCTCGAACAGCGTCGCGGTCAGGCCGAAGCCCAGGCCAGCCAGCACCCAGGCAAAGGCCGAGTACGAGTCGCGCAGGTAGAGCAGGATCAGCGTCGGCACCAGCGCCGCGGCCAGACCGGCCAGCGCGCGCAACGCCTTGCGCTTGAAGCCGCTGCCGCTGAACCCGACGGCCGCGCCGATCGTGGCCAGCACGATGACCGGCAGCACGTGCAGCAGGTAGGGATACCAGGCGTGGCCGCTGCCAGCGAAGGCCAGCGGTAGGCCGATGAGCAGCCCCCCGACCGCGCCGCCGACGGTGCCGCGGATGACCTCGCTGTGAAATGCGTCGTGGTCTTCGAAGCTGAGCTGCTGAGTGGCCATTGCGATCCCCGTCGGCAGAAGGCAGGGGCTGAGGATATCACCGACCCTGCTGTTCGGAGAAGGCAGCCGCGCGGTTGCTCTTCACAAAGTCCTGGCCGTCGGCCGAATCGAGTTGCACGGCACCGGCCTTGGCCCCCAGGTCGTTGTAGCGCTCCGCCTCTTGCTTGAGTGCCGGCGCAGCCGCGGCCGGGGCCATGCTGGCCGCGGTGTCGAGCTGTGCCTTGGCCCGCTTGAGCGAGGCCACGCCCTCGGCGCGCTGGCCGCTCGCCATCTGCTCCATCGACTGCCGCATGATCGAGGCGGCCGCCACCTTGTTGGAGTTGACGACGACGTCGACCTTTTGCGAGCCGCTGGCGATCGCGATGTCGGGTGTGCTGGCAAAGGTCAGGCTGGCGGTCGCGCTCTCGCCCGCGCCCGTGTCCGGGATGCGGTAGCCCAGACCCAGGCCGGCAAAGCGCGCCACCGCCGGGCTGCCGGCATTGACGCGGCTGCGCGCCACCACCCGCAGCTGGGTGCCGCGCGAGATGTCGCCAACCCGCACCACCACCGAGCTGCCCTCGCGGCTGAAGTCGTAGCCGTAGACCTCCTCGACGCTGACGTTGCTGCCCGGATCGATGCGCAGGCGGATGTCCGACGCGACGATGGTGTCGACCGACTGGAACTCCTTGGTCATGATTCCGGCCAGCATGGCAAACTGCCGCAGGTGGTAGAACGAACCACCGCCGCGCAGCGCGATGTTCTCCATCACGTTCTCGTCGTAGTCGATGCCGACGCCAATGCTGGTGAAGCTGAGGCCTTGCTCTCGCCCCTCGGCTGCGATCGAGGCCAGCATCGGGGGCCGCCGCTCGCCCTCGGTCGGCCGGCCGTCCGAGATCAGGACCACGCGGCGCGGTCCATTGGCGGTTGCCAGCTGGCTGATGGCCGAGCGCAGGCCGCCGGCGATGTTGGTGCCGCCGCCAGCGTCGATGCCGCGGATGATGCGCTGGGCGGTGCTGCGCACGTTGCCGACGTGGGCCAGGCGCAGATTGACCGTGACGTCGGAGCCGTAGGTGACGATGGTGATCTGGTCGTCGTCGCGCATGTTCTTCAAGAACGCCAGCGCCGCGTCCTGGGCATTGTCGATCTTGGCGCCGGCCATGCTGCCCGAGCGATCGATGACGATCGCCGCGGCAAATGGCGCCCGCGTACCCGCGATGTTGGCGGGCGTCAGGTCGACGTTGAGGTAAACGTCATTGGAGCTGCCCTGCATCAGGTACGACTGGCTGAGCATGGCGTGCGCCCGCACCCGGCTGCCAAAGGTGACGTCGGAGTCGGGCGTGCCGACGACCGGAACGGGCACCGGCACTGGTCTCGGGTCGGGACGAGGCGGCTGCGGTGTGGGGCCGCTGATTTGCTGCACGACCAGAAAGATGGCCACTGCGCAGAGCGCACCAGCCGCACCAAAGATACCAACGGTCTTGGGATTCATCGGTTCCTCCCGCCGCACGCCGTCCCCGGCCGGGGACATTCAGCGATGGTGGTTAATGCTTGTTCAGATGAACGGACGAGCATGGAGAAGGATCTGTTCCCCCGTGGCACGGCAAGCCATGCTCGGACGCCAGCGGGCTGTGCCTCAGCCGCCGGCAGGCAATGCCTTGGCGTCGTGCGGGATAGTACCGTCCTTGGCAATGCAGTAGGTCGCCGGGTCCTTGACGCCGTGGGTCACGCTATCTCGGTCGCAGCACACCTCGGTGAGGCACGCTTCCTCACACCGGGTCTTGCAGCCATTGACGTCGGTGTTGCCTACGCACGAGGCCGGGCAGGCAGCCTTGCAGGTGTTCTCGTCGCAAAACTCGTGGGTCGGCGAGCGGCAGGCCAGCGCGCCGAACTCGGTGGCCACCTTGCACTCCATCTCGATGTTGTTGCCATTGACGCAGTCGCCGTCGCTGCCGCACACCTTGGTGCAGTAGGGGTTGCTGCCGTTGCTCGACAGGCAGAGAAAATTTTCGCAGGTGGTGAACAGCGCCGGGTTCTGCGAGATGTAGTTGTCGCCGTCCTTGGGCTTCATGCCGCTTGGCGGATCGCGCTTGTCGTCCCAGTAGACGAGTTCGTTGTTCTTGTCGCCGTCGCGGTTGCACGGGCCGGCCAGCCAGTCAGGCGTACAGGCCAGCGCTACCGCGCACAGACATGATCCCGCGACCAGGTAACCAAGCTCTCGCTTCATCATCGCGACTCCGCTCGCGGCCCTGCGCCGCGCCAACCCTCGCACGTACAATGCCCCATTCTTTGACCTGGCTTCAATACCCTAACCCTATGTGACCTATCGCACAATTTGCAAATTCTGGTATATAGTATTAGAAATCAGGCGCTCATCTAGGTGTGCGCGGCGCGCGCACTCCGATGTGGGCGTCGGATGTCGGGACGAGGTCTCAATGAACGCGAGAAGCCGGTCGTTTTCGTGTGCGGTGGGTGGGCTGGTGCTGGTGGCCGCGACCGCTGGCTGCAACGAGCACATCTTTCAGGTGGCGCATGTCATCGAGACGCGCACCGTGGTCAACCCCAAGAAGATCGACATCGATCGCGCCGCCGACATCCTGTTCGTGATCGACAACTCGGGGTCGATGGCCGAGGAGCAACAAAACCTGGCCTACAACTCCTCCTCGATCGGCGCCAATGCCCCGTTCTGCAACCAGGGTGGCTTTGACACGCTCAAGCCGTTCATTGCGGCCAACCGCGAGACGGCCCAGGACGAGTGGCCGGCCAACATGCAGCAGATCTACAACGACTGCGGCTTCATCGAGCGCCTGCTGCTGTTCAACAACAAATTCCACATCGGCATCATCAGCACCGACTCGGGCGACTGCGACCGGCCCTACAACAACCCGCCGCGCGGCTCCGAGCCACAGCGGGGTTGCTTGCACACCAGCCCGTCCGATCCGACGCTCAACGTGCTCAAATGGGACACGCCCAACCTGCCGCAAAAGTTTTACAACGTCGTCCATAACATGCTGACCTACGGCAACGCCTACGAGAAGGGGCTATGGGCGGTCGAAAACTTCCTGACGCCAGGCCACAGCGTGCCGGCGTCGACCGCCTGCGATCGGCCGCGCGATTGCTCGGGCGACTACTCGGCTTTCTGGCGCGACAAGGAGACCAACGCGCGCGGTGAGCTGGTCGAGACCAAATTGGTCATCGTCACCCTCACCGACGAGGAGGACTGTTCGCACGGTCCCGAGCTGGACGAGAACGTCAGCGGCAACACCGACCTTTGCTACACCCGGCCCGAACTGCTGACGCCGACCGATCACTTTGTCCAGTTCTTCAAGGGGCTCAAGCCGCGGCCCGAGCTGCTTGCGGTTGGACTGATCGCCGGCCTGTATGACCCGGGCAACGGCCTGCAGCCCGGACGCTGCCAGTACAGCGGCGGCAACATCACGGACGCCTGCCTGGCTCCGCGCGGCAACAGCGTGGCGACCTGTACCAACTGCGTCAACAACCAGCCGGTTTGCATGTGCCACCCGGTCGCGGTCACCTGCGGCAGCCAGACCTTCGATGCAGCCAATTGTTGCACCGCGGATCCGGCCTCCCGCTACTTTGCAGTGGCCACCCAGATGAACTCGTTCAAGGTCGATACCATCTGCTCGCCCAACTACAAGGACACGATGATCGCCATCGCCAACCTGGTCAACGAGCCGACCAGCATCGTGCTGTCCGAGCGGCCGTCTGGCCCGGCATCGGTCGTGGTGCAGATCAAGGGCGCGCGCTGGAACGGCCAGTGGGCCGACATGCCGTACTGCGGCACCAGCTGCGGCGACGGCTGGAACCTGGTCAACGCAACGGGCGAGGTGGTCGAGGACGGGACCGGCGAGCGCATCCGGTTCCACGGGAGCTGGATCCCCGAGCCGGGCGACGAGATCCAGGTGCTGTACATCTGACCGTGTGACGACGGAAGTTGACGGCGCGCTGGTGGGTGGCGCGCCCATATAAATAGTTGCGTGGATTGTGGTGTCGAGCGATTCTCTTGGGCCAACGGAT
>Ga0315268_10005624_pt1 | contig 13428 bp, 9 predicted proteins | sample C1_top_MG_FD_204535 | JGI IMG/M metagenome (GOLD analysis project Ga0315268, IMG submission 204535) | Sediment microbial communities from Yellowstone Lake, YNP, Wyoming, USA - C1_top | ecosystem: Environmental > Aquatic > Freshwater > Lake > Sediment | place: USA: Wyoming | collected 2017-08-01 | reverse complement strand
TCCAGCTTGGCGCTCTTGTACTCGTACCGGTTCTCCAGGGCCTTCCGGATGCTCTCGTCCAGATTGGCGGACTTCGGCTGGAAGGCCAGGGCGTCGGTGGGCCGGATCTCTTGCCCCCAGCCGCCGCTCGCCGGCAGGTTCAGGATGACTTTCAAGGTGTCCTCGGCGTCTCGCACGGCCTTCTCGGCTGAGATCACGCCCTCCGCCGCGGTGGCCTCCTGGGCCTGGGCCTGCGTCACCTCGACGGGCGCTCCCACCCCAGTCCGAACCCGGGCCGCGTTCAAGGCCACCAGGTCCTTCGCCACTTGGAGCGCCTCGCGCTGGACCTCGAGGTTCTGGATGGCGAAGATGAGCTCCGCGTAGTCGTTCTGAACCTGGGTCACGATGTCGCTCACCTTCATCCGCAACTGTTCGCCCGAAATGGACAGGTTGTTCGTGGCGATCCGGATGTTGGTCTCGGTGGGCTCGAAGCCGAAGTTCTTCAGCAAAGGCTGGGTGAGGGTCAGGCCGAACTTGCTGATGAATTGGGTGCTGCCGATAGATTTGGCGTCGTTGTACTCGTTGTTGAAGCGCAGCTCGTAGGTGCCGCCTGTCGGCAGCATCTGCCTCAAACCGGTGTTGTAATCCCAATAATCGGAGGCGGTTCGGCTCCCTTGGATAATTTGCGTACCCAACGGTACTCGGGTGTCGGACCGCGTGACCTCCAGGAACGCACTGGGATCGAACACCGCCCTCTGGCTGATGAGCGCCTGCCCCCGCTGGGGGGGATTGAATCCCTCGACGGCGATGTCCAGGTTGTTCTTCAACGCCAGCGCGATGCTGTCCCGGATCGATAAGGGCAGAACCCCCGTGGGCGGCACGGCCGGGGCTTGCCCCGGTCCCGTCTGCGCCAGCATCAGGTCCAGATTCAGAAACCGCCGGCCGGTGGCGGCCTTGGCTGCCAGCACGGGGGGAGCGGCGAAAAGCAGAACCAGCAGCATGCCCATCCACACTTCAGTTGCTCGTCGCATGGTCACTCCTTTCGGATGTCGATCCTGCAGATGGTGCCCTGGGCGACGTGCGCCTGCCGGGCCATGGCTCGGACAGTCGCCGCGGCATACCGCGCCGCGCAAAGAGCTTCACCGCCGCCTTCAGGATGGTCTGCCACCACAGGTGGATGATCGTTCAATTCATCTGCCTACGTTATTTCGCGGTTGGGAAGGTTGTCAAGGATGCGCCGGGTATTCTCGAGATAGGCTCCCGACGGCCCGTGTCCGCGATTGCCAGGCCACCGTTCGCAGGCTAGGATGCCCTCACCCAACAACGTGGCAATCGGGCGATCCGGCAGTTCGGCAATCGGGGGGCAACCTCAGGCTCTTCCTGATTGCGGGTGGCCCGGTTGCCGGATGGCCGGCAGTCAGAGGAGCAGAGCATGGCGGATCAGCGGAGGAATTCGAAAAGATCGGAGGAAATCACCACCCGGGCCAACGAGCGGCTCCGGGGGACGTTCGCCGGCGTCCTGGGGATGGAGTTCACACATCTCGCACCCGACCGGGTGGAGGCCACACTCAAGGTCCGGGACGAGCACAAGCAGCCCTGGGGGATCGTGCACGGGGGGGCGGTGATGACCCTCGCCGATACGGTGGCCGGTGCGGGGGCCTACATGAACCTGGGACAGGGCCAAGAGACGGTGACCGTCGAGCTGAAGATCAACCTCATCGGCGCCGTGCGCGAGGGCGTGATCCGGGCACAGGCCCTCCCCCTCCATCGCGGCCGGAGCACCTCAATCTGGGAAGCGCGGATCACCGACGAGACAGGCAAGCTCGTCGCCGTCTCCCTTTCGACGCACCTGGTCCTCGACCGGAAACCCCAAACCGAATGACCAATTTCCAAATCCCAATGGCGGACACAGCATAGGAGACTTTGCTAACCGCTAAGAGAGTCGTCTTCCCGTTTGGTCATTGGACATTGGGAATCGGTCATTTCCCGAAATATTCATAGACGCGTTCATGAATAATTCGGGTTAGGCCTTCACGTAAAGGTCAGATCCGCTCTGTCGGAACTCCTCGGCCTTCTCCCGCAGGCCGACCTCGAGAACGTGGGCCTCGTCTACCCCGTGCTGCGCGGCGTAGTCGCGCACCTCCTCGGTGATTTTCATCGCGCAGAAGTGGGGCCCGCACATGGAGCAGAAGTGGGCCACCTTGGCCGCGGGTGCCGGGAGGGTCTCATCGTGAAACGCCCGGGCAGTCTCGGGGTCGAGGGACAGGTTGAACTGGTCCTCCCAGCGGAACTCGAAGCGGGCCTTGGACATGGCGTCGTCCCACTGGCGCGCGCGGGGGTGGCCCTTGGCCAGGTCGGCCGCATGGGCGGCGATCTTGTAGGCCATCACCCCATCTTTCACATCCTGCTTGTTCGGGAGACCGAGGTGTTCCTTGGGGGTCACGTAGCAGAGCATGGCCGTGCCAAACCACCCGATCATCGCCGCGCCGATGGCTGAGGTGATGTGGTCGTAGCCCGGCGCGATGTCCGTGGTGAGCGGACCGAGCGTGTAGAACGGGGCCTCGTGGCACACCGTGAGTTCCCGGTCCATGTTCTCCTTGATCAGGTGGATGGGGATATGGCCAGGGCCTTCGATCATGACCTGGCAGTCGTGCTCCCAGGCGATCCGGGTCAGCTCTCCGAGGGTTTCCAGCTCGGCGAACTGCGCCTCGTCGTTGGCATCGGCGGTGCATCCGGGCCGCAAGCCATCCCCCAGGGAGAAGCCCACGTCATAGGCGGCCAGGATCTCGCAGATCTCCCGGAAGTGAGCGTAGAGGAAGCTCTCCTGGTGATGGGCCAGACACCACTTGGCCATGATGGCGCCCCCCCGCGACACGATCCCCGTGACGCGCCTGGCGGTGAGCGGGATGTAGCGGAGCCGGACGCCCGCATGGATGGTGAAGTAGTCCACCCCCTGTTCCGCCTGCTCGATGAGCGTGTCGCGGTAGATCTCCCACGTCAGTTCCTCGGCCTTCCCGCCCACCTTTTCCAGGGCCTGGTAGATCGGGACGGTGCCCACGGGGACAGGAGAGTTCCGGAGGATCCACTCCCGGGTCTCATGGATGTGAGGGCCCGTGGACAGGTCCATCACCGTGTCCGCCCCCCAGCGGGTCGCCCAGCGCATCTTCTCCACCTCGTCCTCGATGGACGACGTCACTGCCGAGTTCCCGAGGTTGGCGTTGATTTTCACCAGGAAGTTGCGCCCGATGATCATCGGCTCGGACTCGGGATGGTTGATGTTGGCCGGGATGATGGCCCTCCCCCGGGCCACCTCGTCCCGGACGACCTCGGGGGCTATCCCCTCCCGCAGCGCGACGAACTCCATCTCGGGGGTGATGATCCCCTGCCGGGCGTAATGCATCTGGGTCACGCGCCGTCCCGGCTTGGCCCGGAACGGTGCGCGGCTGACCGGGAAGCGGATTTCCGCCAAGCTGGGATCGGTCTCAAGCTCCCGCCGATACCGGGAAGTCGGCGCCGGGAGTTCCTCCACGTCCCCCCGAGCTAGGACCCACGGCCGCCTGAGCGGCGGCAGCCCCTCCCGGAGATCCAGTTCGTAGCTGGGGTCGGTGTACGGGCCGCTGGTGTCGTAGAGACGGAGCGGCGGCTCCGGCGCGGTGAGGAGAATCTCGCGCATCGGAACCCGAACCCCCGGATGGGTTCCCGTCACGTAGACCTTGCGCGAGGGAAGGTCGAGCGAGCTGAGCCTCGCCATGTCGGTGCCTCCTCTCTGACGATCGGGCCGGCGGGAGCCCAAGGGCTCCGCACCAAAACAAAAACCGCCACGAAGGGCGGTTTCGGTATCTCCTGATAGTCCCTACGCCGGCATTACCCGGGTCAGGTTCCAACGGTCGGTGAGGGAACCGCCCCACCCTCTCAGCCCGGCATCCCGGGCTCCCGTTTTATTGAACCGAGAGTACCACCCTTGCCGGACGCCGTCAAGCATCCATGATTGTGGGCAGGCTAATGCTGAACTGAGATGGGTGGCGCGCTCCGCACCGCGGGCAGAGCAGCGGACCCGCCTCTTAGACCTCTTGCGTTTACCCCGAATTTCTCAGGAGCCCTTGCCACGCGAAGGCCGAGGCGATCTCGTTACCCGCTTTCCTTTGTAGTGGAACGTGTCCACGACAGCCCCGGCAGGATCGAGGAGAAAGGCGGTGTCTTCTCGTGGGTCCCAGACGGCACCCTGGCCTGGCCAGTGGACGACGAGCTGGCCCCTCTCATCAATGCCGTCCGTTCCGGGCACGCTTACGACGATGACCGTGTAGCCCGGATCTACCGTCGCGTCAGGGAAGACGTATCTCTGTCCACCCTCATTCGAGAGGACATGCCCTGCCAACGGGATCGCTTCGCTGCTGAGGTTTGCGATCCGAACGTAGGGAGCCTGGGGCTCGGGGTTTGCTGGCTCAGGAAGGTGGACACTCGTGATCTTGAGATCTCTTGGCCGCCCGCGGACGGACCACATGCCGAGCCTGCGTCGTTTGGCTTCGTTCTGGAGACGAAGGAACTGGGCGTTGTGTTTCCCGTCCGGGCCGATAAAGAAGGCGTGGGCCAGCCCCCGCTCAATCAGGGCAGCATTGACCATCCGGTCGGCGACGTAAACGTAGGCCAGGATCCGGCCATAGGTGTCGGCCCTTTCCCGATCGAACTCCAGTCGAATCTCTCGCCCGAGAACGAGAGATTCGTTAAGGCGCTTGGCCTTCAGATAGAACGGCTCCTGAAACTCCGGCGCGTTGACCCCCAGGTACCGAACCCTGCGCTCATCTTCGAGACGAATGGTGTCCCCATCGTATACCTGCTTGACCCGGGCGAGTTCGTCCGCGCTTGCTGAGACAAACAGGACCAGGCCGGCGATCAGGGGCAGGATCGGCAGCAACAGATGACGCCAGATCACCGGCGAGGCACGCAAGTCACTCCTGCATTCCACTGCTGGCGGCCCTTCTCTCGCTCTACGCTTCAGCGATTGAACGATTGACGAGCCTGAAAGGTGAAGTTGCTTTCTCGCGGGGCCCCGGAGCGCGCCAACGGAGCATGCCGCGCCGCCGGCGCGAGTGTCAAGCGGAATCCCGGTCAGTTCGATTTTCTCCCGGCAACGCCCTTGGTTGACTTTGTGATCTTCTTCGCGGACTCCTTCGGCCGCAGCGCGCGGACAGCCTTGCCTGCCCGCCACATTTCGGAATCACCCATTCGAGCGAGTTCCTTGGTTAATTGCTGCTGGTAGTTGGGCTTGCCGCACGACTGAATGACTCTGCGGGTTTCCACACCGGTCGCTACCCTCTTGTAAAGCTCCTTGAAAACGGGCAATACGGCTTTCTTGAATCTGGGCTTCCAGTCCAGGGCGCCGCGTTGCGCAGTGGCCGAGCAGTTCGCGTACATCCAGTCCATTCCGTTTTCGTCAACCAGCCGGATCAAACTTTGGGTAAGCTCCTCCACCGTCTCGTTGAACGCCTCGCTCGGGCTGTGGCCGTGCCGGCGAAGGACGTCGTACTGCGCTTCCATAATCCCCGCGAGAGCGCCCATCAGCACGCCTCGCTCGCCGGTTAGGTCGCTGAAGACCTCTTTCTCGAACGTGGTCGGGAACAAGTAGCCGGATCCAATCCCGATGCCGACTGCAATGCACCGCTCTTTCGCCCGGCCCGTAGCATCCTGAAAAACCCCAAAGCTGGAGTTGATCCCCGCGCCCGAAAGGAAATTGCGGCGGACCGAAGTGCCGGAGCCTTTCGGGGCAACCAAGATGACGTCCACATCTTTCGGTGGGATGACCCCGGTTTGATCCTTGTACGCGATGGAGAATCCGTGCGAGAAGTACAGAGCGTCGCCCGGCTTCAGGTTGGCCTTGATCACAGGCCAGATGACCCTCTGGGCTGCGTCGGAAACGAGCATTTGGATGATGGTCCCGCGCTGTGCGGCTTCATCAATTTCAAAGAGCGTCTTGCCCGGAATCCAGCCATCATCCCGTGCGCGGTCCCAGTCTTTGGTGAATGTCTTTGCCTGGCCGATGATGACGCTGAAACCGTTGTCCCTCATGTTCAGCGACTGCGCAGGTCCCTGCACGCCGTAGCCGATGACGGCAATTGTTTCCTTTGCCAGGACCTTCCGAGCCTTCGCCAGGGAAAACTCTTTCCGGGTAATGACTTCTTCTTTCATGCCGCCGAAGTCAATAATCGCCATCGCTCATCCTCCGGTGATAGGAAGTTGTTTTCTCGGGGCCGCCCCTGGCCCCCGGGCGGGTCCGGTTCTCGGGGGGGCCGGAGCGCCCCAACGGAGCATCCCGCGCCGCAGGCGCGGTTGTCAAGCGGAATCCTGCCGCCTTCCCGTCTCCTCACGGCGCGGCTGCCCTCAGGGTCGGACCAGCCTATTTCGAGGTAGGCTGAGCTCGCCGGAGCCTGGCCTGCAGGGCGTGCCGTTCGCCGACCTCGACCGGGACGCCGTCCACGTACAGGATCGCCTGACCGGACAGCGGGGAGACCCGGCCGCCCGGCGTCAAGATCCCGACCGGATTCAGTGGGTCGGCTGCGGCTCGCGCTTCGCCTCTCCCTTCGTCAGCAACAACCGCAGGCCGGCGATCCCGTCGCCCGCGCCGACCGGCCCTGGTTCCAATAGGTGCGGCAGGTATTCTCTCAGAACCAATCCCAGCGACGCGGACCGGGTGAGCATCTGCCGCCGTCGCGGCATTTCCTCGTCCTCCGCCGAGTCATCCCGAAGGCGCAGCCGTCCCCAGGCCACCGCCCCGGACAAGCAGAGCTGCTCGAGGTCTGCGCCGCTATACCTGGCGATCCGGCTCGGCAGCACTTCGCGCTCCCAGGCCGGCGCCGGCAGCTCCATCGTTGGCCCGATGGCTTCCATCCACCCCTGGACGATCCGCCGGACCGCTTCCTCTTCCGTTGGAGAACCGATCGCTCCTCGAGACGCCCAGGCAGGCGTCTCGGCCTCGAACGTCACGGCCGGGAGCGCCGCCTGAACCCACTCAACCCTCTCTGTCGCTACGTGTCCTTCTTCCCCGGCCTCTCTTCTTTCTCGGCTCTCGTCTCTCGGCTCCCCCGCTCCGCTCCGCGCAGCGGGGCGGAGTCGGCTCTCTTCTTCCGGCGCTCGGTTCCACGTGATCCGCGTCGCCCGTCCCGTGTGGACCAACTCCCCCATCCACTCCCGCCAGCTCCCCAACTCCTGCGCCGGAAGCAGGACGAGACTCAAAAGCGCATCGTGCAACTCGTCGGCATCCCGCACATCCGGCCAGGCTTGGCTCTTCACTTCGTCAATGGCTGCCTGATCCAGCGCCCCCACACCCCCCGCCAGATCCACGTTCACCCGCCTGAGGGGCACCGCGGATGAGGGCGCGCAGGCCCTCGACGTCCGTCTGCTGTCCACCGTCAGCACAATGTAGAGCGACTCCGGCGTGGTGATCAGGATGTGCGGCGGCCGCCGGCGCATAAACTCCCGCTCCTTCGCGGGGGTGTCGCCCGTACGCACTGCAACGCGGATCTCGGGCAGAGGGGTTCCGCGCTCTTCGGCAAGCTGCCGGATGGCTCTCAGGGGCTCCCGCAGGTTCTTTTGGATGTCGTTGGAAAGGGCCTTCAGAGGGGAGACGTACACCACCGAGGTCTGGTCTTCGAGCTTCCCACCCATGGCGGATCGAACCAGGCCATCGATCGCCCACAAGAAGGCCGCCAGGGTCTTCCCGGAGCCCGTGGGCGCGCACACGAGCGCGTGCCGGCCCAGAGCGATGGCGGGCCATCCGAATTCCTGGGGTGGTGTCGGCGCGTCGAAGGCTCCGGCAAACCAGTCCCTACGGAGGATTACGGGACCCGGACCAGCAGCTTGACCTCACCCCCTTACTCTGGTAGCGTCCTCGCGCCCTGTTTTATTCTCGCATTGCTGGTTCGGAAGGATGAGGACACACGCCGACAAGGGAGGGTTTATGAAGGCCATCCGTGTGCACGAGGTGGGCGGGCCGGACGTCTTGCAGTACGAGGAGATTCCCCTGCCGAGCCCGGGCCCGGGCCAGGCGGTCGTCAAGGTCGAGGCGATTGGACTGAACTTCATCGATTGTTACCTCCGAAGCGGCCTGTACAAGACCGCCCTTCCCTTCACTCCCGGGATGGAAGCGGCCGGAACGGTCACGGCGACGGCCCCGGGCGTCACCGAGGTCCGGACAGGCGACCGGGTGGCCTACGCGCCCCACATCGGCGCCTATGCCGAGTATGCGGCCGTCCCGGCCGAGCGGCTGGTGAAATTGCCCGCCGGGATGGATTCCCATTCGGCCGCCGCCACGATGCTGCAGGGGATGACGGCGCACTACCTCGCCATCAGCACCCATCCCCTGAAGAAGGGGGATACGGCGCTGGTCCACGCGGCCGCCGGGGGGGTCGGGCTCCTCCTGATCCAGATCGCCAAGATGCGCGGCGCGCGGGTCTTCGGCACGGTGTCCACAGAGGAGAAGGCGGCCCTGGCCAAGGAGGCCGGAGCCGACGAGGTCATCCTGTACACCGAGAAGGATTTCGAGGCGGAGGTGATGCGCCTGACGAGCGGGAAGGGCGTGAACGTCGTGTACGACTCGGTGGCCAAGACCACCTTCGACAAGAGCCTGAACTGCGTCGGGATGCGGGGCGTCCTGGCGCTCTTCGGTCAGTCCAGCGGGCCGGTGCCCCCGCTGGATCCGGCGCGCCTGGCCAAGAACGCGATCTTCCTCACGCGGCCCGGTCTGGGGCAGTACACGGCAACCCGGGCCGAGCTCCTCCAGCGGGCGGGTGATTTGTTCGACTGGATCGCCTCCGGCAAGCTCAAGCTCCGCATCAGCCGGACGCTGCCCCTCAAGGATGCCGCCGAGGCCCACCGCCTGCTGGAAGGCCGGAAAACGACCGGGAAGGTGCTGCTGACGCCGTAGAGCCCTCACCCAGGCCTATTGTTGGCCGGCGCCAGCGGGGAGCGGTGCAAGGGGTTGGACGGCGGGTGCGGGTGGCACAGGCGCCGGCTCAGGAGGTGATGCAGGCGGCGACGCCGTCGCCGGCCCCCCGACGTCACCTCGGATGAAATACTCGGTGATGGCCTGGGGATCATCGGGGCCGGTCGGAAGGCCGGTCAAATAGTTCACGGTCGCGCCGAAGACACCCTCCGGGATGGTTGCCGTCTCCGGCGGGAGATCGTGGAGCACCCGGCGCATGAAATCGGCCCAGACGGGCGCCACCAATCGCCCCGCGCTCTCCTGGGAACCCAGGGAGCGCGGCTGGTCGTAGCCGACCCACAACCCCGCCGCCAGTCGGGGGGTGTACCCCATCAACCAGAGGTCCGCGGCATCCTGGCTGGTCCCGGTCTTGGCTGCCACGCCGTGTCCGGGGATCCTCGCTCGCTTGGCGGTTCCCCGCTCTACCGCGCCCTCGAGGACGCTGGTGACGAGGAACGCCACCTCCTCGGGAAGCACGCGCTCTCCCGCCACCTCGCTCGCCTCGAGGATGTCCTCGTTGGGCGCGGTCACCCGGCGAAGGCCCGTCGGTGCAACGCGGATCCCCCCATCGGCCAGCACCCCGTAGGCCGAGGTGAGCTCCAGCAGGCTCACCTCGGACACGCCCAGCGCCAGCGCATACTCCCGCCGCAATTCCGATGTCAACCCCATCCGGTGCGCCAGGGAAATGACCGGCTCGATCCCCACCGCCTCCAGCAGACGGACCGTCGGGACATTGATGGATTCCTCCAGCGCCCGGCGTAACGTGACCGGTCCGCGGAACTGGTGGTCGAAGTTTTCCGGCTTCCACTCCACCATCCGGCCGTTCCGCGGGATCGAGTAGCTGACGGGGTAGTCGTCCATCAGGCTCGTGGGATTGAACCCGTGGTCGAAGGCCGCGGCGTACACGAATGGCTTGAAGGCCGATCCAGGTTGGCGGCGGGCCTGAACCGCGCGGTTGAACTGGCTGCGGGCATAATCTCTTCCCCCCACCATGGCCCGGATCTGGCCCGTCCTTGGATCCAGGGCGACCAGCGCCCCCTCCAGCATGCCCTGGTCGGGGCCACCCGCTTTCCGCTTGGGCCCCTGCGCCTTCTCGATCTCGGCGAGGCCCCGGCGGATGGCATCCATCGCCGCCCGCTGCATGTCCAGGTTCAGCGTGCTGTAGATCCGCAGGCCGCCTTTGGCCAGCAGGACCCGTCCGTACCTCGGCTCCAGTTCTTTGCGCACATAATCCACGAAGGCGGGGGCAATGCCCCGGCCTTTGAAGAGCGGAGCCAGCGTGATCGGCAACCGTTTCGCGGCCCGGGCCTGGGCCGCGGTCACGTGCCCCTCCTTCTCCATGCGACTCAGCACGTAGTCCCGGCGGTCCTTGGCCTTCTTCAGGTCGGTGAGAGGCGAGTACGAGCTTGGCGCCTTGGGAAGACCGCCCAGGACCGCCGCCTCGGCCAGCGTGAGCTGTCCTACCGACTTACCGAAGTAGGTCCGCGCGGCAGCTTCGATGCCGTAGGCCCCTCCCCCGAAATAGATGGTGTTCAGGTACATCTCCAGGATCTTGTCTTTGCTGTAGAGCCGCTCGATCTCCTGCGCGAGCTCGATCTCCTTGATCTTCCGGGTCAGGGTGCGTTCCGCGCTGAGGAAGAGGCTCTTGGCGAGCTGCTGCGTGATGGTGCTGCCGCCTTCCTTGAGTCTCGCCGACGTCAAATTGCGAATGGCGGCGCGCGCCATCCCCTTCAGGCTGATGGCCCCGTGCCGGTAGAATTGCGCGTCCTCCGCATCCAAGACGGCCTCCCGGACCAGCTTGGGAACCCGGCCCAGCGGGACGAAGATGCGGAACTCCGGGGCCAGCGAGGCGAAGGGTTCGTCCCGGTCCGAATACAGGATGCTCGGCTCACCGGGCTGGAATATCTCCAGCTTGTCGAGGCGCGGGAGGTCCTGCTGCGGATCGGCCAGGAACGCCGAGGCCGGGAGGGCCTGCGTGCCGACCAGGATCGCCAGGACGAGACTGAGGATGAGGGCCCGGCGGCATGCGGCGCCGAAGCGTGGAGGCGAATTCATGACTCGGATATCGTATCACACTGACGGCCGGATGAAAACGGACCCCGGCCGCGGACGTTGCCCGACCTGCATCACCGATCGCTTGCAGGGAGGGCGTGTGACGGCAGCGGGTTCGCGGGCCGCGGACAGGACAGGCTCGCGGCATCCCGTCCCGTCTGCAACGCCCTCACGTAGGCATCCGGGAGGTTCTCTCCAAGGGGATGCTCCTCTGTCCACCACTTCGGTTCCTCGGTGTAGATCCAGACGTAGCCGTCGCTGACCCCGCCGGCGAACGCTACGGCGCGCGCAAACTCTTGGGGGTCCACGAAATGCCGCTGCTCTGCCGGATAGAGCGACGGGTCGTACCAGCGGCAGTGACTCCCGGACTTTCGCGCATCCTTGCACGCGCTTACGGAATCGTAGTCCAGCCAGAGGCCGAATCCGATCTCCAGCCAGCGATCGTACTTCGCGGGATCGAGGGAAAGGTCCCGGCAGGGGCCCCGCAGGTCGGCATACGCCGACTGAAAGCGATCGCACGACCGGTATGGGTAAGAGAGCTCGAACCCTTCGACTACACTCGCCTGTCCCCCGACCCCCGCCAGCAGGCCGTCCACGAAGGCGCCCAGGAGGCCGTAGAGTCTCTCCGGGAGCGGCCCGCGCCCGAGGCACGTCGCGCTGGGGCCGAAAGCCAGGATGAGCGTGACGCCCGGGTACGCCGAGGCGGCGGCTCGACCGACCGACTGCCCGCGTCGAAACGCCTGCCGGCGATACGCAGGAAACTCCCCGCTCGTTCGGCGGAGGCGGAAGTCGAAGACGTTGAATCGGGGGAGTTCGGTCCCCGGCTCGGCCTCAGCGTACGCTTCGGGGTCCACCATGAGCCCGCGCAGGCCCGCCTCGCGCGCCGCCCTGGCCGCCATCGCAACATTCGCGATCAGGATGTCCCACGGCTCGTCGTCGAACATGTCAAAGGGGCGATCCGTGGCATTCAGATTGATCCGCAGGAAGTTGTGCCCGAAGCGGCGGAACGGAACCCGCCGCACCGTATCCACGAAGGACCGGAAGTCCTCGATGCCGTACCGGCGATTCACCGCAGACCAGGCGAAGAGTCGCGCGGTCCCCTCCTGTCCGGCCATCGTCGCCTGGAGCACCACGCCGTCGAAGGGCTTGGTTTCCATGACGGCGATGTGGCGGCGGACGAAGTCCTGATCCGGCTCGGGGGACGGCCAGGCGATGACACGGGCGCAGGCCGGCAGCACGGCCGCCACGATACACAACATGAGGCAAGCGCAGTTCCTGACCGAGGCGGACACTTTTCCCCCGGCCGAGAGCCATGCCATCCACCCTCTCCATTTTGCGAGGCTCACCCAACGCGCTGCCCATGTCACGTCAGATTTCCTTCCGGCCGATCCCATCCCTGTGGTAGGATGTCGCGCTTTCAAGCAACCCCGCTCTTACCGTGGAGGAACCCATGGGGATAGCGCTCTTCCAAACGAACCTCCCGGCCCTCAACCTCAAGGGCCGGGGGAAGGTGCGGGACATCTACGATCTGGGGGGGACGCTGTTGATCGTCGCTTCGGATCGCATCTCGGCATTCGACGTGGTGATGAATGATCCGATCCCGGACAAGGGGAAGATCCTCACCCAGATCTCCGCCTTCTGGTTCGGCCAGATCGCCGACCTCGCCCCGCATCACCTGCTCAGCACGGATGTGGCCACCTTTCCGCCCGCCTGCCGCGCGTACGCCGACAGTCTCCGGGACCGGTCCATGCTGGTCAGGAAGGCCCGCGTCGTTCCCTTCGAGTGTGTGGTCCGCGGATACCTCAGCGGCTCGGGATGGAAGGAGTATCGGGAGACCGGCAGCCTGTGCGGCATCCGTCTGCCCAATGGCCTGGTGGAGTCGGATCGCCTGGAGGAGCCCATCTTTACCCCGGCGACCAAGGCGGAGCTGGGCACGCATGACCTGAACGTGTCCTTCGATCACATGGTCCGGGACCTGGGTGGCAACCTGGCGGAGCGCCTCCGCGACCTGAGCCTGGCGGTCTATCGCCGGGCCCGCTCCGTCGCCGAGGCCCGCGGCATCATCCTGGCCGACACCAAGTTCGAGTTCGGCCTGGCCGACGACACGCTGATGCTGGTGGACGAGGTGCTGACCCCCGACTCCTCCCGGTTCTGGCCCAAGGATCAATACAAGCCGGGCGGCCCGCAGCCCTCGTTCGACAAGCAGTTCCTGCGCGACTACTTGCTCTCCATCAAATGGCCCCAGAAGCCCCCGCCCCCGCCGCTGCCCGCGGAGATCATCGCCAAGACGCGGGAAAAATACCTGGAGGCCTATGCCCGCCTGCTGGGGAAGCCGGCGCCGTTCGCGTAGAAGACCAAAGACCGTTCGGCGGTTCGACCGTACCCACGAACTGCCGAACCCGCGAGCAGCCGAACCTTTTTTA
>Ga0315268_10005623_pt1 | contig 13430 bp, 14 predicted proteins | sample C1_top_MG_FD_204535 | JGI IMG/M metagenome (GOLD analysis project Ga0315268, IMG submission 204535) | Sediment microbial communities from Yellowstone Lake, YNP, Wyoming, USA - C1_top | ecosystem: Environmental > Aquatic > Freshwater > Lake > Sediment | place: USA: Wyoming | collected 2017-08-01 | reverse complement strand
ACTCTGGAAACTACCAAAAAAATGAAATTCGTGTTTCAAATCGGCACCAAATAAAATCGCTCTCAAAGCCGCTCCAGTATTGGCTTTATCGCAAACTGGCTCGCATTTAACCGGACACTACTGTTATTTCCATTCAGAAAAATCTGAACAGCACGATGGGCAAAAGCAAGTTCGCAGGAGTTGAATAACATGGCTGTTGCGAGGATATGCGAGTTCGAGCAACCCGAGAAATCAAGCAGACCATGCATGGCAAGTCGATTACACGCGCCTTTGGCATGACCGATAAACCAGGAAAGAAACATCCGAGACCTGAATTGCTTTGCCCGTTTGCTTAGGAGTCTTTGTGCCGCGGCTCCTGTCCGGGCTCTGCGTCCCATAACTCGATATCCAGCAGCGGGTGTTCCCAGAACAAGCCATAAATCGCGCGGCGGAATTTGCCCGATAGCGTAGTGCGCGGAAACAATTTGTCGTGACGGGCAGCAAGGCGTGATGGAGCGCCCAAGCGTAGCGCTCCCAGATAGTGCTGTTTAAACTCTCTCTGGGTAACGCCCCATTTCATCACAAAAATCCGCCCGCCCTTGTTGCGCCGGATGCGCCCGGTGCTTTTACAGGAGAAGTGATAAAACCGGCTTGAACCGACGATACGAAAATGGCGGCAGCCGACCACCCAGAATTTCATCAGCAGATCATCATCGCTACTCATGCCGGGACTGAATTCCAGACTGTACCCGCCTACCATCATCCACCATTTTCGATGAAACAATGTGGGTTGCGATTCACCACCCACAACGTCGCCTCTTGCTTCGGAAAGATATTCCTGCAGTAAACGGGACTCATCAAAATTTTGCGGGTTTGTGCCAAAATTTCGTTTGATGATGTTGTGATTCCTGCCGTTATCGGCCTGAATCATGGTGGAAAAGAACAGTGCAAGATCGGTATCGCTGGATTCAATTGCCTTGGCGAAAGCCGTGTCCCAACCGGGGCATGCCACCATGTCGTCATTCATGTAGAGCACCCAGTCGTGGCTTGTTTGGGCAACCAGGTGATTTACTGATAGACAAATGCCGACGTTTTTTTCGGTGTGGCTGTATTTGATGCCCTGAGCTTTAACCCACTCCAGCGTGCCGTCCGAACCATCATTGATATGGATAATGATTTCGTGATCGGATTGCGAATGCTTGAAGATACTGTTAACGCACAGTTTCAGATAATCCAGATTGTTCCATGTGGGAATGACAACGCTAAACATCATATCGGATCCCGGCCAGAGGTTTTGTGGGTGGCGGCAGCTAACAATACCGCCACGGTAAGACTGTAAAACGCATCGGTCATTTTCAGGTTAAAAATCTCGACGGTTAAACCGAAAATAAAAAATCCCGTGACCAGACAAATCCCCATGAAGGCTGCTGATTTTTCTTGTGCAACCCTGGATCGCGTTGAACGTATGAAAATAATCAAAGGAATTGCGTAAACAGACACGATCGACAGTAATCCGAAGATTCCCAGTTCGGCGGCTTTTGCCAGCATTTCGTTATGCACTTCACCGCGCCCGAAGGAGGCGGCCAAAGGCGTCACCATTCCACTGTTGCTTAATGGGGTCATCATTTGCGCAAAACCGCCAGGTCCGACTCCAAAGAATGGGTGCTCGGAAAATAAAAAGCAAGCAGCTTGCCAAAGCTGCAGGCGGATGCCGATGGAAGTGTCCTTGTCACCCTGATGGAAATCAGCGAAGTCCTGATAGATCAAGTCCATTCTGTGCTGCACCATCCCAATTAACACATAGCCAAGCAACGCAACCAGCAGGATGGACAGGATTGCGGCCATACTTTTAGGCCATGAATTTTTTGGATTATGCGACAGCCACCAGATAAACAAGAGTACCGGGAAAGCAGCCCACCCGCCGCGTGCGTTAGATTGTACGGACAGGTACAGGCCGACCAGAAAGCCGCAAACCTTAAGAATTAAAACCGGAACCCGGTCTTGCGCTTCCCAGTTGATGCTGAACAGGGAAAGGAAGCCGAGCATCAAGGCCATGTCGCCGAAATGGATGCTATTCACAAAATATGAGTGATCAATTTCCCACTTGCGCCAAACGATCATCGCACCGAATAGTGCGGATAGCGCCCCCAGGGGCAAGCCATACTGCAAGAAGGTGATAATGCGCATATCTGACTGGCGCAGCGCGAGAAATACCGGGATGGCGAACAAAAACCGGGACGGCCCGTCAAATGGAGGCGCGCTGAATGCTCCGTGATAAGTCTCGCTTAAAAATACAGCCAGCAGCGGGGAAGCCATGGCAATGGCGAAGGATATGCTGTAGCTGTCCCACAGGCGGGATGTCGGGGATTTGGGCGTGTGGAGCAGACAGAACAAAGATGTGATGACCAACAGGAAAAGCAGACCGTTCATGCCGCCCTGAACCGTCAGCAGCAGCATCGGGTAACTAAGCAAGGTCAGCATGACGATGCGGTTTATGACTGGATTATTGCTTGCAGCCATGGTGTCGTGATTCCTGTTGATCATGTCTTTTACTGCGACGGTGGAAGGTGGCTATATTGTATAGTCATTATATCAATGGATTGAGCGATGGCGGCAAATGCCGTAGATGATACACAAGGATGCTGCAATATGAACAAAATTGCGGAGCGGGCCGTTGCACTCGCCAGCCGACAACCAAACGTCAATGATCCGAACGAAGAAAATTTACAGCATAATTTGGACTCGTCCCTGTCTGCAGATGCCGCCACGCGTAATCAGAAACAGGATTCATGACAGTGGCCATAAGTTTTGGATGCAGCTCTCCAGCCACATCGGAAGACCGCAGTGGCGGAGAGCGGTCCGCCAGTGAAATAACTGGGCGTCTTGTACTTATTAATGACATAAAAGCTATTCAAATAAAAAATTGAAGGACTTGCTCCTTCTTACTATTCGCAGTCTTATAGACTCCTTGATTCTGCGCTTTAGATTATTCTTGTAATAAGTACCCGATCCGCCTCCAACCCCGCAGATTACAGGAGGCACTTTAAACATTATTTTTTGAAATTTTTCTTTTAAGATCACGTCGCGAAAGCAATGTTCAAGACTAAGCCCCCGCTCTCCTCCAACATTCAAATATGTCGAGGCTAAATTTTTCAAATAGAACGACTTATCAACCAGATAAAATCGTGTATCCACGTATGAAAATTGGGTCCGTTTAAATGAAAAAACATTGGAAAAATAGCCTTTACACAAAAATGTTCCGTTCCAACCTTGAAGGCATTCAAAAAAGTTTTCGACCCATAACCTGGCTGTACATTTGGCAAAAAAGTCGGATTCTTTGAGATAAGCTGAATTTGAAAGAGCGTATTCAACAATCTCTCCCTCGCCATACCCTTTTCCATACAAGCCAACTAATTGTTTATTATTTTCGAAAAACAAACACTCAATATTTGCTCGAGGAAATTTTTCAAGAACTGTCCTGGAAAAATCAAAATCAGATCCGTCACATATAACCAAACGTAAATCCGGCGAAATAGCCAACCATTTTTCTATTGATTCAAGGGTCAATCTGATACGAGAATTTTCATCTTTCAGAGAAGCAGAATGATCAGAAACGATTACGCAAGAAGTTAAAAGAATAGGAGGCAAATTGGATTTCATGATGCCCTCATGTATATGTCTCGAAATTATCACTGATAGAGAGTTTATCTGATTCGAAACGACGCAATAGATAAGTTTCGAATTCAGATATATCAACGTTAAGTGGAGTGCCCAGCCACTGAGCAAGGGTGCGGCCAGCCGCATATTGGAACAACTGATTGCCAAGCCCGCCAGTTAGGCGCGAAATTACGCTCTGCATTTGCAATGCCGATGACATGTAGGCTAAACCAGCCGCCGCAGAATGCGGCGTTTCATCGCACGGACAGATCGGGATAAAAATCCCTTCCTGCTGTCCCCATATGCCAACTTGCTATCCCAGTTCGATTGAACACACACACCGAGATAGATTTGGCTTAACTCCTCGTCTGTTTCACCAGACTTTATTGCGTCACGAAACTGCTCCTCGTAGTGATAGCAACGGAACAGCGTTTCAACAGGCCACAATTCAATGGATTTAAACTTCAGCAAAGCCTCGCCATACCAACGCATTTCTGATGGAAAAAGTTTTATCGCCTCGAGGAAATTCATGCCGCGAGGCTCAAGGAATTTTTCTGCGAGGTCAGCCCAAACGCGCCGACTCCACACCACAGGCAAGGGACCGAAATCATATTGTCTTCCGGTGCGCCCGAAGATTTTCATGATGATCTTGCATTCTGCATCTCTATTGCGCTCGATCTTGCCATGCCGGTGTATGGCTCCGAACAAACGAAGCTCCTGGCTTTCATTCATCACCGTGTAGGGATTCCCGTCGGGTGCCAGAAAGTCTGCCTTATCAAATTCATGAAGAAAATAGGCATCTGAATCAATACAGAGATAATTTTCACAAATCCCAAGCCGCCAAAATTCCGATTTCACAATCTGTTGAGATAGTCCACCGGGCAGGGCAATCAAAGATTGCCGGTCGATGGAAGAATTTTCCGCGACAATTTCTTCGTCAGCCAAAAATGTCACCTCTTCGCTGCCAATGATGTTCCTGAACAATGGCAAATCGGCAGATGGGCAAGAAAGATAAAACGGCAAGTCGCTAGAATTAAACTGGCGAACACTTTCGGCAAGCCGCTTGGCCCGATGCACGTCACGATGATATGACTTGCAGTAAAGAACGATATCTTTCATTTAGCGTAGGGAGGGGTGTGCATGTCAGGTGTGTAATGGTCGCACTGTAAACTTTCACGTGCCAAAGCGATAATCTGGCGAGTAGCCGCTTCGGAAGTATAAGGAGAGGAAATTCCCGAGTCGGCCAGATCATCCCGCATCCAGCGAGCGTGCAACTCTTCAAGAGCTGAAGCGACCGAATTTGCGTCATCTGCTTTTACTGCCCAATGCCCCAGTTCGCGCAGCATGTGTTCCATTTGCGGGTTGCGCCAGACCAGCGCCAGGATCGGGCGTTGCGTCCAGAGATATTCGTACATTTTCGAGGGGATGTATTCCTCGCAGAATGGAACGGTGCCGTGTAACAACAATAAACAATCGGCAGCATTCATGCGCTTGATGACCTGATCCCTGCCGCTCTCTCCGGTATCAGGGTCGGTTTCAAGGCGGCCAAACTGTTCGATCATCGCTGGGTGTGGAAAATCTCTCAAGGCGCGCGCAGAAACGGGATCGATGCCGCCGCCGTAAAGATGCAGGCGGATATGTTCCGCCCATTGTGGATTCTTTTCCAGCACACGGCGCAGGCCCTGGGAAAAAATTTCCAGATTACGTGTTGCTGCCAATGATCCGAAGTGCCCGATTACCAGATGTTTACCGTGCTGGTAAGGTGCACGTATAAATTCCGGCGGGTTCGAGCCGGGGATCAGGCAATGTCCGCGTTCGCCAAGCTCCGGATGTCGGGCTCTGGCTCGCGTCAGAGCTTCTTCGGTAAACCACCAAACAACATCGGCATGCTTGCAAATTATTTCTTCAAGCCAGGCGGAAAAACGCATACGCATCTTACTTTGTGTCTGGCCGGGAAAGATCATGGGATCATGGATTTCGGCAATCCATGGCAGGCCAAATCTGCGCTTTAACCAATAGCCTGCCAGGTGAGCCGCATAAGCTCCACCTGTTGAATAAATAAGCACGGGATTTCGCTTCCGGATGATGCGCGCACCGGTGAAATAAGCGGTAATGGCCCACGACCAATGGGTTTCAATTCGGATGAAAAGTTTTTCGATCAGGATGAAAGGCAATAACACCAGGGAAATGGCCGCCATTGCGATCCGGTATGTGTACCGCGAGGAGATTCGTTGTTTCAGATAGTGGCGCAAATCAAAGCGTAAAGCCACCGGCCCAGCCGGTAGAGCTTGATGATGCTCGACCACCTTGTCCTTCATTCCTGTAATTGCGCTGATAACGATAGGTTCTATGCATTGATCGAGCAGGTGCGGGATTTTATCCGTGATGGTCTGGCTTGCTGCGCGCCCATCCATATTGAAGCCGTGGGAAAGTACCAGCCAAACTTGTCTATTGTTGCCGTTCATGCGAATTTTTATTTTTAACAGCCTTCGGGGCTTGTTCTAGTTGACACTGGCAAATTGGATGCGGTGCAACTGTGCATACACCCCATTCTTCGCCAGCAATTCACGGTGCGTGCCTGTCTCGACTATCTCGCCCTTTTGCAGCACGACGATGCGATCCGCTTTCTCAATGGTGGATAGGCGGTGTGCGATGACCAACGAGGTGCGGCCCTGCATCAGGGTTTCCAGAGCCGCCTGAACCTGGCGTTCCGATTCGCTGTCCAGCGCGGAGGTGGCCTCATCGAGAATCAGGATGGGCGCGTTTTTGAGAATGGCGCGTGCGATGGCGATACGCTGGCGCTGGCCTCCGGAAAGTTTCACGCCACGCTCGCCGACCAGCGTGTTCAATCCCTGCGGCATTTCGCATATAAATTCCATCGCATGGGCCGCTTGTGCGGCGGCGATAATTTCCGTCTCCGGCACTTTGCGCATCTGGCCGTAGGCGATATTGGCGGCAACCGTGTCGTTGAACAACATGATTTCCTGGCTCACCAGCGCGATGTTGGCGCGCAAACTGGCCAGCGTAAGATCGTCGAGATCATGGCCGTCCAGCATTATGCGTCCGCTGCTGGGCAGATAGAATCGCGGCACCAGGTTTGCCAGCGTGCTCTTGCCGCTGCCGGATGCGCCCACCAGCGCGACAGCCTGCCCTGCGGGAATTTCCAGGCAGATGTCGCGCAATGCCAGCCGGTCATCCTGCTGATAGGACAGGTTCACGTGCTTGAATTCTATCCGGCCATTGGCACGCCCTATCATTATTTTGCCTGTATCAATTTCACCAGGTGTATCAAGCAATCCAAATATGCTTTCCGATGCCGCCAGCCCGCGTTGCAAAAATTCACTGACTCCGGTCAGGCGTTTGATCGGGGCAGTCAGCATCAGCATGGCCGCGATAAACGAAAGGAATCCACCGACGGTGGTTTGATCGCTGCGAGACTGTACAGTGGCAAGGTAGACGATGACGGATAAGGCTATGGCGGCGATCATCTGCACGATGGGCACATTGGCAGCCGCAGCCATCGCCTGCTTCATGATGTAGCGGCGCACCCAGTTGGTTTTATCGCTAAAACGATCGCTCTCGTATTGCTGTCCGCCAAACAGTTTGACCACTTTGTGCGCGGCAACGCTTTCCTCGATTACTTGAGTGATATCGCCCATCGCGCGTTGTGAACTGCGGCTGGCATCGCGCAGGCGAGCATTGATGATTTTCAGGATGAACGCAATGATCGGTAACATCACCAGGCTGAGCAGCGTGAGCTTCCAGTTGAGATAGAACAGCCAGCCGAGCAATCCGACGATGATGATGGAATCGCGAACCGAAACTGTCACGATGCTGGTGGCTGCTGCGGTCACCTGTGTCACATCGAAAATCAGTTTGGAGATGAGGCTGCCGGTGGCGTGATCATCATAAAATCGTGTGGGAAGCGACAGCAGTTTGTGGAACATCTCCTCGCGCAAATCCATTACCACTTTGTTGCCGACCCAGCCGATAGCATAAGTACCAACGAATGAAGTGACACCACGCACGAAAAAAATCAGCAAAATGATCAGCGGTGCAAGTTTGATGACCGTGTCATCCTTGTGAATGAAAGTGCCATCCAGCATGGGTTTCAACAAAGCCGGCAATAGCGGTTCGGTTGCAGCCGTTACCGCCATAGCGAGGATGGATATTGCAAAGGTGTGCCAATAAGGTTTTACGTAGCCGAGGAGACGTAAATAGAGCTGAGTGCTGGTAAGATTCATGGCGCGCACTTTAGCAGAAAAAGACCACCCTGCCCCACCTGCGCGCCCACAACAAATCGACTCGGGATAAAAGGTTGTCGGGTGCAGTCGCAAGGAGAGGTTTGCTCCCTCAAATTACACGAAGAACAATCTCCTCCGGTCATTCAAGAAGAATTGTTCAGGCTTCCCGCATCATGATGCTATATTGTATTTTCATGGTAATGGCGGAGCCCGCGATAATCGATGCAAGCGCCAGGAAAGATCCCAAAGAGAGGGTCGACAAACCGGTTATGCCCTGACCGATGGTGCAACCCAGGGCGGTAACGCCGCCGAACCCCATGAGTGTGCCGCCGATGATGTGGTAGAACATGTCCTGCGCGGAGGAGAAGGCTTCCCAGCGGAAAGACTTGGTGATCATGGCGTAAAGGAAGGAACCGATGCCGACGCCGAATATCGTGGCAACGCCAAAGGTGAGGATGTTCGAGGCATCGGTCCAGTACGCCCAATATTCCAGGGTGTAGGCGGTAGGAGCGACAAACGACATCGATTCCGCCAGGTGGGAATTGGTGCCCAGAAAGGTCATTTCAAGCGTATCGGGATTCTCGCCAAAGCCGAGATGCCCGGTAACATACCAGCCGCCTATCACGAGCAGGCCGATAATCAGACCGGCCAGATTGTTGTCGAGGCTTTTACGGAACGACTTATCCTTGAAAACAAAAATCAGTATCGCCAACCCGATCACGCAGGCAATCACCAACTGAAGCGTGCTGGATGAAAGGCCGCCTATGCCGGACAACAGGGCGGAGAGGGTTTGACCATGCTCGAACTGGATGGTGACGGCGGGCGCCTGCAACACATTGACGCGGAATGCGCCAAGGATGCCTCTCAGCGTCACCAACGCAGCAAACCCCAGGTAAATGAACACGACCACAGATCTCAAGTTGCCGCCTCCAACGCGCACCAGCGTCCTGTTGGCGCAACCGGAAGCAAGCGTCATGCCGACGCCGAAGCACAGACCCCCTACGATATAGGCGAGCCAGGGGAAATTGTTGCCGGTATAGATGGTCTTGGACAAATCCAGATAACCAAAATAGGCGAGCAAATTGGTGCCGATCATCGCCACTGCAATCGCGAGTAGCCATGCGCGCATACGCCCCCAGTGGCCCATATTGACGACATCAGAAATGGCGCCCATGGTGCAGAAGTTGGTCTTGTTGGCGATGAAGCCGAATACGATGCCCAAACCAAACCCCCACCAGACAATAATTTTGATTAAAACCGACGCATCCATATTAGTGTTATCCCCTTAAATTTCGGAAAATATCCGAACGATAAAAAACTCATGTGTACTTCATTGGGCAGAGAACCGGTTCAGCTACCTGTGAATGCATCAACGCCCAGTTCAAGCAATACCGGCATTGTTCTCTACGCCTATCAATTTTGGCAGGTTGAGCTTGCGCGGCGTGATCACTTTTTTGTCGCGCAGATAGCCTACCACGACATCCCAGATCGGTTCACCGGTTGCACCTTCCGCCACCGGCGCCCAGCCCGCCACCTTGTATTTCTTGTTGGGATCGAGCGCCTTGCCATTCAGCATCATGTTGTTGATGCGCTTGCCTATACCCTGCCGCAAATCGCAGGTATAGCTGATACCGCCAACGCGCACCATGTCCCCGCCCTGCTGCATGTATGGGTCGGCGTTGAACAGGTTGTCACAGACGTCTTCCATGATGGCCTTGATGGTTTCACCGGTCATTTCGGTCAGCGTTGTCTGGGGATAGGTGATCGCGGTCTGATCCATCACGTGCTCGAGGGTGATGGCCTCGCCGGGCAACAGCGACGTGCCCCAGCGGAAACCTGGTGAAAATGCGGCGTCCGCACCCTTGACCTCCATCAGCGCATCCAGGATCAGCTGATCGAAGGTGCCGTTGAAATTCCCGCGGCGGTATAGCGTTCCTTCTGTGACAGCAAGCTTTTCAGCCAGCTTCGCTTCATAGGGTGCGCGTACTTTCTTGATCAGAGTTGCCATTTCCGCATCCGGTGCTATCAGGTTGGCGAACACCGGCAGCAGTTTGTATTTGATGCCGGCGACCTTGCCGCCCCTGACATCAAAATCCATCACGCCGAGAAATTTCCCGTTGGAGCCGGCATTGGTGACCAGAGTTTGCCCGCCGGTATTCTTGACTTTGATCGGTGCGGGGATGCCGTCATGGGTATGTCCGCCCATGATGGCGTCGATACCGCTGACCCTGGTGGCCATCTTCAGATCCACATCCATGCCGTTGTGGGACAGCAGCACGACCACTTGCGCACCCTTGGCACGTGCTTCGTTGACGACCAGTTGCATGTTGTCGTCCTGAATGCCGAAGCTCCAGTCCGGAATCATGTATCTAGGATTGGCAATGGGTGTATAGGGGAAAGCCTGGCCGATGATTGCGACGGGAATGCCGTTGATATGCTTCATCACGTAGGACTGGAAGACCGGGTCGCCGAAATCGTTGGTCTTGATATTCTGCGCAACGAAATCCACTTTGCCCTTGAAGTCGTTGTCAACGACCTGTTTGACCCGCTCCGCGCCCAGCGTAAATTCCCAGTGGCCGGTCATCACATCGACGCCCAGCAGCTTGCCGGCATCCACCATATCCTGTCCCTTGGTCCACAATGCAGTGGCGGACCCCTGCCAGGTGTCACCGCCATCGAGCAGCAAGGAACCGGGACGGCTGGCGCGGATTTTCTTGATCAATGTAGCCAAATGGGCGAAGCCGCCCACCTTGCCGTAGGTGCGGGCGGCATTGTCAAAATCGAGGTAGGTAAATGCATAGGCTTCAGGCGTTCCCGGCCTTATACCAAAATACTTGAGCAGCTTCTCACCGACAAGATGCGGCGGCTTGTTCAGGCTTTGCCCCAAACCGATGTTGACATTGGGTTCCCGAAAGTAAATCGGCAGCAACTGGGCATGGCAATCGGTGATGTGCAGCAGGGAAACATTGCCAAAGGAAGGCAAATCGTAGAAGCCGCCTGAGCTGTCTGCGGACAGCGCAGAGCGGCTGTTCAATGCAAAGCCTGAGGCTGCCGCCACCGCCAGTATCTGCATAAATTCGCGACGGTTCATGGACATGAGGGTGCTCCTGAAAAGGTTTTTTTGCTGCGGATAAACAGAAATACGCGGACTAACCGGACGAAAAGTCCATGTTAATCCGCTACGCTGACTTTACTTGCGGAACACCGGAGTCTGCATGGGCAACTCATTGCTCATGTAGGTCAGGAAATATTCCAGATTGTTGTATTCATCGCTGTTCGCTTCCTTCGGTTTTGCGCGTACATTTTTTTCGCATTGCTTGAAACGCCCCTGCAGCGTAACGATGTCTGTGCCGCCGCGGAACTCTGGCCAATGCGATGCCTGGCCGATCATCATGGAGAGCTGTTCGCTGCGGATGAACTTGCCGGCGCTCTGAACATGGCAGCTTGCGCAGGCGAAATTCAATTGTCCGTTGCGCGCATAGTAATATGCTTTGCCCTTTTCATACGCGGCCAGAGCACCCTCGCCTTCCACCTTGACATTGACTTTCATCCCGTCCGACAAGCTTCTGGCGTAGGCGGTAAGCAAGCCCATTTCCTTTTCTCCGTATTTCAACTCCTGTTCGCCGTTCGCTTTCAGGCAGGCGTTGATTGCATTTTCAAATGTCACTACCCGCTTGGCGGCATTATCGAAATAAGGGTAGTTTCCGGCTATATTCTTGCCGCCATTTGGGAAGCATGAGGCAAAATTCTTGCCATTCTTGAATGGTGTTTTCCACATTTTCTGTCCTTTATCCAAATCGATGGCATAGGATGGAAACTCCATCATCTCATCGTACTGGCTCTTGGCGTCGGGGTTCATGGCCAGCGCGCCATATATATAATTCTCAAACTTGATGTCGGGAAGAATTTGTTTGTAATAATTGATCATTGCGCTGCGATCCTCTGCAGGGCTTACAGGTGCTTTGCCCATAGATGCACAGCCGATCAACAGCGCTGCCATTATGGTGTATGTCAGTTTTTGTTTCATGTCGTTCTTTCCCCTTGGTTGGAAGAATCAAATGTTCTCAAATTCTAAAGCCTGAATCAGGAAATGACCGCCTCGTCATCAAACCTGGCGCCGAGATTATCGACAGCGTTGATGCCTACTTTGTCACCGGGTTTGGCGCCCTTGATCCTGAAGCCGATAAATGGGTTTTTCGCAATCCCTACACCCCACTGCGCGTCCAGCACGGTCCTGCCATTCAATGTGGCAACGACCTGGTTGATAAAGTGTGCGGGTATCAAATTCCCGGTTTTTGCATCTTTGCGCAATCCAGTTTCCATTTCATGCTGGATCAGCACTTTTACGTCGGCAATATTGCCTTCCATTGTTACGCGCATTTTTATTGCTTCAGCCATGTTCGTATCCTCTTCAAAATTGTCGAATTAACAGATAAGGTGAATTTCCAGATCGGTCAAGCTGGATCAGCCGCCGCAACCGCCGATCGTAACCTTGACTTCTCGGTTGTTTGTATAATTTTTGCCGCCAGCCTTCACCGTTACCCGCACGACGGAAGTCTTGGCCATCTTGACGCGCGTGGAAACGAACGGCTCGGCGCCGTTTAAAAATTCGAAATCGGCAATCATCGGATTAGGATTCTTTTCCACGAAAATAGCCATGGAGGTAGTCCCGGGGATATTGCTGGTAACCGACACCGGCACCACAGCACCGTTTTCCGCGATATCCGGCGCCTTGATCAGGATGTCACTGCTCTCGACGGCTCCACCGTAACCTGCCTTTTTTATAGCTTCGGTTGTATCCTTCGCGGTGAAGGCGAGGCTGTTCCATGCTGCGGCAAATGCTGCACCGGGTTTGAGCAAGCCCGCTGCGATTGCAGCAGCAACCGTTCCGACGGCGCCAGCGTTTTTCAGAAATGCTCTACGTAATTGATTCATATCACACCTTTCAAATTTAAATTCAACTTAATGACTCTGTATGTAATAACTTAATGACTCTGTATGTAATCAGTGACCAGATCGATTTCCTGCTCCGTCAATATTTTGTTTCTGCCAAAAGGCGGCATCACGGAATTGGGGTTAGCCACAGTGGCATCCCAAATCTTGGCGCGCAATTTGGCGCGGTCAGGATAGCGATCCTTCATCTTCACGAGAGGCGGGCCGACATTGCCCGCTGCTTCGGCCTTGGGGTCGCCGGGTATCGCATGGCAGGCGAGGCAATTACCCTTCTTGTTATCGAAAGCCAGACTCCGGCCATCTGCCTGTTCGGTAACTCCTTCTGCCGCAAAACTCTGGCTTGCTATGCCCAGAAAGGCTATAAGGGAAAATAAAACAGTTGTTTTAACGCGCATTACAATCTCCTCCTCTATTGTCAGACATTCACCTTGTTTGCAACTTTATATAATATTAATAATATTATTGCAACTTCATTCAGTAGTGTCCGGTTAAAAATCAAACAACATCAACTGGTTATCTGTGGCTGATGAAATGGTTCTGTTCATATCGGGCTGTAAAGCGCATGAAATCTCGGTTTTCTCGAAAACCGACACCGAC
>Ga0315268_10005622_pt1 | contig 13431 bp, 10 predicted proteins | sample C1_top_MG_FD_204535 | JGI IMG/M metagenome (GOLD analysis project Ga0315268, IMG submission 204535) | Sediment microbial communities from Yellowstone Lake, YNP, Wyoming, USA - C1_top | ecosystem: Environmental > Aquatic > Freshwater > Lake > Sediment | place: USA: Wyoming | collected 2017-08-01 | reverse complement strand
CACTTGGCCGGGGCCGGCCAACGCCAAGAGGGCGGCCTTTGCCTGGGCATAAACCGCCGGCGAAAAGGCGCGGAACTCGCCCTCCGCCACCGCCTCGTGCGGCACGCGGTTAAGCCCGCCGCCGCCGGAAACGGTGCCCACGTTGAACGTCAACCCTCGCGAGTAATCCGTCAACGCAGCGATCTGGGAGATGGTCTGCGCCAGTTGCACGACGGCATTGGCGCCTTGCTGGTGTTTGGCCCCCGCATGAGCGCCCCGGCCCGCCACCGTGAGCCGCCAAGTGGCCAGCCCCTTTCGCGCCACCACCATCAAACGCTCCTCGCCCCGGCGGCCCTCGGCCTCGAACACCAACGCCGCCAACGTGCCCGCGTCGAAGCGCCGCCGGCACACCTCGCCGAAGTCGGCCGAGAGGGCCTCTTCGGACGCATTGCAAAACAGCCGCCAGGCAACTCGGTCAAAAACCGCTGGCGCCAGCCGCCGCAGCGCCTGCAACACCAGCCACATCATCACGATGCCGCCTTTGTCGTCGTGGGCGCCGGGGCCGTAAATGCGGTCGCCTTCGACCCGCCAATGAAAATCATTGCGCGCTTCTTCCGTGGGCGGAAACACGGTGTCCAGGTGCGACACCAGGGCCACGCTCCGGGTCGCGCGCCCGGGGCGGCTCAGCACCAAGTGATCACCCCACGCCGGGTTGGCCGACGGCACCTGCTCCGCCACAAAGCCCAGCGGCGCGAAACACTCGGCGGCAAACTCGCCCATGCGGTTCACCCCCTCCCGGTTGCCGGTGAAGCTGTTGATGCCGACCATCTGCCGGAGCAGTTCCAAGGCTTCCGGCAGTTGCGCCTCCAGGAATCTGATCAACTCAACCGCGTCAACCACGCGGCTGAGGGTGGCAGGATTCGCGGCGCGGGTCAACTCCTGAAGGCGTCTGCCGCTCCGCGGAGCATTTGACACCGGCCCGCGCCTGCGTATAGTTCCGCGCCTTGATGAATAGGAACCCACACGTGGCAGTGGTCGGTGCGACGGGCGCCGTCGGCATCGAGATGATGCGGACGCTGGAGAAACGCAATTTCCCGGTGCGGGAATTGACGTTGCTGGCTTCGGCCCGCTCGGTGGGCAAGCGGCTCAAGTTTCGCGGCGGGGAAATCGCCGTGCAGGAGCTTAAGCCGGACTCGTTCACGGGCATTGACCTGGCCCTGTTCAGCGCCGGCGCCGCCATTTCCAAGCAATATGCCCCCATCGCCGCCCGGAGCGGGTGCGTGGTCGTGGACAACTCCAGCGCCTTCCGCATGGATGAGTCCGTGCCGCTGGTAATACCGGAGATCAATGCCGCCGACGTGCAGTGGCACCGGGGCATCATCGCCAACCCCAACTGCACCACCGCCGTCGCGCTTATGGCGCTGTACCCGTTGCACCGCGCGTTTTTCGTCAAGCGGATTTTCGCCTCCAGCTATCAAGCGGTGTCCGGCACGGGCGCCAGGGCCATCGCCGAGCTGCGCCGCCAAGTTGAGCAAATCGTCAAAGGCCAGCCCGTCACCCGCGAGATCTATCCCTACCAGATCGCCTTCAACGTTTTGCCACAAGTGGCGGGGTTCCTGCCCTCCGGCTACACGACGGAAGAGATGAAAATGGAAAATGAGGGCCGCAAGATCATGCACCATCCGACCTTCCGCGCGAGCATGACCTGCGTGCGCGTGCCGGTCTATCGCTCGCACTCGGTGGCGGTCAGCGCCGAATGCGAGCGGCCCGTCAGCGTGGAAGCCGCCCTGGCGGTGTTGCGCCAGGCCCCTGGGCTGGACGTCGTGGACGACCCGCAAAACCAGCGATACCCCATGCCGTTGTTCACGGCGGAAAAGGACAATTGCGAAGTGGGCCGCGTGCGCAAGGACTGTGCCTTCGACAACGGGCTGTGCTTCTGGGTTTCGGGCGACCAGTTGCTCAAAGGCGCCGCCCTCAACGCCGTCCAGATTGCCGAGGAACTCCTGAAGCTGGCCTGAAAATGCCACCGAGGGCACGGAGAACACAAAGGCGAAATGCTTCAGAATCGTTCTCGTTCTCCTTCTCGTTCTCGCCCTCGACCGTTTTCCATCGCATGTCCCCGCCCCGTTGGCAGCGTTGCGTACTATTGGCCTTGGCCTTGACGTCTGCCTCGGCCTGGCTGAAGGCGGCGGAGCCGCCCGCGGCGCCTGCGGGCAGCGGCACTCGCCTGGGGATTGATGGCGCCCGCTTTGCGCTGAACGGACAACCGGCTTTTCTTTACGGCCTGAGTTATTACGGCGCTCTTGGAGGGACAGAGGAGGTCATCAAACGCGACCTCGATCAGGCGCAACGACTTGACTTCAATTGGCTCCGCGTGTGGGCAACTTGGGCGGCCTTCGGCACCAACGTTGCGGCGGTGGAGGCTGAGGGCGGCCCGCGCGAGCCCTTCCTCGCCAAGCTCCAGTGGCTCGTGGCCGAGTGCGACCGGCGGGGGCTGGTGGTGGACGTGACACTTTCGCGCGGCAACGGCGTCAGCGGCCCAGCCAACCTCCAGACCCACGCGGCGCACCGGCGCGCGGTCGAGACACTCCTCGTCGCGCTCAAACGGTGGCGGAACTGGTATCTGGACCTGAGCAACGAACGCAACGTTCAGGACCAGCGGTTCACGAGTTTTGACGAACTCCGGCGGCTGCGCGAACTGGCCCGGCAACTGGCCCCGGACCGCTTGGTGACGGCCTCTCACGCCGGCGACCTGAGCCGCGAAGACGCGCGCAAATACCTTGAAGAAGTCAAGGTGGATTTCCTCTGCCCGCACCGGCCGCGTGACGCCGGCTCCCCGGCAAAAAGCGAGGCAAAGACGCGTGAATACCTGGCTTGGATGAAAGAGTTAGGCCGTGTCGTGCCGCTCCATTATCAGGAGCCTTTTCGGCGCGGCTATGGCAAATGGGAACCGCAGGCAGCCGATTATCTCACTGACTTGCGGGGGGCGCGGGCGGGCGGCGCGGCTGGCTGGTGCTTCCACAACGGCAGTCAACGCGCCCAACCAGATAGCCGACCGCGCCGTTCCTTCGACCTGCGCGAGCAGCGCCTGTTTGACCAACTCGATCAAGAGGAGTTGAAGGCTCTGGCCGACTTGGCGGCGGAACTCGAGCCAAGCCACTCGGCTCAGCCCTGAGCCGCCCGCCGCATTGAATCAACCGCAAAGAACGCAGAGAACGCAAAGGCGTGCAGGTTTCTCTTCTCTGCGCTCTTTGCGTTCTCTGCGGTTGAGTAGTTCTGCCTTGGACCGCCGGCTGGGACGCGCGCCCGCGTAGGGCGGCCTTTCCAGGCTGCCGGTTCTGGCGGCTTTCCAGCCGCCAGTTCCTAAAAGAGCCGGGAAACTCGAAAGTCTCCCCAACCGGCAGACAAGAATGTCTCCCCTACCGCCGCACGTTTGCGGTCAGCTTCCCTCTTCGGATGCGAGCACTTGCTTGAGCCCCTCCAGGCAGCGGACGTTCTCCGCCGGGGTGCCGATGGAGATGCGCACCCATTCGGGCAATCCGTAGCCGGTCACCGGTCGAACAATCACGCCGAGCTTTTGCATTTCCACGAACACGCGCTCGCCGTTGCCGACGCGCAGCAGGATGAAGTTGCCCGCCGAAGGCACGTACTCCCAGCCCAGCTCGCGGAAGGCCCGCTCGTAAAACCTCAGCCCCGCGGCGTTGTTCTCACGGGTGCGGCGGACGTGCTCAACGTCGTCGAGCGCCGCCAAGACCGCGGCTTGGGCCAGCGAGTTGGCATTGAACGGCTCGCGCACTTTCTCCAGCACGGCGATGAAATCCGGGTGGCCGATGGCGTAGCCCAGGCGCAGGCCCGCCAGCCCGGAAATCTTGGAGAAGGTCCGGCACAGGACGAGGTTCGGTTTGGCGCCGGAGCGGACCAGGGGCAGCAAGTCAACCGGGTCATCGAGGTAGTCGAGGTAGGCCTCGTCAATGACGACCAGGACGTTGGGCGGCGCCTCGTTGACCAGCTTGAGCACGTCCTCGCGCGGCGCCAGGGTGCCGGTGGGGTTGTTCGGGTTGGCCACGAACACGGCGCTGGTGCGGGGCGTGATCGCCCGTAGCATCGCCGGCAGGTCGTGTCCGTATTCTTTTGCCGGCACCACCACGAGCTTGGCGCCGAACAAGTGGGTGACAATGGGGTACACGACGAAGCAGTACTGGGCCACCACCACTTCCGAGCCCGGCGCGATGACGGCGTGGGCGATCAGCTCCAGCACCTCGTTGGAGCCGTTGCCGAAGACCAACTGGGCCGGGTCAACGGCGAGCTTGGCCGCCAGCTTGACCCGCAGGTAGTAGGCGTTGCCGTCGGGGTAAAGGTGCGCCTGGGCAGCGGCTTCCCGGATGGCTTGGAGCGCCAGCGGCGACGGCCCCAGCGGATTCTCGTTGGAGGCCAGCTTGATGATGCCGGCCACGGGCAGGCCCATTTCGCGCGCAACTTCCTCAATCGGGCGCCCCGGCTGATAGACCGGCAGACGCTCCAGGCTGGGGTTCAGCCGCACACTGAAAGGCGGAGTCTGGCCAGCGCGCTGGCAAGCGGAATCGGTTTTGGTTTGAGTCATGGCTTTGGTGCGTTGGAGTCAACTTGCAGAAAAAGCGATAACGTTCGCTGCGAGCTAATCGCCGGGTTGGCCGTGGGGCAGACCTCCAGTCTGCCGTTGACCGAGCCTCCGGCTCGGAACCCGCCTCCCTGGGCGATGGGGCAGCTCCAGCTTTTGGAGGTTCTCGCCTCCAGAGGAGGCGGGAACCGGCAGACCGGAGGTCTGCCCCACCTCCGAAGCCGGCGCTCCGGTTCATGCGCATAGTTCAGTCGCCCGGCAGTTTCTGGCCAGCGCCGGGATAGAGCAAGTGGTAATCAATCGCTTGCATCCCCACAATGGCCGCCACGCCCAGGATGTCATGGGCGTTAGCCCCCCGCGACACTTCGGCGGCAGGGCGGTCCAAGCCGAGCAGGATTTGGCCGTAAGCGTTGGCCCGGGCTACGTGCTGGAGCAGTTTGCTGCTGATGCTGCCGGCGTTCAGGTCGGGGCAAATAAGCACGTTGGCGCGGCCGGCGACCTTGCTTTCGGGCACCTTCCGGCGGGCGATCTCCGGCGTCAACGCCGCGTCGAGCTGCAGCTCGCCGTCGAAATCAGCTTCCAGCAGCATCTGAGCCGCCCGCTGCTGGGCCAAAGCGGTGGCGGCTTGCACCTTGAGCACGGCAGGATGGACGCTGCTGCCCTTGGTCGAATACGAAAGCAGGGCCACGCGCGGGCGCACGTTCAACAGATGGCGGGCCAGGCGGGCTGTCAAGATGGCGATGTCCGCCAACTGCTCCACGGTCGGCTCCGGGATCACCCCGCAGTCGGCCATGAACAACACCCCCTCCTCGCCGAACTTGGAGTCTTCCACCTCGATGATCATGCAACTGGAAGCCGTAGCCGTCTGCGGCGCCGTCTTGATGATCTGGAACAGCGGGCGCAACACGCTCTCGGTGATCTCATTGGCGCCCGACACAAAACCGTCGGCTTGGTGCATGGCCACCATCATCGCGCCGAAGTAGTTTGGGATGACCATCGCGGCGCGGGCTTCTTGGGCTTGGATGCCCTCGCGGCGGTGCAGCAGCTCGTAGCGACGAACAAAGGCCTCCAACTCCTCGCTCTCGGCCGGGTTAATGATGCGCACGCCCTCCAAAGAGACGTTCAGGCGCTCGGCGGCGTCTTTGATCTTGCTCCGGTCGCCCAGCAAGATGGGCGCGCCCAGCCGCAACGAATAGAATTGCCGCGCCGCCTGCAACACGCGCGGCTCGGCGCCTTCAGGGAAGACGATCCGCTTCGGATGCCGCTGCAGCTTCTCAATCACGTTGCCAATAAACCGCATGACCATCAAGTAACCCAGATTGGCACCTGCCGCAACTGAGATTATCTGGTCCGCGGAGTCTCCTCTCCCCCATCGGGGCGGAGAGCTTGTATTGGCCGATTTGCAGTTCGACAGCGGCGGCAAGGACGCGGCCCCGAACACGAGCAACCAAAAGGCAGAGAACACGGAGAACAGATGACCGGCCTCGGCGCGCTTTCGCCATGCCCCTACACGCCGGGCAATTCATCCATCCCGTAGCGCCTGGCTTCGGCGAGCATTATCCGTTGCAGTTCGCGCGCGAGGCTCTCCGGCAGCGGCTCCGGTTGGTGAGTCGCAAGCGTCCTTTCCACCCGTTCAGAAGCCCGGCGGAAGGCGTCCTTCCTGCCGTTCTTCCGCCATTCTTCCAACGTCTGGCGGTCAATGACATCGTTGGGTAGATAGACTTCTTCCCGGTGCCACCTGCGGGTATGGCGCAGGGAAAGGAACTCCCTGTTCTGCACGCCCTCTTCGAGCACCGGCAGCGCGATCGGCTCTTCCCTGAGCGCAATCCCACGGGCCAACCGCAGGGCCATCCCGCAGACCTCGTGGTCCAGAACCAGCTTCTCAAGGCTCTGGCAGCACTCGAAATCGAGCATGCCCGGCCCGGACACGTTGTTGATGCCGGAAAGGGCGGCGATGACGGCCCCCATGCCCGTCTCCATGCCCGCCTGAAAGTCCACTGGCTTGGCGTCGCTCAGCGCCAAGTAGGCGTGGGTAGGCAGGCCAAGGCGCTTGCCGATTTCGGCGCCGGCACCGTCGAGCATCATCGTTTCCATCGCGCCCATGGGCGCCGTGCCGTAGCGCATGTCAAAGCAAGCCGGCGACCCGCCGTAAATGATCGGCGCCCCAGGCCCCACCAGTTGGTGGATGACAATGCCGCTCAAGTTCTCGGCGCAGTGTTGCACCACCGCGCCAGCCAGCGTCACGGGCGCCGTTGAGCCGGTCAGGGGCATGGACACCAACTCGGCCGGCAGGCCCGTCGCCGCGCAGTCCATGAGCAGTTGGCAGGTCAAGTTGCTCCAACTCAGCGGCGGCGACGGGCAGCAATCAAAGATGGCCGTCGGCTTTTCCCGCAGCCTGTCCGGACCGCCGGCGACCGCGCAAAGCATCTCGCGCATGGCGCGAAAACCGTCCACCCTGAATGTCCCCGTCACGACGGGCTTGACTGAGTGCAGCAACGTGACATAGAGCCGGTAGCGATCCGCGATCTGCGGCGGAACGTCGCCGGGAATCAGGCCGGTGCTTTGGGCGGCGTAATTCGGGAGCGCGTCCACCAGCTTGGCGAACCGCACCAAGTCTTGGGTCAAAGGCGTTCTGGCGTCGCCTGTTTGCGCATCGAAGATTCTGAGCGCCGCCGAACCGGGGTTGAAATGCAGCCGGTTTTCCCCAAGGTCCATCGCGACCTTCCCTTGCAGGTCATAGACCCGGACCCGGCGCGGCGCAGTCCGGAGGGTGCGCTGGACGCACTCGGCTGGGATGCGCACCCGCCGTTGCGGCTGGTCAACCCGCGCCCCGGCCGCGGCCAGCGCCGCCAGCGCCGCCTCGTTGTCCACAATCACCCCGATTTTCTCCAGGACGCTTATCGCCTCTTCGACGATATTGCCTCGCGTCTGGCGCGAAAACCATGTCACCTGCGGACGAATGTTTGTCATAGACCTGACCTGAAAACTGTGTTGAGCCACGGATTGACACCGATGAAACACGGATTGGGCCGGAGCGCGGAATTCATTCCGCTTCACCGGCCTCCTGCCCCATCCCACTAATCTCCTTCGCCGGCCCAACAAAGTCCACTGAAGCGGCATGAATGCCGCGCTCCGAGCCACCGGGCGGTGCCGGTCCTGTTTTCATCGCTTGTGGCGCCACACGCCGCGGCATGTCGTCTGACCTCAAAATGCTGACCGGCTCCGGGGGCGCGAAGCGTTTGGAGCGCGCCGGCCCGCCGGCGCTTTTGGACGGTCCGGGGCGTAAGAAAGCGGGAGCAAGCTCCCGCACTCCAAACGCTTCGCGCCAGCCGCTGCCCGTCCCGTTTTCATGGCTTTTGGCCCCGCGTGTGGCATGGCGTCTGATCGGTTGCCGGCGATCACGCAGAACTGAAGCTGGTGGAGCCGAGGGGGCTCGAACCCCTGACCCCCACAATGCCATTGTGGTGCTCTTCCAACTGAGCTACGACCCCAGCGCAAAACCGCCCCTACTCTAGCCCACCACGCGGCGATGTCAAATTGTTTGGCGGAGTCGTGTCGCGTGGCGGCGCAAACGGCCAAAACGGCGCCGGCGGACTGCGGGATCGGAGCGCGGCATTCATGCCGCTTCATAGGACTGCCTTAGGGCGGTGAAGAACATCGGCGGCGCTTGGGAACGGCGGACGTTGATGCGGCATGAATGCCGCGCTCCGGCCTGTCCTGTGTCCGTGGCGCGCTCGGTTTTCAGGGCAACAGGCGCGTCAAGGGATGAGAATCGAGGACGAGAACGAGAGCGAGGAGGAGGACGATTCTCGTGTCAGTCCTTCTTTGCGTTCGGGTTCTTCAACTCACCCCGCGTGTATCTGGCGGGTGATCTCCAGGGCGAGGTCAAGGGCGCGCTGGGCGGCTTCGCCGCTCACCACCGGGGTCTGGCGGGCCTGCACGCACTCAATGAAGCTCTGCAACTCCAGCTTCAGTGGTTCTTCCTTGGTGATGGGCACCGGCTCGCGCACGATGCGCTTGCCGCCAAACTCGCTCACAATGGTAGAGTCTTTCGAGGCCAGCAGCTTCTTGAGGAAGGAAGATTCCGCTTCGCCTTCGCGCGCCAAGCGATAGACAAAACCTTCCTGGGCGCGGTAATCCAGCGACACGTAGCTGGGGGCCGGGCCGCCGCTGAAGACGCGGATTTTGCGCATCCGCTCGGGACTCACCCGGCTCGCGGTGAGGTTGGCCACGCAGCCGTTGGCGAAGCGGAGCCGCGCGTTGGCGATGTCTTCGGTGGCGCTCAGCACGGGTATCCCCACCGCATCCACGCTGATCACTGCCGACTTCACAAAAGCCAGCACGATGTCCAGGTCATGGATCATCAGGTCCAGCACCACCCCGATGTCCGTGCTCCGGCCAGGATAGGGCGAAAGCCGGTGGCTCTCGATAAAGCGGGGCGCGGTGGCGACCTGTTGGAGGTACTGATACACCGGGTTGAAACGCTCCACGTGGCCGACCTGCAAGAGGCAATGGCGCTGGCGGGCGGCTTGGACGAGCGCGGCGGCCTGGGCGGCGTTGTCAGTCATCGGTTTCTCCACCAGCAAATGCTTGCCTTGTTGGAGGAGCGTCATGGCCAGGTCGAAATGCGTGGTCGTGGGCGTCACCAGGCTGAGCGCGTCGCTAGCCGCGGCTGCCTCAGCCAGGGAGCCAAAGGCCGGGACGCGGCACTCGTCGGCCACGCGCCGGGCGGTTTCGGGGGCAGCGTCGAACACGCCGGCGAACTCCACCTTGCCGGCCGCCGCCAGTTTGGCGTAAATCTGGACGTGTATCTTGCCGAGCGAACCGGCGCCGACCACCGCCACCCTGACCTTCGATGTCACGCGCCAAGTCTAGTCGTCTCCCCACCAGCGCCAAAGCCCAAACTGCTCGAACACGACGTCCCCTTCAGAACTGATAGGAAACTGCTTTATTGACGCCAGGGGGGTGAGGCAGCCAGCGCACGGGCAACGCCACGGCTCCCAGGGGGCACCCGCAGTCAGAGCTTCGTGACCTCTTTTCCCGAATCCCAGGACTGGCCCGTGGCGCGCGACGACATTGCGTCTCCTCACGGGGCGGTCGGGGCACGGCTGGCACCCGGCCCCTCCCCTTCACCACGCGGCCGCCCGCCGCGGCTGATGACGGACTCAACGACGAACAGCGGGAGCCCGCGGGTTTGTTGGTAGATGCGCGCGAGGTACTCGCCCAGGATGCCCAGAACGAGCAATTGTGCACCGCCGAGCAGGACCACGACAACCAACAAACTGGTCCACCCGCGCGGAGTTGCACCCACGAAAAGCCAGGACAACAGCGCATAAGCAGCGAGCAGAACCCCTAGCCCGATTGCCCCTCCTCCGACAAGCGCGGCAAATCGCAGGGGCCTCACCCCTGAGCAAACGATGCCATCAATCCCCAGGCCGAGCAGCTTGCGGAGCGGATACTTGCTTTCTCCGGCGAAACGCGCGTCTCGGTCGTAGAAAACCGCTTCTTGGCGGAGCCCAAGCCAGCTCACCAGACCGCGGATGAATGGCCGCCGTTCGGGGATCGCCACGATCAGGTCACGCACCCGGCGACTGATGAGGCGAAAGTCGCCGGCATCCAGGGGCACCTGGGTGTCGCTGATCGCGCGCAAGAGGCGGTAGTAGAGCGCGCAGCACAAGCGCTTTAGGGGCGCATCGCCAGGCCGACTGCGCCGTTGGGCATAGACTACCTCAGCGCCTTCGTCCATCTTGCGCAGCATCTCGAACAGCAGCTCCGGCGGGTCCTGCAGGTCCGCGTCCATGATCAAGACCCGCTCGCCGCGAGCGAAGTGCAAGCCGGCGGACAAGGCCAACTGGTGGCCGTGGTTCCGCGATAGGTTCACCGCTACAAGGCGCGGGTCCGCCTCCGATAGCCGCCGCAGTTGCGACCAAGTCTGGTCCTCAGAGCCATCGTTGACAAAGATGAGTTCATAGGGCTTGCCGACTGCCGTGCAAACGGCCGTGACTCGCCGGTGGGTCTCCACGATCACTTGCGCCTCGTTGTAGCAGGGCAACACGACCGAGAGCCAAGGCGCCTCAGACTCCGGCACCGCCCCAGCGCGTTTGGAATCATCATTCATAAGCAGTCGGCTTGGCGCCGGCTAGGCCCCTCTCACGCTTGAGTTCCAATGTCAGGAAGCCGACAAAGAGCAGGGTGAGAGCGGGGTGCCAGGCCAAGGCAAACGCATTTCCCAGCCAATGCCGCAACAGTTCCGGGAGCACGCCCATGCTCAGGGCCGCGCCGCCCAGCAGGTACGCTTGTCCAAGCGAGCCGCGCCGAGCCGTGTGCCACGCCCACAAACCCAAGGCCGGCGCCAGCACGACGTAGCTATTAGCCTCCGTCATCGGATTGAACAACATCAGGTAACTCGCCGCGGCCCCATGCCAGAACAAGGCGCGCCGCGGCGCCTCCATCTGCGCGGCGGCCCGGCAGCCGGCAAAGAAGAACGCACCCGCCAGCGCCCGCGCGGCCAGGGAGGCCTGGCCAGTCAGCGGGAAGCCAAACGTACGGAGCAGACCGTTGAGATCGGCAAAACGGTGCTCGGACACCGCGGCGCAGTAACCCAAGTTCGCCCAAGCCGCCGCATGCTGGCCGGCAGCGTAGTCCCAGGGCGCCACGAGGAAGGGCACAGCCGCAAATCCAAGGGCCCCGAGGCCGAGCCGCCACCCCAGCGGCGGAAACGCGGCCAGCGCAAGCCCGATGCCGACCAGCCCCAAGGGCTTGATGGCCAAGCCCAACAACAGGAACAGGCTCGCGGGCCAATAACGCTCCTCCCCCAGGCAGGCTGCCCCCAAGCACAAGCAAGCGCCGAGGTGAGCGTTAGCTTGCCCGTTGCGCAGTGCCCCCAGGCTCAGCGGCATGACCACCGCAGCCACCAGCGCGAAAGCCTTGGCCGCATTGGCTTCGCGCCGCACGAACTGCCATAGGCCGCAGACCAGCCCGGCGAGCGCCGTCCAACGCCACAGGCTGTTCCCAAGGGCCGACGGCAGCACATGGAATGGTGAGAATAGGAGCGCGAAGTGCGGCAAGTAGTTCATGCCGCCCGGGCCGTGATACAACGGTTCGCGCGCCCACCAGTGAGCGACCGCCTCATGGTAAAGCGACGTTACCGACCGGTGCTCAGGCCGCAGGATTACCATGACCGTAATCGCAACCATAGGCACCCCCCACAGCGCCACCCCAAGCCACATCCAACCAGAACAGCAACGGCCGCTATGTGGACACGAACCTGACATAAGCGTCTTCTGGCCATCGCCAGCGCTTGCTTGCGGCATCCAGGCTCCGCGCTGGCACAACGCGAGTTGCTAGCCAGTTAGCCTGCTTGCCGCACCAACGAAGGTCAATCCGAATTTGCTGTCCCCAATTTGCTGTCCTTTCCCCCACCGCGGCGGGGGGCGCAATCGGGCTTTTGCGCCGGGACGAGGGTTTGTGACTTGGCGTGGTTTATCGAGTTTCGGCTCGCCCGAATCTCTTGGGCCGGCGTTTGCCGCCTTGCCTTGCCGCTCGCGGTTTGGCCTTGGATTCGCAGGGCCGGCGTGTTACTCTCATTCCATGAATGCGGCGACCCAATGTCGGCAGGCGGCTGACGGGTCGCAAACGGAGTAGCGCGCATGGTCCGCTCATTTGCCTTCACGACGCAGGGACGGCTGCACAGCCAGGACATCGAGGCGTTCTTGATGCCGACGCTGCTGGCCGATACGAACCTCTTTCTTTGGGTGGACCTGGAACAGCCCACGCCGCAGGAATCCAAATTCTACCTGGAAGACGTGTTTCATTTCCACCCGCTTTCGATCGAAGACTGCGTGACCGAAAGCCCCTCGCCGAAGGTGGAGGAGTACTCACCCAAGGAGGGCGACCTTTTCACTCCGTACCTTTTCATGGTGATCCACGCGGTGGACTACAGCCGCAAAGACGGGGTGTTCGCCACCAGGGAGCTGAATTTCTTCCTGGGAAAGAACTTCCTGGTGACCTACCACGTGCCGCCGCTCAAAAGCGTGTCCTCAACCGCCGAGCGGTGCCTGCGCAGCAACGTGCACATCGCCCGCGCGCCCGACCGCGTGGCCCACACGTTGCTGGACTCCATCGTCGAGAATTACAAGCCGGCCCTGGATGAGCTTTCCTTGGAGATTAGCGAACTGGAGCAGCAGGTGCTCGCCAGCCCCGGCCGGCACACCCTCAACCGCATCAACCAGATCAAAAAGGAGGTGCTCCACTTGCGGCAGATCATCGGCCCGCAACGGGAAGTGCTGGCCCGCTTTGCCAACGGCGAATTCAAACTCGTCCGCGCCCACCTGGTGCCTTACTACCGCGACGTTTACGACAGCCTGTTCCACATCGGCGAGTTGGCGCAGAACTACGCCGACTCCCTCACCGGCATTCTCCAAGTTTACCTGAGCATGTCCTCCAACCAGACCAGCGAGGTGGTGAAGCTGCTCACCATGATCACCGTGATTACCACCCCGGCGATGGTCGTGGGCAGTTGGTACGGCATGAACTTCAGAAACATGCCGGAGTTGGGTTGGCCCTGGGGTTATGCGTTAATCGGCTTGGTCACGCTGGTTTCAACATGGCTCACTTACTGGTACTTCAAGAGGAAGAAATGGTTTTGACCGTGAAACGTGAAACGTGAAGTCGGTTTTCAGGTTGTCAGGTTGTCAAGTTGTCAGGTTCGGCCACTCGCCCTGTGCGAAGTCGGCTCACTTCGCAACCTCGCGACCCGGCAACCTGACCACCTGATAACCTGACAACTTGATAACCGCATTTGCCGTCACGTTTCACGCCTCACGCCTTACGTTTCACGTCTCACGCACCCCATG
>Ga0315268_10005621_pt1 | contig 13432 bp, 14 predicted proteins | sample C1_top_MG_FD_204535 | JGI IMG/M metagenome (GOLD analysis project Ga0315268, IMG submission 204535) | Sediment microbial communities from Yellowstone Lake, YNP, Wyoming, USA - C1_top | ecosystem: Environmental > Aquatic > Freshwater > Lake > Sediment | place: USA: Wyoming | collected 2017-08-01 | reverse complement strand
ACGTGCATTTCCCCGCTGTAAGACCAGGGATATTTGTCGTTATGCCGAACCATGTTCATGGCATCATCGTCATCACAGACCGTACGGGCACGGTCCCCGTGCCCAATAACAACCAGTTCTCCCAACAGGACGGGATTACCCCGCCCCTACGGAGGCCGACATTGGGACAGATCATTGCATATTTCAAATACCAATCCACAAAGGAAATGAATGCGGTGGACGGGTCCGGTGCGATCACAAAATTCTGGCAGCGAAATTATTACGAACACATCATCCGGAACCAAAGAGAAATGGACAACATCTGGAAATACATTGCATCGAATCCGTTCATGTGTGCGGGTGACGATGAAAACCCTTTAAAGGCGCGGTTAACCGGATAAGATTGGGACGTTTGCACCATCATAGTGATTAGTGCAAAGGAGATCACATTATGAAAAACATCAAAAAACCATTTCTGACCGGGGTTGCCATTGGAGTTTGCCTGGGAGCGATCGCTGGATTTCTTTTTCCCCTAAATTTATTTCAATATTGGAAACGATTGGACTATTTTCCTTATCCGGTCACAAAAATAGTAAATGTATGGGGAAATAAAATATGGGTTGAGGGTTTGTCAGGAAAACCCTTTGTCCTGGATTATCCGTGCGATAAGGAATCGTGCTGGCAGGAAACGAAGCCCCAAGAGAGCCTTTTTGATAGATCTGGCCTGGGGCCTCTTTATAATTTGCAGGTCAATGAGACATGCAGATTCGAGAACATCACCTATCCTCTTTTTCGAAAGATAAAGATGTGTGCAGGAACAAACTATCCCGTTGCAGACACCATTTCATGGGTATATTTGGCCCTTACAGAAAATGGTGAAATTTGGGCATGGCAGGGTGGCTCCATCGTTCCACCTTTCTGCTTCCTCTTTCCACCAGCTTTTGCCTTCCTGGGCATTATCCCCGGATCTGTATTGGGGTTGTTTCTAATCGGGTCGGAAAAGCCAAGAATAGGTTATCGAACATTGATTAACAATCTTTTCACATTATAGGTTGTTAAGCACTTTCCCTTTTCCGTTATAATCCCCCTTAATTCATCCAATTCACGGAGAGAGTACATGCCCAGGAAAAAGGGTTCTGTTACGCTTCCATTCCCCCCCGAAGAGATCATCAAGGATTATCGTTTGGCCTACCAGTCACGGCAGGCATCGCTTATCGGACGACGCGAGGTCCTGAGCGGCAAGGCCAAATTCGGCATCTTCGGCGACGGCAAGGAGATCGCCCAGCTCGCCATCGCCCACGCCTTCCGCAAAGGCGACTGGCGCTCAGGGTACTACCGGGACCAGACCTGGATGTTCATGCTCGGCGTCAACAGTATCGCCGGTTTTTTTGCCCAACTCTACGCCCACGCCGATCTCCACTACGAACCCGCCACCGCCGGGCGCGCTATGAACGCACATTTTGCATCACGCTATATCAATCCGGACGGCACGTGGAAGGATCAAACCGGGATGTACAACGTCGCGGCGGATGTCTCACCCACTGCGGCGCAAATGCCGCGCACGGTCGGCCTGGCATATGCCTCGGTTTTATATCGTCAATCCGGGGAACTCAAACAGTTTACGCAATTCTCGCACAACGGCGACGAAGTGGCATGGGCCACCATCGGCAATGCATCCACGGCCGAAGGCATGTTCTGGGAATCGGTCAATGCCATCGGCGTTCTGCAGGCACCGGCCGTCATCACCATTTACGATGACGGTTACGGCATCTCGGTCCCCAATCAATTTCAGATGGTCAAGGAAAATATTGGCGCCATCCTGCAGGGCTTTCAGCGCGACCCATGTCCCGAACCGGAATGCGAGCGCGGCTACGAACTCTTCAGTGTGCGCGGCTGGGATTATCCGGCCTTGATGGAAACCTACCAGGCCGCCGCAGAGATCGCACGCACATACCATATTCCCTCCCTCGTTCACGTCACCGAGGTGACCCAGCCGCAGGGACATTCCACGTCCGGCAGCCACGAGCGCTATAAATCCGCGGAGCGGCTCAGGTTCGAGGAAGAGTTCGACGGACTGCGAAAAATGCGCGGCTGGATGCTGGACAACCGCGTCATCCCGGAACCGGAACTGGCTGCCCTCGAACAGGCGGATCAAAAAACCGTGGAGGGCATCCGCAAAACAGCATGGGACGCATACCTCAATCCGATCCTTGAAGAACGCGCACAGATCATGGACATGCTCGATGAGATCGCAGGGTCCTCGTCCCATGCCTCAGAGTTGAATGATGTCAAGGAACGGCTGGCCGCTCTGCCGACATTGACGAGGCGGGATATTCACGCCTCGGCGCATGAGGCCCTGCGGGTCCTGCGCGACGAAGCCAATCCATCCAGGCAGGTCCTGGTCCAGTGGAAAAATGAACAGGACGCGCTCAACAGGACGCGTTACAGTTCGGATGTTTACGATGTCGCCGGGTTGAAGGTAAAGGAGATCAAGCCGCTCTATTCGCAGTCCTCGCCGACCGTGATGGGCTTTGAAATAATGAACGCGGCCTTTGATTCACTGCTTGGACGCGATCCGCGCGTCGTTGCCTTCGGCGAGGATGTTGGCCTTCTCGGGGATGTGAACCAGGGATTTAAGGGCATGCAGGAAAAGTATGGCGCACTGCGTGTGACCGATACCGGCATCCGCGAAGCGACGATCCTGGGACAGGCCATCGGCATGGCCATGCGCGGACTGCGGCCGATCTGCGAAATTCAATATCTCGATTATTTGTTGTACGCCCTGCAGATCATGTCCGACGACCTGGCATCCTTGAGCTGGCGCACCGCAGGCGGGCAAAGGGCCCCGGTCATCGTGCGCACACGCGGGCATCGCCTGGAGGGCATCTGGCATTCCGGTTCAATGCTGGCAGGCATCATCCATCTTGTGCGTGGAATGCACGTGCTTGTGCCGCGCGACATGACCCATGCCGCCGGGTTCTACAATACGCTCATGAAGGCGGACGATCCCGCCATCGTCGTCGAAGTGCTGAACGGGTATCGCGTTAAGGAACGATTGCCGGACAATATCGGTGAATATACACTGCCGCTCGGCATGCCGGAAACGATCCGCACGGGCCGCGATGTGACCGTCGTAACCTATGGCGCCTGCTGCCGGATCGTTTTGGATGCGGCGGAGAAATTATCGGGCGTTGGCATTGAGATCGAGGTGGTGGATGTGCAATCGCTTTTACCGTTCGACATCCACGGGAAGATCGTCGAGTCGCTCAAGAGAACGAACCGGGTCCTGTTTGTGGATGAAGATGTGCCCGGCGGAACATCGGCATATATGATGCAGGAAGTTATCGAAAGGCAGGGCGGTTATTATTGGCTGGACTCGCCGGCACGCAGCCTGTCCGGCCAGGAGCATCGTCCCGCCTATGGTTCGGATGGAGACTATTGGAGCAAGCCGAACGCCGAGACAATATTCGATGCGGTCTATGAAATGATGAGCGAAGTCGATCCGGCGGCATACCCGTCGTTTCGTTGACAGTTGACTGTTGATAGTTGATAGTAAGAGAGGATGTATGGAACAAATTCAAGAGAAAGTGGCTGCGCGCAACTATCGTGATTTGATTGTTTGGCAAAATGCAATTAAACTGGCAAAAGAAATCCACAAACTGGCCGGGAAATTTCCAAAGCATGAAACCTATGCCCTCGCTGACCAAATCCGCCGCGCAGTCGTTTCTGTTCCATCGAATATTGCCGAGGGTCAGGCGCGCAAAGCACCCGCTGAATTTCGTCGGTTTTTGCATATTGCACTTGGATCATTGGCTGAGGTGGATACACAACTGGTTTTAGCTCAGGAGTTTAACTATCTGAACGAGGAAGATGTTGACGGTATGGATGGACAGATTCAAGACCTGCGCAAAAAGCTTTATGCGTTAATGAACAGCCTTCCCGCTCGTTGACCACCAACCGTCAACCACCAACCATCAACTGGAGAGAACTTATGGCAACAAAAGTTTTGGTTCCACGGCTCGGCGAAGGCGTTGACGAAGTGACCGTCACCAAATGGCTCAAACAGGTCGGCGACCAGGTCACCGAACTGGAACCTTTGCTGGAGGTCAACACAGACAAGGTGGATACGGAAATCCCATCACCGGCCTCAGGTGTGATATTGAAGATCGAAATGCAGGAAGGCCAGCCGGCCAGGGTCGGACAAGTTCTGGCATTCATCGGCAAGCCGGGGGAAAGCGTGGCAGATTCGCGCGCTCCAACACCAAGCCCGGCAAGGGACAAAGTGGAAAGTCAAGGGACGGAATCACGACCGTCAATCGTCAACCGTCCACCGTCTGCCGAAATCGGTTTTATTTCACCGGTTGTCTCGAAAATTGCCGCCGAACATGGCGTGGATCTGTCACAAATTTCCGGCAGCGGGTCGCACGGGCGCATCACAAAGAACGATGTGCTGGCATTTGTGGAAGGCGGAAAAGCGACAGTTCATCCCCCCGCCTCCTTCGAAGCGCAGCATACGGGCATCCACCCTGCAGTTGGCGATCAATTGATCAAACATTCGACCATCCGCAGGCAGATCGCCGAACACATGGTGGCAAGCAAACGCACATCCCCGCATGTTCTGACCGTGATGGAAGTGGACATGTCGCGCGTGGTCAGGCACCGTGCGGCCAACAAGGCCGCCTTCGAACGTGACGGCGTCAACTTAACGTTCACCGCCTATTTCATGAGCGCCATCGTGGCCGGACTGCGGGCTTATCCGACCGTCAATTCTTCATGGGCGGACGAAGGCATCCTTATACACAAAGCCATCAACCTCGGCATGGCCACTTCGCTTGGTGAGGAAGGCCTGATCGTGCCGGTCATCAAAGGCGCGGATAATTTATCCCTGCTGGCCATGGCGCGCGCGGTGAACGATCTGGCCAGCCGCGCCCGCGCGAAAAAACTGCAGCCCGATGAAGTCAAAGGCGGCACGTTCACACTGACCAATCATGGCATCAGCGGTTCGCTGTTCGCCTTCCCGGTCATTAACCAGCCGCAATGCGGCATTCTCGGCGTGGGTGCCATGCAAAAGCGGGCGGTCGTCATTGACGACGCCATTGCAATCCGCCCGATGGTCTATCTTTCGTTCGTGTTCGATCACCGCATCCTGGATGGGGCCTCCGCCGACTGGTTCCTGACAAAGGTCAGGGAAGCTTTGGAGAATTGGAATTGAGATGACAAAACAAAACATGGATCACGCAAACGTCATGGTCGCGCCGCCGCTGGTGTTCCTCGGATATCTGATCGGCGCAATCCTGATGAATTGGGTCATCCCCTTACCCGAGCCGTGGACATTCACGCTTCGCATCGTGGGTGGCATCCTGGTAATTGCAGGTTTCTTTCTAGGCGGCTCGGCAGTTTCGCAAATGAGAAAAGCGCACACATCGCCTGACCCGCATCAACCGGTGAACGCTTTGGTGACCGGCGGCCCATATCGCTTCTCACGTAACCCGATCTACCTTGGGTTCTTTTTGATCTACATCGGCTTCACTTTATTGGCTGGTACGCTTTGGGGCTTTATCGCATCGCCGTTCCTGTATTGGACGGTCACACATGCAGTCATTCATGCCGAAGAGATCTATCTTGAAGATAAATTCAAGGATCAGTATGCAGATTATCGTTCCCGAGTCAGGCAATGGATCTAAACCGAAATCGGCGATAAAGAATCGCCTTTTATTCTCCCTTGACATAGAATATGTGTTCTATTATTATCGAATACTGGAAGCCGGTCGTTTTTCCGAAACACAGTGGATCAGGCGTACATCATAAAACAGGAGAATCACATGTCCATCCAAAAATCCGAGATCCAATTAAAGGTCAACGACAAATCAGCCAATGCATACCTTGCCAGGCCGGAGAAAGGCGGACCCGGTATCCTCGTTTTGCACGCCTGGTGGGGACTCAAACCTTTCTTCAAGGATGTTTGCGTTCAACTGGCGGAGCAGGGTTATACGGTGCTCGCGCCGGATCTGTATCAGGGTCGCGTGGCCCGGACGATCGAAGAAGCCAAAATCTTCCACACTGAATTTGAGGAAAACGGTTCTGAGTTAATGAGCGATACCGTCAAAACCGCGAAGAATTATCTGTCGGATCTTTGTGCAGGCAAGCCCATCGGCGTGATGGGTTTCTCTATGGGCGCCGCGTGGTCAGTGCTCCTGGCAGCCAAAGAACCGGATATTTCCACCGTGGTCTTATTTTATGGCGCCTACGCCCCGGATCTCAGTAAGATGAAGGCCAAAGTTCTGGGTCACTATGCAGAAGTGGATGAGTGGGAGCCGCTGGATGGCGTCAAGGCGATGGAAAAGGATATGCAAGCTGCAGGCGTGGACGTAACGCTTCATATCTACCCGAAAGTTGGTCACTGGTTCGTCGAGACCGACCGCCCTGAATATGATGCAGCCGCTGCGGACCTGGCCTGGAAACGGACCTTCGAATTCCTGCGCAGGAATTCGAAGTAGTTTCAAACAGAATCTCAAAAAAGGTTAAGGGTATAATTTCCTTAACCTTTTTGATTCGAACCAGGAGAAAGAGATGCCCGAAAATTTTGATCTTGTTGTGATCGGTGCCGGACCTGCCGGATATGTGGCCGCCATCCGCGCTGCGCAACTCAAGCAGAAAGTCGCCATTGTCGACAAACAGTGGCTGGGCGGTGTGTGTCTTAACGTTGGCTGCATCCCTTCCAAATCGTTGCTGAAGAATGCAGAGATCGCACACACCCTGCGCGAACGCGGCAAGGACTTTGGATTCTCATTTGATAATTTAAAACTGGATTACGGCGTGGCGGTCAAACGCTCGCGGCAGAATTCAGACAGGCTGACCAAAGGCGTCGGCTTTTTAATGAAGAAAAATAACATTACTGTGTATATGGGCGAGGCACATCTTACCGGACCCAAAACGCTTTCCGTCAAGGATAAGGACGGCAAGCTGACAGAACTCGCCGCTAAAAATATCCTCGTGGCAACGGGCGCGAGCGCGGCTGTTCCCGGCGCATGGAAAGTGGACGGCGAGAAGGTCGTTACTTATCTCGAAGCCATTTTGCAGGAGAAACTTCCAAAATCGGTCATCGTGATCGGCTCGGGTGCGATCGGCGTGGAATTCGCCACAGTTTGGAGTTCCTACGGAGTGGATGTGACCATTGTTGAGATGCTGCCGCGCCTGGTCCCGCTCGAAGATGAGGAAGTCTCGAAGGAACTGGAAAAGGAATTCAAGAAGCGCGGCATCAAATGTCTGGTCGGAAATAAAGTTGAATCGGTCGAAGCGACAAAGACGGGCGTGAAGGTAACAGTGTCCGTGGATGGGAAGACAACACCCCTGGAGGCCGACCAGGCCCTGGTGGCGATCGGGTTCCGTCCCAACTCAAAGGGGCTTGGCCTCGAAGAAGCCGGTGTCAGGATCAGCGAGCGCGGCTTCGTCGAGATCAATGAAAAGATGCAGACCAGCGTGCCTAATATTTATGCCATCGGCGATGTGACCGGCAAGTTGATGCTGGCGCATGTCGGCTCGGCCATGGGGATCATCGCCGCTGAAAATATTGCGGGCGCAGAGACGATCACGCTCGATTACGAAATGATGCCGCGCGCCACGTATTGTCACCCTCAGATCGCATCCTTCGGTCTGACCGAAGCGCAGGCCAGGGAGCGCGGCCATAATATCAAGATCGGACGTTTCCCCTTCCAGGCCAATGGCAAGGCGCTGGGGATGGGCGATTATGCAGGCTGGGTCAAGATCGTGATGGATGAAAAATACGGCGAGATACTGGGAGCGCACATGATCGGCCCGGAAGTGACCGAACTGCTGCCGGAACTGACCCTGGCGCACATGATGGAATTAACGCCGCACGAGATCGCCCGCAATGTCCACGCCCACCCGACGCTTTCAGAAGTGCTGATGGAAGCGGCACATGGTGCGGAAGGAAACCCGATACATATTTAAAGAACACAAGTCCCTGGGACACCCACTGTCCCAGGGACTTTTTATTATTCATGTTACCGGATGATACAACCCGGTCATTTGGCAGGCACGAGATTCTCAGCCCAGGCCCTGACCGTTTCGCGCGGCAGGGTGCTGTTGATCCAGAAGGCAATGCCATCCGGTGTCTCGACGATGGCCGATGTATACAGCTTGCCGGAGGATGTGAGATCCTTCGTAAAATACAGCTTCAATCCACTTACTGTGGTGTAGATTTCATCTGCCTGCCCCATCAGCCCTTGAACATCCACCGGTGTGGCGGCCTGAATAACGAAGTAGTCGTTTGATGGGGTGCGGTAGGAAGCAACATAGATATACGGATCGTTCGCAGATTGTTTGGGCGGCGCGGTGATCTCCAATGAGTAGCCGGCTGGAACATCCTTCAACAGGTAAATGGATTGATTTTGTGTTGGCAGCGCCTGCGGGGTTACGACTTCGGGCAACAGGTCGCCGTGCGTACGGGTTGGATCGTCAACAATGGTGATACCCTGCACATCGCCCAGACTCCAGTCCACCTTACTCGCGACAGGCATGATTTCGTTCACAAGTTGACGCTGCGATCTGATCAGGACTTGCTTCCCATCCTGTTCCAATGTCTCCTGGCTGCCGACAGTTTGGTAGGTATTAACATCGAAATACATTTTCATCACAGTGATGGGCGGCGGCGCCTGATTATTGACATCAGGATACACATTCACCAGGCCTGTGGGTTTCCCTGCCGGGTCAAAGACGGGTACCTTTATATGCTGTGATTGAAGAACGTAGACTTTGCGTCCATCCACCCAGGTTTCCTGTCCGACGAGCCGTACATCGGGGTCCTGGCGCATCAGATCAAAGACATCCTTCGACCCGGCCTCATTGTCACCACGCAGTTTCATGTCAGACACACTGGCATTGGCTTGTGGTGTGCGGTAAATTGTCAGAGGAGCGTTGATTACTCCTCCCTGTCCGCTTTCCTGGTTGTAGTCCGGGCTGTAAGAGTATGTCCCGTCGTAGGCAAAGACGTCCAGTACTTTGCCGGTTTTATTGTCGGTCGTCACATTCCGAAAATCACCGCTTTGGAAATCGAGGTAACTCTCGACGACCGTATCCGTGCCCTGGCCCTCCGGCAGGGCCTGAAAGTTGGAATAAGTTTCAGTGCGGATGTGACCAATGCCCTCAGTCGGAATTTTCATTGACTGCACTTGAGATGCCCGGTCAAGGATTTCCTTTGCCGATACCGGGGTGACACTCCGCGCCATAAGGACCACAACAATGGTAATCACAGCCAGCGACCCAAGAGCGGACGCGATCAATCTGTTACGCATAGTTACGCCTCCAAATATTTTACGAATGGACGCGCGGCCTGCGTTTGGCGCCAGACGCGAAAGCCACGCTTTGGACTTCGACGAAGGTCGATCAGCCTTCGTCAGCCTTTTCTCAAGCCGAACCCATGCATCCCGCGCAGGGACAGCATCAACCGTTCGGTGTTGCAACACCGAACGGACCCGGTCTTGAGCCGTGAACAGCAGATCCAATTCCTGCTGGCAGACGGTGCAATCGGAAAGGTGGACCCGGATCAAAATCCGTTCGGACGGGGATACTTCCCCATCCAAATATGCGACCAGCAAAGGCTGTACTTGTTCGCACTTCATTCGCACACCTCCATTCTGGAAACCGGCTCCCTGTCAGATCCTTCCCCCGTCATTTTCCGTAAAGTTTTCAAGGCCAGATCAAGCCGCGACTTGACCGTACCCAGGGGAATATCAAGGATCTGCGCGATCTCAGCATAAGGCAGTTCCCAGTAATAGCGTAAAATGATCACCGCCTGTTGTTTGTCGCTTAAGGCCCGCAGCATCAGCAAAACCGACTCTTGCTCGGCCAGTTGAGCGCCCGGAAATTCAATGGCGGGAATTATTGAAACATCCTCCAGCGATAAAGGGCGCCGTTTGCGGCGGTGATTGAGGCAAAAGTTAAACGTAATGCGATGCAGCCAGGTGGTAAAAGCCCCCTTGCGGGGATCAAAACTGGCCAGCGATCCATGCACCTGCAGAAAAACCTCCTGCAGCGCATCCTCGGCATCCTGTGTATTATCAAGCATAAGATAGGCGGTTTTATAGACCAAATTCCTGTACTGCTCGAACAAGGCTGCAAACGCCTGCCTGTCACCTGTCTTCGCACGGTCAATTAAATGCAATGTTTCTCTCCGGTTATATTCCTGTCTACGATAATACTATACACACCTGGGGGGCAAAAAGTTCGGCAGCATGCTTAAAATAAAACAGCCTCGCAAAATTCACGAGGCTGCTGCTTATAAGGAACCGGCTACCAGAGTTGATGCACCTGGGGACGGATGTACCTGTCATACACATCCCGGATCTTTTGCATGGTCGCATCGGTTAAAGGCGGCAGGTCAACTGCGTGAACGTTATCTTCCGCCTGTGAAGGCCGCTTCGCACCGGGGATGGCACAGGTCACCTCGGGGAACATCAGGATCCAGCGCAGTGCCATTTGGGCCATCGTCGCACCGGCCGGGATCAACGTGCGCAGTTCCTCGACGGCTTTCAGGCCCGTTTCGAAATCGACTCCGGAGAATGTTTCGCCCTTGTCAAAGGCCGCGCCGTCGCGGTTGAACGAGCGGTGGTCATCGCGCCCAAAGGTCGTGCTGGAGGTCATCTTGCCGCTCAGGAGTCCGGAGGCCAGCGGCACGCGGGCAATGATCCCGACCTTGCTCTTGCGGGCATCGGGAAGGAAATCCTCGACTGGCCGCTGACGAAAGATATTGAAGATCATTTGGACCGTCTGCACATTGGGAAATTCGATGGCCTTTTTGGCCTCGTCGATCCTTTCCACGCTGACACCGTAAAAGCGTATCTTCCCCTGTTTGACCAGGTCGTCAAGGATGCCAAAAGTCTCGGCGTTATAGGCAGCCATCGGCGGACAGTGCAGCTGCATGAGATCGATCGTATCCACCTGAAGCTGGCGCAGGCTGCTCTCGACAAATGCGCCCATATTTTTGCGCGTGTAGCCGCGCGGATCGGGATTTACCTGCATCCCCATTTTGGTGGCCACGTAAAACGGCTCTTTGCGCGCCTTGCGCAGTTTCCCCATTAAATGTTCGCTCCCGTAAACATCGGCGGTATCGAAGAAATTCACTCCCAGGTCGAGAGCCTTTTTGAGTGCATCCAGCGATTCGCTTTCGTTGACACTCCCCCACAAGCTGCCCATGGCCCAGGTCCCGGTGCTGATGGCCGAGACTTTCCAGCCCGTTCGTCCCAATTCACGATATTCCATAGGGTCTCCTTTACTAATAAAAATACAAATTTTCACATGATGAACGATCTTATAAATAATCCATATTGGAAAACCCTGCAATGGTCATTTCGGTTCTTTCACTCCCGGGTATCATTTTTTCAAAGCTGCTATCAAGGCCGGAGGGCCGGAAATCACTTAAATGATATTGTTTCCCCTCGTGTGCAACCGTTATCGTTTTGCCGGAAATCAACGGCATCCGACTGCTTCCTGCATTTGTCTCATTCCTCCTTCGGGAGGGATTATATTAGTATGAAGAACTGCCGAAATGAATATCAGGAGATCCATGCCCGGACGAATTAAAGTTAATGCGATCTTTATCGTGGCGCTGGCAATTTTATTCCTTATCTTCTTCGACCAAAGCAAACATGCCCCCGCGCTGGCCAGGGTCAATTCGTTCAACGTCGACCCATACGATGCGGTCGGCTCGTTTGGAACCATGCTGGCAGGTTTTACGGCCCTGCTTTCACTGGTGCGCGCCTTTCGCCCCTACCGGGCGAAGGAGTGTGCAATTGATCAAGCCCCATTGATCCTGCGCGGAGAAACGATCTCAGCACTTTCTGTCGCCGTCACTTTGACAGCGGATGTGATCGCAATGCTCCGCAATCCATCCATGGCATTCGGCTCGTCCGCAGGTTTGACTCTGACCACACTTGTTATCGGACTGGCACTGACAACTGCATTGGCAGGCTGGTCGATCCACCACTTAACCAAACCCCTCTCATTGGCGTCAGGCGATCATTCATGGATGCGGGCGGTCCTCATTGTTTTGGCGGGCATCGTCATTCTTGCCTTCTATCCGCCGGGCTGGGATGAGGGCGTGGCAGGCGGCATTCTCACAGCCCTGGCGGGCATGTTGATATTATTTACTACAGGTTGGGCATTGGCAACGGCGATCTTTCCTGAGGTTGATTCTCAATACGGAGATTCGATGGACGACTTCATTGCCGTTTATCGTTGGATCAAGTCCCGTGCCGGTTGGGCAGTGGGTCCATTCGACCTCGTTGAAAGGTTTATTAATTTGACATGGATGCAAACCCTGCTCACATGGCTTGATCCACGCAAACACAGATGGAACTTCTCCATCCTGATCGCGGCCGGAACAGGCATCGCACTGGCCGCCACGGAAGCGGTCGGTGAAGGGGTCTCAACGGATCATGGAATATTCCTCCTGGTCATGTCCGTTTTTATCGGCATTGGAGGCGCAGGAGTATTGGTTGGGTATGGATTGCTTGGAAAGTATTTGGGGCTCTATCATGACAAACACAACGTATAATTGTGCAGGACAGAAGGAGAACGTCATGACTGAGGAAAAAACCTACACATTAACCCAGGCTCACCTTTATTTTGCCATGGACTACCATGGAAAGACCTGGGAGATGCTCGAAAAGACAGTCCGCACGCAGGATGACAATGAGCGCATGCTGGATTACGCTCACGCATCCCTGGCACACTGGCGCGCGGCCGGGACGGAGGTCCGCCACCAGCGCGGTGAATGGACGCTGGCACGCGTCTATGCGATATTGGGTGAAGGCAGGCTGCCCTGTATCATGCCCAACGCTGCATGCAATTACTGGAAGCCGGCAGGAAAGAGATGGAGGATTTCGATTTTGCCTTTGCATACGAAGCCATGGGACGCGCGCACGCGATCAATGGCGACAAGGCCGAGGCGAAAAAATTCATTGAAATGGCGCAAAAAGCCGGGGAGACCATCAAAGGGAAGGATGATCGGGAAATCTTCTTCAGCGAATTTAATGGCGGGGAATGGAAAGGCGCCAAATAGCATTTTTCACCAAATCACAGGGCTGCAACTTTTTACAACCCCAGTTTCATCTGCCATTGCGAGAGCATCTCGCGGTTAAATCCAACCTTTTTAAAAACCATGCCAATTTCCTCGGGGATAATGGCAGGCACGTGCCATGTCCTGCCGGGGTGCGCCGCAAGGATCGCCCGGATCATTTCCCCGGCTTTTCCCTGCCCCCGCGCGGACTTTTCCACCAGCAATGAATGGAATGAGATATGCTCAACATCCGGGTTGGAGATCAACGCATACGCCGCGCCTGATCTGAAGGCTCGGGCGGGCGGCGTGAAGTGGGCGATCGTCTCAGCCGAGACCTGCCAGGGCAGGTCGGAAAACCCATAAAGTGCGATCATC
>Ga0315268_10005620_pt1 | contig 13433 bp, 15 predicted proteins | sample C1_top_MG_FD_204535 | JGI IMG/M metagenome (GOLD analysis project Ga0315268, IMG submission 204535) | Sediment microbial communities from Yellowstone Lake, YNP, Wyoming, USA - C1_top | ecosystem: Environmental > Aquatic > Freshwater > Lake > Sediment | place: USA: Wyoming | collected 2017-08-01 | reverse complement strand
ATTACATTCTGAAGAGGCTTGACGAATTAAAGGAGCAGAATGAGATAGTTGGTGATGTAAGGGGCAAAGGCTTAATGATTGGCATGGAAATCGTGGAAAACAAGGAAAATAAGAAGCCGGCACCTCAGAAAGCCACGGAGATTATGATGCGCTCGTGGAAGAGAGGAGTTGCAGTTATCACTTGCGGGGCTTCTACTATAAGAGTTGCTCCGCCACTCAGCATTTCAAGAGAGCTCGTGGATGCTGCCATGGATATAATAGAAGATACCGTAAGAGAAGTTGGGAAGGAAGCCTAAGCCTCAGCGTGTCTGTTAGGCATGGAAATTCGAAAACTAACGATAAGCAACTACGAAGAGATCACAAAACTTTGGTCAAAAGCCAAGTTACCCTATAAACCTAAAGGAAGAGACAGCAAAGAAGCAATCGCAACAGAAATGAAAGCAAACCCAGAATTTTTCATAGGAGCTTTTGAAGATAATCGGTTAATTGGCACGGTTATAGTCACATGTGATATGCGGAGAGGTTGGATTAACCGATTGGCCGTTGATCCTGATTGCCGAAAGCGCGGAATTGCAAAGATTCTTGTTGCCGAATCTGAAAAGATATTGAGGAAGCATGGAGTCAGAATTTTCTGTGCCCTCGTCGACGATGAGAATGCCGTGTCACAAGCACTTTTTAAAGAATGCGGGTATGTGGGGCATCCAGATATAACATATTTTAGTAAGCGTGACGGTGACGAAGTCTAGCTAATTGTTCAATATTCACCAGTTGGTGAGTGGTTCATGTTGCTCTCTTCTTAACAGATTTCCTTCTCAATTCTGTCCCACATACTTCGCAATTTTTTAATTTATACTCTGCTGAGTATTTTTTGTGGCATGCTGGGCAATACCTTACCCACTGCAGCCTAAAGCGAATTCCAAACGTGGCCAGTGAAGTAAATTCCATACCTATTTGGTTTGCCACATTTTGTATTGAGTAATCATCGGTGGCGATTAAAGGAGAATAACCGTGTGTCTTAAGCTCTAAAGCTAAGGCTAAAACTTGAAGGTCAGTCTCTGAAAGAAAGAATACGTCCCCAACAAGTGCAGCTGATTCTTTCACCTTATCTAAAAAGAATTTTTTTGGCAGTCTGACTTTTAGCTTTCTGCTTTCTGTCGCTATCTTAAACCTCACCCACGCCATAGAGTTCTCTCTTATTTCCTCTCTCACCAAAGGAACTGTATACTGTTCCTCACTTATTGAAAATGGGTCAAAACCAGCAAGAAAAGCTGAGGTGTCTAGAACGATGGCTTTCTTGCCAATTTCCGTTAAGTCTTTCCTCCAAGACCCTTAAAAAGAAGCCTACTTTTCAGGCGATGGTAGAAGTTCTCTCTAAACCTTATGAAAGATGTTTCACATTCAGAGCGTGTGACAGTCAAGCTTGGAAGCTTAGAACTTATGATTTGACGATGAGTTCCATCAATAACTACAAGTATCTTTTTTGGCCTAATCACTTTGACTGTGATGCTTGAATCTGCGGGGAAAACTATCGAGCGAAAGATGCTCAAGGCGCATATTGAAGTTAACACAAAAGCATTCACACCTGGATCTAGGACTGGTCCGCCTGCCGAGAGTGAATAGCCTGTGGAGCCTGTCTGTGTAGCTATCATTAAGCCGTCTGCTTGGCAGTCTAAGATCGGTTCTTCGTCCTTTAGGATTTGAGCATAGAGCAGCTTTGCTGGTTCATCAGTTGAGATTAGCACCTCATTTAGAGCATCTGGAAATTTTATGCTATCTGCGGTTACTGCTAATTTCATGCACTTCTCTATTGTGAATCTTCCTTCTAAGCATCTTTCTACTGCTTCAAAGGCTTGTTTTGGTTCGACTTCTGTCAGGAAGCCTCTAACACCCATGTTAATTGCGAGTATAGGCGGTTCTGGTTTTGGAATTGCGGCGCATGTTCTTAAAATTGTTCCGTCTCCGCCTATTGTGATTATGAAATCTGTCTTCATCTTCTCTAATGGAGTGATTCTTTCCTTTGCGCCTATTTTCTCGGCTAACGAGTCTTCCACATAAACTTTTACTCTTTTCTTGTCCAAAAATTCTGCTAGGTCTTTAGCAAGTTTTATAGCCACTCTTTTGTCAAAACGAGCGACCAGACCAGCAGTTTTAAACAATGCTCTTCACCATTTCACCTTATAGCCACACCTTAATCTATATATGGGTGTTGCTTAGAAATTGCTCTGAATAAAGACTGCAAAATAATGGGTGAAAACATGAGTAAACCAGTCGATGTGGGAAGTCTGCGTGTGGGCGGCTACATGATTATCGATAATGAACCATGCAAAATAGTTGACATAACAAAGTCTAAACCAGGAAAACACGGATCAGCAAAAGCAAGAATAGTGGCCATAGGCATTTTTGATGGTGTAAAAAGAAGCTTCGTGAAACCCGTGGATTTGAACGCTGACGTTCCGATGATTGATAAGAGATCAGGGCAAGTGTTTGCAGTCAACCCGTCTGGCGTTCAGATAATGGACTTAGAAACATACGAGTATCTTGATGCACCTTATCCAGAAGAGGAGGATTTGAAGGCAAAGCTGGTTCCCGGTGCTGAGATTGAGTACTGGCGGATACTTGGCAGAATGAAAATTGTGAGAATAAAGTAGACATGATAGGCTCATTAGCGATTCGCTTTAATTCTATCGCTATTTTTAGGGGTTAAGCTCCTGAAAACTGTAACCTTAAAAGACGGTAGAAAAGTTCTAATAAGAAAATTTCAAATGGATGACAAAGAGAAATTCATTGAAATGTACGAGAGCCTGTCGGCTGAAGCGGTTCTCTGGGGAATGCCGCCTTACAATCGAGAAAGACTTGAAAGAGGATGGTTAAGCAATCTGCAGAACTTGATTTCCATAGTAGCCCTTTACAAGGACAAAATCGTTGGCCATGCTCAAATCTTCAAACTTCCCCATCCTCGAAGAAAAGGCACGGGCGACTTAGTCATCTATCTCCATCAAGACCTCCACAATGTCGGATTGGGCACTGCAATGATAGGTGAATTGATAGCGCTTGCAAGAACTGAGGGTCTGCACAGAATAGGCTTGAGTGTCGTTGCAGATAATAAGCTCGCGATTCATCTCTACGAAAAATTTGGCTTTAAAAATGAAGGATTAAAAAAGGATGCGTATTTCGGGGAAGATGGAAAATATCATGACGAGTTAATGATGAGCTTGATTATTAAGTAGCCCACCAGACCCAGTCGAGTTTCTTAAAGCCCAAGTAAAGGATTAGCAGAATCACTCCCCAGCTTAATGCTATACCCGCAATTTCCAGTATAGGCGTCCCTTGAAGATTGGCGTAGCTTACCCACGCGCTTATTCCGCATAAACCTACTAGTAGTAGAGCGAACATGGTGAAGTGAATTGCTCTCTCTGCGGTCAACAATTTTCACCTTAGTGCTGTAGAATTAGTTTTTCGTGTTGTTAAGATTTTCTATTAAAGTTTATTTTTGCGTCTTTGCTTAAGACTTTTGAAGCCAATGATGCGAGAAGAGCCGTCTGATTTGTGACGATATTTATTGGGCTGAGGCTTCTAGACTATTCCAACGAATTTGTTTGTGAAGCAAATATCTATTTAAATGTGTAAGAAGTTTTTACTCTGGAGAGAATCATGGCCCTAGACCGATTAGGCTCCTCACTTCATGATGCCCTAAGAAAGCTTTTCAGAGCTTCCGTCATAGATGAGGCTGCTGTTAAGGAACTTGTTCTTGACGTGCAAAGAGCTCTTCTTCAAGCAGATGTAAACGTAAAACTCGTACTGGACATTTCAAAGCGAATAGAAGAAAGAGCATTAAAAGAGAAGGTTCCACAGGGCGTTTCAAGGCGTGAACACGTAATAAAAGTTGTTTATGAAGAATTAACACGATTCCTCGGAGAAAAGCCAGTTCCAATAAAAATAGAGCCTGGTAAAAGAAAGGTGATAATGCTTGTTGGCATACAAGGCTCTGGAAAAACAACGGCTGCAGCTAAACTCGCAAAGTATTTCCAAAAAAGAGGTCTGAAGCCCGCGTTAATCTGCGTGGACACGTATCGACCTGGCGCTTATGCGCAACTTCAGCAACTTGCCAGCAGGATTAACGTGTCTCTGTATGGCGATTTGAAAGGAAAGGATCCCGTCAAAATAGCGCGCGATGGTCTTAAACAGTTCAGTGACAAAGATGTAGTAATCATAGACACAGCAGGTCGTCACAAAGAAGAAAAAGAACTGATCAAAGAGATGAAAATGCTGGAGCAAAACATCAAACCAGATGAAATAACGCTGGTAATTGATGGAACAATCGGTCAACAAGCAATGCTTCAAGCACAAGCCTTCCACGAAGCAACACCCATAGGCTCTATTATCGTAACAAAACTAGACGGCTCAGCCAGAGGCGGAGGAGCCCTTTCCGCGGTTGCTGCCACTGGCGCTCCGATAAAATTCATCAGCACAGGCGAAAAAATCGAAGACATTGAACCTTTCATTCCATCTCGCTTTGTTGGCAGACTACTAGGCATGGGCGATCTGGAAACTCTAATCGAGAGGGTGCGTGAAGCAGAGATTAAAGTTCCAGAAAAAAAGGCCAAAGCTATTCTAAGGGGTAAATTCACGTTAACAGACATGTATCAACAGTTCGAAGCGATGAAGGGAATGGGGCCTTTTCGAAAACTCTTGAAAATGTTACCTGGCATGTCTTATGATGTTCCTGAAGATATGGTAAACATGGCTGAAGATCGCTTGGAAAAATGGCGCGTAATGATTCAGTCCATGACACCTGAGGAAAAGGATAACCCGAAGACTTTCAATGCTTCCAGGATAAGACGAGTGGCAAGAGGTTCTGGAACAAGCGACAAGGAAGTGAAGGAGCTTCTGAAACAATACGTGATGATGCGGCGAATGCTCAAGATGCTGAGAAGGCAGAAGAAATTGCCCTTCTTCGGAAAGGGAATGCCAGAGTTCAAATAAGCGTGATTAAATCTGAAGGCTTTCTTCATGAGCATTTTAGAAATATCGTTCAGAATGCTTGAGCAACACCCTTTGTGCGATCACTGTCTAGGAAGACAGTTTGCCCTACTTGGGCATGGCATAGAGAATGATGAGAGAGGAAAAGCGATAAAACTTGCTTCAACGCTCGCTGCTCATCAATTGGCTCTTTCAAAAAGTAATGAAGGAATAAGGATTCTCAAAATCTTGGCGACAAACGGTTTCTCTAAAACGGCAAAGAGTATATTACAAAAAATGAAAAAGCGTATTCCAAGAAAAAATTTACCCAACGCCTGTTTTCTATGTAAAAACAAGTTTGAAGGCATTACTGATTTGATCGAAAAAGCTCTTCAGAAACTTGAAGGCTACGAGTTTAACAGTTTTTTAGTAGGAATCGAATTGCCCGTCTTAGTCGAAGAGCGTGAATACGAGTTCAAAGCTGATTTCAACGTGAGTTATGGCGAAAACATGCGAAACGAGTTTGGAAGGATTATAGGTAAAAAGATTGCCGAACGTAATGGGAAAACTGCGGATTATCAAAAGCCTGAGATCGTTGTGCTTGCTAATCCCTTCTCTGGAGAAATATCTCTCCAAGTAAATCCTCTTTACGTTTCTGGCTATTATAAAAAACTTGTCAGGGGTATACCGCAGTCAAAATGGTTCTGCTCAAACTGTCGAGGTAAGGGCTGCGAAAAATGCAACTGGACTGGAAAAATGTATCCAGAATCTGTGGAAGAATTAATTGCAAAGCAACTGCTAGATTTTACTGGTGGCGTGAAGGCGTCTCTGCATGCTTCTGGAAGAGAAGATATAGATGCTCGTATGCTGGGTAAAGGTAGACCTTTCGTTATAGAGGCGGCAAAACCTCAAAAACGATTTTTAGATCTTAAAAAACTGGAAGATGCCATCAATACCTATGCCAAGGGGAAAGTTGAAGTTTCAAACCTACAATTTGCAGATAAAAGCATCGTTAGGAAACTGAAAAATTCAGAGCGTGCACGGAAGGAATATCATGTTTTCATAGAGTTCGAGAATAAAATAAGCACAAGAGACTTGCGCACCTTAGAAGAGAAATTGACAAATGCTTTAGTTAAGCAGAAAACACCCGTCCGTGTTCTGCATAGGCGGGCTGATTTAACACGAGAAAAGTACATATACACGGTTAAGCTAAAGAAGTTGTCGCTTAAAAAGGCTGAAATGAAAATACTATGCCAGGGAGGACTTTACGTTAAAGAATTAGTGACTGGAGATGAAGGAAGAACAACACCCAGCGTTTCGGAAATTCTCAAAAACAAAGCAAAGCCTATAAAACTTGATGTTTTAAACATTATTATGGAAGACTGATGGAAAATGACGAAATCAAAAGGTTATCGGGCGGGAACACGTCATCTCTTGAAGAAGGAACCCAGAGAGCGAGGCAAATTGAGACTGAGTAAACTGCTTTATGAATACCAACCTGGTACCCGTGTGGTCGTTAAAATAGACCCGAGTGTTCAAAAAGGGATGCCTCATAAACGCTATCATGGTAGGGTTGGCGTAGTGGTTAGTAAACGCGGTCAAAGCTACGTTGTAAGTGTTACGCAGGGGGAAGCTGTTAAAGAGATAATCGTCAGACCTGAGCATTTAGAACCTTATGGGGGGTCTTCATAAATGTCAGGAAAAAATGTGAAAGAAAAAATACTAACTCTTCCTGAAGTTAAGAAGTTGTTGGAGTCGATGGGCGAAGAGAATCTTGATCAGTTTCAGCGTCGCACGCTTGATTATCTTTCCAAATTTTCTAAGGTAGACGCTGATTCAGCCGAAGAGCTTGTGGGAAAGCTTGTTACGGAATTTGGCTTAGAGGAAAATGAGGCTGTTCAAATCGTGAATTGTATGCCGAAAAGCGTTGAAGAGCTGAGAGTTTTTCTTGCTGGTGGGCGCAAAATTATTGAAGCGTCGAAATTGGAGACTATAGTTGCCCTTTTAGACGATTATAGAAAAGTGAAATAGACGATTTAGCTACTATTTTTTAAGCAACATAGAGCAAAATATAGGGCGAACATGATGGAAAAACGGTACGAGGAGTACGCCTACGTTTTAGATTTCTTGCCGCACGGTCGTCCTGGAGTGCGTCCGTCGGGACGGGCAGGCTATCGAGCGGGAGCTCTTGTCCAGCTGATGGGCGAAGAGTTCTTCACGCTTTTGGAGGCGCTTGTTAAAGAGGGGGTTCTTCTTAAGCCTCATGATCGTGTTTTTGTGGGAAAGAATGATCGTGAAGAAATAACATACATTATCGGTAGAATTGGGTACGAAGAGTTAACAGCCTCTGCAAAGACTGAACTGCCCACTGTTATCAGTAGAGTAGTGCTGAATCGTGAGAAATGGTTCATCGACTTCTTCAACAGTGCAAGGGCTATAACGCCGCGAATGCATGCATTGGAGCTGCTTCCTGGGATAGGAAAGAAGTACATGTGGCAGGTGATAAATGAGCGTGAGAAGAAGCCGTTCGAGAGTTTTGATGATTTGCAGAAACGTACAGAATTGCCTAATCCAGTTAAGTTGATTGCTAAAAGGGTTTTAGAGGAGTTAGGTGGCGATAGCAAGTATCGATTGTTCACGAGGGCTTACTAGCATAGCTTGGTTAATGGAGTAATATGAGTCTTTTAGAAAAAACGAAGTTTTTGCTTCGAAGGCATCGAATTTTTCCGAATAAACGATTGGGGCAGAATTTCATGGTCGAGTCTTCGATTTTGCAGAACATAGTTGGTTATGCTTCACTGGGGCAAGATGATGTGGTGTTAGATGTTGGCGCTGGTTTAGGTTTTTTAACGCAATCTCTTGCAGCTAAATGTAAACATGTTTTGGCTGTTGAGTCTGATGCAAAGCTTGTGAAAATCTTGTATGAGCAACTAGAAAATTTATCCAATGTCAAAATAATACATGGCGATGTGCTTCAAACTCCTATTTCACGATTCAACAAAGTTGTCTCTATTCCGCCTTACAGTATTTCTTCACGTTTGCTTCTTTGGATTTTTAGCAAAAAATTCGATTGCGCTGTTTTAATTTTTCAAAAAGAGTTTGTGGATCGACTCATCGCCCCAGTTGGAAGCGAACATTATGGATGGTTATCCGTTGTTGCCTACTATTATGTGGAGGTTGAACTTTTTGATGATGTTCCGCGGTGGATGTTTTATCCACAGCCAGAAGTTGATTCGATCATCGTGCGCTTGAAGCCGAAGAGGTTTCATCCATTCACGCTAAAAAATGAAGTACTATTCAAACAGTTTGCTCAAGCGTCATTTACACATCGTAATAGAAAAGTGAGGAATGCGATTGAGTCCTTCATTCAAAGTGCACGAACTTCAAACGTGGAAAACGCGCTGAAGATTGTTGAATCTTTTCCTTTTCGGAATAAGAGAGTGAGAGAGTTAGCGCCTGAAGATTTTGGAGCCTTATTCAATGGCATCGCCGACTAAAAAAGTATTCTTTTCAGACTATGCGTTCAACATTCCAGAAAATGTTTACGAGCCCGCTGAAGATTCGTTTCTTTTTGCTGAGAATTTAACAATTAGAAAGGATGATGCTGTTCTTGATATGGGAACTGGATGCGGAATATTGGGTATAGTTTCAGCCAAGAAAGCATCCAAGGTTCTTGCCGTCGATATAAATCCATATGCTGTTCTTTGCGCAAAAGAAAATGCTTGGCTTAATGGTGTTTCGGATAAATTTTTCTTTTTACGATGCGACCTTTTCTCTGCAATAAGCGTTAAAGAAAGGTTTGATGTGATTCTCTTTAATGCTCCATACTTGCCTTCCCAAAGTGTTGATGATGATGACTCTTGGCTTGGATGTGCTTGGTCTGGTGGAGTTACTGGTAGACGAGTTATTGACCGCTTCATTCGTGAGGCACCAAAACATCTGAAGCAAGATGGATGTATCCTTTTGATGCAGTCCACTTTGTCTGGGCTGGACAGAACTCTGCAACGATTTGAAGAGAATGGTTTAAAAGCAGTTATCGTTGCAAAATGTGATTTGCCTTTTTTTGAAACAATTGTGCTAGTTAAGGCGAAACGCTAAAGTGATTTTGAGAGGCTAAAGAAACGTTGGATGAAATAAGGCATGATTATGGCATCGTATATGTGGTTTTCTATGTTTGTTTGACTGTGGAACCAGCCAATACGGAGCCTACCCTCTAGGTTTTTTGCAGAGTTCCTAATAGGATCCAAATATAGAGGCATTGTGATGTCGCATGCACGCAAACACGTAATGAGTAAGCTTTGTCTATTGAAGAAGTTTCTGCAACCTTAACTCGTCTCTTATAGGCAAGCCGCCTATTCCTTTCAAGACCATGCCATGCTTTTCCGCTATAACATTTGGTTTTACTTCATAAATCTGAAAGCCATTGGACTGGTAAAATGCTAAGGCAGGCAAATCATCATTAGAAGTTGAAACCAGCAACTTTCTCTTTTTCAGTTTCTTAGACTCATCCTCAATTTTTTTAACCAAGCTTCTGCCAACACCAGCATTCTGATATTGGGGTACTATACCCAGCGCCACAATTATCATGGCATCATCCATTTCTGAAAAAGAAATGAACCCAATTACGCTGTTGTCCGCTTTTGCCACATAAGCTGGTAGTCTTGTGACAGTGAATTTCCTGTTAAAGGCCAATTGTTCCTCTTCTCCCCAAAAGCGTTCCACAAATTTCTGAATTGTCTTCCTTTCCTCATCGGATTTCAGTTTGCAAATTCTATACCTTAGATTGGTTTTCTTTACACATGACGAGCAAACAGTCCTCAACTCAGCATGATTTCCGCATAGCATTTTTCCACAGATGCTACACTTGTAAACAGCGTCTTTTCCACAGCATTCGCACATTACGAGAACCCTCTTCCTTTTTTTATTTTTAGAGTTGAAAAAGTATATAACGTGAGGGCTTCACTATTGCTAAAAAGTGTTTGAGGTCTGCGCTATGTGCGTCTTAGGTAAGGATAAACTGAAAGAGTTAATTGAAAAATACAGGTGCATCTACCCCTACGATTACAATCTCCTCGACGGAGACGGTTACATCCTAACCGTAAAAGAAGAAACAACGCTTCATTATCTGGAACACAAAAACCTAATAACATACGAAATAGTATTCGTCCCACCTAACTACGTCGCCCACATGACAGCCAAAAGCAAGTACGGACGCATGGGGCTATCCTTCCTAAACGCGGCAAAGGCTCACAGTGGCTACATAGGGCGGCTGGTCCTTGAACTCGTAAACCTAAGCAACGATCGATGCCCCATCACAATCAAGCGTGGAGACCCGTTCATGCACATAGAATTCGTGACAAGAGAAGGAGAACCCGCGCCATACATGGGAGAATACCAATTTCAATACTTGACTAATGATGAAATCCGAATGTATATTCCGATACTGAAAAATGTTTTTCCAAACTATGACGAACTCGCAAAGATATGGCTAAAAAACAAACAATTATAGCTCTAAAGATGCTAAACAATAGATTCTGATTTTGAAACTTTATTCAAAATTCATAACCTTAATCAAAACACACCATCAACAAATTGTTTAAATAGAGCGGTTATGGTATGCAAAAGGGAATAACTATTGAAAAAGCACAAATGGAAGAGGTGAAAGCTGTTGACTGAAATGAAGGAAGATTTAGTAATATGGTTTGAAAACCTGAGGAAAACCGACATTCCCTCAGTTGGTGGAAAAAACGCCAACTTAGGCGAAATGACAAATGCCGGAATACCTGTTCCGCCAGGATTTGCCATAACCGCTTACTCCTACAAGAGATTTATTGAGGATATGGGCATTGCTACAAAAATCTATGAGATTATCCAGGAAACAGTAAAAGATACGAATGATCCAGCAGAATACGAAGAGGCTTCCGTGAAAATTCGCAAACTCATAGAATCAACAACGATGCCTAAAGATATCGAAAATGCCGTAAAATCTGCTTATAAAGAGTTATGCAGAAAACTTAACCTAAAAGATGTTTTTGTTGCCGTAAGGTCAAGTGCAACAGCTGAAGATCTAGCTGATGCCTCTTTTGCTGGTCAGCAGGAAACATTTTTGAACGTTAAAGGTGTTGATGAAGTTATTGAAAAGACTGTCAAATGCTGGTCTAGTCTTTTTACTCCGCGAGCGATATTTTATCGTACTGAAAAAGGCTTTGCTCATGAGAAAGTCTTCATAAGCGTTGGGGTTCAGAAGATGGTAAATTCTAAGGCTGCGGGTGTCATATTCACTTTAAACCCTGTGACTGGAGATACTACTCAAATAGTTATTGAGGGAAATTATGGTTTAGGCGAGACTGTAGTTTCTGGTGCCGTCAATCCAGATGATTTTGTTGCTGACAAAAGTTCGCTAAAAATAGTTGAAAGGCGAATAGCGAAGAAAACGTTGCAATATCTTCGTGATCCAAAAACTGGTAAAACAGTTCACTCGGAAGTGCCTAGCGAAAAGCAGGAGCAACCATGCATAAGCGATGAGGAAGTGCTTAAGCTTGCTGAACTGGCTAAACTAATTGAGAAGCACTATGGGAAAGCGCAAGATATTGAATGGGCGATCGATAGCGATCTAGCTTTTCCATCTAACATTTTCATAGTTCAGTCCAGACCAGAAACAGTCTGGAGCACAAAACTTGCACAAGCACCAACAGTTGAGGCTGAAGGAATGAAATCCGCTGAAATGCTAAAAGTTGTTGTTAAAGGACTTGCCGCCGGCAGAAGAGGTTTCGGCATAGGTGTGGCAAAAGTCGTAACGAACCCTCAAGAAGCGGCTAAAGTCATGCAGAAAGGAGACATCCTTGTCACAGACATGACCAACCCTGATTATGTACCATTCATGAAACTTGCTGGCGCAATAGTAACTGACAAAGGCGGAGTAACATGTCACGCGGCTATCGTGAGCCGTGAACTTGGCATACCATGTGTTGTAGGAACAGAAAATGCCACTAAACTTATGATTAGCGGTAAAGAATACACGGTTGATTCAAAAAGTGGCGTCGTCTACGAAGGTATAATGCAAGCGTTGACAGAGCAACTGTCATCTTCAACTAGAGCTTCTGCGCCACAAGCTACGGTCAGTGGAGGAGCATTCCAATCAGTGCCAGTGACGGCAACAAAAATATACATGAACCTAGGGGTTCCAGAAAAAATAGAGGACTACAAGGACTTACCTTTTGAGGGCATAGGACTGATGCGCATAGAATTTATCTTAGCCAGCTACATAGGAGAACATCCACTATACCTTATCGAAACTGGGCAATCCCAGAAATTTGTTGATAAACTTGCTGATGGAATATCGACTGTTGCAAGGGCGATACAGCCGCGCCCTGTTGTCGTTCGCTTCAGCGACTTCAAAACCAATGAATACAGAGAACTTAAGGGCGGCGAAAAATACGAGATTGTTGAAGCCAACCCGATGCTTGGATGGAGAGGTTGCAGCCGATACATAAGCCAATGGTATGAAAAAGCGTTTAGGCTCGAGTGCAAAGCGATCAGAAAATGCCGTGAAGAATGGGGTCTCAAAAACGTGTGGATAATGCTACCCGTTGTGCGCACAGTATGGGAAGCAAAGAAGTGCCTTGACATCATGCGCGAAGAGAGTTTAGAGAGATCAAGAGACTTTAAAGTGTGGTTCATGGCTGAAACACCTTCAATCGCCATACTCGCAGATGAGTTTTCAAAACTGTGCGACGGCTTCTCCATAGGTTCAAATGATATGACACAAGGCATACTCATGATTGACAGAGATTCAGAGCGCCTGGGGCAGATGGGATACTTCGACGAAAGAGACCCAGCGGTAGAAAGAATAATCGCTCACCTCATCAAAGTGGCTCATCAGAACGGATGCACAGTTTCCATCTGCGGAGAAGGACCATCAAATCTGCCAGACTTTGCAGAATTCCTCGTGAGAGCCGGCATCGATAGCATTTCAGTGAATAACGATGCAGTGATTGCCACTAGAAAGCACGTTGCAAGCGTAGAACAGAAGATAATTCTTGAACGACTCGCCGAACAGCGTGAAAGAATTCTTGGGCACTCTGCTCAGAAGCCAAAAGAAAATTGGAAATGGAAACCTCATTGGACAGAGACAGAATAGCAACTTAACCTTGCGATCTCACTTTCATTCATGCCTTTATTCCGTTAATTCTTTTGATGTGGTAGCATGAATCTGTATGATTTTGAAGAAGAAAAAGTGAAGCAAGAAATACTTAGACTAAAGGCAAAGCGTGTCTTAATCCAGCTTCCAGAAGGTTTAAAGCCTGATGCCCCACGACTGGCCAAGATAGTTGAAAAATTCGCTCTACCTATAGTTTCTGCTGACCCTTGTTATGGTGCCTGTGATTTAGCGACCGCAGAGGCTGAAAGTTTAGGAGTAGACTTGATAATTCATTATGGCCATTCGAAGCTGCTTGTGTACGAGCGCGTTCCTA